>Ga0196981_1000010_pt1 | contig 323326 bp, 299 predicted proteins | sample S3_2013CmetaG_FD_155462 | JGI IMG/M metagenome (GOLD analysis project Ga0196981, IMG submission 155462) | Soil microbial communities from Anza Borrego desert, Southern California, United States - S3_20-13C | ecosystem: Environmental > Terrestrial > Soil > Desert | place: USA: California...
ACGCCGGTAGGGCCCACCAGCGCATAGACGCCGCCGCGGGTGATGAAGTCGGCACCGGGTTCGACCACGCGCAGGTTGTGCGCGAGGGCGGCCTTCAGCCATTTGAGGCCCTTGTCGTGGTCGACGCCCTTGGGCATGGCATCGACCAGCTGGCGGGCCAGCTGCGGGCTGAAGCCCGCCCCGAGCAGGGTGCGCATCAGCTCGGCCTTGATCGGGTCGCGCCGTGCCAGCTCCCCCCAGGCGAAACCCGACAGCTGCGATTCCAGCAGGCTGCGCATGCGCTTCAGCTCCTGCGACATCTCGGCGAAAAGCGGCTCGGAATTATCCTCCTCGGGCGAAGGCATCAATGTCGGCACATTGTGCCCGGCACTTGGCGGCTCGGAAGGCTCTTCCGGTAAATCGTTGAATAGCGGGAGGCTTTGGTCTACAGGCGCCGGCGACTCCTCTACCCCGGCCACTTCCTTGTAAGCCGAAACGCCGCTACTGCCCATTGAAGGGCTGCGCAATGTTTCGAACTGCACAGATTTGACCACAGGAACCGGTTCGGAATTGGCTTGGCGGCGATGAAGGATGGCCGCAATGGTTTCAGGCTGAATGGTGGGCTGCTGTTGCGGCTGAGGTTGGCTCAGATGGGCGTGGCCATCATAAGTAAGCGCCTGCACATCACCATCGGTCACGGCCATGATCTCGACTCCACCTGGAATGCGGCGGTTGGACAATATCAATGCATCCGCACCCAATGCATCGCGCACTTGCCGCAAGGCTTCCCGGGTTGTGGCACCAATGAATTTACGGACTTTCATAGCACCTTTTTTGAAGGGGCAGCACCCCTTGCGTTACCGGGAATTGGTCGCCTGGGAACTGGAGTATGTGGGAATGAATTGCCGCCATATTTTGGGGCCAAGTGTAACACGGGAAAAGCTTAAAAAGGAAAACTGCACAGCAGGTACGCGCATTCCTACATGCTCGCAGAGCGAGGCTGCATGCCCCTGATAAGGATGAGGAATCCTTATCAGGCTGGAGCGTGCCAAAGTGTTTTTATGCGTTGCCCGAGGACTTTGAGCAATGCCATTTGCATGCGATATATCGGTCAAGACTGAAGCGACCCGCGCCTCCAAACAGCAGCGGTAAAAACATCACCAGATACATCAGCGGCAGCTTGTAATTGCCAAACCCATCGCCCTGCTCATCCACGATACGATAGCCGCGCAACAATTCGCCCAGAGTGTTCCAGTGCTCGGGCCAATGCACGCTGGCGATGGCCACGACGGTCAGTATCATCAATGATAAAGAAAAGAAGCGCGTTGCCAGCCCCAATACCAGGGCTGCGGCACCGATCAGTTCGAACCAGGTAGCGAGTTGCCAGCTCAATTCGGGTGGCAACAGATTGAAAGGAAAAGGAAAGGCCAAGTCGGCAAACCAGTTTTCTCCCGTCAGCTTGGCATAGCCGGACTCTCCGAATTCCCAGGCAAGGAGCAAGCGCAGCGCCAAAGGTGGGAAAGCCGGCGCCAGTCGTTCAAGCCATGAGGCCAATGCCAGATAGGATCCAAGAACAAAATGCATGAATACTCTCCCTTGATGATTTAGATGCGACGCAGCAACCGCCACATCCATTAGTCGGGAGCGTAGTGCATTACTTACAAGACAATGTCCCGAGAATTGCACCGTTTTGGCGAAGCTCGGACAGAACGGTGGAACCGAAGGCTACTACCTGCTCCGGGTCGGGATGACGCAAGGCCTTTGCAATTTCCAGCAATGCCTCACGCCCCGTGAAATTGCCAGCCTGAAGCAGTTCGACCAGATGCGCGCTGACCGGGTTGAGCTCGATGAACCTGACCTCATCGTCCGGATCGCGAAACACCAGCAACCACACAGGATCAGCCAAAGGCTGGACGGGTTTGAAACGCGGCGAAATGCGCTGCACCGGCCAGTCATAGCGCAGCAGCATCAACGCCGATGACAACACCGGCTTACCTGCCAGCAGGTTGCCATCGGCTTCCCAGCCAACCGGCCGGTGCGCATCGGACACCGCTACTGCAAGCTCCACCCACTCGTAATGGGCCAATTGAGGCAGAAATGGCGGAATATTCCGGCGTTCGGTTTCCTGAAGCCATTGCAGGAATTCCTCCGGAATCTGGCGAAAAAGCGGCGTGGCGCAGCGATGCCTGGCAAAGAATTCCCGCACCAGCGCATTCCAGCGCCGCAACCCCAACACCTTCTTGCACACCGGAAAACAGCCGGCCAACGAGCTTTCCATGTTGTTGAACAGCAATTGCGCATATACCGCCATGCGCTTCGCTGCGATACCTGCCGGGCGTGGATGGGTTTTGGGACTGCGCGCATGGGCGCAGAATTCGATCTGGTAACGCTGTAGAGATGAAACACTCATGCGCTTGCTACCGCGGGAATGGCAGTCGCGTATGGCGCCTGGAGCGCCGCGATGCGCTCTACCTCGGCAGTCAGTTCGGCCAGCGGGGGAATGTTGAAATCGCGTTCAAGCAGCGTCGGCCGCACGCCGAACAGGCGATAGGCTTCGGCCAGCAGATCCCATACCGTATCGATCACGGTTTCGCCATGGGTATCGATGACCAGATCTGGCGCCTTGCGGTAATGCCCGGCGGTATGAATGTAGACGATGCGTTCGCCTGGCAGGCTGCGCAGATAGGTAACAGGATCGAATCCGAAATTGACGCTGTTGACGTAGATGTTGTTGACGTCCAGGTGCAAATCGCAATCGGCTTCTTCGAGCACGGCGCGCACGAATGCGGGTTCGTCCATCTCGGAAATCGGCGCGGCCACATAGAACGAGGCATTTTCCACGGCAATGCGGCGCTCCAGGATTTCCTGCGTGCGGCGTATGCGGGCGGCCACATAGCGCACCGCCTCCTCGGTAAAGGGAATCGGCAGCAAATCGTAAAGATAGCCGCCGTCGCTGCAGTAACTCAGGTGTTCGGTATAGAGGGGAATGCGATAGTGATCGAGGAATTGCTTGACCCGCTGCAGAAAAACTTCGTTCAATGGATCGGGCCCGCCCAGGGAAAGCGACAATCCATGGCAGGCGAGCGGATAGCGTTCGGCGACCCAGGCGAGTTGCTTGCCCGGACGGCCGCCGACGCCTATCCAGTTTTCCGGCGCAATCTCGAAAAAATCGATGCAGCCCGGCACCCCGGCCTGCAACGCGGGCATCAGTTCGCGCTTGAGGCCGAGACCGGCGCCACGGATTTCTTCAAGTTGCGCCATGAACCAACTCAGGACTTGTCAGCGCCGCAGGAACCTTCCTTGCCCTTGTCGGCGCCGCAGCTGCCTTCCTTGCCCTTCTTGTCGGCGCCGCAGGAACCTTCTTTTCCTTCCTTGGCGCCGCACTTGCCTTCTTCGGACTTTTTCTTCTTCATGTCGCTGCCGCACTTGCCGGTGCCGCATTTGCCATCCGGCATTTTTTCGCCTTCGTGGTGGTCGGCTACCATGTAGCCGGACGACAGCGACTTGAGCGCGAACGGATTTTCAGCGGCATTGGCCAGCGGCGTCATCCCCACGGTGGCGGCAAAAGCACCGCCAAGTACCAGAGCAAGCGTTTTCTTCTGTGCGTTCATGTAATTCTCCTTCAGGTTGAAAAATCAATTGGTCGAATCGTGATTGGGATTCCGCCGCGCTTCGTCATTCTGCCGGGCCTGCGCTGTCACTGCCTGCGCAATGCGCTCGCGCGCCTGCTTCGACAGCACCAGATTTTCGTCGTTCTCGACCTGCCGTCCGAACTGCCCCAACGCCGTCCGCAGCAGATGCAACTGCCGTGTGAATTGCGTGCAGGCATCGCACATCATCAGATGCAGGCGCAGCGCCATCCGTTGCCGGAACGGCAGCCGCTTCTCCAGCGATTGGGAAGCCAGAAACGTTGCATGTCTGCAATCAAGCATTAACGATTCCCCAGCCAGTTCATTTCGAGACATTTCCTCAGGCCCATCCGGGCGCGATACAGCATCACCCACGCATTGGTCGGGCTGATTTCCAGTTCCTTACAGATTTCTTCGTTGTCCGTTTCCTCGACCTCGCGCAGCAGAAAAATCCTGGCCAGGTTCCGGGGCAGGCGGTCCATGCATGCCTGCAAAATCCGCAAGAACTGATCTTGCTGCAGCAAGCTGCCGGGATCGCCCCAGGATTGCGGCGGCTCCAGCCAGTGTCCATCCTCGGCGAAGAATTCCTCCATGCCGGGAGCATCGTCGGCAATCCCCTCCGGGGTTTCCAGCGGAACCTCGCGTTGCTGGCGGCGGAAGTGATCGATGACCTTGTGCTTGAGAATGCCAGTGAGCCAGGTACGTGGGCTGGCCTTGCCGGCATAGCCGCTGCCCTGCATTGCGGCCAGCAAGGTTTCCTGCACCGCGTCTTCGGCCAAATGGGGATCGCGCAAGCGCGCAAGCGCATAGCGGTAGAGATAATCGCCGTGTTCGGCAAGCCAGTCGTGCTGAGGGGTAGCAGGCGCGGTCATAGGCGCCTATTCAATCATGAAAGTGTGGATTTTGGTATGACGGAGGCTTTTTGCCGCATGCATTCAAGATAGGCAACCGCATCCGGCGCCGCATGCTCGCGCTGGGCTCGCCACACGGTTTCCGCGAGGCAATCCATCAGGTCATGCTGCGCCGCCTGTTCATTGCCGTGTTTGCCGAGCAGCGACTGGTAGGCGGCGGCAATGCCGGGCGGCTGGTCGATGGAAAGCTGCTCCAGGACGGACAGGTGCAGGCTCATGTGCAGGAAAGGATTGGTCTCGCCCATTTCGGGAAAGTATTCCTGATCCCGGTAGCGTTCCGGCGCGTCCAGCACCTGATGATACTCGGGATGTGCTTGCATCACCTGCAAGGCCATGCCTTCCAGCGATGTCAGGGCTTCCTGCTGGCGGAATTTGCGCCAGGCTTCGAAAAAGAACTGGCGTACCTGGTCGCGGCTGGGATTGAACAGGCTCATGGGCGCCTCACAGCGAAAACTCTTTCGCCCGGTATTCGCACAAGTCGTGGATCACGCAGTCGCTGCACTTGGGCTTGCGTGCGATGCATACATAGCGGCCATGCAGGATCAACAGGTGATGGGCATCATGCAAATACTCCTTGGGCGTGGTCTTCACCAATTTCTGCTCGACTTCCAGCGGCGTCTTGCCTGGCGCGAGGCCAATGCGGTTGCCGAGGCGGAAGATGTGCGTGTCGACGGCAATGGTCGGATGGCCGAAGGCGGTATTGAGTATGACATTGGCGGTCTTGCGGCCAACCCCGGGCAGGCTTTCCAGCGCCTCGCGTTTATCCGGCACTTCGCCGCCGAACTTGTCGACCAGGAGACGGCAGGTCGCCATCACGTTTTTTGCCTTGCTGCGATAAAGGCCGATGGTCTTGATATAGCTTTCCAGCCCCTCGATACCGAGGTCGAGGATCGCCTGCGGCGTGTTGGCGACCTGGAAAAGCTTGGCTGTCGCGATATTGACGCCCTTGTCGGTGGCCTGCGCCGACAGGATGACCGCGATCAGCAGTTCGAACGTACTGGAATGGACGAGCTCGGTCGTCGGATTGGGAATAGCGACGGCAAGGCGGCGAAAAATCTCGCGTCGGGTGTCGGCATTCATCTCTGCGGGGAACTCAGTGTCCCGAAGCCAGCACGGCCGGAGGAACAGGCTGAGCCGCTGCCTTGCGACTTTCCATCCAGTTGCGCCCGGCGATCAGCAGGCCGAGGCCGATGAATGCTCCCGGCGGCAGCACCGCCAGCAGGAAGCCGGGGTAATCGGGAATCACGGTCACCATGAATTGCTTGGCAGCCGGGCCGAAAGCCAGGTCGAGTCCGGAAAACAGCGTGCCCTTGCCGACCAGCTCGCGCATGCCGCCCAGCAGGCTCAGCACCAGCGTCAGGCCGAGGCCCATGAACAGGCCGTCGAGAATCGAAGGCGTGGTCGGGTTCTTGGCGGCAAAGGCCTCGACGCGCGCCAGCACGATGCAATTGGTCACGATCAGCGGAATGAAAATGCCCAGTACGTTATGCAGCGGATGCATGTAGGCATTCATCGACAGGTCGATCACCGTCACCAGCGCGGCAATGATGAGGATGAATACCGGAATGCGGATTTCGTCCGGCACCCAGCGACGCACGGGCGCAACCGCACCGTTGCTGGCCGCCATCACCAGCGCTGTCGCCAGTCCTAGCGAAAAGCCATTGATCACCGTACTGGTCACCGCAAGCGTGGGGCATAGCCCCAGCAGTTGCACGACGCCAGGGTTCTGTTTCCATAGGCCGTTGTCGATGATCTCGCGATAGTCAGTCATCACTCTTCTCCTGCGACGGGTGCTGCAAACAGCTCATCGCGATGCCCTTCGAAATATTTCAATGCCTTATGCACGGCTTTTACCACCGCGCGCGGCGTAATGGTGGCGCCTGCCATGTAATCGAAAGCTCCGCCGTCTTTTTTAACTTTCCATGCTGCCTCTGGCGTTTTGGCAAGGGACTGCTCGTCGAAGTTCTTGATCCAGTCTCCGTGCGCGATGTCGATGTAATCGCCCAGTCCCGGCGTTTCCTTGTGCGTCAGCACCCGTACCCCAGCTAGCGTACCGTCAGCGCGTATGGCAACCAGCAACTTGATATCGCCGCTATATCCATCCGGTGCAGTCGCTTCGAGTATCAAGGCCGCAGGCTGCCCGGCCACGCGCGCGCGATAAGCCAGTGTACTCTCGCGGTTGCCCAGCTCGCCGCCAGGAGCAACGACGGTGGCATCCTTGAGCAAATCGTTATCGTGCAACTTTGCAGGCAGTACTTGCTGGAACAGTGCGAGCTTGGCCTGCCGCTCGCTTTCGGCAATGGGCGCGCGCGTTGCAAAAAACGCGGAAGCCAGCATCAACGTGCCAAGCGCAGTAAATCCGATCATGATACCGGTGGTGGTCAGCGTATGCCTTAAGGTCGATTCGCTCATGTTTTTCCGTGGCCGAACACGCGCGGCTGGGTATAGGCATCGATCAGCGGCACACACAAATTCATCAGCAGTACCGCAAACGCCACGCCATCCGGATAACCGCCGTAAGCGCGGATGACCCAGGTCAGCACGCCGATGGAGCCTGCGAAAATCAGCTTGCCCTTGGGCGTGGTGGGACCGCTGACCGGATCGGTGGCGATAAAGAATGCTCCCAGCATCGCCGCGCCGCCGAACAAGTGAAAAGCGGGGGAAGCGTAGTGCTGCGGATCGATCACATGGAAGAAGCCGGAGATTGCTGCCAGCCCGCCGATAAAGGCCACCGGAATGTGCCAGGTAATGATGCGCTGCTGCACCAGGTACAAACCGCCCAGCAGATAAGCGCCGGCGACGACCTCGCTGCCTTTTGCGCCGATCACGCCGAACACTGGCGCCTGGCGTATCTCCGCCATTGTATGCTCCAGCTTGAGCTGGGTCTTGAGGTAATCCAGCGGGGTCGCGGTGCTGATCGCATCGAGCTGCACACCAGCCGGCAGCACGCGGCCGAAAATGTAAGCCAGTTGATCGCCGAAGGAGAGCTTGGCTTGGGCCAGTTCCAGCGGCGCCGGCCATTGCGTCATGATGACCGGAAAGGAAATCAGCAGCACCGCGTAGCCTATCATCGCCGGATTGAACGGGTTGTAACCCAAACCGCCGTACAACTGCTTGGCGACGACGATCGCGAATAAGGTGCCGATCACCACCAGCCACCATGGCGCCAGCGGCGGCAAGGCCAATGCCAGCAGCCATCCCGTCACCAAAGCACTGTTGTCCGAAAGGAATGGCCACACAGGGCGACGGCGCAGCTTGAGCATCAGCGCTTCGGATGCCAGCGCGGTAACCGATGCCAGAGCGAGCGTGATGAGGATGCCGCTGCCGAACATCCAAACATAAGCCGCCACGCCCGGCACCAGGGCCAGGAGCACCTTGAACATGATCGCGCTTACTGTCGTATTGCCGGTGATATAGGGAGGCGCGCTCATCCGTTTTCCTGTTTTTCTTGTTTCAGAGAATCCGTTGGAGGCTTGGCGGCAGCCGCTTCGGCGCGGCGTGCTTCGATGGCGGCCACTTCCGCTTGGGCGGCAGCGGGTAAATCCTCGGTATTTTTCGGTGCGACTTCGGCTTTCTGTGCCTTGGCGCGTTCCATCGCCGCAGCGATGGCAGCCTTCTTTGCCTCATCCGCCTCGGAGCTCTCGGCTTTCGCGCCAGCTGCACGCTGGGCATGCTTGGCGGCGCGCTCCTGCTTTTCGCGCTCGATGCGCGCCAGGCGAAACTCGTTGCGCTCGCGTGCCAGGTTCGCCGCCTGTTTGGCCTTGTCCTGCGCGATGATCTCGCTCTTGGCAAACCGGTAATACTGCACCAGCGGAATATGGCTCGGGCAGACATAGTTGCAGCAGCCGCACTCGATACAATCGAAAATATTGTAGCTGCGCGCCTTGTCGAGATTCTGCGACTTGGCGAACCAGTACAACTCCTGCGGCTGCAGATTGACGGGGCACGCATCGGCGCAACGCGTGCAGCGTATGCAGGGCAATGCGGGCGGTTGCGGCGGGAACATGCGCGGGGCGGAGGCGATGATGCAGTTGGTGGCCTTGACTACCGGCACGCGAATCGAAGGCAGGCTGAAACCCATCATCGGGCCGCCCATGATAAAACCATTGGTATCGTCGCCTGCCCCGCCCGCCACCTGCACCAGGTCTTCGATGGCCATGCCGAGCGGAACTTCGAAATTGCCCGGATGCGCTACATTGCCGGTGACCGTGACCACGCGGGAAATGACCGGCTCTCCGAAATTCACGAAGCGATGCACTGTATAGGCGGTCGCCACGTTGAAGCATTGCACGCCGATTTCGGTCGGCAGCCTGCCGCTGGGCACTTCCAGCCCCGTCAATACCTTGATCAGTTGCTTGGCCCCGCCGCCAGGATATAGCGTAGGCACTTCGACGACTTCTATCGGGATTGCGCTGTTCGCACAAGCGGCGCGCATCGCGGCAGCGGCCTCGGGCTTGTTATCCTCTATGCCTATCATGCAGCGCGCCGTGCCGAGCAAGTACTGCATGATTTCGAGGCCTCGCACGATTTCTTCCGCGCGATCGCGCATGAGCCTATCGTCACAAGTGATGTAAGGCTCGCATTCCGCGCCGTTGAGTATCAGCGTTGCAACAGGATGCCGCCCGTCTTCCCGCAATTTGACGTGCGAAGGAAAAGCGGCGCCGCCCAGGCCGACCACGCCGGCATCGCGCAGGCGCGCGATGACTTCCGCCTTAGGCAGCTGACGATAATCCACAGGCGCATGGTCGATCCATCGATCTTCGCCGTCGGCTTCCAGAGTGATGCAAAGATCGGGCAAGCCGGACGCATGCGGAATCAGTTGCTCGTCGATGGCGCTGATCGTGCCCGAAGTCGGGGCATGTACCGCGGCGGAAATCATGCCGTCCGCAGCCGCCAGCAACTCGCCCTTGAGGACTCGGTCACCCACCGCTACCTGCAGCTTGGAAACATTGCCCACATGTTGGCGCAGTGGCAGCACCAGACGCTGGGGCATAGGCACACTAGCGATCGGGGAATTGGCTGATGCCAGCTTGTGCTGCGGCGGATGCACGCCGCCGTTGAATTTGAATAGCCGGGAAATCATGCGGTTTGCTTAAGCGGATAGACGGGATAGCGCCATTTCCAATTAGCGACAGACTCGCCAACCGGCTCCATGGTGATGCAATCCACCGGGCAAGGCGCGAGGCATAGTTCGCAACCGGTACATTCCGAAGCAATAATCGTATGCATGTGCTTGGCAGCGCCCAGGATGGCGTCCACCGGACAGGCCTGGATGCAAAGGGTACAGCCGATACAGGTAGTTTCGTCGATAACGGCCACGGATTTCGGTTTGGGCAAGCCATGCTCGGCATTGAGCGGTTTAGGTTCCACCCCCAGCAGGTCAGCCAGCGCGCGCATGCCGGTTTCGCCTCCCGGCGGGCATTGATTGATGTCCGCCGCGCCTTGGGCAATGGCGGTGGCATATGGCTTGCAGCCCGGATAGCCGCATTGGCCGCACTGTGTCTGCGGCAGGATGGCATCGATCTTGTCGACCAGCGGGTCGCCTTCCACCTTGAACCTGAGCGCGGAATAACCGAGCACAATGCCCAGCAGCAGGGCCAGGCCCAGCATCACCAGCAAGGCGGTCAGCATTATCGGATCAGTCCAGCAAAGCCCATGAAGGCAAGGCTCATCAGGCCGGCCGTCACCATGGCGATGGCCGAGCCCTGGAAGGCTGCCGGCACATCGGCCGCTTCAAGGCGCTCGCGCATCGACGCAAAGAGCACCAGCACCAGCGAGAAGCCGACAGCGCCTCCAAAACCGAATAACAGCGACTCCATGAAGTTATGGTCGGCCTGGACATTAAGCAATGGAATACCGAGTACCGCGCAGTTGGTGGTAATCAGCGGCAAATAAACACCCAGCGATTGATAGAGCACCGGGCTCGTCTTTTCGATCACCATTTCCGTAAATTGCACCACCCCGGCTATGACGACAATAAAGGAGAGGGTACGCAGGTAGAACAAATCCGTACCGAGCAGGTATTCGTTGATGAGGTAGCTGCTGCCGGAACCGAGCGTCAGCACGAATGTGGTGGCCGCACCCATGGCAATGGACGTTTCCAGTTTCTTGGAAACGCCCATGAAGGGGCAAAGCCCCAGTATCTTGACCAGCACGATGTTGTTGACCAGTATCGTGCCGACCAGGATCAGGATGTAGCTTTCAATCATGCGCTGTCAGCTCGGCGGAAAATATGGAATTATCCCCTGCCGCGTGGATTCGTTCAACATCAAAGACATCCTGCATAAAGCGTTCGCAAGGGCCGGTACAGCAAATTCGCAAGCCTGCCGTTTCGGAATGTAAAGAGATGTCATAGATTATTTTTCGGCACCCATTTCGGTTAGAATAACGCGGTTTATCAATCAAGTTATCAGGTAGAACATGCTGAAAGGCAGCCTTGTTGCCATCGTCACGCCGATGCACGCGGATGGCACGTTGGATCTCGCATCACTGCGCACGCTCATCGATTTTCATGTCGACCAGGGGACCGATGGCATCGTCATCGTCGGCACCACCGGCGAATCGCCCACCGTCGATTTCGATGAGCATTGCCTGCTCATCCGGACCACGGTCGAGCAAGTTGCCGGACGTTTACCTGTTATCGCCGGCACCGGCGCCAACTGCACGCGCGAAGCGATCGAGCTGACGCAACAGGCAAAGGAAGCCGGCGCGGATGCCTGCCTGCTGGTCGCTCCCTACTACAACAAGCCGATGCAGGAAGGGCTATACCAGCATTTCAAGTCCATTGCCGAGGCCGTGGACATTCCGCAAATCCTTTACAACGTCCCTGGCCGCACCGGCTGCGACATTGCCAATGACACGACCTTGCGCTTATCCCAGGTCCCCAATATCGTGGGCATCAAGGACGCGACCGGGAATATCGAGCGCGGCACCGATCTGTTGCGGCGCGCACCAGCGGATTTCGCTGTATACAGCGGCGACGATGCCTCATCCCTGGCGTTGATGCTGCTGGGCGGGCACGGCTCGATTTCCGTCACGGCCAATGTAGCGCCCAGGCTGATGCACGAGATGTGCGCCGCCGCTCTCGCCGGCAACCTTGCATTGGCGCGAGACATCAACCGCAAGCTGTTCCCTTTGCATCAAAAGCTTTTTGTCGAAGCCAATCCCATCCCGGCAAAATGGGCCCTGACGGAAATGGGGCTCATAGAACAAGGAATACGATTGCCGCTGACATCATTGGCATCACAACATCACGATACCCTGCGCGACGCGATGCGAAGCGCAGAAATCATTTAACGCAGGAAACCGCATGACTACTCAAAAAGCTCGTTTCTGTCTCGTTTCGTTGCTAACTCTATTAGCTCTGGCAGGCTGCGACTCCATTCCCTTCATCGACACCACGTCGGACTACAAGGGTGCGGGGCGCGGCAAGCCGCTGGAAGTGCCTCCCGACCTCACCTCGGCATCCGCTTCGGATACCTACAACGTTCCAGGAAGCGCAACTTACTCGCAATACAGCGAAGGCCAGGGCCAACAGGAAGAGCAAACGGAAAAAATCCTGCCGACGTCGGACAGCGTCAAGATGGAACGTGCCGGCTCGCAACGTTGGCTGGTCGTGCAAGCGCCCCCGGAAAAGGTTTGGCCTGTTGTGCGCGAATTCTGGAATGAACTGGGCTTCGCAGTTCGCATAGAAAACCCGCAAACCGGTGTGATGGAAACAGAGTGGGTGGATCCATCCAGTCTGACCAAGGACGATAAGGGTAATTACTTGGATAAGTTCCAAGGCTGGCTGGACAAACTCAACACTTTGAGTAGTCGACAGAAATTTCGGACCCGTATCGACCGCGGCAGCGAAGAAGAGACTACAGAAATTTACATGAGCCACCGCTCCGTAAGCGAAGTTCCAGACGACGGAAAACAACGGGTACGCACCCTCTACGGAGAAGTGGAAACAGGTTACAGAAACGAAGATTTCGATAAGAAAAAAGGCAGCAAGGAAGCACGAGCCGTTGCCGAAGATATCGACGCGGAACTGTTACGCCGCCTGATGGTGCGGTTAGGAGTTGAAGAGCAAAAATCGCATGCGATCATGGCTTCCGCGAGCACCGAAAAACGTGCGTCCTTCGAACAAGATAAGAGCGGAAAGGCAAAACTTATTGTTAACGACCCATATGATCGCGCCTGGCGCCGTGTCGGCTTGGCACTGGACCGCATCGGCTTCGTCGTCGAAGACCGGGATCGCTCGCGCGGCATCTACTATGTACGCTACTCCGACATCAGCATCGACGACCCGCAGTCGGAGGCCAAGAAAAAGGGCCTGCTCGATTCGTTGAAGTTCTGGGGCGATGATGAAGAAGAAAAACCGCAAGCGCCTGCAAAGAAGCAAGAGAAGGGCCTGACCGACAAACTCAAGTTCTGGGGCGACGACAAGGACAAGGCCGAGCGCGAGAAGCAATACCGCATCCAGATAGGCCGCGGCGAGACCACCAGCGACGTGACCGTGACCGACCAGAACGGCCAGGCAGACCTATCTCCCACCGCCAACCGCATCCTGGCCATGCTCTTCGATCAACTGAAGTAATGCGCTTCGCCTCCCTCGGCAGCGGTAGCGCTGGCAACGCCCTGGTGGCGGAAGCCGGCGCGACGCGGCTGATGGTGGATTGCGGATTTGGCATACGCGATACCGAGCAGCGCCTCGCCCGCTTGGGGCTGACGGCCGAGAACCTGGACGGCATTCTTGTGACGCACGAGCATGACGACCATGCAGGCGGTGTTTTCAAGTTTGCCGCCAAACACAATATCACTGTCTGGATTACCCACGGCACTCTCCGCGCCGCACAGCGCTATATTCCGGAAGGATTCCGGGCGCCTTTGATGGTGATCGATAGCCATACCTGCTTTTCAGTCGGCAAGCTTGAAGTGCACCCCTTCCCGGTGCCGCACGATGCCGGCGAGCCCGTTCAATACGTCCTGTCCGATGGCATGCGCAAGCTTGGCGTACTGACCGATACCGGCAGCAGCACACCGCATATCGAGCACATGCTGAGCGGTTGCCATGCATTGGTACTGGAATGCAACCATGACCTTGAGATGCTGATGAATGGGCCTTATGCCTGGCCGCTCAAGAAAAGGGTAAGTAGCCGCTACGGCCATTTGGACAATGGAACATCGGCGGAACTGCTGGCCAAGCTGGACAACAGCAGATTACAGCACCTGATTGCGGCCCATTTGAGCGAGAAGAACAATACACCGGCACTAGCGACAGGAGCCCTTGCTCAAGCCATGGGGTGCGAGCAGGAGTGGATAGGCGTGGCAACGCAGGGCGAAGGTTTCACCTGGCGGCAAATCGTATAACCGAAGCAGCTTCAAAAAAACAAAAAGCCGGCAAAGCCGGCTTTTTGTCATTCAAGCAATAAAACTATTACTTGGCTTCAGCAGGAGCAGCTTCAGGAGCGGCAGGAGCAGCTTCCGGAGCGGCTTCAGGAGCCGGTGCAGCTTCAGGAGCAGGAGCAGCTTCAGGAGCCGGAGCAACTTCAGCAGCAGGAGCTTCAGCAGCAGGAGCTTCAGCAGCAGGAGCTTCCTCTTCCTTTTGGCCACAAGCGGTCAGAGCCAGAGCCAGCAGGGCGGCGAGCAGAGCGGAACGAGTCATTTTTTTTCCTTAACGAGACAATGTTTGAAAAATCTGTTGTACGGAGCCATCCAAAATCTGGATTGGTACCGAGTGAGCAAAATTTTATAGAGTTTTTTTTGGAAATACTAGTAGTTTTCCGATTTGACGGTCTTTTTCATACCTTGAGGCTGCAATTTGTGGTTTTCTTTACTCGACCAGGACCCATATTTGGCTATTGCTCTCCTCTTGCCCCTGTTCGCCTGCAAGTATGGCCCTGCTAACCTCGTCGCGCGCCTGCATCGTAGCGCCGATATTCAGCCATTCGCCGGGAACCACCCGGACGGTCGTAGCCAGACTCAAAAAATCGATCGTATTATCATCACGAAGCGATGATATTCGCGGCGCAATCTCCAACTCTACCTCACGGCCTATCTGGCGCGGCATTACGGTAAATCCCGTTGTCATCTCGCGGAAGCGCACCGTCGACTGCACTTGTGCGTGATTCCTGATCGTAGTCATCCAATACTCGGTAAAAGGTATGGATTGCCCCACGGCAATAAAGGCACGGGCGCCATCCTGCACACTGACATACTCGCTACCGCGCGACGAGCTCACGGAATTTCGTCTATCCATCTCAATGCTTACGCTATCCCGACTTTGACCGGGCCTGGTGCGCTGTATACGTACATCACCATTACCGAGGCGCCCCCGCGCGCGCAGGCTTTCTGCTGACTCCTGGCTGCTACGGGCTCTGTCCACCCGGATGCGGAAGGTCTTGCTTGCAACATCGAGCTGCGCGACGGCCTGCTCGATGGCGGCCATCCGTTCAGGGGCCACCTCGACCAGCAAGTGATTGCCAGTCGCGCTGATGACGCCGCCAGGCCCTGCCAGCGGTTGTAAGGCAGGGACCAGCTCCTGAGCGAAACGATGCTGCAGCGTAATGATCTTGAACTCGGTTTGAGCCCAGGCGGTTTCCATAATGCAGATTAGACACAGAAGACCCAGATAGAGACGCATCACAATCCTAGCGTTGTCGCGCAAACAGCCGGATGGGAAGCCTCCATCAGTTGCTCAAAGCGGCCTTCCATCTGCCGCGCGCCGAGGGAATCGTGCATGGCGCGCAGGGAACGAGTGCCGTTTCGATGAAAGCGATGTACGTAATGCACTTCATCGGCCACGACGAATGGGTCGTTGGCGACCCGAGCATGCTCCACGGTCTTATGTATGGCCATGGCATGGCTATAGATTCTTAAAAGATGCAGGATACGCGGACAGTAAGCAATGACGTGGTTCGTATCGTGCAGAACAATATGCAATCGGCTCTTGCTGCTCCTGCGCAGGAAAGCATGAAGCAATTCGTAGCGTTTCAAGCTGCCGTATCCGCCGCTTGCCAGGTCGATGTCGAATATGTGCAGCGTACTTTGCGCGGCCTGGATGACTGTATCAATGGCCGCTTCGTAATCCTTCTCGCCTTCAAGCATGATGCGTTGCTCGGTCGTATTGTTTTCTTCCATTTCCTGCATCGCTCGCCCTCAGAAATGTAGATAGCCCGCACCCCACCATTGATGCAGCAGCTCGATTGCTCCTTCCGGAACCGATGAGCCAGGAGGCAATCTCTTTTCATCCGCAAGCTCAATGAGCAGCCGGAGCGAATCGCCCCCAGCGTGCACGACTTCTCCGTTGATGAAAAGGCGTTCTCCTTGGAACAGCATCTGGCTTTTGAGGTCCAGCCGCAAACCTTTTTTCGCCAGTTGTTCGCGGAATTTTTCCATGCCCATATGTTTAGGCTGCTCGAACACGATGTGCGGCTTGGGTTCGGTGAGATAGTTGCCAAGAAAGTCTGCAACATCGTCGCCGTCCCAGCGTATGTCCCGCAACATGGCTTGCACCTTTTCCATCATCTGCCCGCTCAGCTCCGCCGGATGCGACTGCTCTTCCAGGTCAGGATCCGCATACATGCCTTCCAAGCATAAACGCTCCTGCATAAAGGACAGAAATTGCGTCGCCAGCTCTTGCGCGGAAGGGGCGCGGAAGCCGATCGAATAAGTCATGCAATCGCCGACGGCAATGCCCCAATGCGCCAGTTTTGGCGGCAGATAAAGCATGTCGCCTGGATTCAGCAACCACTCCTGATCGACACGGAATTCCTTCAAAATGCGCAGCGGAGCCCCCGGCACAAACGTCTTGTCGTCTTGCTCGCTGATGCGCCAGAGGCGTTGACCGGAACCCTGCAGCAGGAACACATCGTAGGTATCGAAGTGGGGACCGACCCCGCCACCATCCGGTGCAAAACTTACCATCAGGTCATCGAGACGCGCACGGGGAATGAAATCGAACGACTGCAAAAGCGCATCCGCTTCCGCCAGATGATGATTGACTCCTTGCACCAGCAAGCTCCAGCCTTTCTCCGGCAATTGCGCAAATCGCTCCTCCTCGAATGGCCCCTGCTCCAGCATCCACTTGCCGCGCTTATTCACCACCAGCCGCGACTGGGCATCCTCCTCGCACGCCAGGCCGGCAAGTTCGTCCGGGGAAAGCATGTTGCCAAAACCGGGAAAAGCATTGCGCACCAGCAAAGGTTTTTTCTGCCAGTATTCTTCGATAAATTGACGGACGCTCAGGCCGCCGAGCATGGTTTTGTTCATGGGGCCCATGATAGCCGATTGTTTCTTGCCTTTAAAAATCGGTTCTGCGGTAGAATTATTTCGTCCCCCAACTTCGCGAGACCCTATGCCGCAACCTGGATCGCCCGCGCCCGACTTCACCCTGCCCGATGCCGACATGGAGTTGTACAAGCTCTCCAAGCTCAAGGGAAAAACGGTAGTCCTGTATTTTTATCCCAAGGACGATACGCCCGGCTGCACCGTGCAGGCCATCGAGTTCAGCGATCTGGATGAGGAGTACGCAAAACTTGGCGCGATCGTTCTTGGCGTCAGCCGCGATGATTGCATCAGCCATGCGGCATTCCGCGACAAACATGGCCTGGCTATCGTGCTGCTCTCGGATGTCGACGGCAAGGTGTGCGAGAAATACGGCGTCTGGCAGGAAAAGGAAAAGGACGGCATCAAGAAGATGGGCATCGTACGTTCCACTTTCATCATCGACAAGGAAGGGATCGTGCGTCACGCACTGTATGGCGTGAGCGCCAAAGGTCATGCGACCGACATTTTAAATCTGATCAAGGAACTATGAATGCAAATCGCGATGAACACCGTTGTCTCGATCACGTATGAATTGCGTGATACCGACGGCAATATCCTGGAAAGCACGTCCGAGCCGGTGACCTACCTGCATGGCGGCTATGACAACATCTTCCCCAAGGTGGAAGAAGAACTGCACGGCAAGAATGTCGGCGACACGGTCGCCCTGGTGCTTGAACCGGTGGACGCGTTCGGCGAGTACGACGAAGAACTGGTTCAAATCGAACCGCAAAGCGCATTCCCGGTGGACAAGCTCGAAGTCGGCATGCAGTTCGAAGGCGAAGACCCGAGCGGCGACGTGGTGCTGTACACCATTACCGATATCGGCGATGGCAAGGTCGTAGTTGACGGCAATCATCCGTGGGCCGGCGAACGTGTCAACTTCACCTGCAAGGTCACCGACATCCGTACGGCAACCAAGGAAGAAGTCAACCACGGTCACGTGCACGGACCTGGCGGCCACCACCACTAAGCCTGACGGCGAGCCCAACCGGCTCGCGGCTTCCTCTTCTACCGCCGCAAGCTCTTCAGCCTGTACAAGGCTTCCAGTGCCTGCTTAGGCGTCATTTCATCCGGCTCGATGTCGTCCAGCGCTTCCAGCGCGGGATGCGGCATGGGTTCGCTAGCCTCCGGCGCGGCGAATAAATCCGCCTGCGGCCCGGCGGCGATGCTCTGCTGTTCCAGTTGTGCGAGACGGCGGCGTGCCGCGGCAATTGTTGATTTCGGAATACCCGCCAGTTGCGCTACCTGCAGACCGTAGCTCTGGCTCGCGGGACCCTCCTCCACGCTGTGCAGGAAGACGATGTTGTCGCCGTGCTCCACCGCGTCCAAATGCACGTTGGCAACCTGCTTGTAGTCCTCCGTTAGCCGCGTCAGCTCGAAGTAATGGGTCGCGAACAAGGCATAGGCATGGTTGCGTTCCAGCAAATGCCGGGCGCATGCCCAAGCCAGTGCCAGGCCGTCGAACGTAGAGGTGCCCCGGCCGATTTCGTCCAGCAGCACCAGGCTTTGTTCGGTAGCGTTATGCAGGATGTTGGCGGTCTCGGTCATTTCGACCATAAACGTGGACCGTCCTCCCGCGAGATCATCCGAAGCGCCGATGCGCGTGAAAATACGGTCGATTTTTCCTATCCGTGCGGATGTTGCCGGCACGTAGCAGCCGCAATAAGCCAGCAGCACAATCAGCGCCGTCTGCCGCATGTAGGTCGATTTACCACCCATATTGGGGCCGGTGATCAGCAGCAGCTGGCGATAGGCGGAAAGTTTCGTATCGTTGGCAATGAAAGGCTGAGCAATCTGCTCCACCACCGGATGGCGCCCGCTCACGACCTCGATCACCGATTCGTCGGTGAACTCCGGCGCGACGAAATTCAGAGCCTCCGCGCGCTCGGCAAACGCACATAGCACGTCCAACTCGGCTACTGCAGATGCCGTCATTTGCAACACGGCGATGCAGGGAAGCAACTGTTCGAGCACCTCTTCGTACAAAGCTTTCTCGCGCGCCAGGGCCCGCTCATTGGCGGACAGCACCTTGTCCTCGAAAGTCTTCAGTTCCGGCGTGATGTAACGCTCTGCATTTTTCAGCGTCTGACGGCGGCGATACTCCGGCGGCGCGTTCTCGGCTTGCGCGCGCGACAATTCGATATAGAAGCCGTGCACGCTGTTGTATTCGACCTTGAGCCCGGCAATGCCGGTGCGCTCCTTCTCGCTGGCTTCGAAAGCCAGCAGGAATTCGCCGCAGTTGGTCTGGATTGCACGCAGCTCGTCGAGCTCGGCATCGAAGCCTTGTTCGATCACGCCACCTTCGCGCAGGACGGCCGACGGTTCCGCCTTGATGGCGCGCGACAGTATGTCCAGCGCATCGGCGGGCGCCTGCAAGTTCAGCGCTTGCAGGCGGTCCGAGGTGGCTTGCTGCAAACCTGCGCTTATCTGCGGCAACTGGTGCAGGCTGTCGCGCAAGCCGGAAAGATCACGCGGACGGGCAGTCTTGAGCGCGATGCGGGCAGTAATGCGCTCAATATCGCCGATAGCGCGCAATGCCAGGCGCAACCCGGAATAGAGACCTTTATCGATCAGCTCCGCTATCGCGGCATGCCGCGCACGTACTTCGTGCTGGTTCCGCAATGGATGATGCAGCCAGCGACGCAATAATCGCGCACCCATGGCAGTCCGGGTTGTATCCAGCAACGAAAACAGGGTCGGCGCGGGCTCCCCCCGCAAGGTCATGTCGATTTCCAGATTCCGTCTGGTCGCGGCATCGAGTTGCACGAACTCACCGGATTGCTCGACGGAAATGCCGAGGATATGCGGCAGCGAGGTGCGCTGCGTATGCCTGAGATAATCCAGCAGCGCGCCAGCCGCCGACACCGCGGCATTGAGGCCAGTACAACCGAAGCCGCTCAAATCATAGGTATTGAACTGCTGCGTCAGTGATTGCGTAGCGGAATCAAGATCGAATTGCCAAGGCGCAAGACGTTTCTTGGGACACTTCACCATCTCCACCGCCGTATGGGCAAATCCGTCCGGCAACAGCAATTCAGCAGGTGAAATCCGTTCCAATTCCTGCGCCAACAACGCCGGTGCAATTTCGTTCAGGATGAACTGGCCCGAGGCCAGGTTGATGCGCGCGAGTCCCACGGCATCCTCTCCCGGGCAGATCGCCAGCAAAACGCTGTCGCGGGTATCGTCCAGAAGGGCGCTGTCGGTCAGCGTGCCGGGCGTGAGAATGCGAGTGACCTGGCGTTCCACCGGCCCCTTGGATTTGGCCGGATCGCCGATCTGCTCGCAAATGGCGACGGCTTCATCCAGCCTGACCAGCTTGGCAAGGTACTGCTCGATGGAATGGTAAGGCACGCCGGCCATGCGGATCGGCTCGCCATTGGAAGCGCCGCGTTTGGTGAGCGTGATGCCGAGCAGGCGCGCGGCTTTTTCGGCGTCGTCGTGGAACAGCTCGTAGAAATCGCCCATGCGGTAAAACAGCAGCATATCCGGGTATTGCGCCTTGATGCCGAGGTACTGGCGCATCATCGGGGTATGCTGCTGCAACGCGATGGTTTCGGCAGGAGTATTCATCAGGCGAGGCGTTCGACCAGGCGGTCGTAGTAGTCGGCTTCCAGCTGCAGGTTTCCGGAACCGGAAGCGCTCAGCTTCATCGTGAGCAGGCGCAGCTTTTTCAGGGCGAGAGTGCGCTGCTCCCCACTCGACGCCAGAATCTGGCGTTCCAGTTCGGCGATGTCTTTTATGGCTTGGACTTCCGGCGGGACATATCCCGAATTTTTCAGAACCCGATAAACCATTCGCAGCTCTTCGGGCACCAGGGGGTCGTCGTCCAAAGCCAAAGGCTCGCCACTGCCAGGGAGACCATCAAGATCGCCGCGTTGCAGCGCTTCCTGGATGCGCTGCTCAGCGATGGCCTCAAATGCTTGCATGTTTGATTACGCTACCAGCTGGGACTTCAGGGATTCCGTCAGGTGCGGGCTCAGCGTCTGCAGAATCTGCGAGAACACCTTGGGATTGCCGGCGACGACGTTGCCGCTTTCCAGCCAGCCTTCGTTGCCTTCAAAGTCGCCCACCAGGCCGCCTGCTTCATGCACCAGCAATCCCCCTGCGGCAATGTCCCACTGCGACAAGCCGATTTCCCAGAAACCGTCGTACCAGCCGGCAGCGACATAAGCCAGGTCCAGCGAAGCAGAGCCGGGACGGCGCAGGCCCGAGGTCTTCTTGATCATGTCCTTGAACATCGCCACGTAGGTATCGAGATGCGCGAAATCGCGGAACGGGAAGCCGGTGCCGATGACCGCTTCCTGCAACCGCGCACGCGAACTGACGCGGATGCGTCGGTCATTAAGAAAGGCGCCACGGCCGCGCGTAGCGGTAAAGAGGTCGTTGCGGTTGGGATCATAAATCACCGCCTGGGTGATCTGCCCGCGCTGCTTGAGCGCGATGGAAACGGCATATTGGGGAAAGCCGTGCAGGAAATTGGTCGTGCCGTCGAGCGGATCGATGATCCATACGTTTTCGCTGTCGCCCTGGGCACCACTCTCCTCGGCGAGGATGGAATGGTCGGGATAAGCGTCGAGCAGGGTTTCGATGATCGCACGCTCGGCGGCATGGTCGACTTCGCTGACGAAATCGTTGTAGGTCTTGCTGCGAACCTTGATGGCGCCCAGGTCCTGCGACGCACGGTTGATGATGGCGGCAGCCTGGCGCGCGGCCTTGACTGCGATAGTGAGCATGGGATGCATATTCTTCTTCCGAAACCCGCGGACGGGAAAAATTTAAAGAGCTGGTAAAATCAGCATTTTACTGCCTACACGCCATGAGCTCCAAACTCGAATCGCTTACCAACATCCGCATCGTTCTCTGCCAGACCAGCCACCCCGGCAATATCGGGTCCGCGGCGCGGGCAATGAAAACGATGGGCCTCTCCCAGCTCGTGCTGGTACGGCCCAAAAAATTTCCCCACGACATTGCCGAAGCGATGGCCTCCGGTGCGGGCGACATCCTGACCGAAGCGCGTGTTTGCGACACGCTGGAGGAAGCGCTGACCGGCTGCACGTTCGTCATCGGGCTCAGTGCCCGCAAGCGCGAGCTTTCGCACCAGCTGGTAACGGCACGCGAAGCAGCGGCGGAAGCGGTCCAGCTCGCTGCCAATCAATCCGTCGCGCTGGTGTTCGGTACGGAGATGAGCGGCCTGTCCAACGACGAGCTCATCCGTTGCCAATTGCTGGCGATGATCCCCGCCAATCCCGAATATTCTTCTCTCAATCTGGCGGCAGCGGTACAGGTCATGGCCTACGAGATCCGCATCGCGGCATTAGGCACCGTTGCCCCGGTCGATAGCGATTTCAATCTTGCAAGCCACGAAGACGTCGAAGGATTCTATCGCCATCTGGAAGAAACGCTGATCGGCACCGGATTCCTGGATCCGGCCATGCCCAAACGCCTGATGTCGCGCTTGCGGCGCTTGTTCACCCGCGCACGATTGGAAAAAGAAGAGGTCAATATTTTGCGAGGCATCCTCAAATCGATACAGTTGCCTCGATAGAGCACTGTATTTATGGCAAAATAGTAGACTTTTCATTCATCTAGCGTACTCAACGCCCATGTTCAATCATCTGCGCGAAGACATCGCCGTCGTGTTCGAGCGAGACCCGGCAGCACGTACCCATTGGGAGGTATTGACCACCTACCCGGGAGTCCATGCGCTCATCATCCACCGCTTTTCGCATTGGCTGTGGCACTGCAAGCTGCGCTGGCTGGCGCGCTTTTCATCGCATATCGGCCGCTGGCTGACTGGCATCGAAATCCACCCGGGCGCGGCTATCGGCCGCCGGGTATTCATCGATCATGGCATGGGTGTCGTCATTGGCGAAACGGCTGTCATCGGCGACGATTGCACCCTTTACCACGGCGTGACGCTGGGCGGCACCTCCTGGAAAAAGGGCAAGCGCCATCCGACACTGGAAAAAGGCGTCGTCATCGGCGCCGGCGCCAAGGTACTCGGCCCCATCACGATAGGCGAAGAGGCCAAGATCGGCTCCAATGCCGTCGTCGTCAAGGATGTGCCGGCAGGCGCCACCGCCGTCGGCATTCCCGCGCGCATTCTCGATCAGGAGAAAGCCAAGCAGCGCGATGACATGGCGCAGAAGATAGGTTTTTCCGCGTATGCCGTCTCCGAGGACATGAACGACCCCATGGCGAAGGCCATTCATGCGCTGCTCGACCATGCTGCCGAACAGGACAAACGCCTGCAGGAAATGGCGCAGCAACTCGCCAAACTGGGGGGCGATGTCGAGACCGACCAAGAGGTCGCCAAGGCCTTTGACGTCAATTACCTGAACAAGATTGTCGACTGAACCCGCACGGGTAATAGTTGACTAAATAATTAAGGTATTGTACAGTTTGACCCTCAGACATCCCTTACCGGAGTTACTTTATGCGCTTGACTACTAAAGGTCGTTTTGCCGTGACCGCCATGCTCGACCTGGCTCTCAATGAAGTCGACCGCCCCGTCACGCTTGCCGGAATCAGCGAGCGGCAGGAAATTTCCCTGTCGTATCTCGAACAGCTTTTCAGTCGCCTGCGCCGCAATGGATTGGTCAAGAGCGTGCGCGGCCCAGGCGGCGGTTACCGCATCGCCAAACCGCTCGACAATATCTCGGTTTCCGACATCATCACTGCCGTGGACGAGCAGATCGATGCGACGCAGTGCGGCGGCAACGAGAACTGCCAGGACGAGCATCGCTGCATGACGCACGACTTGTGGGCCAGCCTCAATGTCAAGATTCTGGAATATTTGTCCGGCGTTAGCCTGGCTGAACTGGTGGCTTCGCAGCGCAACGGCGGGAAAATAGTCATTCCCGAGCCCAAGCGCCGCGAGCGTCCCCAAGCTGTTGCAGCCTGAGGTTTAGCCGTCCATTGCGATGAGTGACCTTGCCGTTTATCTCGACCACAACGCCACGACTGCACTCGATACTCGCGTCCTTGAAGTCATGCTGCCATTCCTGCAGCATCCGCAAGGCAACCCGACGAGTCGTCACGGTTATGGAAGAACTGCGCGGCAAGCCGTAGAAAATGCGCGCGCGCAAGTCGCGACGGCGGTTGGCGCGCATCCGACACAAGTCGTTTTTACCAGTGGCGGCACCGAGGCGGATAACCTTGCAATACAAGGGATAGCCACGGCTCATGTGCCCTCGTGGATTGCGGTAAGCGCCATCGAGCATCCGGCGGTGTACCGCCCAGCGCAGTCCCTGATGGGCCGCGGCTGGAAAGTGTCCAGGATAGGCGTGAATGCCGATGGCGAAGTCGAATTGGACAACCTGCGTGAGGCCTTGCAGCAGAAAACTGCGCTGGTCTCTGTGATGGCAGTCAATAATGAAACGGGCGTGATCCAGAACATTCCGGCAATTGCGGAATTGGCTCGAAGCCATGGCGCCCTCCTGCATACCGATGCGGTTCAGGCATTAGGCAAGATGCCGCTGGATTTTCCGGCGCTCGGCGTGAACGCGATGAGCCTCTCGGCGCACAAGATTCATGGCCCGCAAGGCGCCGGTGCGCTGGTGCTGGACAAGCGGGTGGACATTCAGCCGCTTCTTTACGGCGGCGGGCAGGAAAAAGGCCTGCGCAGCGGCACCGAAAATATCGCCGCCATCGTCGGATTCGGCATGGCATGCGAACTGGCTCAGTTGGAGCTGGCCGAGCGGTCGGCCAAGACGGAAAGTCTGCGCAACCGCCTGGAAACGGGATTGCGCCGTTTGGGCGCCACCATCTTCGGCAGCGCAAGCGCACGCATACCGAACACCAGCTTTTTTGCGTTTCCCAATATGGAAGGGGAAACGCTGGTCGTGGCGATGGACAGAAAAGGCTTTGCCATCGCGAGCGGCTCTGCCTGCTCCAGTGACAGCACCGAGCCCAGCCATGTGCTGTTGGCAATGGGTGTAGAACCGGAATTTGCGCGCGGCGCGGTTCGGGTCAGCATCGGTCCGGATAATACCGCCGCACAGATAGACGCTTTTTTGCAGTCGCTGGAAAACGAACTTTTACGATCGAAACAAATGGCCGCATTGGCGGTTTAAGGAAGAAGCATGAGTATGAAGACCCCGATCTATTTCGACTACTCGGCCACCACGCCGGTGGACCCGCGCGTCGCGGAAAAGATGATTCCTTTTTTGACCGAGCGTTTCGGCAATCCGGCAAGCCGCTCGCACCCGTTCGGGTGGGAAGCGGAAAAGGCCGTGGAAGACGCGCGCGCGCAGGTTGCCGCATTGGTCAACTGCGATCCACGCGAGATCGTGTGGACTTCCGGGGCCACCGAATCCGACAACCTCGCCATCAAGGGTGCCGCCAACTTCTACTCCGGCAAGGGCAAGCATATCGTCACCGTGCAGACCGAACACAAGGCCGTCATCGACCCGTTCCGTGAATTGGAACGCCAGGGCTTTGAAGCGACCTACCTGCAGCCGGAACCGAACGGTCTCGTCGATATCGAGAAATTCCGCGCGGCCTTGCGCCCGGACACCATTTTCGCTTCGGTAATGATGGTCAACAACGAAATCGGCGTGATCCAGGACATCGAAACCATTGGCAACCTGTGCCGCGAACGCGGCATCATCTTCCACGTTGATGCCGCACAGGCGACCGGCAAGGTGGAGATCGACCTGGAAAAACTGCCGGTCGACCTGATGAGCTTCTCCGCCCACAAGACCTACGGCCCCAAGGGCATCGGTGCGCTGTACGTGCGCCGCAAGCCCCGCGTGCGCATTGAAGCGCAGATGCACGGCGGCGGACATGAGCGCGGCATGCGCTCCGGCACGCTGGCACCGCATCAGATCGTCGGCATGGGCGAGGCCTTCCGCATCGCCAAGGAAGAAATGGAACTGGAAAACGCCCGCATCCGCCGCTTGCGCGACCGATTGCTGGCCGGCTTGCAGGAAATCGAGGAAGTCTATGTCAACGGCGACCTCAAGCAGCGCGTGCCGCACAACCTGAACATCAGCTTCAACTTCGTCGAAGGCGAATCGCTGATCATGGCGGTGAAGGACATCGCGGTCTCGTCAGGCTCTGCTTGCACCTCCGCCAGCCTGGAGCCCTCTTACGTGCTGCGTGCCCTGGGACGCTCGGACGAACTGGCGCACAGCTCGATTCGCTTCACCATCGGCCGCTTCACGACGGAGGAAGAGATCGATTACACCATTTCGTTGATGAAGAGCAAGATCGGCAAGCTGCGCGAACTTTCCCCGCTGTGGGAAATGTTCCAGGAAGGCATCGACCTCGAGTCCGTCCAATGGGCGGCTCACTAAAAGTTTTACGGAGTTAAGGAAAACATCATGGCATACAGCGACAAGGTACTGGACCACTACGAAAATCCCCGTAACGTCGGGGCGCTCGACAAAAACGACCCGCACGTCGGTACCGGCATGGTCGGCGCGCCCGCCTGCGGCGACGTCATGAAGCTGCAGATTCGCGTCGGCGATGACGGCGTCATCGAGGATGCCAAGTTCAAGACCTACGGCTGCGGCTCCGCGATCGCCTCCTCCTCGCTGGTGACTGAGTGGCTCAAGGGCAAGACACTGGACCAGGCAATGACCATCAAGAATTCGGACATTGCGGAAGAGCTCGCGCTGCCGCCGGTGAAGATCCACTGCTCGGTCCTGGCGGAAGACGCCATCAAGGCGGCCATCGCCGACCTGAAGCAGAAATCCGGCACCCACGCCGAAGCCGAACTCGCCAAACAGGAAGCTTGAACGCATGGCAATTACCTTAACCCCATCGGCTGCCGATCGTGTGCAGAAGTTCCTCGCCAACCGCGGCAAGGGCGTTGGCCTGCGCTTGGGCGTCAGAACCTCCGGCTGCTCGGGCATGGCTTACACGCTGGAATTTTCCGATGAAATTCTGCCGGAAGACGTGGTGTTCGAGTATCACGGCGTCAAGGTGCTGGTCGACCCCAAGAGCCTGACCTATCTTGACGGCACTGAGCTCGATTACACCAAGGAAGGCCTGAACGAGGGGTTCAAGTTCAACAACCCGAACGTCAAGGACAATTGCGGCTGCGGCGAAAGCTTTACGGTATAGGCATAGCGACAGCCGCAGGCATTGGATCAGAAGCGATGCCGGCAGCAAATAGCGAGATGGCGAATTCAATGCTTGATATCCACCAGAACCATTTCGAACTCTTCGACCTGCCGACCAGCTTCCTTATCGATCGGGCCCTGCTGGATCAAAGCTACCGCAAGCTGCAAAGCGAAGTCCACCCTGACCGCTTCGCTGCCGGGTCTTCCGCAGAGCGCCTCCGTTCCATGCAATGGGCGACCCATGCCAACGAAGCCTACCAGACCTTGAAATCCCCGGTTTCGCGCGCACGCTACCTGCTGCAATTGAACGGCATCGATACCCAGGAAGAAACCAACACCGCGATGCCCGCGGACTTTCTCATGCAGCAGATGGAATGGCGCGAAGCCATCGACGAGGCGCGTTCGGCCCTGGATATCGACGCGCTCGAAAAGCTGCTGCTGGAATTGAACCGCGAGGCCATCGCCCAGGAATCCGAACTGCACATCGCCATCGACGAGCAGCGCGATTATCCGCGCGCCGCCGGCATTGTGCGCAAGCTGCGCTTTCTCGATAAAGTGCGTGACGAAATTCAGCAGGCTATCCTCGCACTGGAAGACTAGAAACAATGGCGCTACTGCAAATCTCCGAACCCGGCAAAAGCGCCGCTCCCCACCAGCACAAGCTGGCGGTCGGCATCGACCTCGGCACGACCAACTCGCTGGTCGCGACAGTACGCAGCGGAATGAGCGTCGTGCTGCACGATGAAGCAGGGCATGCCCTGCTGCCGTCGGTGGTGCATTACCTGCCTACGGGCAAGGCCGACGTCGGCTATGCGGCACAAGCACAGCAAAGCCATGACCCGCAGAACACCATCATTTCCGTGAAGCGCTTCATGGGCCGCGGCATTCACGACATCGCCGACATCGGCCATTATCCTTACCGCTTTGTCGATGCGCCCGGCATGCTGCAGATCAATACCGTGAGCGGTGTCAAAAGCCCGGTCGAGGTCTCTGCCGAGATACTCAAGGTGCTCAAGGCCCGGGCAGAGAAATCCCTGGGCGGAGAACTCGCCGGCGCCGTCATCACCGTGCCCGCCTATTTCGACGACGCCCAGCGCCAGGCAACCAAGGACGCCGCGCGTCTTGCCGGGCTCAATGTTCTGCGCCTGCTGAACGAGCCCACGGCAGCTGCGGTCGCTTACGGATTGGATAATGCGTCGGAAGGCGTCTTCGTGATCTACGACCTGGGCGGCGGCACGTTCGATATTTCCATTCTGAGATTATCCAAGGGCGTATTCGAAGTGCTCGCGACCAATGGCGACTCTGCGTTGGGTGGGGACGATTTCGACCGGCGCATTTTCTGCTGGATGCTGGAAAAAGCACAGGCATCCCCGGTTGGCCCGGAAGACACACGCCTTCTGCTGACCAAGGCCCGCGAGGCCAAGGAACAACTGACCGACCATACCGAAACGCGCATTACCTGCATGTTGTCGAATGGCGAATTGATCGACATGACGCTGGACAGCGCCACTTTCAATGCAATGACGCAGCACCTGGTCAGCAAGACGCTGATGCCTACACGCAAGGCCTTGCGCGACGCAGGCATCGGCATCGAGGATGTGCAGGGCGTGGTCATGGTCGGCGGATCGACGCGGATGCCGCAGATTCAGCATGCGGTCGCGGAATTCTTCAAGCAGGAGCCCTTGACCAATCTCGACCCGGACAAGGTCGTCGCGCTCGGCGCGGCGATACAGGCGAACGTGCTGGTCGGCAACAAGAATGAAAACGAACTGCTGCTGCTGGATGTCATTCCGCTGTCACTCGGTCTGGAAACCATGGGTGGCCTGACCGAAAAGGTCATTCCGCGCAATTCCACGATCCCGGTCGCCCGCGCGCAGGAGTTCACGACCTTCAAGGACGGGCAGACCGCGATGAGCATCCATGTGGTGCAAGGGGAACGTGAACTGGTGTCCGATTGCCGTTCGCTGGCACGCTTCGAGCTGCGCGGCATTCCGCCGATGGCCGCCGGCGCAGCGCGCGTGCGGGTGGCCTTCCAGGTCGATGCCGACGGACTGCTCTCGGTTTCCGCGCGCGAGCAGACCAGCGGCGTGGAAGCGAATATCATCGTGAAGCCTTCCTACGGTCTTTCCGACGACGAAATTGCCAACATGCTGCAGACCTCCTTCTCACATGCCGAGGAAGACAAGCAGGCCCGCGCGTTGCGCGAAGCCCAGGTGGAAGCCGGGCGCCTGCTGGAAGCGATCCGGGCGGCGCTGGAACAGGACGGCGACACGCTGCTCGAAGCCACCGAGCGCGCAATGCTCGAACAGCACATGCAGGCATTGCAAAACGCCATCGCCGGGACTGACGCCCAAGCCGTTACTGCCAGCATGGAGGCGCTCAATCACGCCTCCGAAACCTTTGCCGGAAGGCGCATGGACGCTTCCATCAAACAGGCCCTCACCGGTCACAAACTCGACGAAATAAAGGTTTGAAATGCCGCAAATTATCGTTCTGCCGCACGAGGAACTCTGTCCGGAAGGCGCCGCCTTTGAAGCGAAACCCGGGGTTTCCATCTGCGACAACATGCTGGAACACGATATCGACATCGACCACGCCTGTGAAAAGGCCTGCGCCTGCACCACTTGCCATGTGATTGTGCGCGAAGGCTACAGATCGCTGAACGATCCCGAGGAAAAGGAAGAGGATCTGCTGGACAAGGCCTGGGGCCTGGAACCGAATTCCCGACTATCCTGCCAGGCCATCGTCGATGATGTCGACCTCGTCGTGGAAATCCCTAAATACTCGATCAATATGGCCAAAGAAGGCCATCGTTAATCACCAGGTTTCATCATCCGGCAGTCGCATGCCCCAAGCGGATAGAGCCTTGTGAGATCGACGCTTCTGGTCTAACCTGAACAGAAATATCAGGGAAGGCCGGACATGTTGAATTTCGATTTCATTGTCATAGGCAGCGGGCCAGCAGGCCAGCGGGCCGCCATCCAGGCAGCCAAGCTAGGGAAAAGCGTCGCGCTGATCGAAAACCGCAGGGTGGTCGGCGGCGTCACCGTTCATACCGGCACCATCCCCAGCAAGACCTTGCGCGAAGCGGTGCTCTATCTCACCGGCTGGACACAGCGCGGCCTTTATGGGCAGAGCTACCGGCTCAAGCAGAACCTGACCATCGACGACCTGATGCAACGGCTGCAGATCACGATACGCAACGAAGTCAGCGTCATCGAAAGCCAGCTCGGGCGCAACGGCGTGACCGTCTTTCACGGCATCGCTTCCTTCACGGACCCGCACACCGTCCAGGTCACAGGGATCGACGGCGAGATCAGCGAGTATGTCGCGGAGAAAATCGTGATCGCCACCGGCACCACGCCCTCCCGGCCGTCCAACATTCCTTTCGACGACAGCGCCATCATCGACAGCGACGGCATCCTGAACCTGAAGAAAATCCCGAAGACCATGGCGATCGTCGGCGCCGGTGTGATCGGCGTCGAATACGCCGCGATGTTCAGCGCGCTGGACGTCAAGGTGACGCTGATCGACGGCAGGCCGCAGATGCTGGATTTCCTCGACCAGGAAATCGTCGACGAACTCATGCACAGCCTGCGTGCGCGGCAAGTCACGCTGCGCCTCGGCGAAAAAGTTTCCACCATGCGCAAGACCATCGATAACGACGTCGAAATGATCATGACGAGCGGCAAGCGCGTGGTAGCCGACATCGTGATGTTCGCCGCCGGCAGGCAAGGCGCGACGGACGCCCTGAACATGGAAAACGCCGGGCTGAAGGCCGACGACCGCGGCCGCATCAAGGTGGATTGCACGTATGCCACCGAAGTACCGCATATTTACGCCGCCGGCGATGTGATCGGCTTTCCCAGCCTGGCCTCGACATCAATGGAACAGGGGCGCCTTGCCGCTTGCCACGCCTGGGACAAGACCGCTGCGTGCGTGCCGGAGCATTTTCCGTTCGGCATCTACAGTATTCCGGAAATCAGCATGGTGGGGGCGACCGAACAGCAACTGACCAAGGACAACATACCTTACGAAGTGGGCGTGGCCCGTTTCCGGGAAACGGCGCGCGGGCAAATCCTGCGGCTGGAAGAAGGCATGCTGAAGATTATCTGCAGCCTGGAAGACCGGCGGGTGCTCGGCGTGCATATCTTCGGCGAAAGCGCGACGGAACTGATCCACATCGGCCAGGCCGTGATCAGTCTGAAAGGCACGCTGGACTACCTGGTGGAAGCTGTATTCAATTACCCGACGCTAGCGGAAACCTACAAGATCGCAGCGCTGGATTGCTGGAACAAGATGCGGGCGTGATTACGCCGCCGACGCGTCGCGGAAGGAATAGCCCGGTCCGAGCAAACGCTCGAATTCTGCAGCGGGTACCGGCGCGTTGATGAGGTAACCCTGGACCTGGTCGCAACCCTGTTCGCGCAGGAACTTCAACTGATCCTCGTTTTCGACCCCTTCGGCAATCACCTTCAGGTTCAGGCTGTGCGCCATGGCAATGATGGCCTGGGTAATGGCCACGTCATCGCTGTCATGCGGGATGTCCCGGACGAAGGAACGGTCTACCTTGAGCGAATCGATCGGAAACTGCTTGAGATAGCCCAATGAGGAATAGCCCGTGCCGAAATCGTCGATGGATACCAGCGTGCCCATGTCGCGGAAGCGCTGCAGGATCTCGATGGCCCGTTCGGCATTCTGCATGATCATGCTTTCGGTGATCTCCAGCTCCAGGTAAGCCGGAGGCAGGCCGCTGCCGCCGAGGGCATCGGCTATCGTCTGGCGCAGGCCCTCCTCCCGGAACTGGTGCGCGGAAAGGTTGACCGCCACGCTGATCAGCGGCAGTCCCGCATTCTGCCAGGCACGGTTCTGGCGGCATGCCTCACGGAGCACCCAGGCACCTATCGGGACGATGAGGCCTGTTTCCTCGGCCAGAGGAATGAATTGCGCCGGGGGCACCAGGCCCAGGTCGGGATGATTCCACCGGATCAATGCTTCCGCGCCGATCAGTTCGTTAGTGGCGAGATCGATCTTCGGCTGGTAATACAAAACGAATTCGTCACGCTCCAGTGCCCGTCGCAGGCTGTTTTCCAGCGCGAGGCGTTCAAAGCTGTGGACATTGCTTTCCGACGCGTAGAACTGGAAGGTATTCTTGCCGCGTTCCTTGGCCCGGTACATGGCGACATCGGCATTCTTCAGCAAGGTATGCAGGTCGGTGCCGTCTTCGGGAAAAGCGCTGATGCCGATGCTGGCACTGACATACAGTTCCTGTCCCAACAGATAAAAAGGCTGGCTCAGCGCATGCATGATCTTGCGCGCGACGCCCCCGAGGTACTGGGTATCGGCAAACTGCTCGATCAGCACCACGAACTCGTCGCCGCCCTGGCGGGCGATGGTATCGGTTTCGCGCAGGCATTGCTGCAAGCGCTCCGCGGCGGTTTGCAACAGCATGTCCCCCGCGTGGTGCCCCAATGTATCGTTGATCACCTTGAACCGGTCGAGGTCGATGAACAGCACGGCCAGCCTGCTGTGGTCGCGCTGCGCGCGGCGCAAGGCATGCTCTATCCGCTCCTGCAACAAGGTGCGGTTGGGCAAACCGGTCAGCGCATCGTGGTTCGCCAGGAAGTGGAGTTGCTCCTCGGAACGCTTGCGCAGCGTGATATCGGTAAAGACGGCGACATAGTTCAGCACGTTGCCCTTCGTATCCTTCATTTCGCTGATAGACAGCCATTCCGGATAGACTTCGCCATTCTTGCGTCGATTCCAGATTTCGCCCATCCAGTGGCCATCCCGCTTGATCGCCCCCCACATCGCCTCGTAATAACTTTCACCATGCTTGCCGGAGCTCAGCATGCCCGGACGCTGGCCGAGGATTTCCTCGCGGGAGTAGCCAGTGATGTTGACGAATCCCTGATTCACCTCAAGCACATTCAGATTGGCGTCGGTGATCATCACCCCTTCGGCGGTATTCTCGAACGCCTGCTGCGCCAGGGCCAACCGTGCCTCGGCCTCCTTGCGCGCGGTGATGTCCAGCATGATGCCAACCAGTTCCGCCGGCTTTCCATTTGCACCGGCGATGACGCGCACGATGTCGTGCAGCCATACGGCCCGGCCATCCGCCGCAATCATGCGATAGTCAAAGCTGTGTGTCGCCAGCTTGGCGGACTCTTCCATGCAGAAGGCCGGAGCCCAGTCGCGATCATCCGGATACATGTGATCCACCCAAAAACTCGACGAGTCCGTCCATGCATGCAGCGGGTAACCCAGTACGGATTCCGCTTCCGGATTGACATAGGTGAAATGGCCGCCGGGTGTCGCGCGCCAGATGATAGCCTGCGCGGATTCCACCAGTTGGCGATACATCTGCTCGGTTTCCTTGAGCGCCTGCTCCACACGCATTCGGCCGCTATAAGTGGCGGCGAGGAAAAGGCTGGTCATGGCCCAGATCGCCATATAAGCCCAGTAGTTGATCAGGCCGGCACCGGCCGCCTCATTGAAATAACCACGTTCGTCCAGGAGGCTCCAGATCGCCACGCAGAACACCAGTGCGGTCGCCAGCACGGCGCCGCGCAGCTGAAAACGCACAGCCGCCCAGATGGCGAGAGGGAATAAGGTAAAAGACCGCGGCTGATAAGCCTCGCCGAACGGCAGCCACTGAAAGAAAATCATCAGGCTACCCAGCAGCAACAGCAGTGCGAGCAAACCCGCTTCCAGGATGCGCGCCCGGTTTAAACCCAAGGGCTTGCCCTGCGCGAACACGAGCAGGAGCGGCGTGAACACCAGTATGCTCAAGGCATCGCCCATCCACCAGTTGATCCAGCCCTTCCACACCATATCCAGCGCCATGCCATTTCCGCCGACGAGACTGGCCACTCCCACCGTCGCACTGACCATGGTGCTACTGCAGGCCCCCAGCAGGATCAACAGGGTGACGTCATAGGGGTGGTCGAATATGCGCTGGAATCCGAACCTGTTGAGCAGCATGACGCCGATGATCGCTTCCAGGGTATTGCCTATGGAAATGCCAACCGCGGCGGAAGCGGGAATCCCACTGCCCAGTTCAGCTATCAGTGCTCCCAGCAAGACACCCGGCCAGAGCCGCCAGCCGAAAATCAGCAATGCCGCCAAAGACAACCCCGTCGGGGGCCAAATCAGCGTAATGGTGCCGACACTGGAAAAATACAAGCCGATTTCCGAGCCTGCCCAATATAGCGCAGCAAGCCCCGCCATCAAGGCAACTTCCTTCTTGCCCAGCTCAGTCGACATGCCAAATATACCTATTCATAGCAAGCCGATTGTAATGGGAATTATATGTAATAGGCATACCAGCCATGAAAAAAGCCCGCACGAGGCGGGCTTGGAAACGGCCACGTAGCCGCGAGGAGAGAGCTGAGCTTATTGTTTTAGAACATCCATTGGGCACGCATGATGAGGGCTTTTTCGTCATCAATCCGTTCGTTGTTGACGCGAATACCGCCAGTCGCACCGCCAATCGTTTTTTCGAAATCCGTTTTCACGTAATTAAGCATTAGTCTCATGTTTGAATTTGGCAGGAACTTTACACCCAACGTATATGCATCAGCTTCGGAAAAACCTGCCGCCTTGGTGGTTACGTCAGCATCGACTGTCCCGTTTGCAATACCGAGCGTGTCGTAATCCGATGCGTCGAACTTGCTATAACGCACGCCGATTTCCCAAGCGCCGCCCTTGAAGGTTTTAGGGTCGAAATCATTCTTGGGTTTAATGCCGCCGAATACACCGTTTTTGTATATATCAGCATATTTTTCACCCGTGATGGTCCAGAGTGCTTGCACATACCAGTTTTTAGTATCCAAGTCATAACTGCGTGCATCAGTTTGGAAGTCGTTGTTCATCTTCATCCATTCGGTCTGAACCTTGAAAGGGCCATACGCAACCGCCCCTTCCAAACCCACACGGCTACGATCAATGGTTTCAAACGTTGGGGAATTCCCAAGGACGGGCGCCCGGAAAAAAGTGGCTCCTCGCGCTTCTGTCCGCCCCGCTACACCTGCAGTACCTTGCGGCAGATCACCGGTTGAATAAGACACCCCCGCATGCAGGACCATGTCCTTGTTATCCATCATTTCGGCCACGTTGGCAGTCACCCGGCCGATTACATCCTTGTCATCTTCACGTACATCAGTTTCGGCATTTTTTGCGTTGCCGTTGGAAGTTGCCAATGCATACGTAACACCCTTGAATGGCGTTCCATGGACCATAGCACCAATTTCCTTGGCGGGAGCCAAGCCATTGACGAACGAGCGCTCCATGAAATCAATATTATTGGAGCTGGTAAGCTCTTCCAGATTCATCGGCATCTTGAACTGGCCGAAACGGAACTGCACCGGCTTCCACCAGGCGATGTTCAGGTAACCCACATCCAGAGTAGTCGAATTGGCCAAGTCCGCAACTACTTCGACTTCGTAGTATTCTTTGAAATTTGCCTTGAAGCCCAAACGCGCACGACGAATGTCATAGGTATCGGCCACATTTGTTACGTTACCGATGGAATTTCCAGCACCTGCAGGCGCTGCGTTGTTGCTGCCTTCGTCATGATCAAACCAACGATAATCAGCGTGTACCCGGCCATTGATTTGTGCCTTGAAAGACTTATCTCCTGACTCGAATGTCAGGCCATCCTTGAACGAAGCTTTGACTTCGCCAGCCTTCTTCTTCTCCGCCGCTTCCTTCTCACCCGTGCGGCCCTTCATCAGCAGCGCGCCTTCTTCTTCGGTCAGCACACCCTTGCCGATCAGCGCATTGATGATGTCATCGGTGGAATCCGCCATGGCCATGGGCGCAGCACCCAGGAACATCGCGCCTGAAACGGCGGCGACGATGCCGCGCAATTGATTACTTTTCATGAATCACTCCCGTTTAAAAAATCGAACAAAGCCTGTATGGCCGTGTGTGTTTCTACTCGGGAGCGATTGTGCGTTTTGAATATGACAGATTTATGACGTCATCATAAAAACCCGGCAAAGTGTCTTATTCTTACAACACTTGCTTTTGGCAAGGCCCGCCTTGGTTTAGATGATCAAAGACTCTGTTTGAAACCGGTATCGATATGAATATGCCCATCCGCCAATACTTGCGTCAGTTCGGAGGCCGGCATTGGCTTGCTGAACAGGAAACCCTGGATATGGTCGCAGCGGCGTTCGCGAAGAAAATCAAGCTGCTCGGCGGTTTCCACGCCTTCGGCGACACTCACCAGCGACATGTTTTGCGCCAGCCCGATCACCGCCGAGGCAATGGCCGCATCCTCGGGATTGGTCGGGACATTCAGCACGAATGACTGGCAGATCTTGAGAGTGTCGATCGGGAAGTGCTTGAGATAGGTCAGGGACGAGGCGCCGGTACCGAAATCGTCTATTGCAATACTGACTCCCAGCGCCTTGATGCGACGCAAGGTATCGACATTATGCTCGACGTTCTCCATGAAAATGCTTTCGGTCAGTTCCAGCTCCAGCAACTCCGCCGGCAAACCGCTTTCCTTCAGCGCACGCTCCACCTTGCCCGCAAGGTCGGACTGCATGAATTGCCTGACCGATAGATTGACTGCCACGCGCACCGGATTGCCGGTATCGACCCAGCGCTTTCCCTGGCGGCAGGCTTCCATCAGCACCCAATCGCCTACCGGCAGGATGAGGCCGGTCTCCTCCAGCAGGGAAATGAATTCCACCGGCGCCACCAGCCCAAGTTCCGGATGCTGCCAGCGCAGCAGCGCTTCCACGCCGATAATGCGATGTTCGTTCATGGACACTTGCGGTTGGAAGTGCAGCAGAAACTCGTCGCGCTCCAGTGCACGGCGCAGGCTGTTTTCCAGCGCCATGCGCTCGTAGGCGACGGCATCCATTTCGGGGATATAAAGCTGGAAAGTGTCCTTGCCCAGGCTTTTCGCGGAGTACATCGCAACGTCGGCGCGTTGCAGCAGCATTTCAGCCACCTCATCCGAGGCCGGGCAGCAGGCAATGCCGATGCTGGCGGTGATGTAGATTTCATGGCCTTGGACTTCGAATGCCGGCCGCAAGGAAGTCAGCGTTTTTTGCGCCACAACCTGGGCATCTTCGGCATTCTGGATATTGGTCAGGATCAGCGCAAATTCATCGCCGCCGAGACGTGCCACGGTATCGGTGCCGCGCACGCAGGCGCCGATGCGCGCGGCGACCTGTTGCAGCAGCTTGTCGCCTATCGTATGGCCAAGCGTGTCGTTGACGTTCTTGAAGCGGTCGAGGTCGACGAACAGCACGCCGACGAGATCACCCACGCGTTGCGCAATCGCCAGCGCCTGGTTGAGCCGTTCGTTGAACATCAGACGGTTGGGCAAGCCGGTCAGCGGATCGTGATTGGCCAGGAAATGCAGCCGAGCCTCGGTCTGCTTGAGCGCGGTGATTTCGGCGAAGACGATGACGCGGTGTGAAACCTCCCGCGCCAGCCCCAGCACATCGGTAATGCTCATCCATACAGGAAAGCGCTCGCCGTTTTTCCTGCGCAGAAAGGACTCGCCGCGCCAACCGTTGGAGCCTTCCTTGCTCACCGGCACGGCTTCCAATTTGTCGCCCCAGATCATGTCGCGGTGCTGGCCTGTCACTTCCTCGCTGTCGAAGCCTGTCATCGCGCAAAAAGCCGGGTTGACGCTGACCACCCGGTCCTGGGCATCGGTAATCACGATGCCTTCCATCGTGCTCTCGAACACTTGTGCTGCCAGCCGCAGGCGCTCCTCGGCACGTTTGCGCTCGATGGCATAGCGCATCGCGCGCGACAGCAGCCGCTCGTCGACGCTGCCCTTCACCAGGAAGTCCTGCGCGCCCGCCTGTACCAGCTCGGCCGCGAAGGCTTCATCGTCGAGGCCGGTCATGACCACGATCGCCACGGCTGGCGCTTCGGCATAGATCTGCCAGAAGGTGTGCTGGCTATCGGAGTCGGGCAGGGAGAGATCCAGCAGGATGATGTCGAAGTCCTGCTCGCGTATCTGCCGGGTAGCCTCGCGCAGGGACGCCGCCTTGACCAGCGTGTAATCCGACAAGGCATCCATCAGCATGAATTCGAGCAAGCGGGCGTCGCCCGTGTTGTCTTCGACCAGCAATATCCGCATCAAACCTCTCCGGCGGACATGGCGTCCACTTTACCGCCCCGGCGCAGCAGTTCCGAAGCGGCCGCGGCCACCAGCGGGCGGCTATAGAGATAACCCTGGGCATCGTCGCACGACAGGCTGCGCAGCAGATCCAATTGCTCGGCAGTCTCCACGCCTTCGGCGAGGCCTTTCATCTTGAAAACGTGCGCGACCTGGATGACCGCTCTTGCGAAATTGGCGCCCTCTTCCGATGCCGAGGCGTCCTCGACCATGGAGCGATCGAGCTTGATGGAGTCGAACGGGAATTTGCACAAGTAGCGGAAAGAAGCGCGCCCGCTGCCGAAATTATCCAGCGCGAGCCGGACGCCAAGCTGATGCAGGCGGTTCAGTACCAGCAGGGCCCGGTCTTCGTTGTCGATCAGGGCGGACTCCGGTATTTCCAGCTCCAGCAGGTGCGGCGGCAGTCCGCTGCGCGCCAGCGCCTTGTCGACGATATCGACAAAGTTGTGCTGGAGCAACTGGCGTGAGGCGAGATTGACGGACAAGGTAAAGGGCTCCACGCACTCCTCTTGCCATGCGTGGCCTTGATTGCATACTTCGCCCAGCACCCACTCCCCTACCGCAAGGATCAGGTCCGTGCTTTCCAGCGCATGCATGAAATGGCCCGGCAGCAGCAGGCCGCGCTGCGGATGCTCCCAGCGCAGCAAGGCCTCCATGCCGATCATGCGGCCGCTCGCGATATCCACCTGCGGCTGATAATTGATGAGGAATTCCTGCTGCTCCAACGCACGGTACAGCTGCCCGCGCAGACCGCTGCTCTCGCCGGCTTCGATGTTCATTGTCGGCGAATAGAAGCGGCTGGCGCTGAGCGCGCCGGACTCGGTCTTGGCCTGGTACATGGCCACGTCGGCATTGCGCAAAAGGTCTTCCATGACGTCCGCATCGTTGGGATAGATGCTGATGCCCACGCTCACGTGCACATGCAGCATGCGGTCGTGCACGGTATAAGGCGATTCCATGTAGCTCAGCAGTTTTTGCGTGACTGCCATCACATCATCCACACCGCGCACATCGTGCAGGATCAGCACGAATTCGTCGCCGCCCATGCGCGCAATGAAATCGGTCTCGCGCACGCACTCGCGCAGGCGATCGGCTACTTGGCAAAGCAACTGGTCGCCGACGTGATGACCGAAGATATCGTTGATCGGTTTGAAGCCGTTGAGGTCGATCAGCAGCAGGGCGATCTGGCTTTCGTTGCGGCGGGACCAGGCCATGGCATTCTTCAGCCTATCGTATAGGTGCTTGCGATTGGCCAGGCCGGTCAAGCTGTCGTGGTGCGCGAAATAGTGCAGCCTGTCTTCCAGCCGTTTACGTTCGATCGCATAGTGCAGTGCGCGTATCAGCAGATGCGCGCTGATGTGGCTCTTGACCAGGAAATCCTGCGCGCCGTGCTGGACGGCGCTGATGGCCAAGGCCTCGTCACCGATGCTGCTGAGCACGACGATGGGGATTTCCGGCGTCGAGGCGTGTATCTTGAGCAGCGTGTCCAGCCCCGAGCCATCCGGCAGTTGGAGATCGAGCAGGATGACGGTGAGGTCCTGTTCCTTGATGACCGCCATTGCCGTTTCCAGCCTGTCGGCCACATGCAGCACAAAACGCTGGCGCTTGTCTTCGGCCAGCATTTCGTTCACCAGGCGCACGTCGCCCGGATTGTCTTCCACCAGCAGCAGATGTATCGGGTTGTTGGTCATGGCCGCCTCGATGCTGGTTAATCCGACGTCACGCTCGACGGCAAGGTGACGATCGTCAGCCAGAAAGTCTCGATGGACTGGATCACCTTGATGAACTGCTCGAGGTCCACCGGCTTGGTCACATAGCAGTTGGCGTACAGTTCATACGTTTTCAGCACGTCCTGCTCGGCTTCCGACGAGGTGATGATGACCACCGGAATCAGGCGCAGGATGGGATCGGCCTTGACCTCGGCCAGTACCTCGCGGCCATCCTTCTTTGGCAGGTTGAGGTCGAGCAGGATGACGTCCGGACGCGGCGCATCGGCATACTTGCCTTCGCGGCGCAGAAAAGCCATGGCTTCGACGCCATCCGGCACCACGTTCAGGTTGTTGCTGATCTTGCTTTCGCGCAGCGCTTCCTTGGTCAACCGAACGTCGCCCGGATTATCTTCCGCCAACAAAAACTCTACCGGCCTGCCCATTAATTTAGTCTCCATGATTACTCCTTCGCTTGGGGTGCGGCGGATAATGAAAAAAGAAAAGTGGCGCCTTTCCCGGGTTCGGATTCGACCCAGATATTTCCGCCATGGCGTTCCACGATTTTCTTGCAGACGGCGAGGCCTATCCCGGTTCCGGGATATTCCTGCTTGGCATGCAGGCGCTGGAAAATCACAAATATCCGGTCGAAAAATTCCGGTGCGATACCGATGCCGTTATCCCGTACCGCAATCACCCATTCGTCGCCGTGGCGCTGCACTCCAATATGGATCCGCGGGGCTTCGCCGCTGTGGAACTTGAGCGCATTGCCCACCAGATTCTGGAACAGCTGGGTCAATTGCGATACGTCGGCGGTCACCCTGGGCATATCGTCGTGGGTGACGACCGCACCGGACTCCTCGATGGCGAGCCGCAGGTTGATCAACGCATGTTCCAGCGCCAGTCCCGATTCGCAAGGCTGCAATGGCTTGGCGCGCGTGCCGACGCGCGAAATCATCAACAGGTCGTTGATCAATGCCTGCATGCGCATCGCGCCGTCCACCGCATAATGGATAAACTCGTTGGCATCCTCGTCGAGGTTGTCCTTGTAGCGCCGCGCAAGCAGTTGCGTATAGCTCGCCACCATGCGCAGCGGCTCCTGCAGATCGTGCGAAGCCACGTAGGCAAACTGCTCCAGCTCGCGATTGGACCGGGCAAGCTCCTCCGTTCGGCTGACCAGCGCTTCCTGCGTCTGCTTGAAAGTGGTGATATCGGAAAACTCGACGATGACGTGCGTCACGACGCCTTTTGCGTCCTTCGCGGCAGTCACGTTCATCCAGGAAGGGAACTCTTCGCCCGAATGGCGCTTGAGGCGGGTCTCGCCCTGCCATTGCCCGCCAGCCTGCACGGTAGCGAGAAAGGTATCGTATGCTTCATGCGCGGATTCGGCATGAAGCTCGCGCAGGTTCAACCCGATGATTTCTTGCGGGGTGTACCCCATTACCGCAGTCACGCTCTTATTGCCGTGCAGGATGACGCCGTGCAGATCGGCAATGACCACGCCCTCCAGGTTGGTTTCGAACACGGTGGAGAATACGCGCAATTCCTCGCGATCCGCATGGACGAATGCGGAAACCGTCAGGGCTATGTCATACATCGCCAGTCGGGTCAGCACGCGGTAGTACTCGGTCAGGCGCTGAGTGTCGCCCTCGGCCAGTTCCAGCAGTTCCGGCAACAGGCGATCCAGGTAGAACGCGAACGAGCCCAGAAACCAGCGCAGGCGCAACTGGTGGTTTTGCTGTACCACGCCTGCGCGCACGCGTTTCCGCACATATTCTTCGTCGAGGTCGCCGCTGAGGAATTCGGAAAAATAATCGCGCTGCTGCTGGCGTATGCTTTCCATGCGCGCAGGATCACCGAACGATGCACTGATTCCCTGGAATTCGCCGAGATACTTATAGAGGGCGTCCACCATGGCAGGCTTGCGCCCCGCCAAGTGATGCGAGAGTTCATTGATCAGGGAAATTTCCGATTCGCCCAGACCAAAAATTTCCTTGCGGGCAGCCTGCTCTTCCGGACTTGGGAAGATGCGCTCGATCAGGGCCTCAAGTTCGGAGGGGTTGGCAGTCATGACCGGCAGGCAGGAACCGCATCAGACCGCTGATAGGCGACGTGCATCAGTAATATCCTGCGTTGCAGGATGCAAACACGCAAACCATGATAGCCCACCCCTTACCTCCAGAGATACGTTGTACTTCCTGCTCCGGCCTGATTGGTCAGGCTCGATTTATCGTTATTGTCTTTTTATTATGCTGCGCCGGCACTTCAATGGCGGCCTGCGTCCCGCATTGATTTCTTTTTATTACCCAATAGCATTTCCATGTGTCCGATTTTAAGGATCATATACCTCAAATGGGGGATTCGGGACGCATATGAGGGAACAATATCACATCACGAATACTAGGGGAATTGGTCAGCAGCATGACGAGCCGATCGATGCCGATGCCGCACCCGCCCGTCGGAGGCATGCCGTATTCCAGTGCGCGGATGTAGTCCGCATCGTAGTACATGGCCTCGTCGTCGCCCGCTTCCTTGGCTTCCACCTGCTGGCGGAATCGCGCGGCCTGGTCCTCAGGATCGTTCAGCTCGGAGAACCCATTGGCGATCTCGCGGCCGGTGATGAACAATTCAAAACGTTCGGTGATGCCGGGCAAGGTGTCGGAAGCGCGCGCCAATGGCGATACCTCCACCGGGTAATCGATGATGTAAGTCGGCTCCCACAGCTGCGCCTCAGCGGTTTCCTCGAACAGCGTCAATTGCAACGCGCCCAGGCCGAGATGAGGCAATGCCTCTATCCCCCACTTGCTTTTCAATTCGGCACGGATGAAAGCAGCGTCTGCCAGTTGTTCGTCGCTGTATTCCGGTGCGTATTTCTTGATGGCGCCGACGATGGTCAGGCGCTGGAACGGCTTGGCCAGGTCGACCTCGCGGTCCTGATAGGTCACCGTCGCGGTACCGCAGGCGGCCATCGCAGCCGCGCGTATGCATGCTTCGGTGAAGTCCATCAGCCACTTGTAGTCGGTATACGCGGCGTAGAACTCCATCATCGTGAATTCGGGGTTATGGCGTACGCTCAATCCCTCGTTGCGGAAATTGCGGTTGATCTCGAACACGCGCTCGAAACCGCCCACGATCAGCCGCTTGAGGAACAGCTCCGGCGCGATGCGCAGGAACATCTGCATGTCCAGCGCATTGTGGTGCGTGGTGAATGGCTTGGCCGCCGCACCGCCGGGGATCGGATGCAGCATCGGGGTTTCGACTTCCAGGAACTGGTTGTCCAGCATGAAACCGCGTATCGCCGCGACGATCTTGCTGCGCGCGATGAAGGTATTGCGCGTGTCCTCGTTCATGATGAGGTCGACGTAGCGCTGGCGGTACTTGGTTTCCTGGTCGGCCAGGCCGTGGAATTTTTCCGGCAACGGGCGCAGCGACTTGGAGATCAGGCGCAGCGTGTCCACCTTGACCGACAACTCGCCGGTCTTGGTCTTGAACAGCACGCCCTCGGCGGCGAGGATGTCGCCCATGTCCCATTTCTTGAAGGCGTCGTACAGTTCCTCGCCGATATTTTCACGCGAGACGAACAGCTGGATACGTCCGCTGGCGTCCTGCAGGGTAGCGAAGCTGGCCTTGCCCATTACCCGCTTCAGCATCATGCGTCCGGCGACCGCGACGCGGATATCTTGCGGTTCCAGTTCCTCGCCGGATTTTTCACCATGCTCGGCATGCAGGCCGGCTGCCAGGTGCGTGCGGCGGACATCATTGGGGAAGGCAACGCCCTGTTCGCGCAACGCCTTCAGCTTGTTGCGGCGCTCGGCAATGACGTGGGACTCGTCCTGGACGATCGTGTTTTCTTGTTCGCTCACTTTAAACTCCCTGCTTCAAACTCTCGTTGATGAACGGATCGAGGTCGCCGTCCAGCACGCCTTGGGTATTGCCGATTTCGACATTGGTGCGCAAATCCTTGATGCGCGACTGGTCGAGCACGTAGGACCGGATCTGGTGGCCCCAGCCGATGTCGGTCTTGGAATCTTCCAGCGCCTGCTTTTCCTCGTTGCGCTTGCGCAGCTCCAGCGCGTACAACTGCGCCTTCAGCATGTTCATCGCCTCATCCTTGTTGCGGTGTTGCGAACGGTCGTTCTGGCACTGCACCACGGTATTGGTGGGGATGTGCGTGATGCGCACCGCGGAGTCGGTCTTGTTGATGTGCTGGCCGCCCGCGCCGGAAGCACGGTAAGTGTCGATGCGCAGGTCGGCCGGGTTGATGTCGATTTCGATGGAATCGTCCACTTCCGGATAAACGAACACGCTGGCGAAGCTCGTATGGCGCCGGTTGCCGGAGTCGAATGGCGACTTGCGCACCAGCCGGTGCACGCCGATCTCGGTGCGCAGCGTGCCGAACGCATATTCGCCGGAGACTTTCAGGCTGGCGCTCTTGATGCCCGCGACTTCGCCCTCGGATTCTTCCAACACCTCGACCTGGAAGCCCTTGCGCTCGCAATACTTGAGATACATGCGCAGCAGCATCGATGCCCAGTCCTGCGCCTCGGTACCGCCCGAGCCGGCCTGGATGTCGATGAAGCAGTTGTTGGGGTCCATCGGGTTGTTGAACATGCGGCGGAACTCCAGCTCCGCCACGCGCGCTTCCAGCGCTTCCGCATCCGCCTGCACGCTGAGCAGCATGTCGTCGTCGTTTTCCTCGCGCGCCATGCCGAACAGCTCCTGGCCGTCGCGCAGGCCGCTATCCACCTCGATCAGGGTATTGACTACCGCCTCCAGGCTGCGGCGTTCGCGGCCGAGTTCCTGCGCGCGCTTGCTGTCGTTCCAGATCGCCGGATCTTCCAGCAGGCCGGAGACCTCCTCTAGCCGATGCTGTTTGTTGGCGAAGTCAAAGATACCCCCTGAGCGCGCTGCTGCGCTCGGCAAGGTCCGCCAGTCGATTGGCGATGAGATTGATTTGTTCTGCGTCCATGATGGGAATCTACGCGAAAAGGGCGAAATTATACCGCAAACCCTTCCCGGCTCGGGATTCTAAGGTGTGATGACGCCCGCCTTCAGCAATTCGGCGAAATCGGCGGCGGGAACCGGCCGGCTGTAAAAATAGCCTTGCAATTGATCGCAGCCGAGATTGGTCAGGTATTCCGCCTGCTCGCGCGTTTCCACGCCTTCCGCAACGGTTTTCAGGCCGAGGTTTTTTGCCATGCCCGCGATCGCGCTGACGATGGCGATGGCATCGCGCTTGTTGGGCAGATCGCGCACGAAAGACTGGTCGATTTTCAGGATATGAATCGGAAAGCGCGTCAGGTAGCTGAACGAGGAATAGCCGGTACCGAAATCGTCCACCGACAGCAGAAAGCCCATCCCGCACAAGTCATGCAACAGGGATATGGTCAGCTCCACGTCCTTCATCAGGGTGCTTTCGGTGATTTCAAGCTCCAGCCATTCCGTGACCATATCGGACTTAGCGACCAGCTCTTCAAGCTGCTGCTTGAATTCCGGATGGTGCAGCTGCATGCCGGAGACATTGACCGCCACCGGCACGAGAGGCAGGCCCTGGCGCTTCCATTCCTGCACCTGCTGGCTGACGTGACGCAGCACCCAGGCGCCGATCGGGACGATCATGCCCGTTTCTTCCGCCAGCGGAATGAAGTCCGCGGGCGAGATGAACCCGAGCGTCGGGTTTTGCCAGCGGATCAGGGCTTCGGCTCCGATGATGCGACCAGTGGCGCCATCCACTTTCGGCTGGTAATAAAGGATGAACTCGTCGTTTTCGATGGCCAGCCACATTTGCCGTTCCAGCTCGCGCTGACGGCGCACGCGTGCATTCAGCGTTTCAGTAAAGTAACGGTAACGGGCCCGCCCCTCTTCCTTCGCCTGATACATCGCCAAATCGGCATTGCGGATCAGTTCATCGACAGAAGACGCATCGTCCGGAAAGACGCTGATGCCGATACTGGTGGTGATGTGCAAGACATGATTGTCGAATCCCAGTGGCTGGGCGACGATTTCGAGCAGCTTTTCCGCGACCAGCGCCACATCTTCGATGCGCTTGGGCTCGACCAGTCCGATGACGAACTCGTCGCCGCCGAAACGCGAAACCACATCGCTGCGGCGCACCACTTGGCGAATCCGCAACGCCACCTCCTGCAGCACCTGATCGCCCAAGGGATGGTTATAGGTATCATTGACCCGCTTGAAACGGTCGAGATCGAGGAACAGCAGCGCGAATTTGCGCTTTGAACGTTGCGAGAATATCGTGGCCTGCTCCAGCTTGTCGCGCAGCAGGCTGCGATTGGCCAGCTCCGTCAGCGGATCGAAATAGGCGAGTTGCTCGATTTTGCGTTCTTTTTCCTTGGCTTCGGTAATGTCGGTAATCAGGCCGAAAATCCCGACGCGCTCGTTTTTCCCATCGAACAAAGGAGCGCCCTTGAAGAGCCCCAGTTTGGTTTTCCCGTCCGTTCCTTGAAAACTGATTTCGGCGCTGGCATTGCGTCCCTTTTCCAGCTTTGTGACCAAAGCGTCGATGATGCGGCGGTTGCGGCCGTCGAACAGGCGATCGAAGCGGTTCTCGAGCAGGTCCATCGCGTTGCGGCCGCACATGGCCTCGAATGCGGGGTTGGTATCGGTGATCATGCCTGAGGCATCGATGAGCACGTAACCTTCGGAAGTGTTCTGGAGTATGGACCGCACCAGGCGCTGCGCATCCACCATCTGCTCCTTGATGCGGCTGACTTCGGTCTGGTCGCGGAACATGCAGACGAAGGCCGCTTCGTCGTCGAACGTGACCCGGCATACGACGCACCTCACTTGGGACAGGCTGCCATTGAGGTGGCGCAAAGTCACCGTCTTCTCGGCATTTTGGCCGCCGGGAATCATCGCGTAATCGGCCAGCGTTTGCTCGACATCCACCGCCGCTGCCAGCTCATCGACCCATTCGCCGAGGTTGGACCCTATGACCGCTTCGCCCACGATGCCCAGCATGCGCTGCGCCGACAGGTTGATGTGTATCAGGTGTGCGAACCGATCGGTCACCGCCACCGCTTCTCCCAGCTCTTCGAGCAACGCGACCATCTGGTAAACCGGATGACTGCGTTGGCGCGTGAGGTCGATCGCTTCCATGCTGATCCCCATTTAAGACTGCTTAAACTGCTTAGTTAAGTTTGAAATTGTTTATATCAGAAAACGTAATGCCCCAAGCGCCTCCCAGCCCAACCATCACAGCGATGACCGGCCACAGGCAAAGCCGCGCCAGCCTCATGCCTCCCACAACTGCCACCAGGCCGAGCTTGAAGCCCATATTGGCGAGGTAAGCAATGGTGATCGCCGAGACTGTCTGCTGGGGATTCAACTTGCCCAGCTCGAACAGCCGCAGGCTGGACAGCGTGATCGCGTCGACATCGGTCAAACCGGATACCAGGGCCAGCGCATAGAGCCCGCTGCTGCCCGCGTAATCCGAAAGCCAGGCCGCGCATACCAATACCACTGCATAGATCAATCCGAAGCTGAGCGAAACCTTGATTTCGGTCGGATTGGTGATTTCGGGCATCGGCAAGTCACCGTCGCGACTGATATTACGCCATAGCAGATAGGTCACGATGCCGCCGAGCACCAGCCCCCCTGCCAGGATGGGCAAGATGTACCAGACGATGCGCGGCGAGACCACGCTGCTCAGCACGGCCAGGCGTATCAGCACCACCAGGCTGGCGATCAGGATGACGACCGCCGCCAAGCGCGCGAATTTTTCACCGCCCTTGCCATGGCGGGCATACACCAGCGTCGTCGCAGTGCTCGAAGCGAGTCCGCCGAACACTCCGAGCAAGGGCGCGCCATAGCGTTGGCCGACGATACGCAGCGCAGCATAGCCGACCAGGCTGACGCCGGAAATCAATACCACCATCAGCCATATCTGGTAGGGATTGAGAGCCGCATAAGGGCCGAAATCGCGATTGGGCAGGATAGGGAGTATGACAAAGGAAAGCACGGCGAACTGCAGCACGGATTGCAAATCGTTGCGCGACAGGCTTTTGCTCAGGTTTTGCAGCTCGGGTTTGTAATGCAACAGGATGGTGGTGACGATGGCCAGCATGACCGCCAGCGTGGCTTCGCCATACCAGACCATGGCCCCGAGGCCGAAACAGAACACCATGGCCGCCTCGGTCGTCGTGCCCGGCTCTTCCGCGGCGCCTTCCAGATAGGCAGTAATGATGATCGCCCCGACCACGATCAGGCCGGCTGCGAGCACCCAGGGCGAGCCGGCTTTGGTCGCCAGCATGGCGCATAACGTTCCCAGCAGGGCAGTCAGGGTGAATGTCCGGAGCCCGGCCTTGGCGACCGGAATACGCTCGCGCTCAAGCCCGATCAGCAGCCCGATCGCGAGACTGGTGAGAAAGGCTGGAACATGTTCCAGGCCATTGCCCTGACGGAGAAAATCGCCTATATCCATAAGTGCCGCGCATAAACGGGATGCCTCGCATACTACTTCTTTGCCGGCCGCGGGAAAAGCTTCCCATGTGCTTCCACGCAATCATTATTAAAAATGAATGTCTGTCACAAATCTGTAACACTCACCCATTACAGTTGCGCAAGTTTCAGTTACAAGATTATTAACCTTGGAGATCACCATGCAATTCAAGCTCGCACAAACACTGGGTATCGCCGCCGCCGTCGCCGGCCTGGCTGCTGCCCCGGGCGCCGTCCAGGCAGCCCAAAAAGTCGTCCGCATCGACGGTTCCAGCACGGTATATCCGATCACGGAGGCTGTGGCCGAAGAGTTCCAGATTTCCAAAAAGGGCGCCGTCAAGGTGACCGTCGGCATTTCCGGCACGGGCGGCGGCTTCAAGAAGTTCTGCCGCGGCGAAACCGATATTTCCGGCGCCTCCCGTCCCATCCTGCAAAAGGAAATGGACGCCTGCAAGGAAGCCGGCATCCAGTACATCGAACTGCCGGTCGCATATGACGCCTTGACCGTGGTGCTCAATCCCAAGAATGACTGGGCCAAGACCATGACCGTGGCCGACCTGAAGAAAATGTGGGAACCGTCTGCTCAGGGCAAGATCAAGACCTGGAAGCAAGTGAACCCGGCATGGCCGGACAAACCCCTCAAGCTGTTCGGTGCCGGTGCCGATTCCGGTACTTTCGACTACTTCACCGAAGCCATCGTCGGCAAGGCCAAGTCCAGCCGCGGCGACTTCACCGCCTCGGAAGACGATAACGTGCTGGTGCAGGGCGTATCGCAGGACGTGAACGCCATCGGTTATTTCGGTTACGCCTACTATGAAGAAAACCAGGACAAGCTGAAGGCCGCCGCCATCGTCGAAAAGGCCGGCAAGCCTGCCGTGCTGCCTTCGCAGGAAACCGTGATGAACGGCACCTACCAGCCGCTGGCCCGCCCGATCTTCATCTACGTCAATGCGACCGCCGCCGCGTTCAAGCCGGAAGTGAAGGAGTTCGTCAATTTCTACCTGAAGAACGCGCCGGAGCTGGTCAAGGAAGTGAAGTACATCCCGTTGCCGGCCAATGAGTACAAGGCCGTGGATGCCCACTGGAAAGCCCTCAAACCGGGTACCGGTTTCGGTGGCGTACCTGAAGTCGGCGTCAAGATCGAAGAGCTGCTGAAGCGCATCAAGTAAGCCTTTCCAACCGCCGGGACACGCGTTCCCGGCGGTTGGTCTATCCCCTCCGTTCCGTTACAATGCACGGGTTAAAACAACTATGAGCATGGCAACCGAAGTGCTGAACACTCCCCTGGAACTTCGCATCAGCGACCGTCTCGCCAAGAATTTCCGGCGCCACTTCAAAGAACGGGTCATTGAATTCATACTCATGCTGGCAGCCTTGTCGGCTGTCGCTACCACGGTCGGCATCGTGGCCATCCTGCTGTACGAATCTGCCGGTTTTTTCGCGCACGTTTCCATCGTGGACTTCCTCACCGACACGCAATGGACGCCGCTGTTCGAGGATGCCCATTACGGGATCCTGCCGCTGGTAATGGGTACTCTGGTGACTTCCGGCATCGCACTGATGGTGGCGATACCGCTCGGCACCATTGCCGCGATCTACCTTTCCGAATTCGCTTCGCACCGCGTCCGCGAAATCTGCAAGCCCATCCTGGAACTGCTGGTGGGCGTACCTACCGTGGTTTTCGGCTACTTCGCGCTGCTGTTCGTCACCCCCTTGCTGCAAATCATTTTTCCGGAACTTCCGGGGTTCAACATGCTCGGGCCCGGCATCGTCATGGGCATCATGATCATTCCCTATATCAGTTCGATGGCGGAAGACGCGATGCGCGCCGTGCCGATGAGCATGCGCGAAGGTTCTTACGCGATGGGAGCGACACGCTTCCAGACGGCTGTGCGCGTGGTCGCACCGGCAGCCACCTCGGGCATCATCGCCGCGTACATCCTGGGGATTTCCCGCGCCGTGGGCGAAACCATGGTGGTGGCCATCGCCGCCGGCCAGCAGCCCACGATGACCATCAACCCGATGGAAGGCGCCGCCACGATCACCGCTTACATCGTGCAGGTCGCGATGGGCGACCTGCCGCACGGCAGCATCGGTTATCAAAGTATTTTCGCCGCCGGCCTCGTGCTGGCCTTCATGACGCTGTTCTTCAACCTGCTGGGCCATCTGGCTCGCAAGAAATACCGCGAGGCATATTAACGTGACGACCCAACAGCCAGCCGTGCTGAAAAACCTGGACGAAGTGCGGGCGATGATTCGCCGGCACAAGCTGAACGATTACATTTTCTCCATCATCGGGCTGATCGCCTTGATGGTCGGGCTGCTGACGCTGCTGACGCTGTTCCTCGACCTGGTGATCGACGGCTATACGCGCTTCAATTACGAATTCCTGACCAACTTCCCTTCCCGCCGTGCGGGCAGTGCGGGATTGCTGACCGCCTGGGTGGGCTCGCTGCTGGTGATGACGGTCACCTTCGTCACCGCCGTGCCGCTGGGCGTGGCGGCCGGGGTATACCTGGAAGAATATGCCCCGAAAAACTGGTTCACCGACCTGATCGAAATCAATGTCACCAACCTCGCCGGCGTACCGTCGATCATTTACGGCTTGCTGGCGCTGGGCCTGTTCGTCTATATCCTGGATCTGGGGCAAAGCATCCTGACCGCCGGCCTGACGCTGGCCCTGCTGATCCTGCCCGTGGTCATCGTCTCCACCCGCGAATCCATTCGCGCGATCCCGGTCAGCATCCGCGAAGGAGCCTACGCCGTCGGCGCGACCAAATGGCAGGTGGTTTCCGACCACATCCTGCATTACTCCTTCGGCGGAATTTTGACCGGCATCATTATCGGCATGGCCCGCGCGCTGGGCGAGACGGCGCCGGTGATTACCATCGGCGCGCTGACTTTCATCGCGTTCCTTCCTCCGGCGCCGATCACGGCCGAGCCGCCTTTCCTGAATTTCGAATGGCTGGAGGCAGGCTTTACCGTGCTGCCGATCCAGATGTTCAACTGGCTCTCGCGCCCGGACCACGCATTCCACGTGAATGCCGCCGCGACCGGCGCCATCATCATCATGGTCACCCTGCTGATGAACGGCACCGCAATCTGGCTGCGTTATCGCATCCGCAAGAACATCAAGTGGTAAGCCTGTGCGGCCATCAAGCGAATACTTTGTTGTCGAGCCTTGCCGTACTGGCGTGTATTGCCTGCGGCTCTCCGTCGCGTCTTCGCTCGATCGCCGCACAGACATACTCTACATTTTGGATTTCCTGAGCTAAGGACGAATTTCATGCAACCCACTGAAACGCCCATCAAGGCCGAAGCCCGTAATCTGAGCTTCTATTACAACGGCGGCCACAAGGCGCTCAAGGGCATCAACCTGCCCGTCCATGAAAAGAAGATTACTGCGCTGATCGGCCCTTCCGGCTGCGGCAAGTCGACCTTTCTGCGCTGCTTCAACCGCATGCACGACCTCTACCCCGGCAACCAGTACGAGGGCGAGATCGTGATGCATCCGGACAACACCAACATCCTGCAGAAGGCGGTCGATCCGATCGAGGTGCGCATGCGCATCAGCATGGTGTTCCAGAAGCCCAACCCTTTCCCCAAGTCGATCTATGAAAACGTGGCCTACGGCCTGCGCGTACGCGGCGAGACCCAAAAGCGCGACATGGACGACAAGGTGGAAGAAGCCTTGCGCGGCGCGGCGATCTGGAACGAGGTGAAGGACCGTCTCCATGAAGTCGCCTTCAATCTCTCCGGCGGCCAGCAGCAACGGCTGTGCATTGCCCGCGCGCTGGCGACCGATCCTGAAATCATGCTGTTCGACGAGCCGACCTCCGCGCTCGACCCGATTGCCACCGCCAGCATCGAGGAGCTGATGTCCGAACTGAAGAGCAAGGTCACCATCCTGGTCGTGACCCACAACATGCAGCAGGCGGCACGCGTTTCCGACTATACCGCCTACATGTACCTGGGCGAGCTGATCGAATTCGGCAACACCGACACCATGTTCACCAAGCCTTCCCGCCGCGAAACGGAAGACTACATCACCGGCAAATTCGGCTGATACCTTAATTCTTATTCATCGAACCGCAGCGCCCGCCTTGAGCGGGCGTTTTTACGTCCGCCAGGCAAACTTGGTCTGAGCGAACATATCAAGACGTAGGATGGTCTGTCATTTGTTACAATTTCGTGACGACGACCCCATTCTAGGAAATCCTTATGTTCAGCAGCCTCATGCCGAAACGGAAAGAGTTCTTCGATCTGCTCATTGCCCATTCGGACCGGGTCGTCGCAAGCGCGAACGCCACCATGCGCCTGGTCAGCCACCTGGGGTCGGAATCCGCGGAAAACATCGAGCTCCTGGTCAAGGAGATCGACGCCAACGAAAAAAGCGGCGACAAGATCAAGGCCGAGCTCATCGCGCTGCTGCATAAATCCTTTATCACGCCGCTCGACCGCGACGAAATCCATAACCTGACGCTGGAGCTGGACAAGATTCTCAGCGCGTTGCGCAATGTCGCCAACGCCGTCGGCATGTACCACATCACCGAATCCACTCCGGAAGCACGCGAGCTGGCGGTCCTCGGCGCCGATGCCAGCCTGCGGCTCAACCGGGCAATGACCAGCCTGGCGGACAAGGAACGCCGCAAGGAAACCGCCGCGTTCTGCCACGAAATCGACGAAATCGAGTCCATGGGAGACAAGGTGCTCAAAAGGGCGATCACCCGCCTCTTCCAGGAAGGCACCGACCCGTGGCTGGCGATGAAGCTGCACGAATTCTATTTCCTGCTGGAAACCGTGCTGGACCGCTGCGAGGAAACCGCCAAGACCATTGAAGAAATCCTGATCGAGAATTCATGATGGAGACGTTGACCATCAGCGTCTGGATACTGGGATTTCTGATCCTGGTCGCGCTGGCGTTCGACTTCATGAACGGTTTCCATGATGGCGCGAATTCCATCTCCACCATCGTCGCCACCGGCGCGCTCACGCCCAGGCAGGCGGTTCTGTTTGCCGCGTTCTTCAATTTCGCCGCATTGTGGGTATTTCAATTGCATGTCGCGGCGACCATAGGCAAGGGCACCGTCGACCCTGATTTCGTCGATTATTACGTGATATTCGGCGCGCTCTGTGGCGCGCTTTCGTGGAATCTCCTCACCTGGTTTTACGGCATCCCCTCGTCCTCGTCGCACGCGCTGATCGGCGGCCTGGTCGGCGCCACGATCACCAAGGCGGGCGGCATTGCGCCCATCATCTGGAGCGGGTTCGGAAAAATCCTGGTATTCATCTTCATTTCGCCGCTGGTCGGCTATCTCTTCGGCGGGCTGTTGATGGTGCTGGTGGCCTGGATTTTCCGCAACCGGACGCCGGGCCAGGTCAAGCACTGGTTCGACCGCATGCAGATTTTCGCCTCGGGCGCCTATAGCCTGGCGCATGGCGGCAACGACGCGCAGAAAACCATAGGCATCATCTGGCTGCTGATGATCAGCGCGGGCGCGGCCACCACCGACGTCAGCACCCTGCCGGACTGGGTGGTCTATTCCTGCTATTTCGCCATCGCCCTCGGTACTTACATGGGCGGCTGGCGCATCGTCAAGACCATGGGCACCAAGATCACCAAGCTCAACTCCGTCAGCGGCTCGTGCGCATCGATGGGAGGCGCATTGAGCCTGGGCCTGGCTACCTTGGGCGGCATCCCGGTTTCCACCACCCATACGATTTCCGGCGCCATTGTCGGCGTCGGCTCGGCACGCCGCACCCGCGACGTGCGCTGGGGAGTGGCCATGAACCTGATCGTGGCCTGGATACTGACCATACCGGCCAGCGGTTTGATCGCGGCGCTATTCTGGTGGATAGGAACCAGGCTTTTATAGCCCTTTCGCGGTAATTCATGCATGCCTTAATGGCCATATGCGGGTTTAGCAGCAGCTTGTCAAATTCGTGTCATAAATCGCCACTATTGTGGAGTGCCTTAATCCATATAAGAGCATTCCATGACCCAACTGGCTGAAGTTGACCTCTGCCTGATCGATGCCGAGCCTCCCCCGGCGACCGAAAAAACCATGGCGGAACGTCTTGAAGCCATTCTTCACGGTCGCCAGCTGAGCGCCATTTTCCAGCCCATCATCCACATGGGCAGCGCCGGCATTATCGGCTACGAAGGCCTGATACGCGGCCCCTCGGACAGTCCGCTGCATTCCCCGATGGTGCTGTTCCAGGCGGCCAGGGAAAACGGCCTCGCGGTGGAGATCGAATACCTCAGCAGGTGCATCGTGCTGGAATCCTTCGCCAAGCTCGGCGTCACCGGCAAGCTGTTCCTCAATGTCAGCCCGGAAACCCTGCTGATGGAAGGCTGGCAAAGCGGCGAAACCTTGCGCTGCATCGCCGAGTCCGGGCTCCAGCCGACCCAGGTGGTCATCGAGCTTACCGAAAATGCCCCTACGCTGGAGTACGCCGCGTTGCGCGAGGCTACGCGGCATTACCGCGAAATGGGATTCGAGATCGCGATGGACGACCTCGGCGAGGGATTCTCCAGCCTGCGCCTGTGGTCGGAACTGCGTCCGGACTACGTGAAGATCGACAAGCACTTCATCCAGAACATCAACCTCGACCCGGTCAAGCTGCAGTTCGTGCGCTCCATCCAGGAAATTGCACGCAATGCCGGCTGCCGCGTGATCGCGGAAGGCATCGAGACCCATGCCGAACTGCTGGTGGTACGCGACCTGGGCGTGGATTTCGGCCAGGGCTATTATTTCGCGCACCCCCAGTCCCGGCCGGAAGTCATGATCCGTTCCGGCATCACGGAAACGTTGAAAGGGGTCAGGGGCATGGTTCGCGCTTCGCCTTGCCAGTACGTCAAACACAATACGACGGTCGCCAACCTGTTGAAATGGGTGACGCCGGCTTCGACGAGCTCGACCAACGAGGAAGTGTTCGCGATGTTCGAAAACGATCCCAGCCTGTATTCCATTCCCATTGTCGATGAAGGCATACCCGTGGGTTTGATCAGCCGCTACACGATGAGCGACCGCTTCGCTCGCCGTTTCAGCAAGGAACTCTTCGGCCGGCGCTCATGCGCGATGATGATGGACGCGGCGCCGCTGATCGTCGAAAGCACCGTCTCCCTGCATGAGCTCAGCAGCATCATCCTGGAAATGGAGCCTTACCACCTGACCTCCGGCTTCATCATTACCGACCGCGGCACCTACCTCGGCATGGGCAGCGGCCACGATTTGCTGCGCGAGATCACGCAAATGCAGATCGCGGCGGCGCGCTATGCCAACCCGCTGACGCAACTGCCGGGCAACGTGCCCATCAACGAGCATATCGACCGCCTGCTGCAGGCCGGCATCCCTTTCCGCGTATGCTATTTCGACCTGGACAACTTCAAGCCCTACAACGATGTTTACGGTTTTCGCAAGGGCGATGAAATCATCAAGCACACCAGCCAGCTGTTGCAGGAAATGGTCGAGCCGAATCTCGATTTCATCGGCCATATCGGCGGCGACGACTTCATCGCACTCTTTTGCAGCGAGGATTGGGAAGCACGCTGCCATGCCTTGCTGGATAAGCTCAAGGCTTCCATTCCCGCCTATTACGAAGCCGAGGATATCGCGCGCGGGGGGATCGAAGCGGAAGACCGGCAGGGCCGGCGCACCTGCCATCCGCTCATCAGCCTGTCGATCGGCGCGGTAGAGATCAATCCCGAGCATTTCGCTTCGCATCACGAAGTAGCGGCAGCCGCTTCCCTGGCCAAGAAGGAAGCCAAGAAAACGCCGGGGAATGCGCTGTTTCTCGACCGGCGCGACCAGCCGCCCTGCCGCTACGCCTGATCCGCCGTTAGCGGCCGGCGATCACCTTGCGATAAAACTGCATCATGCGTTCCGCCATGTGATACGCGGACCAGTGACGTGCATAGCCATGCGCCTTCTCACCCAGCGCATGGCGATATTCGGGGTTATTCAGCAACTCCATCACGCGCCCGGCAAATACCTTTTCATCCTGCGGCGCAATCAGCGCACCCTGGCCTTCGAACAGGATGGATTTTGTCCCCATTTCGGCCACCGCCACCACAGGCACGCCCTGCGCCATCGCTTCCAGCAGCACCAGCCCCTGGGTCTCGGTCAGCGACGAAAACACGAAGACGTCCGCCATGCGATAGCAGTCGTTCAGCTCGGTCTTGCGGTCCAGGTAACCGAGGAATAGCGTATTGTCCTGCAAGCCGAGCGCCTGCGCTTCCTTGCGCAGCTGCTCGAGCGCCGGGCCTTCGCCGGCGAGCACCAGCATGATATCCGGCCGCATGTGCTTGACCTGCAGCGCCATGCGCAGCAGGAAGCCGATGTTCTTTTCGTGGGCGACGCGCCCCACATACAGCATGACGGGGCGATCCGGCGCAATGCCGTAACGGCGACGAAAGCCCGGCCCGTCGCCCGGGACGAAACTGTGCTCCTGCAGCCCGGTCGGGATCACTTCGGCGGGCGACGACACGCCGTAGCCGCGCAGCGCATCCAGCATGGGTTGCGAAGGGGCGATGACCGCCTCGACCGCATTGCACTGGCTACGCGAAAGCCGCCGCGCCAGGACCCGCGTCAAGGGCTTGGGCAACAGCGGCAGATAGTGATGCATGTAATCTTCGAAAAAGGTGTGATACGTCTCCACACAAGGAATGCCCAGCCGGCGCGCGAGGCGCAAGCCGAGGTAATGCGCGGCAAAGGGCGTATGCACATGGACGATGTCGTAATCCTCGTGCCGCAAGTGCGCGCTGACGGAAAGCGCCCTGCGGTAGCGCATCAGCCTATCCTCCGGATCGAACATCAGGTAATACGAAGGGACGCGGGTGATCCAGCTTTCATCGTCGCTCGGACTGTAATAATCGGGCGCCAGCAAATGTACCTCGTGCCCCTGTGCCGCCAGTTGCTCGCGGAAGGTATGGATGGAAGTCGAGACGCCATTGATGCGGGGAAAATAAACATCGGACAGGAAAAGGATTTTCACGCATGGCCTTTCAAATTGTTCACGGGCTCATGCTAAGGGTCTTGCATGACAATTCGATGAAGCGTCATCCGCCTGCAATAAATACCTACCGATGCGGTAGCCGTGAACCTATCGGCTTGCGGCCTGCCATATCTCCATGATTTCGATCTGTTATCAATGTTGATTCCGGTGATTCCGTAAAGAAAATGGATAAGAACCGCCTTCCCTCCGCACTCCCCGACGAAGAAATCCAGGCCATCGACGCCTACTGGCGCGCGTGCAATTACCTCGCTGCCGGCATGATCTACCTGCGCGACAACCCCTTGCTGAAGGAACCGCTGCAGGCCGGCCACATCAAGCAACGCCTGCTCGGCCATTGGGGATCCAGCCCGGGGCTGAGCTTTGTGTATACCCACATGAACAGGGTCATCATCAAGCATGACCTCGATGCGATCTTTCTCGCCGGCCCAGGTCACGGCGCGCCGGGCGTACTGGCCCCGGTCTACCTGGAAGGCACCTACAGCGAGATCTATCCGGAAAAGGACGAAAGCGAAGCCGGGCTGCAACTGTTCTTCAAGGAATTCTCCTTCCCCGGCGGCATCGGCAGCCATTGCACGCCGGAAATGCCGGGTTCCATCCACGAGGGAGGCGAACTGGGCTACAGCGTCTCGCATGCCTTCGGCGCCGCTTACGACAATCCCGACCTGCTGGTGACGGTGGTGGTCGGCGACGGCGAGGCCGAGACCGGGCCGCTGGCGACCTCCTGGCATTCGACCAAATTCCTCAATCCGATTCTCGACGGCGCCGTGCTGCCGGTACTGCACCTCAACGGCTACAAGATCAACAATCCCACCCTGCTGTCGCGCATCTCGCACGAGGAACTGGAGCAGCTGTTCCGGGGCTATGGCTGGACGCCTTACTTCGTCGAGGGCGACCACCCGATGACCATGCATCGCCGGATGGCGGAAATCATGGAACGCTGCGTGAACGAGATACGCGACATCCAGCTGCAGGCGCGCAGCAGCGGCAAGCCGATGCGGCCGCGCTGGCCGATGATCGTGCTGCGTTCGCCCAAGGGCTGGACGGGACCGAAGGAAGTCGACGGACACAAGGTCGAAGGCTATTGGCGCGCGCACCAGGTGCCCTTGGCGGGCGTCACGTCGAATCCCGAGCACTTGGCGCAACTGCACGAATGGCTGGCGAGCTACCGCCCGCAGGAGTTGTTCGATGCGCAGGGCCGACTGCGTCCGGAGCTCAAGGCGCTGGCCCCGCGCGGCGACCGCCGCATGAGTGCAAATCCGCATGCCAATGGCGGGCGTTTGCGCAAGCCGCTGCAACTGCCCGATTTCCGCCGCTATGCCGTTCGCATCGAAAAAGCCGGCACGAAGATGGAAGGCAACACCCATCCGCTCGGCCAGTTCCTGCGCGATGTGATGGCCGCGAACACGGAGCGTTTCCGCATGTTCGGCCCGGATGAAAACACGTCGAACAAGCTGGACGACGTCTACCGGGCCAGCAAGAAGACCTGGATGGCGGCCATGCTGCCGGAGGATCTCGACGGGGGCGAACTGTCACCGGACGGGCGTGTGATGGAAATGCTCTCCGAGCACACGCTGGAAGGCTGGCTCGAAGGCTACCTGCTGACCGGCCGCCATGGTTTCTTTTCGACCTACGAAGCCTTCGTGCATATCATCGACTCGATGTTCAACCAGCATGCAAAATGGCTGGCGATCTGCCGCCAGGTTGCCTGGCGCGAGCCCGTCTCGTCGCTGAACCTGCTGATCACCTCCACCGTGTGGCGCCAGGACCATAACGGCTTCAGCCACCAGGACCCGGGCTTTCTCGACGTGGTAGTGAACAAGAGCCCGGACATCACCCGCATCTACCTGCCGCCGGATGCCAACTGCCTGCTCAGCGTCGCCAACCACTGCCTGCAAAGCACCGACTACATCAACGTGATTGTCGCCGACAAGCAGAAGCACTTGCAGTATCTCGACATGGAAGCGGCCATACGGCACTGCGCCAAGGGCATCGATATCTGGGATTGGGCCAGCAATGACGAGGGCGGCGAACCCGACGCGGTGATCGCCAGCGCCGGCGACGTGACCACGCAGGAAGCGCTGGCGGCAGTCGCATTGCTCAGGGAAAGCTTCCCCGACATCAAGCTGCGCTTCGTCAACGTGGTCGACCTGTACAAGCTCACCCCGGCCAGCGAGCACCCGCACGGCTTGAGCGATGAAGACTTCGACAGCCTGTTCACGGTGGACAAGCCCATCATCTTCAATTTCCACGGTTACCCTTACCTGATCCATCGGCTGGCGTATCGCCGCACCAATCACCGCAACCTGCATGTGCGCGGCTACAAGGAAAAAGGCAATATCAACACGCCGCTGGAACTGGCGATCAGCAACCGCATCGACCGCTACAGCCTCGCCATCGACGCGATAGACCGCATCCCGCGGCTCCAGGTCGCGGGCGCCCATGTCAAGGAACGGCTGCGCGACAAGCAGATGGCGTGCCGCGATTACGCCTATGCCCATGGGGTCGACCTGCCGGAAGCCGACGGCTGGACCTGGCCGCCGTGAAGATACTGACCATCAACAGCGGCTCCTCCAGCCTCAAGGCTAGCTTGTTCCTGGCGGATGGCCCTCGCCGCGACTTCCGCTACGAGCACATCGGGCGCGGCTTCCCGCACGACCACGGCGAAGCCTTTTCCGCCCTGCTGAAGGATTTGGGCGAGGAGCGCCCCGATGCCGTCGGACACCGCTTCGTCCATGGCGGCGAGATCGCGGACGCCGCCCGCTTCATCGACGAGCAGGAGCGGCAGCGGCTAAACAACCTGCGCCACCTCGCTCCGTTGCATATGCCGGGCAATTTGCTGGGTGTGAACCTGTGCGCGGAGCACTTCGGCGCGCCGCAGGTGGCCTGCTTCGATACCGCCTTCCATGCCACCATGCCGGAACTGGCCTGGCGGCTGCCGATTCCCGCCCAATTCGGATTGCGCCGGTTCGGCTTCCATGGCCTCAGTTACGCCAACGTGGCCCGCCAACTGCCCGCACTGATCGGTGATGCCGCCCGCGGCCGCGTCGTGGTCGCCCACCTCGGCAACGGCGCCAGCCTGTGCCTGCTCGAAAACCTGCAATCCGCGGATACCAGCATGGGCTACACGCCGGCCGGCGGCATTCCCATGGGGACGCGCAGCGGCGACCTTGATCCCGGCGTGATGTTGGAACTGGCCGGACGCATGGACGGCAAGACCTTGCGCGATACGGTGTACAACCGCATGGGCCTATGCGCCTTGTCCGGTGGGGAAAGCAGCGAAATGTCGGCGTTGCTGGCGAGCGAAAGCCAGCAAGCCCGTTTTGCGGTGGAATACTTCGCCCGCCAGGTCCGCGCCGCCATTGGCGCCTATGCCGCCAAGGCCGGCGGACTGGAGGCGCTGGTGTTTACCGGCGGTATCGGCGAGCTGGCGGCCGAGGTGCGGGCCTTGATCTGCGAGCCGCTCGGCTTTCTCGGTTTCAGGATCGAGGAGGAAGCCAACCGTGCGCATGCCGCCGTGCTGTCCGTTGCAGATTCGCGTCCGGTACTGATCGTCCCGGCCGATGAGGAAGCGGAAATCGCGCGCCTGGTTTCCCAGCTTCTGGCTCAGGCCCGTTGAATTTGCCTTCGCCCTTGCATCCGCAAAAACTAAGCCCATGGGATGCCAGGCACGCCATGGGCTTGAGGGAGTCCGGCCTTGCGGCCAGGCTTGCATACTGTTGTTGTTAGTATCAGGCCACGCGAAAATGGCTCACATTGTGGCGTAGCGCTTCGGCGATGCCTTCCAGTTCCACCGTCGCGGCAGAATTGTTCAGCATGGAGGCGCTGGTATCTTCCGACATGCGGGCGATATCGCCCACGTTGGCCGCGATATCCGAGATGGTCGTCACCTGCCGCGCAGCAGCTTGCGAGACGTCGCGCACCTTGGCGAGCGAATCCAGCGCCTGGGTATGAATCTGCTCCAGCACGGCCGTCGCCTCGCGCGCCAGCGCCAGCCCGTTTTCCACTTGCGGCACTGCTGTTTCCATCGCGCTGACTGCGGTCTGCGTCTCGTTCTGGATCACTTCGATCATGCGGGCGATTTCGGCGGTAGCACTGCCCGTGCGCTCGGCCAACTTGCGTACTTCATCCGCCACCACGGCAAAACCGCGTCCGGTCTCACCGGCACGAGCTGCCTCGATCGCGGCATTCAGTGCCAGCAGGTTGGTCTGGTCGGCAATTTCGCGGATCACGCCGGCGATGCCGCCGATCTCCTGCGAGCGTTGCTGCAATTGCCGAATCTGCTCGGCAGAAGAAGTCACTGTTTGCGCGATGCGGTCGATTTCGGTCGCCGCGACGCGTACCGCTTCGCTGCCTTTTTCCGATAATTCGGCGGTCATCGCCGAGTTGTCTTCCGTCTGGCGCGCAATCGTGGAGATGTCGTTGATACTGACCGTCATTTCCTCGATGCGGGCAACCGTGGCCGAAGAGGAGTCCGCCTGGCGCTGCGCCGCCTGGCGTGCATCCCGCGAAGCAGCAGCCACCACCTTGGCACGCTGCGTCAGGTCACCGGAAGACGAGGCGATGCCCGTCACGATCTGCTTCAGTTTTTCCTGCATTTCGGATACCGCGCCCAGCATGCTGTCGGGGTAGTTGGACTGAATGCGGCGGCTGAGGTCGCCGCCTGCGATGCGGGTGATCACTTCGGCCGCTTCATTGGGCTCGCCTCCGAGCGAGCGGGTCAGGCCGCGCGTGATGAAAAACGCCACACCCGCGCCAATCAGGATCGCCAAGCCGCACAGAACGATCATCAGTTGCTGGAATCCACTCGCCACGGCACGCGCGCTCGGCGTGGCCTTCTGGTTCTTGGCCTCCTCGATATCGATCAGTTTGTTGATTTGCGCCAGCCATTCGACGAAAGCCGGGCGCGCTTCCTGCATCAGGATGCCTTGGGCTTCCGCCACGTTGCCTGCCTGGCGGGCAGCAATAACGCGCTGGATGAGAGGCAACGTCCTGGCTTCAATCGCCTTGATCTCGGCCAGCACGCTTTTTTCATCCGGCGTGACGGCTACGCCCGAGGCGATGATCTGGTCCAGGGGACCGGCAGACTTGGCATAAAAATCGGCGAGGCGGTCGATCTCGGCCATCACGGGGGCGAGTTCGCCGGCATCCACCAGCACCACGTCGCGCAGCGCAATCGCCCGGTCGTGCACGCTGCCACGGAAATTGATCGCATAGCGCTGCTTGACCGCGTTGACCTCGGTGACGCCTTCGAGCGTATGGTCGATGAAATTGACTTTCTGGATACCGATAACCGTCAGTATCACGATCATGGTCAGCACGACGCCGAACCCCAATGCCAGCCGCTTCCCTATCGTCAGCCTTGTTTTGCCATTCATGGCGCTCCCCTTTATTCTTCTTCTGCAAAGCATAACGGGAGCGTGAAAGCTCCCGTTAAAGTTGTTACCCGTTATCGATTAGCGATTGCAAACGTACATCGTCACTTCGAAACCGAAACGCATTTCCGTTGCTTCAGGTTTGGTCCACATGATGTTTCTCCTTCGAGTGGTTGATGAAACGGATCTCTTTTGAATCCGTGTTAAGAACCACTATACCGATTGCATGCTCCCGGGTACTCAGCCAACTCATGAAAACAGCCTCATGATTTTAATGAGTCATCCCGGGATTACCCCAGCATCCTCACCCGAACAGCACCAGGCCCCAGACTACAGCCAGATTGACCAGGCTGATGAACACCGCCGCACTGCCGATATCCTTGGCACGCTTGGCCAGCAGATGATTCTCCAACGAAATGCGATCGACCGTCGCCTCCACCGCGGAATTGAGCAGTTCGACCATCATGACCAGCAATACGCTGCCCACCATCAACGCCCGGCCGATGGCCTCCTGCTCCAGGATAAAGGCCAGTGGCAGCAGCACGATGGCGAGCAGGACTTCCTGGCGGAAGGCATCCTCGTTCTGGTAGGCCGCCTTCAGCCCGGCCATCGAATAGCCGAATGCATTGACCAGCCTGCGCAAGCCGGTTTTTCCCTTGAATGGACTTTCCATCATCACCCCTGTCAATTTTGGCGGAGTATAGCAGCCTCCGCCTGTCACGATAAAATCATCCGCTTGTCACGACAGCTTCATTGCGGTCCGGCAAATTGCGCGTCATGTACAGAAGACGCTACCTGTTGTTATGGCTGCCGCCGCTTCTGCTCCAAAGCGGAGATGCCCAAGCTTGGGGGGCTGCTCACCCATGTCTATTTCGCGCAATGGCTGTTATGGACGCTGCCGCTGGCAGACCCCAACCTGCGCCGTGCTGTGCAGAAATTTCCCGAGCTGGTCCTGGCCGGCGCCTGCCTTCCCGATCTGGCCCTGATCTCCCCTGCCTTCCGCGATACGCATCGCTGGGACCATATCCGCGCACTGCTCCACGGCGCTTGCAGCGACGAGGAAAGCGCTATCGCAGTGGGCTATGCAACGCATCTGCTGGTCGATGTGGTGGCCCATAACCATTTTGTCCCGGCGCACGAGGCGATGTGGCTGGATAAAACCCTGCTTACCCACATCTCCAGCGAATGGGCGGTGGATGCGCATATAGCGCAAATGGTGCCGGCCACGCCGAACTCGCTATTGCAAACGCACCGCGACATGCTGGCTCCCGTGATGGCACGACGCTTTCACTGCACGACGAAGCGCGCAAAGCAGGCAATTTCCAGGCTGGCGAACGCCGATCGCCTGCTGCGCGCCGTACGTTTGCCGCACCTGATTTATCACACCGTCAAGCGCATCGATCGTCGCGTGTTTCCGCACTTCGTTTATTACATTTCGCAAACCCAGACGATGCTGGAAAAAATCGATATCGTGATCGAGGGAGGCTGCCCTGCCTGGGAGGCCGACCCGCGCCATGAGCGGAACACGCTGCAGCAGTTACGCCAGTGCAGCCTCTCGCAACTGGAAGGCCGGCATCCTGCGCCCATCGGGCTGTTCTCACCGCTCCCGCATGCGGCATCCGCTTACCACGCCATCGACAAATCGCTGGACCCCGCGCTTACACCAACATGAACGAAAGACCGGCGATCAAGGCGCCAATGACGGCGCCCGCCAGGACATCGCTCGGGTAATGCAGGCCGAGCACCAGGCGGGACAGCGCGACGAGGAGCGTGAAAGGCAATAGCAGCCAGGCGAGCACCGGGAAGTATGCCAGTCCGACACTGCAGAATACGACTGCATGCAGCGTATGTCCGGACGGAAAGCTGAACTGGTCCAGCGGTGCCGCTGCCAGCAGAATGGCCTGGTGCACCTCATACGGGCGCGGCCGTAATGTCTTGCCCTTGAGCCATTTGTAGACCATGGTCCCGCACAACCCGGCCAGGGCCATGTGCAGAGCCGGCGCCCAGCCATTGATCGGATCGGCCAGAACGATAGCCAGCATGACCGTATACCAGAACACGCCGTCGCCCAGCCGGCTGATCAGTTGAAAGGCCAGCCTTACCCAGCGATGGCGGCTGGTACGGTTCAGGCTGACGCACAACGATGCATCGAAGGCGTGCATGCGGTGCAGGTACAAATTCATCTTATTCATTTCGACCTCCTTGCATTGCCAAATGCAGGTAGTTTTCAAAGGCCGCGCTCACGGCCTCCCATGAATTGGCCATCACCGCCGAACGGGCAGCCGTGCCCAACCGGCGAACCTGCCGCGGCTCTCCGGTAAGCTCGGAAACGTTCCGCAAAAAGGTTTCCGTATCGCCATACGGTGCCAGCAAGCCGTTTTCGCGATGCCGGATGTGCATGGCTGCGGCGGCATACTCGTAAGCGATGACGGCCAACCCGCTCGCCATCGCCTCCGGCACTACGTTGCCGTAGGTTTCCGTGAGGCTGGGAAAGAGAAACATATCCGCCGAGGCGTAGTGCTCGGCCAGGTCGCTCCCGCGTCGCGGGCCGGCGAATACATGATGCGGATACCGCCGCTGCAGTTTGGCGAGCTCCGGGCCGTCGCCCACCCACACCATGCGGGCATTGGGCTGGCGATGCTGCATTCGCTCGAATGCAGCGACCACGACGCCGAGGTTTTTTTCCGGCGCGAGCCGGCCCACATGGATGGCTACAGGATCTTCATCCCTGGCATTCCACGCAGCGCGCAGCGCCGGGCTGCGACGTGCCGGGTCAAATAATGCGCCATCCACTCCGCGGCCCAGCACCACCACATTGCGGTAGCCCTCTTGCTGCAGCGTTTTTCGCAATATCGCATCGGGCACCATCGTGAAAGCAGATTGGTTGTGCAATGTGCGCAAATGCCGCGTGACAGCGCCGCGCAGCCAGCCCAGATGGTAATGCCGGCAATATCGGTGGAAATTGGTATGGAAGGTGGTGGTGATGGGGATGAGCATCCGGCGCGCCACCCTCAAGGCAGCCCAGCCTAGAGGGCCCTCGGTGGCGATGTGCACCACATCCGGCCGCCGTGCAGTCCAGGTTCGTTCAAGCTTCTCTGCGACGGGCAGGCCGAAGCGCAGGCCGGCATAGCCGGGTATGGGCAAGCCGGGCACCAGCAGGTGCTGCAACGCGCTTTTAGTCTGGGGCTGGCTTTCGCCATTCTGGCGGGGGCGGATGATTTCGACCTGCCAGTCCCGCCCGGAAAGCCCTTCCGCCAATTTGGAAAGCGTCATGGCGACGCCATTGATTTCCGGCGGCCAGGTTTCGGTTACCAGGCTGAGGTGGCGGGTGCCGTGTGCGAGAACGGCGATTGGAGTATCGGGTGTGATTCCCATGGGCGTGAGCATCCCATGGGAGTATTAAAGAATGATGTCGCTTTAAAGAAGGACGTGTTACAGCGCAGCCGCAACCCGAACCGCGTCGGCGATGCGCTGCGCCAGGTTTTCGACCTGGTCGCGCTGTTGTCCCTCCACCATCACCCGCACCTTGGGCTCGGTGCCGGAAGGGCGTAGCAGGACCCGGCCGCTGCCGTCGAGTTCGCTTTCCGCAGCCAGCACGGCTTCCTGGATATCGGCATTGCCATCCAGGTCGATGCGCTGGCGCACGACGACATTGACCAGCACTTGCGGATAGAGCGTCAGGCCGGAGGCCAAGTCGTGCAATGACTTGCCGCTTTCGCGCACGGCATGCAAAACCTGCAATGCGGAAATGATGCCGTCGCCGCTGCTGTGCTTGTCAAGGCACAGAATGTGGCCGGAGTTTTCGCCGCCGAGCAGCCAGCCTTTTTCATTCAGCAGCTCCAGTACGTAGCGGTCGCCCACCTTGGCACGCGCGAAAGGAATATCCAGCCTTGCCAACGCATGCTCGAAGCCGAGGTTGCTCATCAGCGTGCCCACGACGCCCCCTCCCAGGGTGCCGGCCTGCTTGCGGTGTGCGGCAATGATATAGAGCAGCTGATCGCCATCCAGCAGGTTGCCCGCCGCATCGATCATCACTACGCGATCGCCGTCGCCGTCAAAGGCGATACCGAGATCCGCGCCGTGGCGCAGCACCTTGTCGCATAGCGCATGCGGGTGGGTGGAGCCACAGCCGTCATTGATGTTCAAGCCATCCGGCTGCTTGCCTATGGCAATCACTTCCGCACCAAGCTCATGGAATACGTCCGGTGCGACGTGGTAAGTGGCACCATGCGCGCAATCCAGCACGATCTTGAGCCCGCGCAGATCCAGCATGTTGGGAAAAGTGCTCTTGCAGAACTCGACATAACGTCCTGCCGCATCGTTGATACGGCGCGCCTTGCCCAGTTCGGCGGATGCCATGACCTGCATCGGCTTCTCCAGTTCCGCTTCGATGGCATGCTCGATGGCGTCCGGCAGTTTGCTGCCGTCGGCCGAGAAGAACTTGATGCCGTTATCCTCGAACGGATTGTGCGAGGCGGAAATCACGATACCGGCCTGCGCGCGCAAGGCCCGCGTGAGGTAAGCGACAGCCGGCGTCGGCATCGGGCCGGTCAGCAGCACGTCCACGCCAGCCGCGGAAAGCCCGGCCTGCAAAGCCGATTCCAGCATGTAGCCGGAGATGCGGGTATCCTTGCCGATCAAAACCGAGGGGTGCGCCCCGGCCGCCAGATGGCTGTCGAGACCCGTCAGTACGCGACCGGCAGCGTAACCCAGCCGCATCACGAAATCGGGCGTGATCGGACCCTCGCCTACCCTGCCGCGAATGCCATCAGTACCAAAATATTTTCTGCTCATAAGCCTTCCACTGCTGTAACAATCCGGAGGGCGTCCACCGTCGCCTTGACGTCATGGACACGCACGATTCTAGCGCCTTTCATTGCCGAGATCACGGCGGCGGACAAACTGGCATGTAACCGGGCGTCGACATCGTTGCCGGTCAACTGCCCCAGCACGGATTTACGCGACAAGCCAACCAATACCGGCTGGCGCAAAGCCACCAAGGTTTCCAACTCGCGTAGCAGCGCGATATTGTGCACGCTGCGCTTGCCGAAGCCGAAGCCCGGGTCGAGCATGATGCGCTCGCGGCCTATGCCGTATTCCTCTGCGGCCGCCAGCCGGCCACGCAAAAAATCGGCGACTTCGCGCACCACATCCTGATATTGCGGATCCAGCTGCATCGATTGCGGGGTGCCTTGGCTGTGCATCAGGCAAACGCCGGCCTTGCTTGCGGCAACGACTTCCAGTGCGCCCGGTTGCTGCAGCGCAAACACATCGTTGACGATGGAGGCACCGGCGGCAATGGCGGCTTTCATAACCTCAGGCTTATAGGTATCGATAGAGATGGGCACACGCGCCTTGGCGGCGAGCCCTTCGATAACCGGGATGACACGGCGCAGCTCCTCCGCCAAGGGGACAGGCGTCGCACCGGGGCGGGTCGATTCGCCGCCAATATCAAGGATATCGGCGCCTTGCCCGACCAGTTCCATGCCGTGGGCAACGGCTAGCTCCGCCACAGCGAACTTGCCGCCGTCCGAGAAAGAGTCTGGCGTCACATTGACGATACCCATCACGCGCGGTTGCGACAGGTCGAGTTCGAATTTTCCGCAGGTTAGTATCATAAAAAAGGCGTGGGATCACCCACGCCTGTTGTGCATTTAAAAGATCAGGCTTCTTGCGCCGGCCGCGTTGTGGGCGCGGGCGCGGAAGGGCCGCCGCTGTCTCGTGGCGGTGTTGGCGTACTCTGGCTTGGTTTGGGCGGACGCGGCGGATTGCCGGCCATGATGTCGTTGATCTGCTCGGCATCGATGGTTTCCCATTCCAGCAGTGCCGCGGTCATCGCTTCCACCTTGTCACGGTTGTCTTCCAGCAGCTTGCGAGCCAGGGCGTATTGCTGATCGATGATACGGCGGATTTCAGCATCCACCTGGCGCATGGTCTCTTCCGACATATTCTTGTGGGTGGTGACGGAGCGGCCGAGGAACACTTCACCATCGTTCTCACCGTAGACCATGGGTCCCAAGGCATCGGACATGCCGTAACGGGTGACCATGTCACGCGCAAGTTGGGTGGCGCGCTCGAAGTCATTGGAAGCGCCGGTCGTCATCTGATTCATGAACAGCTCTTCCGCGATACGGCCGCCAAACATGATCGCAATACGATTCATCAGGAATTCGCGGTCATAGGCATAGCGGTCCTCTTCCGGCAGCTGCATGGTCACGCCCAGCGCACGACCGCGCGGAATGATGGTGACCTTGTGCACCGGGTCGGACTTGACCAGCAGCTTGGCGACCACGGCATGGCCGGACTCGTGATAAGCCGTGTTGCGCTTTTCCTCTTCGCTCATCACCATGCTGCGGCGCTCGGCGCCCATCATGATCTTGTCCTTGGCGCGCTCGAAATCCTCCATGTCGACCAGGCGCTTGTTGCCGCGCGCGGCAAACAGCGCAGCCTCATTCACCAAATTGGCGAGGTCGGCGCCGGAGAAGCCGGGCGTGCCGCGCGCGATAATGTCGGCCTTGACGTCCGGCGCGATCGGCACCTTGCGCATGTGCACCATCAGGATCTGTTCGCGGCCGCGGATGTCCGGCAGCGGCACCACGACCTGGCGGTCGAAGCGGCCCGGGCGCAGCAGCGCCGGGTCCAGCACGTCAGGGCGGTTGGTCGCGGCGATGACGATTACGCCTGCCGTGCCTTCGAAACCGTCCATCTCGACCAGCAACTGGTTCAGGGTCTGTTCGCGCTCGTCGTTGCCGCCGCCGAGGCCGGCGCCGCGCTGGCGGCCCACCGCGTCGATTTCATCGATGAAGATGATACAGGGCGCGCTTTTCTTCGCCTGCTCGAACATGTCGCGCACACGCGCCGCGCCGACACCGACGAACATCTCGACGAAATCCGAGCCCGAAATGCTGTAGAAAGGCACCTTGGCTTCGCCGGCGATCGCCTTGGCGAGCAGGGTCTTACCGGTACCCGGATTGCCGACCATCAGTACGCCGCGCGGAATGCGGCCGCCCAGTTTCTGGAATTTGGACGGGTCGCGCAGGAATTCGACCAGTTCGCTCACTTCTTCCTTGGCCTCGTCGCAGCCGGCAACGTCGGCGAAGGTCACCTGGTTGTTGTTCTCGTCCAGCATGCGCGCGCGGCTCTTGCCAAACGAGAATGCACCGCCGCGCCCGCCGCCTTGCATCTGGCGCATGAAGAACACCCACACCGCGATTAATAGCAGCATGGGGAACCATGACACGAAGATGTTCATCAGCAGCGACGGTTCCTCGTCGGGCTTGGCCTCGACGATGACGTTGTTCTTCAGCAGGTCGGAGACCAGCCAAGGGTCGGAAGGGGCATACGTATTGAAACGCTTGCCGTCCTCGGTGACGCCGCGCAGCACGCGTCCATCGATGGTGACCTTGGCGATGCGGCCCTGCTTCACTTCATCGATGAATTGCGAATAGACGACCTGGGTTTCATCGGCTTTCTTGATGCCGAACTGGTTGAAAACCGTCATCAATACCAAAGCCACGATCAACCAGATGGCGATGTTCTTCACGATATTGTTCAATGTCCCGTTCCTTGATGTGAGGGAAAAGCAGATTTCATTCTAAACTGATTTGAGAAGCGGTTTCAAAAATTACACTTTGAAACAATCTCAACGCTTTTTAAGACCCAGCAGGAAAATTTCGCTGCTTCGATCGCGTGATGCCTTGGGCTTGCGGGTAACCACCTGCTCGAAAACCTCGCGCATTGACTTCAGGATATCGTCAAAGCCGCTCCCCGCGAAAACTTTGACCAGCAAATTGCCCCCCGGTTTCAGCCATTCGGTCGCAAACTCTAGCGCAAGCTCCGCGAGATGCGCCACCCGGGCTTGATCGGTAACGTTGATGCCACTTATATTGGGGGCCATATCGGAAATTACAAGGTCGACCTGGCTTCCTGCCAGCTTGCCTTCAAGTTGCACAAGCACGCTGTCCTCGCGAAAATCGCCTTGCAGGAACTCGACGCCGGGAACAGCTTGCATTTCAAGTATATCCAGCGCTAGCACACGCCCCTGGCCTTGCAAACGCTGCATTGCAACCTGCGACCAGCTTCCCGGCGCAGAGCCAAGATCGACGACCACCATGCCCGGCTTGAGCAGACGATCCTTGTCATCGATTTCCATCAGCTTGTAGGCGGCACGAGCACGGTAGCCTTCGCGCTGCGCACGCTTCACGTATTCGTCGCTGACGTGCTCGTGCATCCAGGCCTTACTGGTTCGGGTACGCTTCATCTGTTAAACTGCGCGCCTATGATTAAATTGAATTCCAAACAAACCAGCCACTTGCGTGCGCTCGGCCATGCTCTCAACCCCGTCGTGATGATCGGCAACAATGGTCTCACGGAGCAGGTGCTGCGCGAAATCGACCTTAGCTTGAAGGCGCACGAACTGATCAAGATCAAGGTTTTCGGCGACGACCGGGAGCAGCGTAAGCAAATGCTGGAGGATATCTGCGCGAAACTGAATGCCGCCGCTATCCATCATATCGGCAAGCAACTGGTCATCTACCGCCCTGCCGACAAACCAAAAATCATTTTGCCCTGAACACCAGCACCAGTCCCAGCAGGCTTTCGATAAGGTAGGCAATGCTGGCGACGCCGTGCCATGCCGAGAAGCGATCACGGAATACACTGCTCATCACGTCTGCCGGCATGGCCTGCGCTTTCAATTGGGCGATCATCGGCTGTACGCCAAAATGCCCGAACAGGGTCAGCAACAGCATAACGAAAGCCGCCCAGAAAAATGCCTGCTTGAACGCATTCAGGCCGTAGCGCGTCACCCGATGCGCCAGCAGGTAAATGCCGCTGAATAGTCCGAGATAGGCCATCCAGGTAAACATTGTTCCGGCCAGGCTTCCTGCCAGCTGACGATTCTCGCCCAAGGTATAGAATAGCGCGGGTGCGGCGAGATAGCCTATTGCCCACAAGCCGCCCACCCACGCGGTAATCAGGATCAGTGCCAGGCTATCCGAGAAGATTTTCATATATTACTGGTAGCGCACTTCGATGACTTCGTAAGCCCGTACGCCGCCCGGCGCCATCACTTCGGCGACATCACCGGCGTATTTGCCGATCAATGCGCGCGCGATCGGAGAACTTACCGAAATCTTGCCGGCCTTGATGTCGGCCTCGTCATCGCCCACGATCTGGTAGGTGACGCTGTCGCCGTTATCCTGGTCTTCCAGCTCGACAGTCGCGCCGAATACGCAGCGGCCATCGGCATCCAAGGTGGCGGGATCGATAATCTGGGCATTGGAGAGCTTGGCCTCGACCTCGGCGATACGTCCTTCAATGAAGCTCTGGCGCTCCTTGGCGGCATCGTACTCCGCGTTTTCGGAAAGATCGCCATGCGAGCGCGCTTCGGCGATCGCGGCAATCACACTGGGACGCTCCACGCTGCGCAAGTGCAGCAACTCGGCTTTCAATAATTCGGCGCCGCGGACCGTCAGTGGAACTTTTTGCATATAGATATCCTTACTAAAAATGAAAAACCACGCCGGGTTGTGCCGCCGGTGTGGTTTTCGATGTGACTATGGTATTACTTAGGCAGCTGGCGATGCAAGTCCTGAAGAGACTGAACTTCCAGTTCCTTCATATGCGCCATGCCGATGCAAGCCGCCTTGGCACCGGCCAATGTCGTGTAATACGTCACCTTCTGCTGCAGCGCATTGCGGCGGATCGCGTAGGAATCCTGCATCGCGCGCTTGTCTTCGACCACGTTGACGATGAAGCTGATTTCGCCGTTCTTGATCATGTCGACGATGTGCGGGCGGCCTTCCGTCACCTTGTTGACCGGCGTGACATTGAGCCCGGCCGCCTGCATCGCGGCGGCACTGCCGCGGGTAGCCACCAGCTGGAAACCGAGCGCGGCCAAAGCCTGGGCGATTTCGATGACTTTTTCGCGGTCCTCGCGACGTACGCTGATAAAGGCCTTGCCGCCGGATGGCAGCTTTGTGCCAGCACCGAGCTGGGATTTGACGAAGGCTTCGGCAAATGTCTGGCCGACTCCCATCACTTCGCCGGTAGATTTCATTTCGGGCCCAAGAATCGTATCCACGCCGGGGAACTTGATGAAAGGGAACACCGCTTCCTTCACCGAGTAATATGGCGGCACGATTTCCCTGGTGACGCCTTGCGATGCCAGCGACTGGCCAGCCATGCAGCGTGCGGCCACCTTGGCCAACTGCAAACCGCAAGCCTTGGACACGAAAGGCACGGTACGCGAGGCGCGCGGATTCACTTCCAGCACATAGACCGTCTCGCCCTGGATCGCGAACTGCACGTTCATCAGGCCGACCACGCCCAGCGCCTTGGCCATCATCACCGTCTGGCGACGCAGTTCGTCCTGCAATTCCGGGGAAAGGCTGTACGGGGGGAGTGAACATGCGGAGTCGCCGGAGTGGACGCCGGCCTGCTCCACGTGCTCCATGATGCCGCCGATGACGACGTCGGTACCGTCGGAGAGCGCATCCACGTCGACTTCCTTGGCATCGTTGAGGAAGCGATCGAGCAGCACCGGGCTGTCGTTGGATACCTTGACCGCCTCGCGCATGTAGCGCTCGAGTTGTGCCTGCTCCTGCACGATTTCCATCGCGCGCCCGCCGAGTACGTAGGAAGGGCGAACTACGAGCGGGTAACCGATTTCGGTCGCGCTGCGCAGCGCCTCTTCCTCGGTGCGCGCGGTGCGGTTGGGCGGCTGCTTGAGACCGAGCTGGTGCAGCATCTGCTGGAAGCGCTCACGGTCTTCGGCGCGGTCGATTGCGTCCGGGCTGGTGCCGATGATGGGAACACCTGCTTTTTCCAGGTCGCGCGCCAGCTTGAGCGGCGTTTGACCACCGTATTGCACGATCACGCCCTCCGGCTTTTCCAGCGCGACGATTTCCAACACGTCTTCCAGCGTCAGCGGCTCGAAGAACAGGCGGTCCGAGGTGTCGTAGTCAGTGGACACGGTTTCAGGATTGCAGTTGACCATGATGGTCTCGTAACCATCTTCACGCATCGCGAACGCGGCATGTACGCAGCAATAGTCGAATTCGATGCCCTGGCCGATCCGGTTGGGACCGCCACCCAGCACCATGATCTTCTTTCTGCTGGTCGGGTTGGCCTCGCATTCCTCCTCATAGGTGGAATACATATAGGCGGTATTGGTGGCAAATTCGGCCGCGCAGGTATCGACGCGCTTGTATACCGGCCGCACATTCAATGCATGGCGGTAGGCGCGCACCGCGTGCTGGTCAGTGCCTAGCAGCTTGGCGAGACGGCGGTCCGAAAAACCGCGGCGCTTGAGCTGGAACAGCGCATCGCGGTCGAGGTCGGCCATCGACTTGCCCTTGAGCGCCTGTTCGCGCTTGATGAGATCTTCGATCTGCACCAGGAACCATGGGTCGATTTTCGAATGGTCGTGTACTTCCTGCACGCTCATGCCGGTACGGAAGGCGTCGCCCACGTACCAGATGCGTTCCGGGCCGGCTTCGCCCAGTTCGGTGGCGATGCGGTCATGGTCGGTGGTCTTTTCGTCCAGCCCGTCCACCCCGACTTCGAGGCCGCGCAAGGCCTTCTGGAAAGACTCCTGGAAGGTACGACCTATGGCCATCACCTCGCCCACCGACTTCATCTGCGTGGTGAGGCGTGAATCGGCCTGCGGGAACTTCTCGAACGCGAAGCGCGGAATCTTGGTGACGACATAGTCGATGGACGGTTCGAACGAAGCCGGGGTCGCGCCGCCGGTGATGTCGTTCTTCAGTTCGTCCAGCGTATAGCCCACTGCCAGTTTGGCGGCCACTTTGGCGATCGGGAAGCCGGTCGCCTTGGAAGCGAGCGCGGAGGAGCGCGATACGCGCGGGTTCATTTCGATGACGATCATGCGGCCGTCGTCGGGATTGATCGCGAACTGCACATTGGAGCCGCCTGTATCCACGCCGATCTCGCGCAGCACTGCCAACGAGGCGTCGCGCATGATCTGGTATTCCTTGTCGGTCAGCGTCTGCGCCGGCGCAACCGTGATGGAGTCGCCGGTATGCACGCCCATCGGATCCAGGTTCTCGATGGAGCAGATGATGATGCAGTTGTCCTTGTGGTCGCGCACCACTTCCATCTCGTACTCTTTCCAGCCCAGCAGCGACTCTTCGATCAGCAATTCGCTGGTGGGCGACGCTTCGAGGCCGCGCTCGCAGATGGCGAGGAATTCTTCGCGGTTGTAAGCGATACCGCCGCCGCTGCCGCCCATCGTGAAAGAAGGGCGGATGATGGCTGGATAGCCGATCATCTCCTTCACCTGCAGCGCTTCTTCCAGGCTGTGCGCCACAGCCGAGCGCGCCGAACCGAGGCCGATCTTGGTCATCGCCACCTTGAACTTCTCGCGGTCCTCGGCCTTGTCGATGGCTTCCTTGGTGGCGCCGATCAGTTCTACGTTGTATTTCTTGAGGACGCCATTCTTATCCAGATCGAGCGCGCAATTCAATGCAGTCTGGCCACCCATGGTTGGCAACAGCGCGTCCGGCCGTTCGATGGCAATGATTTTTTCGACGATCTGCCAGGTCACCGGCTCGATGTAGGTAGCGTCGGCCATTTCCGGGTCGGTCATGATGGTAGCGGGGTTGGAGTTGACCAGGATGACGCGGTAACCCTCTTCCTTTAAGGCCTTGCATGCCTGGGCGCCGGAATAATCGAATTCGCACGCTTGCCCGATAACGATGGGGCCCGCGCCTATGATGAGAATACTTTTAATGTCTGTACGTTTAGGCATTTTTATCAACCGCAAGCGCGCATAGAGCGCCTAGCTTCCATAAATTGAGCGATTCAAACAACCCACCGATGCGGCAGGCGAAACCGTTCAGGCTTGTTTTCTTTCCTGCATCATCTGGATGAAGCGATCGAACAGATAGCTCATCTCGCACGGACCCGGGCTGGCTTCAGGATGGCCCTGGAAGCTGAATGCCGGCTTGTCGGTGCGGGAAATCCCCTGCAGGCTGCCGTCGAACAACGACACATGCGTTGCACGCAAATTCGAAGGCAGCGATGCCGGGTCCACGGCGAAACCATGGTTCTGGCTGGTGATGAACACGCGCTGGTCATCCATGTCCTGCACCGGGTGATTGGCGCCGTGATGGCCGAACTTCATCTTGACGGTCTTGGCGCCGCTGGCTAAAGCCAACAGTTGATGCCCCAGGCAGATGCCGTAAGTCGGAACCCCCTTGTCCACGATCTTGCCGATCGCGTCGATCGCGTAATCGCAAGGCTCCGGATCTCCCGGGCCGTTGGACAGGAATACGCCGTCCGGATTGAGCGCCAGCGCCTCCTCGGCGGTCGCCTGCGCCGGCAGGACCATCACTTCGCAGCCGCGCGCCACCAGCATGCGCAGGATATTGCGCTTGATGCCGTAATCGAATGCGACCACCTTGTATTTTGGCTGCGAATTCCCATCGTAGCCCTTGCCCAGGCACCACTCGCCTTCGGTCCACGCATAGGCTTTCTCGGAAGATACGACTTTGGCCAGATCCATGCCCGCCAAACCGGGAAAGTCACGCGCCATTTCCAGCGCCTTCGCTTCATCGACTTCGCCGGCCATGATGCAGCCTGCCTGCGCGCCTTTTTCCCGCAGCAAGCGCGTGAGTTTGCGGGTGTCGATATCGGCGATCGCCACGACGTTGCTGCGTTTGAGATAATTTCCCAGGGATTCCTGGCTGCGCCAGCTGCTGGCGACCAGGGGAAGATCGCGGATCACGAGACCGGCTGCGTAAACCTTGCCGGACTCGACGTCCTCGGTGTTGATACCGTAATTGCCCACATGCGGATACGTCAGGGTGACGATCTGCTTGGTATAGGATGGATCGGTAAGAATTTCCTGGTAGCCGGTCATCGAAGTGTTGAACACCACTTCACCGACCGTCGCGCCCGTTGCCCCGATGGCTATGCCCCGAAACACGGTTCCGTCTGCAAGTACGAGTATGGCAGGCGTATGTTGCGGCACGGTCTAACCCCTTGTGTTTAATGCGGTTTGTCGCTTGAGATAGCGGATGTGCAAAGCGGGGCTGGCTACGCACCGTCCCCGCTTCGAATTTTCAAGATTATAGCCTAAAGGCTGGCCGGCATCAATCGACCAAGGTCAGGAAAGGCTCAGCACATCCCGCATATCGAACAATCCGGATGACTTGCCCGCCATGAATTTGGCAGCCCGCAATGCGCCCAAAGCGAACGTCGCCCGGCTGGAAGCCTTGTGCGTTAGCTCGACCCGCTCACCAATGCCGGCGAAGAGCACGGTATGGTCGCCGACCACATCCCCGCCACGTACGGTTGCGAATCCGATGGTGGAAGGGTTGCGCTCGCCGGTAACGCCTTCGCGGCCGTAGACCGCGCATTCGGCAAGGTCCCGTCCGAGCGCGGCGGCCGCGGCTTCGCCGAGGCGCAAGGCCGTGCCGGAGGGAGCGTCGATCTTGTGGCGATGATGCGCCTCGATGATTTCGATGTCGTAACCTTCGGACAGCACCTTTGCGGCAGCCTGAACCAGGTTGATCAGCAAATTGACGCCCACGCTCATGTTCGGCGCGAACACGATTGGAATATCGCGGGCAGCCTCGGCGATCGTTTCTTTCTGCGCCGGGCTGAAACCGGTCGTGCCGATCACCATGCCCACGCCTGCCGCACGGCAAGCTTCGAGATAAGCGAGGCTGGCTTCGGGGCGGGTAAAGTCCACCAGCACATGCGCACCCGTCAATGCAGACGGTAGATCAGCACTCACCTTAATCCCGCATGGCATCCCGAAAAGCTCACCCGCATCTCGTCCGAGATAGGGGCTGCCATCACGATCCAGGGCGGCGTGAAGTTTTAATTCCGGGTCGTTGATCGTGGCTTCAAGCAGCGCATGGCCCATGCGGCCGGAGCTGCCGGCAATGACAATGTTCAGCATCAGAAACCAATCTTTTCCAACATGCGCTCGAAATAGCCCGGGTCATCTTCCGGCGGCAGATCCTCGGCAGGAACAGGCGCCGTCCTGGGCTCCACCTTTGCCGGCTCCGACTTGGCAGGTTCTGCCTTGACGGGCTCTGGCGTCGCAGCGGGCTTGGCTGGCGCTTCCGGCTGTTTCACCGGCTCGGCCGGTTCCGGCGCAGCCTGTTCGCCAGGTTGTGGCTCTGCAACTTCCGGCGCAGTTTTCTCTGGTACGGCTTCGGGCTTCGGTTCCGCCTGGACCGCAGGCGAGGGTTCTTCCTGGGCTGGCTTCGGAGCTGGCGCAGACTGGGTCTCTGCCGGCTTCACAGGTTCCGGTTGAGATGCTTTCGCCGGAGCTGGCTGCGGCTCGACCTTAGCCGGCGCTTGTTCTTCGTCGTCCTTCCAGAACTTCAGCTTGTCGATCAGCCCTTTATCTTTCTTCTTGGGCGCAACGGCCGGTTTCGCGCCTTCCGGCTTTGTTGCGGTGTCGCCAACTACGCCCGCCTCTCCAGTACCTGCAGGAATGACATCGCCACGCACACGTTTCAACTGGTCATTCTCGAAGTCCAGGATCACATGACGCTGCTCGATGATTTTGCCTCCCTTGACCATGCGGTAAAGGTAATCCCAACGATCGGCATGGAAGCTGTCGGCAATCAGCGGCGTACCCATTACGAAGCGCACCTGCGATTTGGTCATGCCGGGCCGCAACTGCATCATCATCTTGGAAGTAACCACGTTACCCTGCTGAATATCCATCTTGTAGGGTTTGATGGAAGGCAGATTCGCTGAATAGTTTGAACAGGCGGCGCAAAAAAACGCCGCCAGTAGGATGATTGCTTTACGCATCGTTATGACTTTGGCGGAAAATGGCGTTAATATACCACGACACAGAATCTTGCCGACACACCATGAAAGAACCACAAGACCTCAAGAATGCCGGCCTCAAGGCGACCCTTCCGCGACTCAAGGTACTGAGCCTGTTCGAATCCAGCGAACAACGCCACCTTTCTGCGGAGGACGTTTACAAGATGCTGCTCGCCAGCGGCGAAGACGTCGGCTTGGCCACAGTGTATCGTGTGCTGACGCAATTCGAGCAGGCCGGCTTGCTGATGCGCCACCACTTCGAAGGCGGCAAGTCCGTATTCGAACTCAAGCAGGACGGTCATCACGATCACATCGTTTGCCTGCAATGCGGCCGAGTGGAAGAGTTTTACGATGAAGAAATCGAAAACCGTCAGAAAAAAGCGGCGACGGATCGCGGCTTTACCATTCACGATCATTCCCTGCATATTTACGCGGACTGCACCAAGCGCCCTTGCCCGCATAAACACTGATCATTCATTCGGCATGGCAGCCGATAAACGACGGCAATGCATAAGCAACGCTGGATCAGCCGATTTCTAGCGGCCTCGCTTCTGCTGCTCGCGCTCCGAATCACCTCGCCACAGGATTATGGGGTATGGGATGCCGGCATCCTTGGCTGGCTCTCCGGCTTGCGCACTCCCGCACTCGATCAGACGATGCTTGCAATTACCTGGCTGGGTTCGTTATTCGTACTGGCGCCGGCTACATGCCTGATAAGCATACGACTAGCGTCCCAAGGGCGGCATGAAGATGCCTGGTTTCTCGTTTATTCGCTGGCCGGAGCGGCTTTGCTGGGAAGGCTTGCGAAATGGTGGATAGAGCGGCCGCGTCCCGATCTCCACACGTGGCTCAGCCAATTGCCGCTGGATACTTCCTACCCCAGCTTGCATGCATTGCAGGCCACGGCATTTCTTCTCGGCCTCGCACTGATCTTGAATAGAAAAGACTTCTGGCCGTTAGCCTTCGTTCTGGCCGCCACTATTGCCATATCCCGCCTGTACCTGCAGGTTCACTTCCCATCCGACATTGTTGCCGGTGCGCTTGCTGCAATTGTCTGGACACTGTCTTTGCACTGGACGCGAGAAAAAGCTCATGCGAAATAAATTTCTTGGTACCGATGACGGCTACCATCCCTTGCGCAAAATCAGGGTGGCTTTATCCGGCATGAAATATGCCATCCTGCTCGACTTCTCCGTCGCCTACAAGGTCGTCATTTCCGTTGCGGTACTGACGGTTGCCTTCGTATTTCGGGCCTGGGTGGATTTCCTGGTCATCCTGCTCGCGACCGGACTGATGCTGAGCGCGGAATTAATGAATAGCGCCATCGAGGCAATTTGCGATCTGCTGGTCAGCGGCTATAACGAAAAAATCAAGGTCATCAAGGACATTGCCGCGGCGGCGGCGGGCGTCAGCATTATCGTCTGGCTGGTCGTGCTGGTCGTGGAACTATCGGAAATCCTGCCCCTGCTAGGCTAGTCATCGCGGCCTGACCGCCAGATCGACATGATCAGCCAGATTCCGAATAGCGACGCCATGAAATAACCGAGGAAACCGAATGCCGGCAAGCCCAGCAATGTCGGCCCGCCTTTGACGGTCATGACGATGGAGGAGCCGATAATCAATGCGGCCGTGAGTAACGCCAGCGTCAAGCGGTTGGTGCTGTGATCCAGTTGATGCCCGAAGTGATCGAGGCGCTTGAGATCGAGATCGATTTTCACGCGTCCGCGCCGCGCTTCCCGCAACAGCCGCGATAAATCGCGCGGCAAACCGGTGGCGACATCCAGTATGTTGTTCAGGTTGCGCCAGCCGCGCTTGACGAGATGTGCCGGCTTGTAGCGGTCGACGATGACCTTCTTCACGAACGGCGTCAGGTGATGGATGATCTGGAACTCCGGGTCAAGCTGGCGCCCCAATCCTTCCAGGGTAATCAATGCTTTGAACAGCATCGTCAGGTCGGACGGCACAACCAGGTGGTTTTCGCGCATGACGGTAGTCAATTCGTTCAACAAGACGCCGAATCGCACATGCTTTAACGGCATGCTTTCGTAATTGAAAATCAGTTCGTCGATATCTGCCGATAGCTTGTCTTCGTCGACGGATGCATCGCCGGCCCACACGACGAGGGTATCGCGCAACTCGTCGATATCCTTGCTGACCAGCGCGGCCAGCAGATTGGCAATCTGGTCGCGGCGATCAAGACTGACGCGCCCGACCATGCCGCAGTCAATCATCGCGATACGGTTGGCGGGAAGGTAGAAAACATTCCCGGGATGCGGATCCGCGTGAAAAAAACCATCGATCAGCACCATCTTGAGCACGGCATCCGCACCATGGGCGGCTAATTTCCTGAGATCGAGCCCTGCAGCTCTAGCGCCATCGAGATCATTGCCGGGAATGCCTTCGATACGCTCCATCACCAGCAGCTCTTCGCTGGTGTGCTCCCAATATACTTTCGCGAAAGCGATGCTTTTGTCGCCAGCGAAGTTCTGCGCGAAGCGGTCGGTATTGCGGCCTTCCATCGCCAGATCGAGCTCCCGGCGCAAGGACTTGGCGAATTGCGCGACAATCTTACCCGGCTGGAAACGCCGGGACTCCGGCATTTCCGACTCGACCAGCCGCGCAAGGTGAGCCAAAAGCCGCAAGTCGGCGTCGATACGGTTGCGCACATTCGGACGGCGGACCTTGAGCACCACGGGCGTGCCGTCCTGCAATTTGGCGAGATGCACCTGTGCAATGGAGGCGCCCGCGACGGCTTCGGTCTGCAAATCCTGAAACACATCGAACGGTGAACGCCCCAGCGATTTCTCCAACTGCGGCAGCAGGACATCGAAGGGCTCCGGCGGCACGCTGTCCTGGAGCTTGGCGAACTCGGCGATCCAATGAGGTGGGAAAATATCGGGACGCGTGGCCAATACCTGGCCAAGTTTCACGAAAGTCGGTCCAAGTTCCTCGATGGCCAATCGCACTCGCAGCGCCGGCTCGAGATGCTTGATTTCCTCGGAATGCTGGCGATGCAGCATCGTGCCGGCACGCTCGGCGAGGTTGCCCAATCCCAGCCGCTTGACGATGTCGCCCCAGCCGTAATGAATCAGAATGCGGGCAATTTCGCGCATGCGGCCGAAATCGCGCATGACGGAGATGGTTTCGCGGATCATTTCTCTTTCAGCGCCTGTGCTTTTTGTTCGATTCTTTCGGCGATTTCGATCAGCTTACGGCTGGCCAGCAAGGCCACGCGCGAGCCGATCTCCCTTGCGGCATGCAAGCCTGCATCGCCCGCCTGCTGGGCCGTCGTCAGCAATCGAGTGCCGAATTCCTCAGCGACCTCTCTCACGCGTTCTCCGGTACCTGTTCCCGTGCGGCGCGCATGCTCTGCCAGCGCGGTCATTTCCTGCCTGACCAGACCGGTAGCCTCCTGGGCGACATAACTCACCGTTTCCAGAAACATGCCTTCCAGTTTTTTCAATTCGCCCAAGCCTTGTCGCAAATCCTGTTCGGCGAATTCCTGCGCATGTGCAGAAACTTCGCCCAGCGCGAGCTGCATTGCCTCGACCGCATGGCCCAGCGCATCATCCATGCCGCGCAAGGCGCTTCCCAGTGCCGTCCGTACTTCTTCAGCCCGTTCGGCGGCACCGAGACTGACACCCTCTGTGATAGCCCCCAGCACTTCGCGGATTTCCTGTTCGGCCAACTGGCGCTGGGTCAGGGCTTCCACCGTCAACTCATGCAGCTTTTCGCGGACATTCTCGCCGCTGCGCAGTAAGCCTCGGGCCTTTTCCTTGATATCCTCAAGAGAAAATCGTTGTTCTTCGTTCATGGCTAACCTCCCGGAGTGGTTGGTTGATAGAGCCTTCGGCAACAGCATTTGTTCCTGCCGACCATGTGTTTGATTGTAATACGAAAGCGGATAGCCTGAATGGCTCATGCCCGTTTTCCAAATCGGCTCAAAGGTTTACAAAGGCCTTAACTTTCTTTTAGAATCCGCCGACATGTCTTACAAACCCTACATAGCAGCCCTGTGGCTGGCAGCAACCTGCACGCTCTCTCAGGCGGAAGAAGCCGCGCCAGGGCCGGGAAAATCAGACGCGGGATGGTCGGACACCGCACAGGAGATTCTGATCAATGCCCTGAGCCTGACCGGGGTGAAATACAAATATGGCGGAAAATCACCGGAAACGGGTTTCGATTGCAGCGGTTTCGTGCGCTATGTCTTTCAGGAAGCGGCCAATCTAACATTGCCGCATGGCGCTCGTGCCATCAGCCATCTGGGGCAAGCCATTCCTGTCGAGCAGTTGCAGCCGGGCGACCTCGTGTTTTTCAATACCTTGAAAAGCGCTTTTTCACATGTCGGCATTTATCTGGGTGACGGGCGCTTCATCCACGCGCCATCCAGCGGGGGCGGAATTCATGTCGTCGATATGAATGAAAGCTACTGGGCAAAACGTTTCAACGGAGCACGCCGCCTGCCGCCGACCGACGAACAGGCGCCTGCCGAATAAATCGAATACAGCAAAGACCATCCTGTCTTTCCTGCTACCCCCTACTTCCGCCAGGCAGCATCAGTCCTTGAAAACCCCCACATCCCCGGGCTTGCGCAGCATTTTGTTGACCTCACCTTGATGCAACTCTTCGGCGTAGATCATTTCCCGCGCGTACTCCTCAAGCATCACCGACTGGCCTTCCACCGCTGCGAGTAAATCACGATAGGCTTGCAAGGCCACTCCTTCGTGCGCCAGCGATTCGCGCAAAATATCGCCAATGTCATGATTATGTGTTTCCAGCAAGGGACCGATGGAAAGCGACGGATGGCCGCCGAGATGGGTAATAAGCTCGCCAGCCTTGCTAGCATGCAGCAAGGACTCATTGGCTTGCTCTCGCAGCCAGCCAATAATGGGAATACGGTTGTAACCGAAAACCATCAGGGAGTAATGCGTATAGCGCACCACGCCGGCAAGCTCCAGCTCCATGATGTGGTTAAGCAGTCGAACGACTTCGGTATTTGAATCTGAGGTGGCCATGGCAACTCCTTTCGAGTTTGAACATGTCCAGTGTAGCGCATTCTGAGCTCCGAATAATTCGGGCTGGCTGTAACACCAGCCCGATCGGCACCGTTAGAAGTTGTAAATCAGCGTAGCGCGGCCGGTGAAAGGAGATCCCGGCGTGAGGTTGTTATTGTTGTGCGCGTTCAGCACATACTCTTTGTTGGTCAGGTTTTCCAGGTTGATTTGCAGGCGCAGCTTTTCGTTGAATTTTGCGAAAATGGCAGCGTCGTAGCGGGTGTAGCCGGGAAGGACCGTGCTTTGAGTCGCCGTAGGAACTGCAGCATACATTTCAGAACGGCTGATGATACCAATCGCGGCACCCCACATCGCGTTAAAGTCATAGCGATTCCACAGTGAGAAAGTGTGCTCCGGCGTTTGGGCTAGATCGCTTCCCTTCCGGACATCATTATTAGAATTGCGGGTACCATTGTTGTTGAAGGCAAGAATGTCCTTCGTGATTTCCCCGTCCTGATAGGCATAACCACCAAACATGCTCCATTTGTCCGTGATCTTGCCGGAAACACCCAACTCAAAACCTCTGGTCTCCTGATTATCAGCAAGGGTAGACTCGGTGGCGGATAGCACGACTTCAGCTTTTTCGCGCTTTAACTTATAAATGGCAGCGGTCAAGGAAAGATCTGTACTGATATCCCACTTTGCGCCCACTTCCTGGTTAATGAATTTCTCAGGATCCAGCGAGCTCTTTACCAAGTTCAACGAATCGAGCTGATCGCCTGCGCGCGGAACATAGGTCTGGCTATAGCTGCCGTACAAGGAGATATTTGCTATGGGCTTGAAAATTAGACCTGCTCGTGGAGAAAGCATGTTGTCCGTAGTATCCAGATGCGTTGTGGTCGATGAACTGGCCGTGGGCAGCAGGTCATGATCAACCTTGAACTTGTCGTGGCGCAGTCCGACAATGGCTTGCCATTGAGGTGAAAACTGAATCTGATCCTGAATGTAGAACGCAGTGATATCCGCTTCACTCTTGCGATTGCGAGACACAATATTAAAGTTCAAATCGCCATCAAATGTCGGATTCGTAGCATCGAACGTCCCTGACAAATTCTCAGTAGGACTTCCGCCACTTAAACGTGTGACCAAGCGCTTGTTATCCGTGTCTTGTTTTCCAAGTTCCATCCCGGCAAGCAATTTGTGTTCGACACTTCCAATCTTCAATGTGTATAACAAATCCGTCTGGTTGATCAGGTTCTCGCGATCCGTTTCATCACGGTATGCTCCAAGACCTACTTGACCATTAATATTTACCGCATTTCGCGCATACACATTTTGATAAAACTTGTCGTAATCGGCATAGCGGGTGCGATTACGCACTGTCAACCCATTGTCAAAAGCATGCTCGATCAAGGCATTGAAAGCCACAGTTTCGGTTTCGTTCGGGCTCAAGCGCGCACTACCGAAAAATGTTTCATGGTCATCGATACGATAGGGACGGTTACCTAAATTGGCCGTCGTCCCGGAGCGCCTGGCTTGTGAAGGCACACCCCGATCCCCGATATGCTCATCCTTAAAATATTCGGCCCCCAGGACAATCTTAGTTTTATCGGTAGGACGAATTGTGAACGTGGGATTGATGCCTTTACGTTCGAGATCAACGCCATCCCGGTAGCTTTCCGAATCTTCGACGACGGCATTCAGGCGGAAGGCTGCAACGTCATTAATGGCGTTGCCAATATCGATGGCAGCTCGCTTATGGTCATAAGCCCCATAGCTCAGCGTCAGTTCGCGCACAGGATCCCAGCCGGCTTCCTTGCTGACCCGGTTGAGCGCGCCGCCGGAAGCACCGCGGCCGAAGATCATCCCATTGGGCCCCTTCAACACTTCGATGCGATCCACATTGTAGAAATCGCGGTAGGTCTGCACGTCATCGCGTATACCGTCCAGATAGAAGTCGCCGGTAGTTACGCCTGCGCCACGGAAATTCAGTGCGTCGCGGTTGCCTTCACCCTGCGAAGCGGTCACGCCGGGGACATAGCGCACGGCATCGCTCATGCTTTGCACCGATTGATCCTCGAGCAGTTCCTGCGTCACCACGGAAATCGATTGCGGAACGTCGATCAAATTAGTCTCGGTTTTCGTCGCGGTGGTGCTCTTTTTCGCGCTGTACCCTTTAACAGGATGCGTATCGCTCACCGCAGGGGCCAGGACCTCCACTTCCTTGAGCATCTGTTCTTGTTGTTCAATTTCCGCGGTATCCGCCGCTACAACAGTCCCGCTCATCCCGAATACCGCCGATATGGCAGAAACCAATAAACGCTTTTTCATGACCCCACCCTTTAAGTAATTAACTTTATTAGTTATCTAAAAATCGGAATGATAATGGTTCCCATTAACGGAATCAATGGTATTCGTAATTTGTTGTTAACCTTTGTAAAGATTCTCCAGTTTCAGTGTTAATTGCCTTCAGCGATCGCTATGTCCGAGGGGTTTTTCGGGTGCGATACGGTCGCGTATCAGCTGCTTGAGCTCTTTCGATTCGGGAAACCGCCCCGCATCCTTTCTGGAAAAAAGCGTTTTACCGTCCAGCCTGACCTCAAAAATCCCGCCTGTCCCCGGCTTCAGCAAAACTCCGCCGAGCTCGCTTTCAAAGGTCGTCAGCAGCTCCTGCGCCATCCATGCGCTGCGCAACAGCCAGCGGCATTGCGTGCAATATTCGATTTCAACAATGTTCTCCTCCATGCCGCACCTCGCTTTTCAAAAAAATCATCATAATCTTTCGCTTTGCATGCCCGCTACAAATAGCGGAAAATGAACCCCGCAAAAAAAAGCTGTCTTAGAGTCATCCTCATCAAGGAATTCTCACCACAATGCACGCTAAATTACAAAAACTAAGTCTGATCAGCCTCGGTGCCGTTTTGGGCGCCATGTTGTTTCTCAGCTACTCGGCTATCGCAGACAAGGAAACGAAACCGCAGCTTCCGCTGGAAGACCTGCGCGCGTTCGCCGAGGTGTTCGGCAAGATCAAGAGCGATTACGTCGAACCGGTTGAGGACAAGAAGCTGATTTCGGAAGCGATCAACGGCATGCTGTCCGGGCTGGATCCCCACTCGGCCTATCTCGATGTGGATGCATTCAAGGATCTGCAAGCGGGCACTCAGGGTGAGTTCGGCGGCCTCGGCATCGAGGTGGGGATGGAAGACGGATTCGTGAAAGTCGTTTCCCCCATCGAGGACACGCCCGCCTACAAGGCCGGCCTGAAATCCGGCGACCTGATCATCAAGCTGGATGAAACGCCGGTCAAGGGCATGACGCTCAACGATGCCGTCAAGCGCATGCGCGGCAAGCCGGACACGCAGATCACGCTGACCGTGCTGCGCAAGAGCGAAGCCAAACCGCTGATCATCACGCTCACCCGCGCCATCATCAAGGTGCAGAGCGTCAAGTACAAGCTGGCCGAACCGGGCTATGCCTATGCCCGCATCACGCAATTCCAGGAACATACCGGCGCCGATCTTGCCAAGGCATTGAAAGCGATGCGCGCCGAAAACAAGGGCGAGCTCAAGGGCCTCATCCTCGACCTGCGCAACAACCCGGGCGGCCTGCTGAACGCGGCCGTGGGGGTTTCAGCTGCATTCCTGCCCAAGGATGAACTGGTGGTATACACCGAAGGACGTATCGAAGATGCCAAGATGCGCCTGACAGCGAACCCTGAAAACTATGTGCGCGGCGGCCCCAAGGACGACTACAACCATGATCTGCCAGCCGAAATACGCAGCGTGCCCATGGTCGTGCTGATCAACGGCGGTTCCGCCTCGGCTTCCGAGATCGTGGCTGGCGCGCTGCAGGACCACAAGCGCGCCATCGTGCTGGGTACGCAGAGCTTCGGCAAGGGTTCGGTGCAAACCATCCTGCCGATGAACAACGGCACCGCGATCAAGCTGACGACGGCGCGTTACTACACGCCCAAGGGTCGCTCCATCCAGGCAACCGGCATCATTCCCGACATCCAGGTCGAAGAAGCAACCCTCAATATCGCTGAGCAGGCCTTCAGCGTGCGCGAGGCCGACCTGAGCCGCCACCTACTCAATCCCAAGGACAATGGCACTCCGCTGGTCCCGGAAAAGCCGGGCAAGGTGATTACGCCCGAGCCGGTCGAACCCGGCAAGGAAAAGACCGACGACAAGGTCGCGCCGATCGAGCCTGGTTCGAAGAACGACTTCCAGTTCACGCAGGCCGTCAATCTGCTCAAGGGCCTGCAGATCCTGCAGAAGAAGTAAGCTATTTGGAGAAGCAACGCATGGGCGGCCATCGTGCCGCCCATATTATTTTATGACCGCGGATATCACTGACAGCCCATACACCGCCCTTGCCGCGGAAGCCGACCGTTGCGTCGCTTGCGGCCTGTGCCTGCCGTATTGCCCGACCTATCGCAAGACGCAGTCGGAGGCCGATTCGCCGCGCGGGCGAATCCAGCTGATCAACGCGGTGGCGCAGGGGAAACTGCAGCCCAGCGCCCGGTTCGTCCAACATATCGACCTCTGCCTCTCCTGCCGCGCCTGCGAAAGCGCCTGCCCGAATGGGGTACGCTATGGCGCGCTGGCGGACGGCGCGCGGGCGATGATCGCCGGCAAGCCGGGCTGGAGGCAACGCACCGCCAACTGGCTGCTGGAGCGCCGCAAAGCGACAGCCTTGGCTGGACGCATCGCCCGGCTTGGCCAAGTGACCGGCCTGCGTCGCATCACCACTGCACTCATACCCAGCCTCAGGATTTCCGCGGACCTCCTGCCGACTGTTCCGGTGCAGGAAAACTGGCGTCCTTGCTATCCGGCCAGCAATGCCAAGGGCGAAGTTGCGCTATTCCTTGGCTGTATTACCTCGGTTGCCGATACCGACACATTGCGCGCGGCCATTTTTGTGCTGAACCATCTCGGCTACACCGTCCAGGTGCCGCAAGACCAGAACTGCTGCGGCGGCATCGCACGGCAGTCGGGCGATGCCGCCGCTTCGCAGCGCATGCTGGAGAAAAACGCGCGCGCCTTCGGCAAATTTGAAAACATGCCCCTGCTCACTGTCGCCAGCGGTTGCGGCAGTGGCTTGCGCGACCACATGGGCAAGCAGGTCACCGACATTTCCGCCTTCCTCGCCGCGGCCGACTGGAGGGATGTGGTGCCGGAAGCACTGAACGGCACCATCCACGTCCACGACTCCTGCACGCTGCGCAATGCAATGCGCCTGCATAACGAGGTCTACACGCTGTTGAAGCGCATCCCGCAAGCCGACGTTCGCTCCTTGCCGGGCAACGGGCAGTGCTGCGGCGGCGCCGGCACCTATATGCTCACGCAACCCGTGATGGCGCGTACGCTGCGCGATGATAAAATCAGCGCATGCGTCGAATCCGGCGCCAACCTGCTGGCCACGTCGAATATCGGCTGTGCGCTGCATATTGCCGCCGGCCTGCGCGAATCCGGCTTGGATGTCGAAATCGTGCATCCTGTCGTCATCCTGGCCAAACAATTGGGATGGAAAAAATGAATCTGATCGACCGCATCATCACCGAATTCGACCAGGGCCTGCGCACCGTGCTGGCAGAATCGCAAAGCGTACGCCCTTACCCCGACCGTGAAAAATCCGAAGCACCGCTCAGTGAACCCGAGAAACGCAAAGCCGCTGCATTGATGCGCATCAACCATAGCGGCGAAGTCTGCGCCCAAGCGCTGTATAACGGACAAGCGCTCACTGCGCGCAACCCCGCAACGGCAGCTGCGTTGCGCGAGGCCTCGCGGGAAGAAACCGAACACCTCGCCTGGTGCGAAAAACGCATCAGGGAGCTCGGCAGCCACAAGAGCTTTCTCAATCCCGTGTTCTACGCCGGTTCCTTTGCCTTGGGCGCTGTCGCCGGCGCGCTAGGCGACAAATGGAACCTCGGCTTTCTCGCCGAAACGGAAAACCAGGTCGGCCAGCATATCGAAGGCCACCTCAAGCGCCTGCCCGAGCAGGACGAAAAAAGCCGCGCCATCCTGGAACAGATGAGAATGGACGAAGCCAAACACGCCACGACTGCCATGGCTCAAGGCGGCGCGCCATTGCCATTGCCGGTGAGGCTGGCGATGAAGCTTTCCTCAAAAATCATGACCAAAACAACGTACTGGATATAACTATGATGCAATTCAAGGCCAACCTCGACACCTTCCCCGCCATCGATGGCATCGCCCGCCTGGAATTGCTGGACAGCAACGGCAACATGGTCGGCGCCATCGAAAACAAGCCCGGCAGCCAGGGCTCGCTGCGTCTGTACCTGCATCTGGTCCAGCAATTCGGCAGCATCACTCCCGAGGCGGCTGAAAAGGGCTGCGAGCTGTATGCGGAGCATACGGAAGATGCCGAGCAGAATCCCGGCAAGCATCCGAATATCGACCGGCTGTTCGATGTGATTGATAAGCAGGAAACGTTGACAGCCCGAACCATCTCCAGCTGAACTTCGCTTAATAAAAAAGCCGACAATGCCGGCTTTTTATTTGCCCAGTATTTCAGCCATCAAATCGCTTCTTCGATGACCTCGAAGTCGTGCGTAATCTCCGCCGTCTTCCCCAGCATCAATGACGCCGAACAATACTTCTCCGCCGACAGCTTGACCGCCCGCTCTACCTGCAAGGGGTTCAGCTTGCGTCCCTTCACGACGAAATGGACATGTATCTTGGTGAACACCTTGGGCACCTCATCCGCGCGCGTGGCTTCCAGCTCGGCATAGCAATCGGTGATGTCCTGGCGGCCTTTCTTGAGAATGGTCACGACATCGAATGCGGTACAGCTTCCCATACCGATCAGCAGCAACTCCATCGGGCGCATGCCGAGGTTGCGGCCACCCGAATCCGGGGCGCCGTCGATGACGATGGCATGGCCGGTTTCCGACTCGCCTACGAAGCAGACGTTTTCAACCCATTTGACGCGTGCGTGCATGATGTTTCCCGTTTAAGTTCCTAATCTACGGATTTTACCCGAAGCGGGCTGGGGTAAACTAACGGCTCTTCTTTTCGGACACCTGCCATGCAGTACAAGGACCTACGCGACTTCATTTCCCAGCTTGAAAACCAGGGCGAATTGCGCCGCGTGCAGGTGCCGGTGAGCCCGAAGCTGGAGATGACGGAAATCTGCGACCGCGTGCTGAAATCCGGCGGGCCGGCAATCCTGTTCGAGAACGTGCCGGGTTACGACATGCCGGTGCTGGGCAACCTGTTCGGAACGCCCCGCCGGGTGGCGCTCGGTATGGGGCAGGAGGACGTCACCGCGCTGCGTGACGTGGGCAAACTGCTCGCTTTCCTGAAGGAGCCGGAGCCGCCGAAGGGCCTGCGCGATGCGTGGGACAAATGGCCCAAGTTCAAGAAAATTCTCGACATGGCGCCGAAAACCGTCAGCCGCGCCCCCTGCCAGGAGGTGATGCTGGAAGGCGATGAGGTCGATTTGGCAAAGCTGCCGATCCAGACCTGCTGGCCAGGCGATGCGGGTCCCCTGATTACCTGGGGCTTGACCGTCACCAAGGGACCGCTGAAGGAACGCCAAAACCTCGGCATCTACCGCCAGCAGGTAATCGCCAGGAACAAGGTCATCATGCGCTGGCTGGCTCACCGCGGCGGCGCGCTGGATTTTCGCGACTGGTGCAATGCACATCCGGGCGAGCCTTTCCCGGTGGCCGTGGCGCTGGGGGCGGATCCAGCGACCATCCTCGGCGCGGTGACGCCGGTGCCGGATACCTTGTCCGAATACCAGTTCGCCGGGCTGCTGCGCGGCGGCAAGACCGAAATCGTGAAATGCGTGAGCAACGACCTGCAGGTTCCGGCCGGTACCGAGATCGTGCTGGAAGGCCACATCATGGCGGGTGAAACGGCAGCGGAAGGGCCGTTTGGCGACCATACCGGCTATTACAACGAAGTGGACCATTTCCCGGTGTTCACTGTCACGCATATCACGATGCGGCGCGATGCGATCTACCATAGCACCTACACCGGCAAGCCTCCCGACGAGCCGGCCGTGCTCGGCGTGGCCCTTAATGAAGTATTCGTACCGCTGTTGCAGAAGCAATTTCCGGAAATCACCGATTTCTACCTGCCGCCGGAAGGGTGCAGCTATCGCCTCGCAGTGGTGAGCATGAAAAAGCAGTACCCCGGCCATGCCAAGCGCGTGATGATGGGAGTATGGAGTTTTCTGCGGCAATTCATGTACACCAAGTTCATCATCGTCACCGACGACGACGTCAACATCCGCGACTGGAAGGAAGTGGTATGGGCGATGACGACGCGCGTCGATGCGGCGCGGGATACGGTCATCGTCGAGAACACGCCTATCGATTACCTGGATTTCGCCAGCCCGGTCTCCGGCCTGGGCAGCAAGATGGGCATCGATGCGACCAACAAGTGGCGCGGCGAGACCTCTCGTGAATGGGGCCGCCCGATCAGCATGGATGAGAAGGTCATATCCCGGGTAGACGAGATGTGGAAGACACTCGGCCTCGACTGAGACCGGCAAAACAAAAGGGCGCCCGGGAGCGCCCTTTTAAATGATGCTTGCGATTAGCGAACGCCCAGCAACTCGACGTCGAACACCAATGTCGCATAAGGAGGAATGACGCCGCCTGCGCCGCGCGAGCCATAGCCCATGTGCGACGGGATGATCAAGGTGCGCTTGCCGCCGACTTTCATGCCGGCCACGCCTTCATCCCAACCGCGAATGACCTGGCCGCCGCCGAGGTAAAAGGAAAAAGGCTCGCCGCGATCCAGCGAGCTGTCGAATTTGTCGCCGTGGCCTTCCGGCTTGCTTGGGTCGTACAGCCAACCGGTGTAGTGCACCGTCACCTCCACCGGCGATACCGCCTCCGAGCCGTCGCCGATCAGTTGATCGATTTTCATGAGGTCATTCACTGCCTTGGGCATCGTAGTCATGGTTGTTTTTTCCTTGGGTTTTTGAGTAGCGTCGACCGCGACGGCGCCGACAGCAAACAGGGCCAGCAGGGCTGCGCCGGCATAGAGTGTGGTTTTCTTCATCGGGAACCTCGAATGAATTTCAGAACGCAACATGATACTGCAAGCCAGCAATGCAACGCTAATCCTGGTGATACACCCATTCCAGCAGCGCATCCTGCGCCGGCTTGCTTGCGGCAGCGTACGGATGGTTCACCATCATTACGACCACCCAGCGGCGTCCTTGTTCATCGAGCAGATAACCGGCAATCGCACGCACGTCGTCCAGCGAGCCGCTTTTGAGATGGGCACGGCCTGCCAGTGCGCTCACCTGCGTGCGCCGCTTGAGCGTTCCATCCACCGCGATGAGCGGCAAGGATGACATGAGCTCCGGCATGAACGGGCTGCCGTAGGCCGTCCGCAGAAGCTCGCCGAGATGCCGGGCACTGATGCGTTCGATGCGCGACAATCCGGAGCCGTTCTCGATCACCAGTTCCGGGAAAGCCATGCCGTTGGCGGCCAGCCAGGCGCGGATTGCCTCCGCGCCCTTTGCAGCGTTGCCGGGCGCGCCCCCGCGTTCCGCTCCCAAAGTAATCAGGAGCTGTCGCGCCATCAGGTTGTTGCTGTATTTGTTGATCTGGCGAACAACGTCCGCAAGCGGCGGAGAGAAGGCCTGCGTTAGCAATACGGCCCCGGGCGGCACGCTTCCCTCACGCAGCTTCCCATGGAAAATACCGCCCTGCTCCCGCCACAAGGTTTTGAACAATTGGAAAATATATTCAGGATGTGCCGGAAGGCTGAGGTCCAGCGTTTTGTCCGCGCAGGAAGAGGCATAGCTGCCATTGAAGGAAACGACCCATCCCTCCTTGTCCTGACGAACGTCATACGCCAAGCGATCCTTCCAGTTCATGCAGGAGCCTCCGGTTGGCTTCAGGCGATTGACCACCTTGAGGTGCGGCAAATCCGGGTCGGCCTTGATAACGACTCCGCTCACCTCAGGCCGCAAATGAAAGCTCGTGGACTTGAAGTTCACCAGCAGCGCGTCGGGACCTGAGTTGTAGGGGCGGTAGGGATCGCCGTCGAACGCACCCGGGTCAAATTCGGACGTTTCGAAAAAACTGCGGTCGAGCACCAGGTCGCCGCGTATCTCGCGCACCCCCTCAACTCGCAACCCATGGATCAGGCTCCAGAATTTTTCCTGGGTCAGCGTCGGGTCGCCATACCCCTTCAGGATCAGGTCACCGTGGAGCACGCCATCGACTGGAGGCGTGGCAGCGTAAAGCTCTGTGCGCCAGGTATAGGCCGGGCCAAGCAATTCCAAACCGGCATAGGTGGTCAACAGTTTCATTACCGAAGCAGGGTTCATCGACCGTTCATCGCGCTGGGCGAGCACAGGAAAATCGCCATCCACGCGCTGGACGTAGACGGAAACCGCGTCTTCGGGAATCCCGCCGGATTGCAGCGCCCGCAAGACTTCGGATGGAAGTGCCGCCTGCGCCGGCCATGCAAGCAAAAGGAAGAGAAAGGTGATCAGAAACGCCGGTATTTTCATCGGGACATTAAAACATGCAATCGGCTACCGGCAAACCGCTGCGCTTTCGCGCCATTCGTCCGGCAAAGACCAACGCTCATCGGCACACTTTTGACGTGGCAATTCCATCCGTCTATGGTGAAAACGTATCTGTAAAGGGCAAACCCGACCGAAAGGCGGGGACGCAAAATCACCGGCTTAAGGGATCAGTCCTATGGCCGCGGGATCGCCGGATGCGACGCTCATCTCCTGGCTCGCTACCTCAATGTCGCCAGCGTCTCCGCGTCGTGGTTTGCCCTTCCTTTTTAATTGGAGCAAACCGATGACGGTCCCCAGCGAATTCAGCAAACTCCTTACCAGCGTCTTGATGTTCGGCGCTTTCACGCTGGCCATCGTCATTACCGCCTACCAGATACTTTCGCCGCAAGGCTCCATCTTTCTCTGGATACATGACGTCTGGGAAACCAGTCCCTTCCTGATCCTTGCGATGGGACTGCTCGCCTTTCCCGGAAAACGCTGGATAGACGGTTACAGCCAGGACAAGGATTCCGCCAACCCCCTGCTTTACCTGCTTTCGTTCATCGGCCTTTTCATTGGATTCAGCTGGCTGGCTTGAGCACCTCGTGCAGCACGGCCAGCGTCTGGCGCGCCAGCCAGTCGATCTCGTCATCGGCGATGACATAGGGCGGCATGAAATAGACCGTATTGCCGATCGGTCGTAACAGCAATCCTTGCGCCAGCCCTTGCCGGTAGAAACGGCGCGCAAAATCGGGCGCATCCGTTTCCACGTCGAATGCCCAGATCATCCCGGTATTCCGCAGGTGGCGAATCGGCAATTCACCCAGCGGTTGCAGTACGCGGTTCATGCGCTCCTGCCTGGCGCGGTTCGCTTTCAGCACGTCATCCTCTTCGAAGATGCGGAGCGTTGCCAGCGCCGCGCTGCACGCCAGCGCATTCCCGGTGTAACTGTGGGAATGCAGGAAGCCGCGGGTGACCGCGTCATCGTAAAACGCGGCATAGACTTCATCCGTGGTCAGCACGGCCGATAGCGGCAGGTAGCCGCCGGTGATGCCTTTGGAGAGGCAGATGAAATCCGGCGTGATGCCGGCCTGCTCGCAGGCGAACATCGTCCCGGTACGGCCGAAGCCGACGGCGATTTCATCGGCGATCAGGTGCACTTCGTAGCGATCGCAGATTTCACGCGCCTGCTTGAGGTAGGCCGGGTGGTACATGGCCATGCCGGCCGCGCCTTGCACCAGCGGCTCCAGAATTACCGCCGCGATTTCCGCATGGTGACCGGCAAGGTAATAGTCCAGCGCTTCGGCGCAGCGCAATGCGTAATCCTCGGCCGATTCGCCGTCTTCCGCCAGCCGCCAGTCGGGGCTGGGCATTTGCACGCTCTGCCGCAGCAGCGGTGCGTAGGTGTCCTTGAACAGGGCGACATCGGTGACCGAGAGCGCACCCACCGTTTCCCCGTGATAGCTGTTGTCCAGGCTGACGAAACAGGATTTTTGCGGCTTGCCGGTATTGCGCCAGTAGTGAAAGCTCATTTTCAACGCGATTTCCGTCGCCGACGCCCCATCCGAGCCGTAAAACGCATGGCCCAGGCCGGTAAGCTGGGACAGCTTTTCCGAGAGCTCCACCACCGGCTCATGCGTGAACCCGGCCAGCATGACGTGCTCCAGCTTTTCCAGCTGATCGCGCAACGCGGCGTTGATGCGCGGATTGCCGTGGCCGAACAGGTTGACCCACCACGAGCTCACCGCATCCAGGTAGCGGTTGCCGTCGAAATCGTGCAGCCATACGCCTTCGGCGTGGGCGATGGGGACGAGCGGCATGGTTTCCAGGCTTTTCATCTGGGTACACGGGTGCCATACCGCTGCCCGGCTTCTGCCCAGCAAGTCTTCGTTGTTCATTCTGGTTCCCTGGGATAAATATCCACGGCTTGCCCGTTCATGCGGTCGAGCAAGACTTCAAGCCCGTGATGTGCCTGCCGCAGCTGCGGAATGCCGGCATGCGCCTCATTGATCGCTCCGGCCTGGTACAGCTCCATCAGCCGGATGCCGATGCCGTGCATTTTTTCATGTGCCCGCTCGAATTGGCGCAGCAGGGCATGATCGAATATTTCCTCCCGGTCGGCATAAGCGATCCAGCGGCCGGTATGGCATTTCCGGTGATCCATGATCGGCCAGTTGGGCATCGTTTCCTGCCCGGGTTGAAGGCAGTGCTCCATGCGTTTCAGCCACTGGCCGATTTCGATTTTTTTCAACAAGGCCAGCGCGTGCGCCGCTGAATGCGGCGATTCCGCGTAAGCCGTCCATTCGGGGAAGGGCCGGTAGTCCTTCGCCCATTGCACGAGCAGATCGGGCGTCATCGGCCGCGCGACGCCGTAGCCCTGGGCTACCGTGCATCCCAGGATGAGCAGCATCAATCCATGCTCGCGGGTTTCCACGCCCTCCGCCACCACCTCGCGGCGGAAGGCGCTGGCAAGGCCGACGACGCCTTCCACGATGGCATAGTCATCGGGATCGTCGATCATGTCGCGGACAAAACTCTGGTCGATCTTGATGGTGCTGGCGGGCAGATGCCGCAGGTGCGCCAGGGAAGAGTAACCGGTTCCGAAATCGTCCAGCGCAATGCTGACACCCAGCTTGTTCCGGCAGGTACGGATGACATCGCTGATCGCGGACAGGTCGCCCAGCACACTGCTTTCGAGAATTTCAAGCTCGAGACGCGAAGCGGGAATCTCCGGATATTTGGCCAGTGCGCGATCCAGCTTGAGGAAAAAATCCTTGGCTTGCAGGAAGCGCGGCGAGATGTTGACGCTGACGCGGATGTCGAGCCCGACCTTTCTCCAGGCGTCGAGCTGGCCCAAGGCCTGCTCGATCACCCAGGTGCCCAGCACGGACTCGAGCGGCGTGCCTTCGATGACGGGCAGGAATTCGGCGGGTGAAAGCGTGCCATATTCGGGACGGTTCCAGCGGATAAGCGCCTCGGCGCCGAGCACCTCGCCGCTCTTCATGTTCACCTGCGGCTGGTAAAAGAGGCTGAATTCGTGGGAGGCCAGCGCTTCCTCGAGACGTCCCAACAGCTGGCGGCTGATTTGGATTTGCTGGTCCTGCGCAGGGTCGAACAGGCGGAAGCGGTTGCGTCCGTCGAGCTTGGCCTGGTACATCGCCTGGTCCGCGTGGCGCAGCAGCGTATCCGGGTCGGCGTCATCCATCGGGTACAACGTCATGCCGCTACTGGCGGCGATGGCGATCAGCCGGCCCTCGATCTCGAAAGGACGAATGATGGAGGCATGTATCCTGCTCATGGCCTGCTCGGCCTGCTCGACCGCATGGATATCGCCGATCAGCAAGGCGAATTCGTCGCCGCCCAGGCGCGATACGGTATCCTCCTCGCGCAAGCTGGACTTGATCCGCCCGGCCACTTCAATCAGCAAGCGGTCGCCCACCTCATGGCCCTGGGTGTCGTTGACCTGCTTGAATCCGTCCAGATCCAGGTAGCAAACGGCCAGCAATGTCCCCTCGCGCTTGCAGTGGGCGATCGCCTGCGTGAACCGGTCGGCGAACAGCGTGCGGTTGGGCAGCTTGGTCAGCACATCGTAATGCGCCATCAGTTCCAGCGTCTGCTGCTGCAACTTGATCTGCGTGATGTCGGAGAACAGGCTGATGTATTGCATGATATTGCCGCGGTCGTCGCGCACCGCGGATATCGTCAGCAGCTCGGCATAGAGCTCGCCGTTCTTCTTGCGGTTCCACACCTCGCCCTGCCAGTGGCCGAGCTTCCTGAGATCCGTCCAGATGCCCTCGAAAAACTCCGGCGTATGTTTTTCCGACTTGAGCATGCTCGGCTTCTTGCCGATCACATCCTCGCGGCTGTAGCCGGTAATCTGGCAAAAAGTCGGGTTGACCTCGACGATGGCTCCCGAGGCGTCCATGATGGAAATGCCTTCATGCGCGTCGCTGAACACGCGTGCGGCAAGGCTGAGCTTTTTCTCGGCCTCCCGGCGCAAAGCGATTTCCCGCCGCAGGCGCCAGTTCCAGTAAAGGATGGCCAGCAGCACCACCAGCCCGCCGCCGGCATAGAGCGCCAGCGTTTGATGCGAAATGCCGGGTTCCACGCTGAGCCCGTACCAGCGGCCGAGGATTTTTTCCTTCTCTTCCCTGGGAATGCTGGCCAACGCCTTGTTCAGGATGCCGACCAGCTCCGGCTCGCTGGCAATCACGGCCATCCGGTGCTCGCTGTAATAGGGCGTCACCCCAGCCACTTTGAGCCCGGAGAGACTGTTGCGCATAATCTCGTAATTCGCGGAAGCAATATCGCCCACATAGGCTTGCGCCTTGCCGCCGGCGACCGCCTGGAGGGCATCGTAAACGCTGGGAACCACCACCCTCCTGATGCCGGGATGATTACGTCGCAGGATCTCTTCCATGAAATGGCCCTTGACGACGCTCACCCGCTTTCCTTGCAAGCGTTCCAGCTCGCCGAGGTATCCCGCGCCCTGTGCGGTGATGATCGCCACCGAAACACGGTTGATCGGCTGGGTGAATCGCAAATAGCGCTCCCGCTCGGGCGTCTTGACCGCAAATGCCACCACGTCGATTTCCCGTTTCTTGGCCATCTCCAGCACAGCCTGCCAGGGCCGGTCCTTGACGATCTTCGTGTGCACTCCCAGCTTCTTCGCCACCAGGCTCAGGACTTCGGCAGACATCCCCCGATAGCGTCCGCGTTCGTCCACCCATTCGTACGGCGCAAAATCCCGGTCCACGCCGACGCGCAACACCTTGTGGGCACGCAGCCAGGCCTTCTCTTCCTCGGTCAGCTGCAAAGCCACTTGCGGCTTGGACGCCAGGATGAAGCCGTCCGCGGTGCTGTCCTTGGCGGCAAGCCCTATTCTTTGATAGACCTGCAGCAAGTGGTCGAACCGTTTGCTGTCGATATGGCCCAGGGGAATGAACTCCGGCAGGATGAGCTTGCGCATTTCACGCGCTTCGTAACGCAGGTGCTCTTCGGTTCGCGGTGCGACGCTGGAAACATATCGGGTCCGGAGCAGGCCTATGATTTCCTCCGGATGGTCCAGCGCATATGCCCATCCCTTCAGCGTGGCGCGACGCATTTTTTCCACGCGCTCGGGATGGCGGGCGATTTCGCTCTCGGTGGTGAACAGCAGGTCGCCGGGGACATCCACTCCGTAATTGAGCGGATTGATGATGCTGATCTCGATCCCCTTCTTTTCAAAAAGATAAGGCTCGTTGGTAATGTAGGCGGAGATCACGTCCACCTTGCCGCTGGACAGGTCGTTATAGTTGAAGCTGTGCCGGACATCGGTATAGCGGTCCGGGCCGATACCGGCACCCACGAACATGGCCAGCAGGGGGCCGCTGTTGTTGACATCCATCATCACGCGCTTGCCCACCATTTCGTAAGGGCTGACGATGCCGGAGTTTCGCAGGCTGATGAATATCAGGGGGTTGTGCTGGAAAATGCTGGCGATCGCGACCACCGGCTTGCCTTGGACCCGCTCCAGCAGCAATCCCGAATCATGGACTCCGTATTGGGCGTAGCCATCGACCACCTGGGAGGTAATGTCCTTGCGAGGATCGCGCTCCAGCAGCGTCACATCCAACCCTTCAGCCGCGTAGAAGCCTTTTTCCCTGGCCGCGTAAAACCCGGCGAACTGGAAGGAGTGCAGCCATTTGAGCTGGAGCGCGACCCTTTCCGGCGCCGGCGATTCCGCAGCGCTTACCGGCATCAGCAGGCCAGGCCCGAGCAGCAGGAACATCCAACAAACAAGTGCTCTGAGCATTGAGGAACGCCAAGTAGACGGAGCCCCGATTATACTGAAGCCCACCTTCGCATTGCCAGTATTTCCCCATCCCCGCGGATGATGGATCGAGCGCGGCCAAATGCCAAAATATCAATTGCCGGCAATCACTTATTTCACTACAGTGAAACTGTCGCCTGCTATAAATGTGGTCCTATGGTTCCCATAAAAAGATCAGGTTCGTCCGACCATTCCATGGCCGCCGCGCGTTTGGTCAAACTTGCGGTATTAGCCCTCCTTTATTATCTTCTCGCCCGCTGGAGCCTGCTGTTTACTCTCGAAGGCACCCATGCCTCGCCCATCTGGCCGCCCTCCGGTATTGCGCTGGCCGCAATGCTGCTGCTGGGGCACAGGGTATGGCCCGCAATCACGGTAGGCGCTTTTACCGCCAACCTGCTTGCCTATACCGCCCAGCACGAGATCACGCTCGCCGCTGCAAGCCTCTTCCTAGTCATCGCCATCGGCAACACCCTGGAAGCGCTGGCGGGTTTTCACCTGGCGCGCAAGCTGGGGATCGCGCAAGACCCGCTGTCCCAGCCGCAACCGATCTTCAAGTTCATCCTGATCACCTTGTCCGCCTGCGCCATCAGCGCCAGCACGGGCACTATCAGCACGGTACTCGGCGGCCTTGCGCCGCATGCCGATGCCTGGTCGGTCTGGCTCAACTGGTGGCTGGGCGATATCGGCGGCATTCTCGTGTTCCTGCCCATCATCGTCATCTGGCTCGGCAAAGAGGGCCCGCCCGTGCCATTCGAGTTTGCCGCGGTGGGGCATTGGATCGCGATACTGTCAGGGTTCATCGCCTTGACGCTGCTGATTTTCAGCGGCGCTTTTGCCGAAGGCAACCTGCACAGGCCGCTGCTCTACCTGAGCGTCCTGTATCTCGCATGGATCGCCTACCAGTGCGGCAGGCACGGGGTTTCCGTGGCGATCCTGTTGTTCGCTTCCATCGCCGCATGGTCGACGGTCAACGGCTTGGGTCCTTTCGTCACAGGCGAACTCAACAGTTCGCTGCTATCGCTGGTCGGCTTCATCGTCCTTTTCAACGTAACCGGGTTGTTGCTGGCGACGGACTATGCCCCGCGTCCGGACCCTGGCAGGCCACTGGCGGCCCCGCACGATATCCGTATTCACTGGCTTACCCTGCTGGCCGCACTCGGGCTGACGATTTTGGCGTGGCATATGGTTTCCAGCAATACGGAAAAAACGGCGCAGCTTCGTTTCACTTCCGCAGTCAAGGAAATCAATCTCAGGGCGTCGGAGCAGATCGCCCACCTGGAAGAGCTCCTCCGCAGCGGCGCGGCGGTGTTCGCAGCATCGGAACACGTCACGCGGGACGAATGGCGCACCTACATGGAACAGCTTGAAGTCGCCAGCAAGGTGCCGCCCCTTCACTCCATCGCCTTCGCAGCCTGGGTTCCCGATGAGGACAAAACCACCTTTACCGCCGAAATCCGGAACGAAGGCTACCCGAGTTACGCCATCTGGCCTGCCGGCAGGCGGCCGTTTTACCTGCCCGTGACCTATATCGATCCTCCCCACCAAGCGAACCAACGCGCGCTGGGATACGACATGTATTCGGACGAAACGCGTCGCGATGCCGTGATACATGCCATCGAAACCGGGAAAACGGCGATCGCTGGCAGGACCAGGCTGGTCCAGGATGCGCCGGAACAAGGCGTTTCCTTCATGATGTTCGTGCCGATATATGAACAAGGCGTACCGGCGGCCACAGCGGCCGAGCGAAGATCCGCGATATACGGAGTGGTGACCGGCGGCTTCCGCATGAACGAGTTGATGGAAGGCATCCTGGGAAAGCACCCGATAGTAGGGCTGGAGGTTTTCGATGGCCCCTCCTCCAGCGACGCCTCGCGCATGCATACCGGTCCCGAACTTGGGCGACTGGATGTTGCCGCTTCGGCGTTCAGCATGGAAACGCCGCTGAAGGCGGCCAACCAGGTATGGACATTGCGGGCAACCGCGCTTCCCGCATTCAATGCCACGATAGATCGCCAGAAGGCCCAGATCGTCCTGATCTCCGGCTTTCTCATCAGCCTGCTGCTGTTCATCGCGTTACGCTCGCTGACCGTGACGCGCGAAAGCGCGCTGGCGCTGGCAACGCACATGACCGACGCCCTGCGGGATTCCGAATCCAGGTTGCGACTGCTGAACACCCACATGGAAATGGCGACGGAAGCCGGCGGCATCGGTGTCTGGAATTGGGACATCCAGGCGGACACCCTGACCTGGGATGAGCGCATGTACAAGATTTACCAGCTGGTCCCGGAAATCGCGGAAAACAATTACCGGATGTGGCGCAATCGCGTGCATCCGGATGACATCGACTGGCTGGACCGCGAACTGAGCGAAGCCCTGGCCGGCCGGAAGCCGTATGCCCCGGAATTCAGGATCGTGCTCGATGATGGCAGCGTGCGCCGCATCAAGGCCAATGCGCAGATCGTGCGCGACAAGGCAGGGCGGCCATGGCACATGGTTGGCGTCAATTCCGACGTCACCGACCTGCGCCAGACCGAGGAGTCGCTCAGGACAAGCGAGAAACGTTTTCGCAGCATTTTCGAACATGCACCCATCGGCATGGCGATGCTTTCCCTCGATGGGCACTGGCTCAGCGTCAACAATGCTGCCTGTGACATCCTTGGTTATGACCGAAGAGAACTTGAGAGCATGACGTTCCAGGATATCACCTTCCCTGACGATCTCGATGACAACCTGGATAACATGCAATTGCTGAAGGAAGGGGTTATCCACTCCTACCAGCTAGAAAAACGCTACATGCGCAAGGATAAGCGGCTGGTATGGGCGTGGGTGACCATTACCCTGCTGCACGACGAGGCCGGCAACCCTCTTTATTTCATCGCGCAGATCGTGGATATCATGGACCGCAAGCAGAAGGAACATGCCACCGCCGCCGCCCTGGCGGAAAAGGAAGTGTTGCTGAAAGAGGTTTACCACCGCGTCAAGAACAACCTGCAAGTCATCACCAGCCTGCTCAACCTGCAAATGCGCGCATTGCCGGAGGGCGTGGCACGCACCGCGCTGAAAGAGTCGACTGAGCGCATACGTGCGATGGCGCTGGTGCATGAGAAGCTCTATCAGTCCAGCAACCTTTCTTCCATTGCGCTCGACAGCTATATCGTCGACGTGTGCCGCCAGTTGGAAGCGCTCACTGCCGTGATCGAGCGGGGCATCGAGCTGATTACCGAGCTCGAACCCATCGAAATCGGGCTGGAGCTTGCCGTGCCGCTGGGCCTGATACTGAACGAACTGGTCTCCAACAGCCTCAAGCACGGCTTTCCGGGCGGCCGCGCAGGCCAGGTTCGCATTATGCTCGCCCGGACCGCGCCGGGCAGGGATATCATCATGCTTAAAGTCGAGGACAATGGGATCGGATTGCCGCCCCACCTGGATATCCAATCCTCGCCTTCGCTCGGATTGAAGCTGGTCGATATGCTGACGGCGCAAATTGACGGTGTATTCGAGATCCGTTCGCAGGGCGGCACCTGCGCCAGCCTGACCTTCAGGCTATAGGGTTACGGCGCACCCGGCAACCTTACAAGCGCCTATCCGGAAAGGAGCCAGCCATGCAACCGGCAAATATCCTGATCGTCGAAGACGAATCCATCGTCGCCCTGGACCTCGCGGGTCAGCTGCGGGAAATGGGCTACCAGGTCTGCGCGATTGCCGACAACGGCAAGGAAGCGCTTGCCCGGATCGAACAGCACCGCCCCACCCTGATCCTGATGGATATCATCCTCAAGGGCGAGATGGACGGCATCGAAACTGCACGCCACGTCAGTCACCGTTTCCAGACGCCGGTCATTTTCCTCACCGCCTACAGCGATCCGCATACGGTGGAGCGTGCCGCCCATACCGCGCCCTACGGTTACCTCACCAAGCCGTTCCAGGCCAACGAATTGCGCGCCGCCATCGAGGTGGCGCTCTACAAGGCCGGCCTGGAGACACGCTTGCGCGAGTCCGAGCGCTGGTTCGCTGCTACCTTGCGTTGCGTGGCTGACGGGGTCATCGCGACGGACAAACAGGGGCTGGTGCAATTCCTGAACCCGGCGGCCGAAGAAGCCCTGGGCTGGAGCCTGGCGGATGCCAAGGGACGGCCCGCCGAGGACATCATGCACCTGAGTAACCCGCGCACCGGAGCGCGCGAGAAAAGCCCGATTACGCTCGCCCTGGAGGGCAACCGCGTGGTCGGCCTAGAGTTCGGCACCCTGCTGGCCTCGCGCACCGGTCGGCAGCGGCCCATCGACGATTCCGCCGCACCCATTCGCGGAATCGATGGCCGTGTCATGGGTGCCGTCATGGCCTTTCGCGACGTCAGCGAACGCCTGGCCGTGGAGGAATCCCTGCGACGCAGCGAAGAGCATTTTCGCAAGACCTTCGATTTCGCCCCTGTCGGCATGGCATTGGTTGCGATGAACGGCGCCTTCCTGCAGATGAACACGGCGCTCTGCGGATTGCTGGGTTACAGCCAGAGCGAACTGGAAGCCAGACTCCAGTCCGAACTGACGTATCCCGCCGACCGCGAGGTCGAGAAGGCGCGGCTCGCCGAATTGCTGTCCGGCGCTGTCACGACCGTGCAGTTCGAAAAACGCTACCTGACGCAAAACGGTAGCGTCCTGTGGGCACTGGCCAACGTTTCGCTGCTGATGCAAGGCGAGACGCCCATGTGCTATCTCTATCAGATCCACGACCTGACCGAACGCAAGAATTCGGAATACCAGCTCTCGCACATGGCGCACTTCGATACCTTGACCGGCCTTGCGAACCGTTCCCGGCTGCTGGACGAAGCGAACGACCAGATCCTGGTCGCCAAGCGCCAGAAAACCGGGCTGGCCATCGTCTTTCTCGACCTCGACCACTTCAAGCAAATCAACGACAGCCTCGGGCATGAGGCAGGTGACCTGCTGCTCCAGGAAGTGGGGGCAAGGCTGAAGGCGGCGGTGCGCGAAACCGACTGTGTGTCGCGTTTTGGCGGCGATGAATTCGTGCTGCTGTTGCCCAACATCCAGACGCCCGAGGACGTGTCCCACGTCGTCAACAAGATCCTGGCCGACTTTACCCGGCCGGTCATCCTCGCGGGCCAGCCGGTCAGGATAGGCACCAGCATGGGGGTCAGCCTGTTTCCGGAAGATGGCACGGATGCCAAGGTTCTGCTGCGCTGCGCCGATAGCGCGCTTTACCAGGCCAAGGCCGAAGGCCGCAACAATGTGCAGTTCTACCGTGCCGAGCTGACCGCGCGCATCGAGCGGCGCTTCACGCTGGAAAAGGAATTGCGCCACGCCATCGAGTGCAGCGAATTCGAGCTGTATTACCAGCCCATCGTTTCCTTGAAAGACACGGGCGAGATTTGCGCCGAGGCGCTGATTCGCTGGCATCACCCGCAGCGCGGCCTGTTGCTGCCGGAAATGTTCATACCCTTTGCGGAAGAGACCGGGTTGATCATGCCCATCGGCGACTGGGTGATTGCCACGGCATGCGCCGAAGCGGCACGCTGGCAAGTGGCAGGCAAGGGTATTTCCGTTTCGATCAACATCAGCGCCCTGCAATTCAGGACGGGCAACCTGACGCAAAAGATCCAGCAGGCGCTTGCCGCCAGCGGGCTCGCTCCTTCCCTGCTCTGCCTGGAAATCACCGAGCAGTTCCTGCTGCAGGATACCGAACAGAATCTGGCCTTGATCGCGGAGCTGAAAGCACTGGGATTGAAGATCGCCATCGACGACTTCGGCATCGGATATTCGTCGCTGAGTTATTTCAAGCGCTTCGGCCCGGAAAAACTCAAGATCGACCGTTCCTTCATCAGCGGAGTGATCGACGATGCGGAGGATGCCGCCATCGTGAGGGCCATCATCGCCATGGCAAAAAGCCTGAAAGTGCAACTGGTGGCGGAAGGAATCGAAACCGAGGAGCAGCTGGCGTTCGTCAGCCGGGAAGGCTGCGACAAGGCGCAAGGGTATCTCTATGCCAAGCCCGCACCGGCCGAGGCTTTTCGCGCCTGGTTAGCGGCCGCGCATGCCTGATCCTGCCGCAAGCGTCAGGCTTCGTTGGGAATGTAGCCGGTCAGGGCGCATTGCGAATTGCGCGCAACGGCAAGTTTCTTTTCCGCATGTGGTGAACGCGGCAGCAGGGCACGTCCCAGTTCGTTGCCGTAGATGTCGCGGTGCACCAGCTCATCGGTCTCGAAATCGAAATCCAGGTACGGTGTTTCGTTCCATTTTTCCGTGAACAGGATGTTGAACGGCGTATACAGGCCACGCTCCGGGCTGCTGGAATGCAGCGCGAATACGTACTCCGGGACCGCATTGACCTCGAAGCCGTCGTGGCAATACTGCACCCACACGTAATCCCCGACAATCACCAGTTTCCAGAAAGGCCGGTGGTCGTAGAACTTGAGCGTGACCTTTTTGCCCGCCTGGCGCAGCTCCTTCAGGTAAGCGATGCTTTCGTGGATTTCGTCGAGCAGATGGCCGTAGTAGTCACGCTCGTCCGACAACGAGTCCGCGCGCATGCGGGCGCCATCGCTCATCGGGTTGAGCAGCATCACGCGGATCTCGCGCGCCTCCTGCAGCACCTGGCGGAACTGGCTATCCTTGTGGGCGAAGGTGTCGTATCCGGTGACGGTCATCACGCACGCCGTACCCGATACCGGCACCTTCTTCATCAGAGAGCGCTCGCGCCAGCGTGTCATCCAGCCCGCCTTGCTGCTGGCATGCACCAGCGAGGCAAGCTTGGCGCTATCGACGAAATCCCGGTTCTGCAAGGCGTTCTTGATCGAGATGAAGACCACCACCAGCGCCGCGGCAAGGCTGGCTTCCGTCAGGAACAGCAGGTCCGGGTTGGTGGAGATCATCGGCCACCAGCGGTGGATGAAAAAATGGATGCCCGATGGCAGCGAGAAAGCGATCGCCACGGCCACCACCATCAGCATGGCATGCATGACGATATCGCTCACGGATAAAACATGACGAGCTTTATGTTGATGCATTCCGTTCCCCCTTCCAAAAAGGAAAAGCATCGCGCTCCCCGGCCCAATCGGCAGGGGCAGCGCACCTCACGTGCTAACGACTAATGCTTCGATTTGCCAAACGCGTTGCCGTTCCCTGAATTTCCGCCGGCCGTGCTGGCGCGCGCACTCGCTCCCGCGAGGCCGCCTGCATGGACGCCGTTGCCGTGTGCATTGGTGATTCCCGAAATTCCGGCACTTGCGCCCCCGGCGCTGACGATGCCGGATTTCGCATGCCCGTTGGGATGGCTGTACCTGGCATGGCTCGCACCGCCGCCATTCGCAGTGACTACGCCCGATTTCGCGGATTTTCCGGAAGACGCAGGGCTCAGCCTGGAGCCGCCCGCCGTAGTAATGCCATTGGCTTTGGCATGAAGCGGCTTGGCTACGGTCACGGCACCACCTGCAACCAGGGCTGCCCTGGAATGAGGCGAAGGACTGACGCCCAGCGTATGGGCGATCTTGCCCCAGCCCATCCCCTGGCTGCGCAGCTGCAGCACGCCTGCCATCTGAATGGTCTCGCCAGCGGCATTGGTGACCGTGCCGCCCATCAGGGCCGCATGCAATTGTTCGGAAGTCGGCGAGGCTATGCCCGCCGCTGCCAGGTCGCGCGTGGCGAGGTCCAGCGTGTGGGTAATATTGCCGTAGCCCATGGGACGGGTCGGCGGCGTGAAGGTGAGCAGCGATGCGGTGCCATCCGCATTCGTTGTGCTCAGGGTCACCGGCGCGGCATGGCGCAGGCCGTAAGCCAGGCTGGCAAGATTGTCTTGCGAGCCGGCCGTGGAAAGGTAGTAGGGCTCGACACGATCCAGGTAGGAGGCATCGCTGCGGGCTTGCGTGTTCGCGACGGCGGCATCCACCACCACCGCCGTTTCAGCCGCCGTGGTCGGCACAGCCAGGCTGGCGCCGCCAATTGCCGATAGTGCCATCATCATCGCTTTGATGTTCATGACGATCTCCTCAGGACTTTGCGCTATGCACTGCCATCCATGACGCGTTCGGTCTGCAGGATGATTTCCGTTGCCGTCGCGCTGTCATAGACAAACCCCCCGTTTTTTGCGGTGACCCGCATACGCGTGGTGTTCTTGGTCAACGGTTCCAACTGAACCTGTATCGTGCGGCCGGAGGCCGCGGCATTCAGTATCTCGGTCTTTTCCTGCATGGTGGTCGACACGATGGTGATATCCATGCGATCGAGCGCCGTCAATGCGGCCCGCTTCACTTTGCTGCTGGAGGCGGTAAAGGTGCGATAGGTGATGCCATTGAGCGTGTGCGATACGGCGGTCGATCCGCCGAGACCGAGCGCGGTGACGCCCAGTGGCATGCACCCGCTCAACAAGCCGGCCATCAAACAGCCGGCCACTCCATGCCATGCCATGCGTGACATTGCTCCACCTTTATCGTCGTTTTATGATTTGTTCGTTTACGCTTACAAGAATCGTGCCACAAGAAATATATAATATAATCAATAACTTAATAATACCTCGAGCAAGGCACTGTCGCGAGCCGGCGACAACGGCATTCCTGGATGAATTAACGTTATGATTTTCAAGTAAAAATCATGTCTCCGCCGGGCGACATAATGGGCGCTTCCTGCCGACCATGAGTTGAATCACGCGCTTGCCCAATCGAATCCCCCCGGACTCCACCGTGCGATAAAGCATCCAGGCCGCCAGATAGACCACAGGCGCCACCAGCAGGAGACACACGAGCATGCGCGCGACCCCATTGAGGAAAAGGTAAGCGGAGTATTGGGTCAACATGCCGGCGACCGGGATCAGCAGCAACAGGTGCAGCAGATAAACGCCATAGGAAGTATCGCCGAGGAACCGGCTCACCCGGTTCGAAAGCAGCGCTCGCAGTTTCTCGATCACGCCGTGCACCAGGCGGCTGCCGGGCAACGTGCCGTCGTCCATCAGGTAGAACATGCCGATCACCACCAGCATCCGCCCCAGCGCCTGGTCGGTGCGCTCGATCAGCCCCACGCAGACCAGCACGAGTACCGATGCCGCCAATGCCAGGCGCATGCCGCCTTGCAGCCGGCCGATCGCCAGCCAGATGCCGATGAAGAACAGGTAAAGCTTGAGCGGGAGAAAGGATGGCATCGCGAACTGCTGGAAAAAATCACGGAACAGCCACAGGCTGGCGCCGGCAGCCAGGATGGCAAGCACCCCGGCCTTGATCGGGCCCATGCGCAACACCAGCAGCATCAGGAAGGGAAATGCGAAATAGAACGACATTTCCAGCCCGATGGACCAGTCCGGCAGCGGCGTGCGGAAGGCATATTCGGGGAACGCGCCGAACAGGAAACTCACATGCATCAGGATATTGACCAGGCTCTGGTCGTCGTAGCGCGCCGGCGAGGTCGCCGTCTCCGGCCATTGCTGCGCAATCGCGTCGCGCCAGTCGCCGACCCACGGCCCCAGCGCCAGCGCCACGAAGAGCAATACGTAATACAGCGGCGCGATCCGGAAAAAGCGCCTGAGCCAGAAGGTCGCAAAGGTGGATTTCGCTTCCCATGGTTCCTTTTCCTGCCGCAGCACATAGTGATGCGCCATCAGGAACCCGGAAAGCAGCATGAAGAGATCGACTGCGAGTTCGCCCCATGAGAGTACCGGCAACGGTCGCATCCCGGTCAGTATCTGCGTATGCGACATCAGCACCCACAGCGCAGCCAGCCCGCGCAATCCGTCCAGCCACGGCAAATGATCCGCGCTTTTTTGCGAAAAAGCGGCGCCCTGCTTCATGTGTAGCATCCTCGCATCCCTGAACAGCATTATTGATTTGGATTAACTGCAATCTGGCCGGCGTTCAGACGCGCCTTGCCGTGATTCAAGAATGAGAACGGCGAAGGGGGCAAAGGTTGTTAGCGCGTTCGGACTATTTGCGGGGCAGCGCATTCACGATAGAAAGCCTACAGGAGCCCATCCGCTGCAATGGCACATCGGGCATGACGAAACCAGACGAAACTCCATAATGAAACAAAGAAACGACATTGACGGCCTGCGCGCGGTCGCCGTCTTGCCGGTGGTCCTGTTCCACTACAATTTTCTCAAACTGATGCCGGGCGGCTATGTGGGCGTGGATATCTTCTTCGTCATCTCCGGCTTCCTGATCACCCGCATCATTTATGACGGCATCGCCGACGGCAGCTATAGCATCGCCGATTTCTATTACCGCCGCGTGCGCCGCATCTTCCCGGCGCTGTTCGCGATGTTCGCCTTTTGCCTGGTCACCGCCTTCCTGATCAGCTTTCCCAGCGATGCGCACGATGTCGGCAACAGCGTGCTGGCCTCGACTTTTTTCGTTTCCAACATCCTGTTCTATCTGTCCAGCGGCTATTTCGACCAGGCGAGCGAGATCAATCCGCTGCTGCATACCTGGTCGCTGTCGGTGGAGGAGCAGTTCTACGTGCTGTTCCCGCTGCTGGTGCTCGCCATCCGCAAGTTTTCCAATAAGACGCGCATCCGCATCCTGCTGGCGATGGCGCTGGCCAGTTTCATCGCCTCGTCGGTGATGCTGCCGCGGGATGGTTCGGCGGTGTTCTATTTAGTGCAATACCGCGCCTGGGAATTGCTGCTCGGCTCCCTGCTCGCGCTCGGGGCGGTACCGCAGGTCCGCAAACCCTGGGTGGCGGAATCGCTGGGCGTGCTCGGGCTCACGATGATCATCGCCAGCATCATGCTGTATTCCAGCGTCACGCCCTTCCCCGGTTACTCCGCGCTGCTGCCCTGCCTCGGCGCGGCGCTCATCATTCATTCCGGCACCGCCGCGACCACGACCGTCGGCCGCCTGCTGTCGCTCGCGCCGGTGCGTTTCGTCGGGCTGGTGTCGTACTCCTTCTACCTGTGGCACTGGCCCATCCTGGTGTTCTACCGCTACTACTTCATGCATGAGCCGCATGGCATCGTCGAACGCGGCGCGCTGATTGGCGTGACCTTCCTGATTTCCGTGCTGTCGTGGCATTTCATCGAAAAACCCTTCCGCGTCCGGCGCCAGCAGGCGAACGTACCGCGCACCCTGCGGGTGGCGGGCTCGTCGATGCTCGCCTTCAGCCTGTTCGGGCTCGCGCTCGGGCCGGCCAATGCGCAGTTCTGGCAATACCCGGGGCGCGTCACCGACACCATGGCCTATGTCGATTACGAGGTCACCGACATGATGCGTACCGGGCAATGTTTCATGTCCACCAGCGCGGGCGATTTCAAGCGCTTCGACAAAGAAGCCTGCCTCAAGCTGGACGTGAAGAAGCCCAATTACCTGATCTTCGGCGACAGCCATGCCGCGCATCTTTGGTACGGCCTCAAGCGGACTTACCCTGACGTGAATTTCCTGCAGGCGACCTCCTCCGGCTGCAAGCCGCTGGTCGGGCGCAAAGCCGACCCGACCTGCAACCAGATGGTGAGTTACATCGCCAAACGCTTTGCGCCGACATCGCACCCGGATGCGATCATCCTCTCCGCCAACTGGCAAAGCAGCGATGCCCACGACCTCAAAAAAACCATCGCCGCCCTGCGCCCGCATACCGACCGCATCATCGTGTTCGGCCCCATCGTAGCCTACGACCAGCCCCTGCCTCGCATCCTGGCGCGCAGCCTGTACATGCAGGACCCGGCCATCGTCGGGCAGCACAGCATTCCCGGCCGCGACGACATCGACTATCAGCTGTTCAACGCGCTCAGGTCCACCGACAGCGAATACGTATCGCTCTATCGCACGCTATGCCGGCCAAATTGCATCACCTGGATAGACCGCAACATCCCGCTGCAATACGACTACGGCCACCTGACGCGCGAAGGCTCGGTGTTCATCGCCTCGCTGCTCGACAAGCGCATGTTCGACGCCACGCGTTAATTCGGCCGAGAGGTCTCCTGCAACGTCAGGCCGGCTTCGCAGCAATACCGGGTACTGCCTGCATTTCTTGCAAATGCGCCTTCAAGGCGCGAAAACTCACGCCGCGGTCATCCCCCAGCAGATAGGCCCGCACCTGCCGCGCCTGCCAGGCGCGCAATTGCTCCTGGTTGCGCGGCACGGCGCAGAAGGGAATGCCGTGGGCTTCACATTGCCGGGCGATGGCCTCGACTGCGGCACGCACTTCGGGATGCTGCATCTGAGCGGGGAAGCCCAGGGACTGGGACAAATCCACCGCGCCTTCCAGGACGAGATCGATCCCGGGCACGGACAGGATTTCGGCCAGCCGTTCGACCCCTTCCCTGTCCTCGATCATCGCGGCCACCATGATCTCCTGATTGGCACGCGCAAAATAGGTCGGCAGGTCCAGCGTGCCGAAACCGGTCGTACGCCCGCCGCTGATGCCGCGATTGCCCAGCGGATGGTAGCGGCAGGCGGCGACGATGGCCTCGGCTTCCTGGCGGTTGCGCACATGCGGCACGACGATGCCCTGGGCGCCGGCATCCAGCGCGCGCAGGATGGCGTCCGGCATGCAGCCCGGCACGCGCACCAGCGGCGTCATATCGGCGCATTCGGCGGCGCGTATCATGTTTTCCAGCGTTTCCGGATTCACGCCGACATGCTCCAGGTCGAGGATGACGAAGTCGTATCCGGCATAGCCTATCATCTCCACCATCAGCGGGAGCGGCAGCGAGCAGAGCAGGCCGTGGACGGTCTGGCCCGCGGCCAGCGCCTGCTTAAGCCGGTTCGATTTCAGCATGGGCATGCGCCTCCGCCGGCAGATACCATTGCGCCGGATGCGGGTGGCGCAGGAAATCGTGATGCGAGATATGCCACGCGTAAGCACCGGCATAGGGGAACACCAGCACGTCGCCGCAGCGCACGCGCTCGACCGGCGCCTCGAACGCCAGCACATCCTTGGGCGTGCACAACTGTCCCACCACGCTCACCGGCTGCTGCAGCACTTCCGGCCGCGGCCAGTCGTAGGGCCAATGCTCCACCGGCAGCACATGGAAAGGATGGCTGTGCCCCTGCGCATACGGCGTGCGGAAATGATGCGTGCCGCCGCGCGCGATGATGAAGGTCTTGCCGTAGCTTGGCTTGATGTCGATCACCTGCATCGCGTAATAGCCGCAGGCCGCCGTCAGGTAGCGGCCCAGCTCGAAGCGGACGACCACGCCCGGCAGGCCGCAATCGCGCTTCAGCGCCGCCAAGCCATCGCTGAACGAGGCCCAGTCGAATTGCCGCTCCGGCGCGCGGTAATGGATGCCGATGCCGCCGCCGACGTTGACCTGCGCGATGGCGAGCCCGTATTCCTCCCGCCAGGTTTTGACCTGCGCCAGGATCGCCTTCAGCATCCCCAGGTGCGCCGCCGCGTCCAACTGGTGCGACATCAGGTGGAAATGAAATCCGCGCAGGCGCAGGCGCGGATGCAAGCGCAGCCAGGCCAGGCATGCCGGCAGCTGATCGACCGCAATGCCGAAAGGCGTCGGCTTGCCGCCCATCATCAGCGTGGTTTCCGCAAGCTCCTCCAGCGGCAGGTTGATGCGCAGCAGGATATCCGTCGTTTTACCCAGCGTATCCGCGATTTTATCCAGGCGCTGCAACTCGTGCAGGCTTTCGACATGCAGGACCTCCACGTTTTGCACGAGCGCCTCGGCCAGCTCGGCGTCCAGCTTGCCCGGACCGCTGAACGCCAGCGGCATTGCGGAGAAATGGTCGCGCACCCAGGCAAGCTCGCCGCCGGAAGAGATTTCGAAGCCATCCACCAGCGGCGCCAGCGTCTGCAAGACAGGCAACTCGGAATTGGCCTTGATCGCGTAGAACAGCTCGCATTCCGGCGGCAGCGTCGCCATCAGCCGGGTGGCATGCCGCCGCAGCGCTTCCAGGTCGTAGATATAGGCGCATAGCGGCTGCTCCGCATCGGCCAATTGCGCGCGGATGCTGGCGTGCACTTCGTTCAACCTCAATTCCACGCGGCGTCCTCCAGGCAGGATTGCAAGGGATTAGCCACCGGAACATAGGTCGTCGCGCGGTCGGCGCGCTTGAAAAAACGGTTCAGCAGATTGGTCTTGCCGGCGAACGGCAGGCCGTTCAGCAAGGGCTGGATGCGTGCCGCGGAAGCGGCATCGCCATGCAACTGCTGATAGCGTTCCAGCTGGGCGCGGACGATGCGCCACAAGCGCTGTTGCAGCTCCGGATCGCCGGCTCCCAGCTGGGCGATGGCTTCGCACAGGTTGTTGACGAACAGGCAATAGACGATGCGGTTCCAGCCGAGGTCGGCGCCATACCACAGCGCTTCGCGCGCACGCTGGCTGACCTCCTGCAACTGGTCCGCGCCGTGGCGTTCGCGCACCAGTTTCACGCCTTCGAAATCGCGCAAATAGAGCTGCTGCGGACCCTCTTTATCGACCGCGATCACCACATTCTGCAGATGCGGCTCGAACACCACGCCATAGGCGAAATAACAATGCAGCACCGGCAGCATCAGCCGCTCGGCGTATTCCGCAAACCACTGCTCGGCGGCGGCGCGGTACGGCAGCGCCAACGATGGCAGCAGCTCGCGCATGCGCGCCTCGCCATGCCGGTGGTTGCCGAACAAGGCCCCCGCCAGCAGCGGCGTCGCGCCCGGACGCAGGCTCCCGTCGAAACCGCGGCGCAGGATCATGCCGAAGCCCTCGGTAATTTCCTTGTCGCGCTGCGCGTCGCCCAGCTGGAGATGCACCGACTGGTAAGCCGGCTCCTCCATCACTTCGAGATCGGGGAAACACGCCTTGAGGTCGGGCAGCAGCGTGCGCATCAGCCGCGTCACCTGCAGCGCCCCCTCCAGCTCGTATACCGCGTTCTTGCGCACGCAATTGGTGATGCGGATGTTGAGCGAGCACTTGTAGAAGTAGGGATTGTCCGGATGGAACAGCGTACGGATGGACGAAGTCGGCAGGTATTGCGCGCCCTGCATGCCGAGGTCGCGCAGGCGGCCGTCTTTCAAGGCGACTTGCACGTCGGAATGTTCCAGCAGGGTGCGCGCCTGCCAGGGGTGCGTCGGCACCAGCGCAAACTCGGCTTCATCGCACAGCCCCGGCGCCTGGCTCGCCACTATGCGGTCGCAGGAATCCGCCAGCAGCGATTGCTGCAACAGGAATTCGCGGCGGACCGCGAAATAATGCAAGGGGAATCCCGCGCCCAGCTCCGGCGAATAGCGCAGCATGTCCTCGTGCGACACGCCTTGCCGGCTCTTGGGCGCGGGATGGAACGGATGGCCGTAGACCAGCGACTGTTCGGAAGCGATGTAAGCCTGCAGCGGGTCGGCGGGGAATGGCCCGGGCTGCGCCGACTGCAGAATCGCGGCGGTGACGCTGACGCTGTCGCGGATCTGCGCGCGCAGTTCGTCGTTGGGTGGCGTATCGGTCTGCAACGCCATTTCGCGCAGCAGCAATGCGCTCAGCTCCTCCCCATCCAGCAAGGCCCAGGGTTTGCCCGGCGCCTTGTGGTAGAACGGTGAACGATAGCGGTAGTTGCCGGTACGCGAAGCGTGCTCGACCACCGTCAGCAGCCGCCCTTCCGTCATCGGCAGCGTGATGTGCATCGCGCTGCCGCCCTGGCTGCGCATTGCGATGTGCACCGACTGCGGCCAATCGGTCTGCCCGAACAGGGGCCCGATGTGCAATTGCCCCTGCGGGCCGGCCACTTCGCGGCAATAGCAGTTGAGCAGGGTTTCCATGGAACGCCGGCTGGCTTCGTGCCGGGCCAGCAGTGCGGGGTCGATCTGGCGTGCGAGTTGTTGATGCATATGAACTCCTTTCAGGGATTGCCGAAGCGCGGACGGGCCACCGCCGCCGCGGCGAGATAGCCGCAGGCGATCAGCAGCGACGCCGCGCCGATGAAAAACGGAAGTGTCGGATCGAAGAAATGGACCGCGAGGCCCGCCGTGAAGCCGGCCAGCACCGCGCCCCATTTGGAGCTGCTTTCCAGCCAGCCGAAGGTGCGCCCGGCACCGTCATGCCGCACGACGCCGGCGATGAGGCCATTGAGGCTGACCATGGCCATCGTCATGCCCACACCCATCAGCAAACGCCAGACAGCCAGCGACAGCAGGGTCGGCGCCCACGCCTGCCCGAGCAGGGACGCCATCAGCAGCAGGCCGGCCAGCTTGAACGAAGTCACACGGCTGCGCGTTTCCAGCCAGCGGCTGACCGGCAGCGACAAGCCCAGGTAGACGAGGTGCGGCAGGCCGAACAGCATTCCCGCCACTGCCGGTGACGCCGCCATGCCCGGGGCCTGTGCAAGGGAAACGAAATAGGGGAAGGTCACCACGGTGGAAAACACCAGCGCGAATTGCAGCCAGTAGACCTGCCAGGGCGTGGCTTCCGGCCTGTCCACGTGCGACTTTTCCGCGACCGGCCTGGCGACCTGCGCGGCCCCTGCCGGCAAGCGCCACAGCATTACCGCCGCCAGCAGCGGCAGCAGCGCGAGATAGCGGTAGAGCACGATGGGCGATTCCACCTCCACCATCACGGCGCCCAGCCCGATGGGCGCAACCACCAGCGCCGCGCGGGCAGACCACTGCATCCAGTTCAGGCTGCGCGCCAACGCCTGGCCGCTGGCGAGCGTGGCAAGGTAGGCATTGGAGGCGGCGAAAGTCCCGCCGAGCAAACCCTGCAATACCAGGGCCGCGACGAACACGCGCACATCGGACGCAAAACCGGCGAGCAGAAAGCTGGCTGCCAGCCCGAGCTGCGCACGCAGCAAAAGCGGCTTCTTGCCGTAGCGGTCGGCCATCCTCCCCCACCACGGGCTGCTGATCGCAATGAACAGGATGGGCACGACGTACAGCCAGCCGGCGAGAAACTCCAGGTCGCTATGCAGGGACTGGTCGAGGATCAGCGCGAAGAACGGCGGCATGCCGAGCGCCGCGAAGGCCGCGACGAAGTGGCAGCCCATCACGGCTGCGATCTGATGGCGCTGCGCGGTCATGCCCGCGTTCTCAGGAAGTTGGGCGCGCTTTTGCCGTAGTACTTGTTGACGTCCGCCGCGCCGGTGTCGGATTTCTCGGCGAGGGTGGCGGCGACCAGCAGGTACTTGGCATACTGCCGCTCGTCTTCCAGCAGCACCTGCCGCGCCAACGCGACCTCTTCGCCTTCTGCCTCCAGCGTATCCAGCACGGCCGCGATGCGGCCGCGCAATGTGGCGTAGAGCGCGGGCGGCGTCCGTTTCAGCAGCGGCGCGAGTCCTTCGATGGGCACCGCGATATTGAGCTGCAGCGTAATGGTGGTGAACATCTGCGCCAGCGGTAGGGCTTCGTCCACGCAAATGCGGCGGTCCAGCAGCTCGTCGGTCATGGCGGCCAGGTCGGGCCGGCGGCGCGCCATGTGGGCAGGATGGATGCGCGCCGCGTCGTTGTCCTTCAGCAGCAGCCGCAGGCGCGGGCCGTGCGTACTCAGCACGGCCACCGAATTCTGCTGGTTGGATTCCAGCGCGATGCCGTAGCGCAGCCACAACCGCAGATGCAGCGCCAGCGTGAGATCGAGGTACTCGTCCAGCAAGGCGGCGAGATCGCCGGCGTAAAACCGGTCCGCCAGCCATTGCGCCACCAGCCTGCCGTCCGGCGTGGGAGCGAGCAGCGAGGCCACCGGCACCAGCGTCGCGTCCTGCAATGCCTCCTCCGGGTAACGGCGCAGGATGTAACCGAGGAAAGGCTGGTGCTGCACGTGCGCGCCGAGCTGCTCGTGCGTCAGCAGCACGCGTTCCCGCAGCGCGGGCTCGGCGTCCACGATGTTGCCCAGCAGCGTCTGGATGAGGTGTCCGTCATGGATGGTGCTCGGCTTGATGGTGCGGATGTTCCTGGCGCCCAGCGTGCGTATCGTCAGCGGCAGCTTGAGATGCCATGCCGGCGCCGCCTCTAGCACCACCGTGCGCACCGACAGCGTCGGGCGTACGGCAAGATAGGCGAGTGGCGCGCGTTGGGTGTGCGCTGCCAGGTGATGTTCACTCAGGAAGCCGTCGAGGTGGTGCCCCCAGACAAAGGGATGCACCGGCACCAGGGCGTGGCTAGCCGACAACGCATCGGGAAGCCCTACATCCGCCATGCGCGGCCATATTGCCGGCCACTCGTCCTCTTCCGGCACGCTGACATGCATCAATACTTTCGGCACGGCCAGCCAGCGCAATTCGAAACGTCGCTGGAATTCCGGCGCATAAGCTTCCAGCGCGGTTGCGTCGAAACCCAGCTTGGCGCGCGCGGTGGGGTAGAAAGGATGGTCGAGGAAGGCACCCAGCCGGTCGAAATGCAGCAAGCGCTCCACCCAGGTACCGGTTTCGCCTTGATGAAGGGTGGGCGCGTCGAACCAGCGTTCGCGCTCCGCTTCACATATCGCCCGGTGCTCCTCGGCCGTTGCGCACTCCTCGGCAAAGGCGGCATACAAGGCGGCGTCCTTCGCCGGCAAGCTGTGCGAGAAGCGCATCAGCGCCTCGTCCGCATGACGCAATAGCCGCACGCGCGCGCCTTGCTGCGCAATCGGCAACCCGGCGACGCGCCAGGGCTGCATGAAACAAGCCTGCTCTACCGGCAGCCACAGGCACTCCTCCGACAAATGGGCAATTTTGAGCCATTGCGCATGGCCATGGGCAAAGCGCAGCACTTCTGCCGGCAATGCCTCGCGTGGCAACACCCGGCCACGGCTCAAGCAACCGCGCACATCTTCACGCAGCAAGGTATCCAGCACGCGCAGGCAGATATAGCGCGCGTGCTCCTCCTGCGCCGGCGGTTCAATGCGCTTCAACAATGCAGGCACCGCACTCATACCGCAATCTCCCACGCAAGGCTGCCGCTGACACGCTCCATTTCCCGCGCCAAGAGGCTGGCATCGGCACCGACGCCGCGCAGCACACCCAGGTAATCCTTGTTGGAATGCGTCAGGTTGAGCGCCTCGCCCACCGCACGCAGCGGCTTGTAGCTGAGACGGATATTCTCGACCACTCGAGCGAAGGCTTGCGGCATGCGCACCAATTGGCCGGAAGAGCTGGCCGTGAAATAACGGATCAGCGCGGCATTGGGCGCAAGCTCGATTTGCGGCAACGGTTCGCCCAGGTACAGCCGCAGCACGTGCTCGAACAGCGGGATGCGCAGCGTTTCCTGCAGCAGGAACTCGCGGTAATCGCCGATGCAACGGTAATTGACCTCGATCAGGCGCGGGCCGGATTCGGTCAGCACGAATTCGGTATGGCAGGCACCGAAGCCCACGCCGAGCGCGTGGATCATGTCCACGACTTGCTGCTCGATCCCTGCCGGCAGCCCCGTTCCCCAGCGTGCTTCGAGTTCGATGAAATTGGGCGGCGGCGAAAGCTCGACCTGGAAACCGCCCAGCACTTGCAGCGACTTGCCGTCGCCCAGTGTTTCCAGCGTATAGAGCGGCCCGGGAATGTACTCTTCCAGCAGCAGCGGATAACCCGGCTGTTCCGCCCACAGGCGCTGGCATTGCGACTGCAGCTCAGCGCGGTCCTGGCATAACGACACCTGCAGGCTGGCGACGCCTTCGCGCGGTTTGACGATGCACGGGAAAGGCACTTCGTCGAGCAACTCCGCCAGCCGCTCCGCGCGGCACACCGTGGCATGCCATAGCATGTCCGCGCCGCTGCGTTGTTGCGATGCGCGCATCTCGGCCTTGTTCTTCACGCGGTAAGCCGTCCGCCAATCCTTGCGCGGCAGATCGAAATACGCAGCGGCGATGGAAGTGCTGGCCTGCAGATGATCGCTATTGGAAAAAATCGCGGCCGGCTGCCGGGTGCGGCAAGTGATCGCGCCGATAACCGCCAGCGGGTTGAACACGTCGCAGGCGACGATCTCGACCGGATAAGCCGGCAGATCCGCCTGGCCAAAATGTTGCCGATGCGCCTCGGCATGATCGGTCAGCAGCACGACCGGTTGGCCCAGCTTCGCCGCCGCCGGGATAAAACCTTCATTCACTGAATCCGTTGGCACGTGGGCCAGCATGATGATTTCTTGCATATGTCATCCTCTTTTGAGCAATGGCTGCATGGGCTGCGACAGCCAAGGTTTTGTTATCGGGATGAGCAGCAGGACCGCGGCGTAATGCCGGACCGGGACTAGCGGAAACCTGCCACTCGGAATCTGCCCGCTGGGCGGGCATCTAATGGCTGGCGGTTTCCCTGGAAGAGATAGCGGCTGGCTAAGCGGGATCGAATGAGTCGATCCGGAGTGAGGCAACTATATTATTAATGAGAATCATTATCAATAGTGAATGGCGCGATTTCCTTCGTTCGCCTTAGTCCGAACGGAAGATTGCCCTCCAACCGATATACGCCATTGGGTAACGTACAAGAATGCATTTCACGGGAATTCCTCGGGCCCCGCCCTGTCGGAACAGTTACCCACAACCGCGTAAAAGGAGAATGCCATGATCCGCAATCCCATCGACGCCTCCCTCCAGGTCAGCCCGGAGCTATCCATCATCATCGAAAACCGGGTGAACGAAGCCGACGTCGAAACCCCACCCACGCTCGGCGACATTCGCGCCTACATCGAAAGCATCCTGCCGAACGCACTGATCGAGAGCGAGCGCCTGCACCAGTTCGACGCGGACGAATCCCACCTGGATGAGCTGGACGCGCTGATCGAGGAATACGGCGAAGACGCGCCCGCGCTGGAGTTCACCCGCAGCAATGCCAGCGAAGCCCTGACTCGCGTGATCGAGACGGCGATCAACGACGAAAACCAGGAAGCGCCGCCGACACTGGCCGATATCCGCCAATCGCTGGGCAGCGGGCTCTCCAACCGCATGGTGGGCGAAGGCGTGCTGGAAGAAGACGAGGACGACACGCTGCTCGAAGAGCTGGATTTCCTTATCGAGCGCTACGGCCCCGACACGCCGGCCGAAGAACTGATGCGCTACGAATGACACAAGGCATGGAGGATGCTGTAATCGCGCCCATGGGAATGAATCGTCACTATGCCGACAAGGAGCCGACCCGCGCCGAAATCGATGCGATGCACGAGCCGCTGGTGCTCGAATTCGGCACGCCGTGGTGCGGCTATTGCCGCGCCGCCCAGCCGCTGCTGGAGGCCGCGCTCGGGGAGTTTCCCGATATCCGGCACATCAAGATCGAGGACGGCAAGGGCAAGCGGCTGGGAAGATCGTTCGGGATCAAACTGTGGCCGACGCTGGTCGTCATGCGCGGCGGAGAGGAAATCGAGCGCCTGGTACGGCCCGACGATATCGAGGCGATGCAGGCAGCGGTGAGGAAAGCATATGCTGCGGTACGGCAGGAAGCGCCTGCCGCACCGCATGATTAAGCGGGCCGCTTGGCTCCTGAACCGTGCGCCATGCCCTTGCCCATGGATTTGGCAAGCTTGAGGTAGCGGGTGGCGGCATCCAGCAGATGGCGCGGCTTCTTGCCTGCATCCGGTACGCCGACCACATAACCCACGCACACCGATAGATACTGCCCGGTCTGGCGGTCGAGAATTTTCAGGGCTTGCACGCGTTCGCAAATGCGCAGGGCATGGGTCTTGGCCTGTGCTTCCGACATGTCCGCGGCAAGAATGATGAACTGGTCGCCTTTGTACCTGGCGACAAAATCGGTGGACCGGCGGATCAACAGGCCCAGCGCCTTGGCGATCTTCTGCAACGCATAATCCCCGGATCGACTGTCCACGGCATTGAACGAGCTGAACTGATCCACGTCAATCATGAACAGCACCAGGGGCTCGTGCTTCCTGGCGGCGATCTTCCATTGAATCTCGTACTGGACATCGAAGAACTCGCGATGGCATACCCGGGTCAGGCTATCCACCATTTCAATGCGCGACAGCGATTTGCTTTCCTGATCGCCTCCTGCCGCTTGCACCTTTTTAAGCGGCAGCTCCAGTGCCGTCAAATCCACCATGATTCCCCCCTTCGTACTTTTAATTTTTATCAAAAAACGATGCGGACTATGCAGACCGCGTAAAGATACCCCAAATTAGGTATTCCATCACGTTGCATCGCTAATTTTAAGGAATTGGTACAAGAACATGCAGCTATTTGTTACACAATTGGTCCAACTGGAAATCAGCCGTTCCGAACCGTTGAATCGCCATGAGTGAAAACAGCAAAATCGAATGGACGCACCATACGTTCAACCCCTGGTGGGGCTGCGCCAAGGTCTCGCCCGGCTGCGATCACTGCTATGCCGAAGCGCTGGGCAACCGCTTCGGCACGAAATGGGGCGTGGATACCGAACGGCGCGTGTTCGGCGAGCAGCACTGGCAGGACCCTCTCAAGTGGAATGCCAAGGCAGCGACGGCAGGCGAACGCCACCGCGTGTTCTGCTCCAGCATGGCGGACGTCTTCGACAAGAACTCGCCGCCGGGCGCGCGTGAGCGCATCTGGCAGCTCATGCGCGCCACCCCGCATCTCGACTGGCTGCTGCTGACCAAGCGCATCGGCAATGCCGAGCGCATGCTGCCGGCCGACTGGGGCGAGGGCTACCGCAACGCCTGGCTGGGCATCAGCGTGGTCAACCAGGAAGAAGCCGCGCGCGACATCCCCAAGCTGCTCGCCACGCCGGCCCGCATTCGCTTCCTGAGCATGGAACCGCTGCTCGAGCACGTCGATATCACCCCATGGCTGCGGCCAGGCGCTGCGCACGAAAACGTCATCGACTGGATCATCGTCGGCGGCGAAAGCGGGCCGAAAGCCCGGCCGATGAACCGCAGCTGGGTAGAAAGCCTGCGTGAGCAATGCGCTGCCGCCGGTACCGCTTTCTTCTTCAAGCAATGGGGCGAATTCATGCCCGTCGCCGACCCCATCAACGCCCCGCCTGTCATGCGCAAAGTGGGCAGAAAAATCGCCGGCCGCGAACTGGACGGCCGCACCTACGACAACATACCCGAGGCCCATCCATGAACCAGCGTGGCATCATTTTCAGCAAACCCATGGTGCTTGCCCTGCTGGCCGGCATCAAGACCCAGACCCGGCGCAAATTGAAATTCCAGCCCGCCAACGCGAGCGAGTTCCCCGACATCGCCAGCTGCCCTTACGGGAAACCCGGCGACCGCCTCTGGGTCCGCGAAGCCTGGCGCACCCTCAAGCAATACGACGACAGGCAACCGGGCCAGCTGGCCGCCGACACCCCGCTGCGTTATGAAGCAGACAGGCACTTCAGCCGATCCGAATTCGAGCCCGGCCGGCTGCGCCAGGGCATTTTCATGCCCCGCTGGGCGAGCCGCATCGAGCTTGCAATCACCCAGGTACGCTTCCAGCGGCTGCAGGATATCAGCGAGCAGGATGCGGTGGCGGAAGGCGTACAGGCGGTGCGCGGCACGACACGCGGGGAAGACTTCCTTGCGGATGAAGAGGACCAGGACCTGCTGGGGCCGATCGATTTGTATCGTGCCGTCTGGGAAAGCCTGCAAGGCGTCGGGAACTGGGAAGCGAACCCCTGGATCTGGGTGGTGGAATTCCGCGTGCTGGGGAAAAGTGGATGATCCAGCCCAGGCTTATCGGCAGGGCCAATACTCCTGCCGCCATTCTGAGTTACTGTTCCACTGGGCCAAGTCGTCATCCGGCACAGCGCAGAAGTTTCGCCCTTCTTGCTCTGGCATAACCATGCCAGAAGCATCAACTACTCCCCGTTTGTGGCGTTGCAAATAGGCCTATGCTCCGGGAATAAATATCTTACTGCTGAGCTTGATATTCCTCCCGGGATGTCGATATCAGATGAGCAGTGTGAATTACCGCTTGGGTACTCCCTTCCGTAATCGCATGTTGCCGGGTCTCTTCGCCCGGATGCCGCTTCCAGAACTTATTGATCAGGCGAGACTTAAGCTCGCCGCAAGGAACAACATGTCAGACACCCCTCAACTCAGAAGAGGAGCCCCCGGCAGCGGCCTGTGGCTCAGCATCAAGAAAACCATCGCCCAGGTACAGGACTGGTTCGTTTTCCAGTCCACGGGCGTCAAGGTCGCGGTAACGTTTATCGTCATCATGATTCCGCTCACTGGCATCTATTCCATAACGCTCCTGCAGAAACAGGCGGCCATCGCCGGCGAGGTCAAGGCCATGGCGGCGGCCGACAATGCGTGGAAGCTCAATGACAAGCTGCCGGTCGTATTCGGCGCCGGTTCGGTGCTGAGCTTTCTGGAAAGCCAGCCGGTGCAACGCATCTCCATTGTCTACAACCAGCTGATGTGGGACGTCTCGGAACGCATCGTGCTGATCGAAGCGCAAGGCAAGCTGCACGCCTTTTACCCCAGCGATATGGAAACGCGGATTTTCACCGACAAGGCGGTGACCGCACCGTGGGGCAGCAAGATGGTGTTCATCCCGCGCAGCGAGTTGAGCGAAAGCGGCTTGAAGCTTTTCGAGCGGCTGGACCAGCGCTTCGCCGACGCCCGCCCGCAATCGGAAAAGGATGCCTGGAAAGCAGGCCTCAGCGCCGTGCTGTCCATCATGCTGACGATGGGCCTGCTCGGTTTCCTGGCATTCCAGCTCAAGGGCCAGTTCAAGTCACTCAAGTTCATCGACCCCTTGCAGATCCAGGGCGACATCGACGACCTGGTCGGTATGGATGACATCAAGGCCGAAGTCGCGCAGATCAAGGACCAGTACCAGCGCCGCGCGGAATACGCCGAATACGGCATCCGCAAGCCCTTCAACGTGATGTTCAGCGGCCCGGCCGGCACCGGCAAGACCAAGCTCGCGAGCTATCTCGCCAAGGACCTCGGCCTGCCCATCCTGTTCCACTCCGCCGCCAACCTGGAAACCGGCTACGTCGCCGGCGGCTCCAATACGATCAACCGCATCCTGGCGATGGCCAAGCGCCGCAAGCGCTGCATCGTCTTCCTGGACGAAGCGCAAGACCTCTTCATGAAGCGCGGCGGACGCCGCAAATACGACGACGACACCGCCAACACGCTGCTTTCCGTGCTGGACGGCGTACGCAGCCGCAACGATGCCGAGATCATCTGGGTGGTCGCCAGCAACTTCAACAGCGCCACCATGGAAATGGACGAAGCCATGCTGCGCCGCTTCCAGATGAAGGTCGATTTCCGCCTGCCCAACCGCGAGGAACGCCTGGCGATCATCCACCATTACCTCGACCAGCGCGCCGAAAAAGTGCTGCCCAACCTCGACCTGCGACACCTGGTGGACCTCACCGAAGGCCACAGCCCGGCCGACCTGGAAACCATCGTCAACCAGGCCGGCATCTCGGCCGTGCAGAGCGGCGAGATGATAGGCGATCGCACGCTGATGCAGGCCGCCGAGCGCGTACTGGTGGGCAACGTCAACACCGAGACCACCGCCGAGCGCGACCGCGACCGCCGCATCATCGCCACGCATGAGTGGGGTCATTTCCTGATGGACCTGGAGCAGGAGCGCAAGATCACCAACGACAATTGGGAACAGATCCTGGCCGACATGAAGACCATCAAGATCTCACTCAAGGCCAACCCGCGCACCAACGCACTGGGCTTCGTCTTCCACAAGCAAGGCTCCAACCTGCTCAAGACCAAGGCCGACATCGAGCACGAAGTGCGCGTGCTGCTGGGCGGCATGGCCAACGAGGAACTCTTCTTCGGCGAGGAAGGCACCACCAACGGCGCGCACAACGACATCACCCGCGTCACCAAGCTGCTGCACCACGCGGTCGGCGAAATGGGCATGTACCGCAAGACCCGCCTCAACTACACCGCGCTGCAAGACCAGCAAAGCGGCGCGCGCGACCTGGACCAGGAAACGCGCAACATCATGGAAGCGCAAAGCGAACGGCTGTACGGGGAAACCAAGGCCGTGCTCGAAAGGCTGAAGCCGCTGACCGAGCACATGGTGGAAAAGCTGATGGAAAAGGACGAGATGGGACTGGGCGAGGCGCTCGCGGAAATCCGCAATTTCGAGGCCGCCAACCCGGTACTCAGGGCCGCTTGAGTCAGGTTAAAGGGGCGAGAGGCCGGTTTCCTTCGGGGGACCGGCCTTTTTGTTGCGCGACGCCACCGATCAATGCCGGGGGTCGTGTCGCTCCCGCTTGGCATCTTCCACGCGCTGGTCGGTGCCGGCCTCGTTGGGGCTGTGTCCCGCGTCGCGGTTCATGCCCCGCGCCTGCTTGACGTCCTGGCCGGGAAGCTCCTCGGCGTCAGGAGGAATGGGGGATTTTTCAGGGTGTTTCTTCGGGGAAGTTTTCTCGGTCATTTGATGCTCCTCACTACCACTTAGGTACGCCTAAGTATGGCCAAGGTTTGCATGCATCGTCATCGGAAAAAAGCTCATTTACGTGTCGGAAAACGCATAACCGGATTTATTAAACCCGAGCCGTATCCCCGAAACCACAGACACCGGGAGCCGACCATCCACGGGAAATTTTCCCGCTATTTTTTGGAAATTTTCCGTCTGCTTCCGGAGGGACTAGCGTTACCTTGGGATTTTGGTTGAAAGGGAAACGGCATGTCCAACACGGTTATCTCATCCATGCGCCAACTGACTGTCGCATCCCTGGTTTTTCTCTCTTGCCCTGTCGCGTCCGCAACGGAATTCGTGCGCCCAAGGCCGCTCACGGAATATGCGGACATATTGCTCGCCCAGGAGCTGGATACTGCCATCAATGTATTGAATGACCGCTTGAGGCAATGCGTGGACTCGAATGCAGGGAATCCTTCCGAGTGCTATTGCCGCTACCCCACGGAGGCTGGCGCCGCGAAAGCATCATACGAGAAAGTGCTCCAGGCGCGGCCTAAGTGGAAAGGCAAGATTCTTTTCTGGAAGAACATGCAGAGCCAGGCGAGCCACAACCTGGTCATGCCGGCCATTGAGAACCAACTGCAATCCTCAAGCCAGGGTTGTGGCTCCATGCCTCAGCATTAAACAGCCTGAAGAAAAACCCGGGGAAGTGCCTGGATGAGGAAAGTAATTTTCAGTCCGGCTTCGTCTTGCTGTTCTGCTCCCGCAGCCACAGCCCCAATACCGCAGCGACGACTGCAAACACCGCCCCAAAGGCAAATGCCATCTGATAGCCGCCATTCAGTGCCTCTACCGGCGCCTCTCCGCTAGCAAGAAGATGGCCGGTATGATGCACTGCGAGGCTGGCCAGAACCGCGAGGCCAAGCGCGCCGCCCATCATGAAGGCGGTGTTGACGATGCCGGAAGCAAGGCCGGAGTCGGCCGGCTCGACATCGCTCATCGCGGCCAGCAGCATGGGGTTGAAGGCAATACCGGCACCCAGCCCGAGCAACACCATTCCCGGCAATACGTCCCACATGAAGTTTCCGTTTACCGGCGCCAGCGCAAACAAGGCAAGGCCCACTGCACCCATCAGCAAACCGCCCGCCATGGGCAGTCGAATGCCGAAACGCATCACGAGCTGGGCCGAAATGCCGAGCGAGAACGCGGCCATGATCAAATTGGCCGGCAGGAAGGCCAACCCGACCTGGAACGGGGTGTAATTCAGCACCAGCTGCATATAAAGCGCGGAGATGAAGAACCAGGCGAACATGGCGGCGGCCCACAGCACCGCAACGATGTTGGCCGTGTAAAGGTTGCGCAGGCGGAACAGGCCGAGCGGCATCAGGGGCGTGGAAATGCGTGCTTCGATCCCGATGAAGATGGCCAGCAGGGCAATCGACGCGGCCAGCAATCCCAGGGTTTCCGCCGAAGTCCAGCCGGCTTCGTTGCCGTTGACGATGGCATACACGGCCAGCATCAGCGAAACGGTGATGGTGATGGCTCCGGCGACATCGAGCTGCTCGCCATGTGCATGGCCTTTGCCCGCCGGGATCAGTTTCAGGCACAGCAGGTAGACGGCCAGGCCTATGGGCAGGTTCACGAGGAAAATCCAGTGCCAGCTGAACGCATTGGTCAGCAGGCCGCCCAGCAGCACGCCGATGCTGCCGCCGCCGGCGCAGACGAAGCCGTAGACGCCCATCGCTTTCGCGCGGTCTTCCGGTTCGTGAAAAATATTCATGATGAGCGACAGCGCCACGGCCGAGACGACCGCGCCGCCCAGCCCCTGGACGGCGCGTGCCACGATCAGGATCAATGGGGAGTCGGCGAGACCGCAGGCGAGCGATGCGCCGGTAAAGAGGATGAGGCCCAGCAGGAACAGCTTGCGGTGCCCGTAGAGATCGCCAAGGCGCCCGCCGAGCAGCAGGAATCCGCCGAAGGTCAGCATATAGGCATTCACGACCCACACCAGCGACGTTTCGCTGAACCCGAGGTCTTGTCGGATCGAGGGTAGCGCGACGTTCACGATGGTGGTATCGAGCACGATCATGAGCTCGCCCAGGCACAGAACGATCAGCGCCAGCCATCGTTTGTCATGCGCAATATTGTGTGACATCAGGATTCCCCAGTAGCGGATTGATTGTTGGTTTTGAGATGCATTTTATCTTGTCCCACTGGCAATCACAGGCACCGCATGGAGAAAAACGCCGTGCCAGTCTCAACCTACGCTCAAACGCGACAATGGCTTATGTTGCTCCCCTTGGTGCCGCCTTAGCATGGAGGCTATACAGTTAGGAGATAAGCATGGGACCGTTCATGGATAAGCAAGGCCAAACCGTACCGCAGGTCAATGTATGGGTCATCGAAGAACCGCACGCGCGTGAAACGGACAGCCTCAGCCTGTTCAAAGGCAAGCGGGTTGCCTTTTTCGCCTTGCCCGGCGCGTTCACGCCCACCTGCTCCAACATGCATGTCCCCCGCTTCAACGCGATGGCCGATGCCTTCAGGCATAGCGGGATAGACGAAATCTACTGCCTCTCCGTCAACGATCCGTTCGTGATGCAGGCCTGGCGCAATGACCAGCATGCGGAAAACATCCGTTTCATCAGCGACCCGGACGCCCGCTTCACCGAAGCGATGGGCATGCTGGCCGATCATGGCGCGGAGGGCCTGGGCAAGCGCTCGTGGCGCTACTCGATGATGGTCGACGACGGCGTGATCGAGAAAATGTTCATCGAACCCACCGATAGCGGGAAAGGCGATCCATTCGAAGTGTCCGATGCGGATACCTTGCTTGCCTACATCAATCCGCAGGCCCCGGCCTTGAAACCCGTCGCCATGCTGGGGCGCCGAGGCTGCCCGTTCTGTGCCCGGGCGAAAGAGTTGCTGGATGGGAGCGGTTTTGACTACGAGGTGGTCTGGCTGAGCGATGCAGTGACGCTTGATACCGTGCGCGCGATATCCGGCCGCGCCACCGTCCCTCAGGTATTCATGGGAGGGCGATTGATCGGCGGCTCGGAGGAATTGGAAGCATTCCTGGAAAAATGAGGGACGAACTCGGAAAGCCGATGAAGGAACGTCTTCAGGCTCTGGCTGGCCAGCTCACATCGGTAATGCTCCAGTCCATATCGTTGGGCTCCAGCACGATGCCATCGCGGCCGCCGGACAAGACCACTGCAAGAAACTTCGGACCCAGGAGGCTGCTGCCATCCACGGTGAATAGCCCGCGCACATCCTCGCCATCGAGGATCATGTTGGCTATTGCCTTGGCGGTTTTATTCACGAAATCGCCGGGCTGTTTCGTCTCAGGGTCGATCTCTGCAATCTGCGCTTCCACCACTTCCCCGGCGTTGTTCAACTCAACGCTGCCTATGCCAAATAACGACATGAGTTTCTCCTGATTACAAATGGAACGGGCTGCACCTAACGACTATTGGACATAGCTGGTCAGCAAGTCGTGGTCGATCACGATCGGCCCCGGCCCTGCGCCCCTGGCAATCAATTCGGTCGCGAGGTTTTCGAAAAGCTCCTGGTACTCGATCACGAATTGCGGGCAATCGATGTCTGTTTTTCCGTGAAAAGCATGAATTGCGGCATTGGGGATGGTGAAGGTGTAGTTCTGGCCATCGGCAAAAACGATGAACTGCGTGTTATCGCCGCTGCACGCAATTTCCCCCATTTCGATATCCATAAGGGTCTCCTGGAAAGAACGTGGAGTGTGATTAGGCAAAAGCAATTGAAGCACTGCCCTGTCTGTCAGGGCTTTTTCGGTACCGCTTGATCCATTACTCCCCTATAGCCGGCATTGCGTCACATACTCCACCGTTACATGCTCGTACCGAACGCTAGTGCTGCACTCATGAGGCCCTTGTACCCAGATATAGGTGGCAAAGGCTCCTACTGCTATACAGAAAACGTACATTGCTAGGGATGTGCCTACCGCGAAACCAGGATCGGTATTCATGTTTTCTCCTTAGTCATGAGAGGACGCTTTTGTTTGGCATATTTCAGAACACTTCGTTCCACACCTCAGCTACAGCCTCACATCAACTCTACTCCTTTACGGTTGCCGATGTTTTGCTGATTTGTCCTGCATGCTAGTGCAGTCTAGCGGTGACCATCCTATTTCAGACCGAGCACGTCACGCGTGCACCAAGCCTGCGGTGTATCCTGTCGCCATGGACTCCCTGATAGCTGCCTCCGCACGCGCCCTGGCCGCCGGCGATGCGCTCGGCGCCCTCAAACGGATTGCCTTGCGCAATGATCCGCCGGCCCTTGCCTTGCGCGGCATTGCCATGGCCCAGCTCGGCGAGCACCCGCGCGCCCGTGAGCTCCTTCGGCGTGCCGCCCGCGGCTTCGGTGCCCATGAGGAGCTGGCACGAGCCCGTTGTGTCGTGGCCGAGGCCGAGGTGGCGCTGGCTGTACGCGACATAGGCAGCTCGCCGCGCTCCTTGACGGCAGCCTTGGCTACACTCGAAGCGCACGCCGATCATGCAAACGCGCTACATGCACGGCTCATCGTGATACGTACCCACTTGCTGCTTGGCCGCCTTGACGAGGCCAAGGCGGCATTGGCACTGCTTGATACGCGTGATTTGTCCCCCACGCTATCGACAGTGGCTGAGCTAACGGCGGCGGAGCTGGCACTGCGCTCCTTGCACATCGACTTGGCCCGGGCAGCGCTCGCACGTGCGCAGGAGGCGGCCGAGCTCGCACGTGTACCTGCGCTCCTGGCCGAGGTGGCGGATATGCGGGGAGCGCTCGATCGTCCCGCCGCCCGGCGCCTCTCAGCTGAGAGAGAGCAGATGCTGCGCCTCGACGAGGTCGCGGCGTTCCTGAACTCGGGCACGCTGGTGGTAGACGCTTGCCGTCGCGGCTTGGGTGTTAATACTGCGTGGCGATCGCTGGCACGCCGACCTGTGCTGTTCACGTTGGCGCTCGCGCTCGCCCGGGCTTGGCCAGGAGACGCCGATCGCGATACCTTAATCGCCCAGGCCTTCCGCATCCGCCGCCCCGACGAAACCCATCGCGCGCGTCTGCGGGTAGAGATCAGCCGCCTCCGCGCGCTTGTCAAAACCCTCGCCCAGATTGAAGCGACCGACCGGGGCTTCGTGCTCAAACCGCTTGGAGGACGCGACGTCGCCGTGCTTGCGCCGCCCATCGCCGGCGATCAGGCATCGTTGGTGGCGCTGCTTTCCGATGGCGCGGCCTGGTCGACATCGGCCCTGGCGCTGGCTTTGGGGGCGAGTCAGCGCACCGTCCAGCGCGCGCTCGTCGAGCTCGAGGCCGCCGGACGCGTACGTTCCAATGGGAAGGCGCGGGCACAGCGTTGGCTATCTCCACCGCTGACAGGATTCACGACGATCTTGTTACTCCCAGCTGCGCTTTCGATTGTATAGAGTTGTCTTGCGCGCTATCCAAGCGCACCCAACAAGGAGACAGCAATGAACCAGCCAAGCAAAGACATATCCCAAACAACGGCCCGCGCAGCCGAGATCGTGCGCGAATACGGCCCCTTCGACGGCGCCGAGCGCATCCACGGCGTGACCCATGACGGCAAGCAGGTCTGGGCTGCGACCGGCGACAAACTGGTCGCCTTCGATCCCGCGAGCGGCGAAACCACGCGTACGCTGAACCACGCCGGCGACGCCGGCACCGCCTTCGACGGCAAATACCTCTACCAGATCGCCGAGACGCGCATCGACAAGATCGACCCGGTTTCCGGCGAAATCGTGGCATCCATCCCCGCACCCGGCAACGGCAGCAACTCGGGCCTGACCTGGGCCGAGGGCAGCCTGTGGGTCGGCCAGTACCGCGACCGCAAGATCCACCAGATCGATCCGGCCACCGGCGCGATCCGCCGCACCATCGAATGCACCCGCTTCGTCACCGGCGTCACCTGGGTCGACGGCGAGTTATGGCACGGCACCTGGGAAGGCGATGACAGCGACATCCGCCGCATCGACCCGCAAAGCGGCGCCGTGCTCGAGCAGCTTGAAATGCCTCCCGGCACTGGCGTCAGCGGGCTCGAATCCGACGGCGCGGACCTCTTTTATTGCGGCGGCGGAGAGAGCGGAAAAGTCCGCGCCGTGCGGCGTCCGAATACATCCAATTCTGCCCGCAAGGCCTAAACGCCTCTGCTAGCGATTCGATCCGGGAAGATACAACACAACTCTTTTAGGACGGCATGGAACGCGAAGTCTTAGAAACGATAAAGGGTTACACCATTTAAGATGTAACCCCTTATTGAATTTGGCGCGCCCGAAGAGATTCGAACTCCTGACCCCTTGGTTCGTAGCCAAGTACTCTATCCAGCTGAGCTACGGGCGCGTTGTGATGGTATTTCGATTCCTCGACTTAACGTTGGACAGTTACCGTCGAGAAGGGCGCTCATTATACCGAAATATCCCTCCCGCGCAAGCCGCACTTTCCCCCGCCTGCCAATTAAGGCGCTTTGCGTAAGGCTCGGAAACGCGTACTGACGTTATAATTCACCCATGCAATTGCTCGCCTTCGATACTTCCACCGAATACCTTTCGCTCTGCCTGTGGCAGGACGGCACCGTGCTGTCGCGCGACTTGCTGGCGGGGCAGAAGCATTCGCAGCTGATTTTGCCGATGCTGGGCGAAATGCTGGCCGAGGCAGGGCTGAAGCTGCCGGAGCTCGACTGCATTGCCTTCGGCGCTGGGCCGGGTTCGTTTACCGGGTTGCGCATCGGCTGCGGCGTGGCGCAGGGGCTGGCGTATGGGGCGAATCTGCCGGTGATCGGCGTGAGCACCTTGCTGGCTCTGGCGGTGCAAGCGAATGCCGACCGCGTGATCGCTTGCCTGGATGCGCGCATGGGCGAGGTTTACCACGCGGCTTATATACGTTCTGGTACGGCATGGATCGCGGCGCGCGAGCCCGGCCTTTACCGTCCCAACGAAGTGCCTACCGTGGAGGGCGAAGGCTGGCACGGCATCGGCAGCGGGTGGGCGGCTTATGGCGACATCCTGAACGCATGCTACGCGGGGCAGATCGACGAGCAGAACGGCGCTGCCTTCCCCCACGCGCGCGACATCGCCGCGCTGGCGGCGCAGGAGTTTGCATTGGGCCACGCACGCCCAGCTGCGGAAGCGGCGCCGATCTACATCCGCAACAAGGTTGCGCTGACGATGGCGGAACGATGAGCGCGGTACTCAAATCCACCCAGAGCTTCCGCCCGATGCAGTTCGAGGATCTCGACCGCATCATGGAAATCGAGCCCAAGGTGTACACCCACCCCTGGTCGCGCGGCAATTTTTCCGATTCGCTGCATGCCGGTTACAGCTGCTGGATCTACGAACTGGATGGCGAAGTCGCCGGTTACGCGGTGATGATGACGGTGCTGGACGAAGCGCATCTGCTCAACATCAGTATCGCGCAGGAATTCCAGGGGCACGGCATGGGCCGCGCGCTGCTGGAGCATGTCATCGACATTGCCCGCCGTCATGGCGCGCAGATGATGTTCCTGGAAGTACGCCCTTCCAACAAGAACGCTATCGGGCTCTACGAAAGCATGGGCTTCAACGAATTTTCGGTCCGCAAGAACTACTACCCCGCACATAATGGGCGGGAAGATGCGATTCTGATGGGGCTGGCGTTATGAGTTTGCCGCGCGAGGAAATCTTGAAGGAACTGGAGCTGTGGCCGCTGTGGCGACCGCGCGTAGCTCAAGCCATGCCGGTTGCTGAAGCGCAGCCTGAGGCGGCAAGGCCGATGGAAGCAAGCGCTGACATTGGCATTCCCGTGGAGCAAAAGGTGATGGCAGCGCCCTCGCCTGTATCGGAAACCATCGAAACTCCCGTTCCCCCAATCGCATTGCGCAAATCCGAAATCACGGAGATGGATTGGGAAGCATTGGAAGCCGCTATCCAGGCGTGCGAAGCTTGCTCGCTGGCGAAAACCCGCACGCAGACGGTCACCGGCGTCGGCGACCGCAATGCGGAATGGCTGTTCGTCGGCGAGGCGCCGGGCGCGGAGGAAGACCGTAAAGGGGAACCCTTCGTCGGGCAGGCCGGCAAACTGCTGGATAACATGCTGGCGGCGATCGCGTTGAAGCGCGGCGAGAACGTCTATATCGCCAACGTGCTCAAGTGTCGCCCGCCGGAAAACCGCGATCCGCACGGCGAAGAAGTCGTCCAGTGCGACCCTTTCCTGAAACGGCAGGTCGAATTGATCCAACCCAGGCTGATCGTCGCGATGGGACGCTTCGCGGCGCAATCGCTGCTCAACACCGATAAAGCCATCGGCGCCTTGCGCGGCAAGCTGCACGATTACAATGGCGTACCGGTGATCGTGACCTATCATCCGGCCTACTTGTTACGTAACTTGCCGGACAAGGCCAAAGCCTGGGAAGACCTATGCTACGCCCGCCGCACGATGCGGGACTTGCAAACACGGCAGGCGGCCATATCTTGATAAAAACTGCTTCTCATTAAGGAGATAACAACATGCGTAAATGGCTCACTGCTTTCATTCTTTTCGCGACGCTCGCGCTATCCGGCTGCGGCTACAACACCTTGCAGTCCACTGACGAGCAGATCAACGCCGCGTGGTCCGAAGTGCTGAACCAGTACCAGCGCCGCGCCGACCTGGTGCCCAACCTGGTCAACGTGGTCAAGGGCTACGCCTCGCATGAGAAGGAAGTGCTTGAAACCGTCACCAACGCCCGTTCCAAGGTGGGCAGCATCCAGGCCACGCCGGAACTGGTCAACGACGAGCAGGCCTTCGCCAAGTTCCAGGCGGCCCAAGGCGAACTGACCTCCGCCCTCTCCCGCTTGCTGGTGGTCGCGGAGAACTACCCGCAGCTCAAGGCCGACGCTGGTTTCCGTGACTTGCAGGCGCAGTTGGAAGGCACCGAAAATCGCATCGCCGTGGCGCGCAATCGCTACATCAAGGCGGTGCAGGAATACAACGTGACGGTGCGTTCCTTCCCTTCCAACCTGACCGCGATGGTGTTCGGCATGAAGACCAAGCCGAATTTCACCGTGGCAAACGAAAAGGCGATCTCCGCGCCGCCTACCGTGGATTTCGGCAACAAGTAAATGATATCGATGCGCCGCTGGCTTTTCGGCCTGCTCCTGCTGCTCTTGCCATGGATGGCGCTGGCGGAAGAGGTCCCGGTGCCGCCGCTTTCGGCGCGCGTCACCGACCTCACCGGCACGCTGCAGCCTGAGCAGAAAGCGGCGCTGGAGGCGCGCCTGGCAGCCTTCGAGCAGAAGAAAGGCAGCCAGATCGCCGTGCTGCTGGTGCCGACGACGCAACCGGAAGCCATCGAACAATACGGCATCCGCGTCGCGGAGGCCTGGAAGCTGGGGCGCAAGGGCGTAGACGACGGCGTGCTGGTGCTGATGGCGACCGACGACCGCGCGGTACGCATCGAAGTCGGCTACGGGCTGGAAGGGGTGATTCCCGACGCCATCGCCAAGCGCGTGATCGAGGAAATCATGATTCCCCATTTCCGCACTGGCGATGTCGCCGGCGGGTTGAACGCCGGCGTGGAACGCCTGATCGGGCTGATCGACGGCGAACCTTTGCCGCCGCCCAAGCAGCAGACGGCCAGCGGCGGCTCTTTCGACAAGTTCTTTCCCATCGTCTTCATCGCGGCCATCGTCATCGGCGGCCTGCTGCGCGCCATCTTCGGCAATGTGCTGGGCGGCGCGGCGACCGGCGGCATTGTGGGCGTCCTTGTCTGGCTATTGGGGGCGGGCATCTTCTTCGCGCTGGTGCTGGCCGTGATGGCCTTCATCTTCACCCTGGGCGGCGGACGTGGACTTCCCGGCGGCTTCGGCGGCTTGGGAGGCGGCAGCCTCGGCGGTGGAGGTTTTGGTGGTGGAGGCGGCGGCTTCGGCGGCGGCGGCGCCTCGGGGAGATGGTAGTCATGAGTATTCAACGCATCCTGAAACACTGGTTCTATCCGCCCTGGCTGGTCCGGCGTCATTTCCCTGCAACCGCGATGACAGCCATTGCCAAGGCGGTCAATGAGAGCGAGCGCTCGCATATGGGCGAAGTCCGCTTTGCCGTTGAGGGCGCGCTGCCGTGGCATGACGTGCTGGATGGCCTGCCCGCCCGCTACCGGGCGCTGCAAATCTTCTCGCAATTGCGCATCTGGGATACGGAACACAACAACGGCGTGCTGATCTACCTGCTGCTGGCGGACCATGATGTCGAGATCGTCGCGGATCGCGGCGTGCATGCACTGGTCGGATCGGAAGGCTGGGAAGCGATCTGCCATGCGATGGAAGCCGAATTCCGCCAGGGCAACTTCGAAGCCGGCGTGCTGCTCGGCATCGCACGCATCACCGCCATCCTGCAGCAGCATTTCCCTGCCCACGGGCGCGATAATCCCAATGAACTGCCCGATGTTCCGGTGGTGGTCTAGACTCCAAGCCATGAAAGCGGCGGCCATTGCCGCCCTGCTGCTTTTTCCGCTTGCGGTCGTGGCCGATGCGGATGCGATGTCGCGCGTTCTCAAGGAATCGCCTTCACCGCAGCGCTTCAGCTTTTGCTGGGGAGGAACCTGCGCCGCCATCGAGCAGGTCGGACTGACCGATGCGGAATGGTCGCGGGTGCGCGCGTTGTTCCACCCATTGCCACCTGATGCCGAAGCGGAGCGCGCAACGGTGCGGAATGCCCTCGCCCTGCTGGAAAGCATGATAGGCCCCAAAACGGGAACCGCCGGCGACCGCGCCGGCACCTTTGGCAACTCGGCCTGGCCGGGGCAGCTCGACTGCAACGACGAAGCGACCAACAGCACCAGTTATATGCGCATGATGCGCGCCGATGGCCTGATACGCTTTCATGAAATACTGGATACCAAGACGCGCGGCGGCTTCCTGATCTTCGGGCGGCACTCCACCGCCGTCATCGCCGAAATCGGCAGCAGCAAAAAATTCGCCGTCGATTCGTGGTTTTACGACAACGGCAAACCGGCCATCATCCTGCCGCTCGAAACCTGGCAAGCAGGTTGGAAGCCCGACAACAGCGCTGCACGTTGAACACACTTCAGCAAGCACCTAAAGACAGGCGCTTACTGACGAAACACCGCATTTCCTATAAAATTCCGCGCCTTAACGAATCATTCTGAAAGCCCTGCCGATGCGCGTTTCCCAATTCTTCCTGTCCACTCTCAAAGAGGCGCCGGCCGAGGCTGAACTCGCGTCGCATCGCCTGATGTTGCGCGCCGGATTGATCAAGCGCCTGGGCTCCGGGCTTTATAGCTGGATGCCGCTGGGGCTGCGTGTGCTGCGCAAGGTGGAGGCCATCGTGCGCGAGGAAATGGATAAGGCAGGAGCGCTGGAACTGCTGATGCCGGCCGTGACGCCGGCCGAACTGTGGCAGGAAACCGGCCGCTGGGAAGTGTTCGGCCCGCAGATGCTGAAGATCAAGGACCGCCACAGCCGCGACTTCTGTTTCGGCCCGACGCACGAGGAAGTGATCACCGACATCGCGCGCCGCGAAATCAAGAGCTACAAGCAGCTGCCGCTGAATTTCTACCAGATTCAGACCAAGTTCCGCGACGAGATCCGCCCGCGTTTCGGCGTGATGCGCGCGCGCGAATTCGTGATGAAGGACGCGTATTCCTTCCACACCGACAAGGCCAGCCTGGAAGACACCTATGCGGTGATGCACCGGACCTATTCGAACATCTTCACGCGCCTGGGCCTGAAATTCCGCGCCGTGGCCGCCGACACCGGTGCCATCGGCGGTACCGGCTCGCATGAATTCCACGTGCTGGCCGACTCCGGCGAGGATGCGATTGCCTTCAACCCCGCTTCCGACTACGCCGCCAACACGGAAATGGCCGAGGCGTTGCCGCCGGCCGAACCCCGCGCCGCCGCCTCCGAAACCATGCGCGACGTGGAAACGCCCAAGCAAACCACCTGCGAGGACGTCGCCGCGCTGCTCGGCATTCCGCTGCAGCGCACGGTGAAGCTGATCGCCGTGATCGCCGACGAAAAACTGCACGTGCTGCTGATCCGCGGCGACCACAGCCTGAATGAAGTGAAAGCGACGAAGATCGAGGGGCTGGCCGATTTCCGCTTTGCCACCGAAGCCGAAATCCGCGAAGCCTTCAATTGCCCGCCGGGGTTCCTCGGCCCGGTCGGCATAGCCCGCAGCCAGATTCGCGTGATCGCCGACCGCACCGTGGCCGCGATGAGCGATTTCGTCTGCGGCGCCAACAAGCCGAAATTCCACACCGCCGGCGTCAACTGGGGCCGCGACCTGCCGGAACCGGACCTGGTGGCCGACATCCGCAACGTGGTGGCGGGTGATCCGTGCCCGGATGGCAAGGGCACGCTGGAAATCTGCCGCGGCATCGAAGTCGGCCACATCTTCCAGCTCGGCAACAAGTATTCGCAGGCAATGAACGCCACCTACCTCGACGAGAACGGCCAGACCCAGGTGATGGAAATGGGCTGCTACGGCATCGGCGTTTCGCGCATCGTCGGCGCCGCCATCGAGCAGGGCAACGACGATCGCGGCATCATCTTTCCTGCCGCGATCGCGCCGTTCACCGTGGCTATCGCACCGATCGGCTTCGACCGCAATGAAGAAGTCCGCGCCGCCGCGCTCAAGCTGCACGACGAACTTGCCGCTATGGGTGTAGACGTGCTGCTCGATGACCGCGGCGAGCGCCCGGGCGTCATGTTCGCCGACCTGGAGCTGATCGGCATCCCGCACCGCATCACCATCGGCGATCGCGGCCTCAAGGAGGGCCTGGTGGAATACCAGGCGCGCACCGATAAGGAATCGCGCAACTTGCCGCTGAACGACATTGTCAATTTCGTGAAATCACTGTAAACCGGAACCGTATGCGCTTCGTGCTGCTCATCCTGCTGGCTTCCTTGTCGCTGCCCTGCCTTGCCGGCAGGCAGAAGGAAGAGCCATTGTCGAACAGCGTGCGCGCCATGTTGCACAAGTCGGTTAGCGATTCCGCCTCGCCGCGCCTGATGTTCGCCAGCGAAAAGGAAGCGACCGCCTGGATGGACGAGATGTCGCGGCGGCTGGCCAAGCGCCTTCCGGACGAGCATTACCGCACCGACTTCCTGCGTACCGTCCATTACGAAGCCACCCGCGCCGGCCTCGACCCGCAGCTGGTGCTGGGGCTGATCCAGGTCGAAAGCGGTTTCAAGAAATACGCAGTTTCCTCCGCTGGCGCGCGCGGTTTCATGCAGGTGATGCCTTTCTGGGTACGCTCCATCGGCACCAGCGAGCAGAATCTCTTCCACTTGCGCGTCAACCTGCGCTACGGTTGCACCATCCTGCGCTATTACCTCGACATCGAGAGTGGCGACCTGTATCGCGCGCTGGGCCGCTACAACGGCAGCCTGGGCAAACCCGAGTATCCCAACCTGGTGGTCGGCGCCTGGAAACGCCACTGGGCCTACCCTTCCGTCAATCCCTGACTCGCCGCACAATTCTGGTGCAATTTCGATTGCGCCAGCCGGTATTCGAGACTACCATCCTCCTCGGCGGGCCTTATCCATGGCGATCATAAGGGCGGTACGAAATCCGTCGCGCCAATTACGTACGTCCGCAGTTGTTCCATTCACTTTCTGAGGAGAAAAAGCAATGGATTTACTCGTATCGTTAGGTATCAGCATCGGCGTTTTAATTGCGGTCTGGGTGTATGTGGCAGTCGGCATGCCCGATCTTGGGTTGATCGTGTGGGCCGGCATCGTGGCGTGGGGAACCTTCTATGCCGCTGGCGGCGGAACGGAAGGTCTCAAGAAAACCATCGCTTCCAATTTATCTGGTAATTTCTGGGCTGCAGTCGCCTTGTTCATTTTCGGCATGGTCGGCGACAGCAACGTGCTGATCCTCGCCTTGCTGTTCGGCGTCGTGGCGTTCATTTTCTGCGTTCAGGCAAAACTCCCGTTACTCAGCTTCATTCCCGGCGCCTTTCTTGGCGCTGCGACCTGGGTGGGTGTGGATGTCGCAGGGGCTGGCGGTGACGGCGGCGTGGTCGATGCTGCGGACATCATGATCCCCGTTTCCATGGTGATCGGCGCCCTGCTCGGCTACATTTCCGAGATCGGCGGGAAGAAGCTCGCAGGCAAAGGCTAAGATATTACTGCTGGAATTGCGGCGGACAGGGTAACCTGTACCGCCGTTTTTTACGTTTATCGCGACTGGTCCGAAACACGGAATCCGTAATAGGTACCGAACTCGCCTTCCGACTCGTGATAGACAAAGAACAGCCCGTTGGCATAGCCGAGGCCGTTGTAATGGTTATTGGCGCGCAACTTCATCGTCGCGGGCAGGGCGCTCTTGCCGACAAACTTGCCCTTGATGTCGAACACCAGGATCGCCTTGTGATCCACATCCAGCAAGGCCAATTCTTCGCCAGGGATGCCGGTATAGGCGACGAAATGCTCGCTGAGGTCATCCGGTTTCACGCCCGCCTTGTCCAAATCGAGGGCAATTTCGCCAATGGGCGTGCGGCTATCGAGCTTGACGATCAGCACCTTGTTGCTCTTTTCCTGCTTGGCATAAAAGCAATTGGCAGCGGGATCGTATGTCGGCATGGTGCCCGCCGCGCCGAAGGCAGGATTGTGCCCGGTAATTTCATCGGCCTGCTCGGAGAGTTTCCCGGATTCATCCAGCTTGAGGGCGAAAACGCCGGTGTTGGGGGTAAACCCCGCCCCGGTGGAAATGTTGTAGGTAATGCTTTCCAGGCGGTCGGTATTCCGGTTGTAATAAATGGAGCGATTATCGAGGCCGGGCTTCACCGATTGCAGATGCTCCCCCTTTTCGCTGTAGGCATGGACTTGAGAAGGCGAAACGGGAATGCCAAAACCGTCCGGCATGGGAGCAAGACCGCCATCCGCAATGAAGTAGCGGCTATAATCGGGCACAAAGGCAACGCTCATAGGCCGTGAAGTCGGCTTTGCCACCAGCGGAATCTGCAGTGCTGCGATGGCTTCCGGCAGAACCTGGGCTATGGCGGAGAAGCTGGCGCCCGACATCAGGGCGGCTGCCAAAAAAACAAAAGGACATCGATTGCTATTCATTACGGGTTCCTTGCCATGAAAAAACAATTTTAACCTGCCCTCCCCATGGACACGCAACCACATCTATTAGTTTGCATTTCGGCGCACGGCTTCGGCCATGTTGCCCAGACCGCGCCGGTACTTAATGCCTTGAGCGAACGCATGCCCGATCTCCGGATCACCGTGCGCAGCATGGCACCGATGTCGCATTTGCGCACGCGGATACATTGCCCCTTCCATTATGTACGTGAAGGCGGTGACATCGGCATGCTGATGTCTTCCGCCCTCGATACCCAGGTGAACGAAACTGCGGCAGCCTACCAGCAATTGCACCGCGACTGGGGACTGACGGTTTCCAACGAGGCGCGCTCGCTGAGGGAAATCGCTCCCGACTTCGTGCTGTCCAACGTCGGTTACCTGGCTCTCGCTGGCGCGCATCGTGCCGGCATCCCGTGCGCGGGAATGAGTTCCCTCAATTGGGGAGATGTGCTCAACCATTATTGCGGCGCAATCTCGGGCACGCACCAGATCGTCGAACAGATCCGCCTGAGCTATGCCAATGCCGGAGCCTTCCTGCAACTGGCGCCCAATATGCCGATGCCCAACCTGGAAAACCGTATATCCATCGGACCAGTGGCGTATGTCGGCCGTAACCGGCGCGAGGAAATCGACGAATTCTTTGGACTGACCCGCGGGGAAAAGCTGGTGCTCGTCAGCCTGGGGGGTTTCGACAGTCATTTTCCCACCGAGCATTGGCCGCGCATCCCGGGCGTGCGCTGGCTAATCCCCGCCAGTTGGCGCAGCGGGCATCCAGACGCGCTGATGCTGGAGGCGCTGGAAATGCATTTCAGCGATGTGCTGGCGAGTAGTGATGCGCTGATCTGCAAGCCGGGCTACGGCAGCTTTGTCGAGGCGGCGTGCAGCGGCGTACCGGTGTTATACGCCAGCCGTGCCGATTGGCCGGAAACGCCATACCTGACGAAATGGCTGGAAGAGAACAGCACTTGCAAGGAAGTGTCGCGGAAAAAGCTGGAAAGCGGCGACTTTTTCGATGAGTTGTACGACATCGTCGATACTCCAGCCAAGCCGCCGGCAGCGGCTTACGGCATTGCGCAAGCGGTGGAATGGCTGACGCAACGGCTGCAGCCTCAGGTTCCTTAGGTCTTGGAGGCGGATCGCGCTATAATTCCGCAGGTTAGCCCACCATTCATGGCTCCATGATCAAAAAACTGTTCCAACGCGTCTTCAATGGCAAAAAGAAGACCGAAAATTCCAAATCCAATCAAAGCGCCGAACGCTATCCCCGCCGCGTACATGGCATCGACCGCAAGCACATCAGTTCGGCCGCGCTCAGGACAGCCCAGGAACTGCAAAAAGCGGGATTTGCCGCTTTTGTGGTCGGCGGCGCGGTGCGCGACCTGTTGCTGAAACGCAAGCCCAAGGATTTCGACATCGCCACCAACGCGACGCCGGATCAGGTACACAAGATATTCCGCCGCTCGCGCATCATCGGCCGGCGCTTCCAGATCGTGCATGTGATGTTCGGCTCGGAAACGATCGAAGTCTCTACCTTCCGCGGCAGCCACCTGGCCGACGACGTCAACGCGCAAATCGCCGATAGCGGCCGCATCCTGCGCGACAACGTCTTCGGTTCACACGAGGAAGATGCCGTACGCCGCGACTTCACCGCCAACGCACTGTACTACGACCCCCATACCGAGGAAATTCTCGATTTCCACAATGGTTTGCCCGACCTCAAGGCCGGCGTGTTGCGCGTGATCGGCAAGCCTGAAACGCGCTACCGCGAAGATCCGGTACGCATGCTGCGTGCGGTTCGCCTTTCGGCCAAGCTGGGGCTCAAGCTCGACCCCGCCACCGAAAAACCGATTCCGCTGCTCGCCGACCTGCTGCATGACGTGCCGCCGGCACGCCTGTTCGACGAGATGCTCAAGCTGTTCCTTTCCGGCCATGCGATGGAAAGCGCCCGCGCCTTGCGCGAGCACGGCCTGCACCATGGCCTGCTGCCTATGCTGGATGTGGTGCTGGAACAGCCGATGGGCGAACGTTTCGTTACGCTGGCATTGCAGAACACCGACGAACGCGTGCTTACCGACAAGCCGGTATCGCCGGCCTTCCTGTTTGCAACGCTCCTATGGCATGAAGTATTGGCTGCCTGGCAAAAGCTCCAGGCCAAGGGCGAGCGCTCGATTCCGGCACTGATGCAGGCGATGCACGAAGTTTCCGACATCCAGGCGGAAAAGCTTGCCATCACCAAGCGTTTCAGCGTCATGATGAAGGAAATCTGGAGCATACAGCCGCGTTTCGAGCAGCGTTCCGGGCAACGCCCCTATCGCCTGCTGGAAAATCCGCGTTTCCGCGCCGGCTACGACTTTCTACTGCTGCGCTGCCAATCCGGCGAACTGCCGATGGAACTGGCCGAGTGGTGGGATACCTTTGCCCAGGCCGATGCCGAGCAACGCGCAGAAATGCTGCTGCCCGACACCGCCGGTCCCAAAAAACGCCGTCGCCGCCGTCCGCGCCGTGCCGCGAGCGATACGACTCCGCCTGTCGAAGCATGATCCATCGCGCCTTCGTCGCCTTGGGGAGCAACCTGGAAAACCCGCAGCAGCAAGTGCTGCACGCCCTCGCCGAACTGGATGGGTTGCCGGAAACGCGGGTCATCGCCACCTCCGCGCTCTACCGTACTGCGCCGGTGGGCTACGACAACCAGCCGGATTTCATCAATGCGGCCGCTGAAGTGAGTACGGCTCTCACGCCGGTTGCGCTGCTGCGCGCACTCCTTGCACTGGAAACAGCACAAGGCCGCGAACGGCCGTTTCCCAATGCCCCCCGCGTACTGGACCTCGACCTGCTGATGTACGACGACCTCGAACTGCATGACCCGGAACTCACCCTGCCCCATCCGCGCTTGCATGAACGGGGGTTTGTGCTGTTCCCGCTGGCGGACATCGCCGCGGATATGCATGTGCCCGGCAGGGGCAAGGTGAGCGACTTGCTGCGCGGCTTGCCCGACCAGGGAGTAGAAAGGCTGGCAGCATGACGCTGACGGAAAAGTATCCTTACATCGTCATCGAAGGTCCCATCGGCAGCGGCAAGACCACACTTGCACGCCGATTCTCGGACAGGTTCTCGGTCGACCTGCTGCTGGAAAATGCCGGCGCCAATCCTTTCCTGCCGCGCTTTTACCAGGATCCATTACGTTATGCGCTGCCCACCCAGCTGTTTTTCCTGTTCCAACGGGCGGAGCAGGTGCGCGAGCTCGGCCAGCGCGACCTGTTCAGCAAAGCCACGGTGGCGGATTTCTTTCTCGAAAAGGACCCGTTGTTCGCTCGGCTCAATCTGGGCGATGAGGAATATGCGCTCTACCGGCAGATCTACGAACACCTGCAATTGCAGACCACCACACCCGACCTCGTGATCTATCTGCAAACGCCGGTGGATGCGCTATTGAAACGCATTGAACAGCGTGACATCTCCTATGAGCAGGACATCGCCCGCGATTACATGGTACGGCTGGCAGAAGCCTACAGCGATTTTTTCCACCACTACGACGCTTCTCCACTGCTGATCGTCAACAACGAAAACCTCAACGTCACCAATAGCGAAGCCGCGCTCGAGCTGCTGCTGGAACGCATCCAGGCCATGCGCGGCCGGCGCGAGTATTTCCACCCGAGGCTGGACGGATGAAGCTGGCCGAACTCCAGCAGAAGGCCGAACGCGGGGAGAAAATTGCCGTATTGACCTGCTACGACGCGAGCTTTGCCGCATTGTGCGAAGCCGCCAACGTGGACGTGCTGCTGGTCGGCGATTCGCTCGGCATGGTGCTGCAAGGCGGCAGCGATACGCTCGCCGTCACGATGGGGGACATGGAATACCACACGCGCTGCACCGCATCCGGCGCCAAAAACAGTTATATCGTAGCCGACCTGCCCTACGGCAGTGACACAACACCGGAAATTGCCTTGACGAATGCCCGCGCGCTGATGGCGGCCGGGGCGCACATGGTGAAGCTCGAAGGCGGCAAGGTCGCCGCAGTGAAACTATTGGTGGAGAACGGCATTCCGGTGTGCGCCCATCTCGGATTCACGCCGCAATCCGTGCATGAACTGGGCGGCTACAAGGTGCAAGGCCGCGATGAGGCCGGCGCCCGGAGAATCATGGAAGATGCCGTTGCTCTCGATGAGGCGGGAGCGGCGATGGTGGTTCTGGAAATGATGCCGGCCGCGCTGGCGAAGCAGATCACCGAACGGGTACACATGATGACGATAGGTATCGGCGCCGGTCCGGACTGCGATGGGCAGGTGTTGGTGCTGCATGACATGCTGGGCATTTATTTGGGCAAGTCGCCGCGCTTCGTGCGCAACTTCATGCAAGGCGCCACCAGCATCCAGCAAGCGGTCGAATATTACGTTGCCGCCGTCAAGGACGGCACCTTTCCTACCGCAGAGCATAGCTTCTGATGAAAGTCATCGACACCACAGCAGCGCTGCGCCAGCGCCTGGCGCGCGAAAGCGCGGTTGCCTTCGTGCCCACCATGGGCAACCTGCATGCCGGCCATTTGAAACTGGTCGAAATCGCGCGTCAACACGCCAGTTGTGTTGTGGTCAGTATTTTCGTCAACCCGCTGCAGTTCGGTGCGAATGAGGATCTGGCCAGCTATCCGCGCACGCTGGAGCAGGATTGCGCCCATCTGGAAGCCGCCGGCTCGGATATCGTGTTCACACCAAGCACCAGCGAGGTGTATCCGGTACCGCAGCATGTCCTGGTCGAACCATCGCCCATCGCCGATGAGTTGTGCGGTGCCGCGCGGCCGGGGCATTTCCGCGGCGTAACGACCGTGGTCCTCAAGCTGTTCAATATAGTACAGCCGCAAGTCGCCGTATTCGGCAAAAAGGATTTCCAGCAGCTTTTCATCCTGCGCGACATGGTGGAGCAACTCAATCTGCCCATAAAAATCGTGGCGGGCGACACGGTACGCGAAACCGACGGCCTAGCGATGAGCTCGCGCAACGGCTACCTGAAGCCTGCCGAACGCATGGAAGCGCCGCGCTTGCATCGCGCACTGCTGCAAGTGGTCCAGGCCGTAAAGAGCGGCCGCCGCGATTTCGATGCCATCGAAACCCAGACGGCGCAATACCTCACGCAATTGGGCTGGATCGTCGATTACATCTCGGTGCGGAGCGCCACGACCCTGCTCTCTCCGCAGCCCGAGGATCGGGCACTGGTCGCGCTGGGCGCTGCACGCCTGGGCAAAACCCGGCTTATCGACAATATCGAGTTTGCGTTATAATACGCGTCCTTTTAAATCAATCGGATAGCCACATGCAACGAACCATGCTCAAATCCAAGCTGCATCGGGTGCGCGTCACGCACTCCGAACTGGACTACGAGGGTTCCTGCGCCATTGACGAAGAATTGCTGGATGCCGCCGATATTCGCGAATACCAGCAGATCGAAATCTACAACGTCAACAATGGCGAGCGCTTCACCACCTATGCGATCCGCGCGCAGCGCAATTCCGGCATCATCTCGGTGAACGGCGCTGCGGCCCGCAAGGCGGCGCCTGGCGATATCCTGATCATTGCCACTTATGCCATCTACAACGAGCTGGAGCTGGAAAAATACCGCCCGGAACTGGTGTACGTGGATTCGATGAACCGCATCAAGGACAAGCGCCGCGACATCCCGATCCAGGCTGCCTGATCGCGCCCGGCATCGCGGGACAAAACAAAACGGCAGCCTAGGCTGCCGTTTTTTATTGACGCTGAGTTTAAGCCTTACACAATAAACTTCGAGACCAGCTCGTTCAGGTGACCGGCCTTTTGCGACAGGTCTTGCGACATGGAGTGGAAGGAGTTCGCTTCCTCTGCATTCTGGCGCGACAGGCCTTCGATATAGGTCACCGCTTCGGTAATGCCCCCCGTGGCGGCTTCCTGCTGCGAGGTCAGTTCGGCAATGGCGTCGGACAGGGTCACGATTTCCTGGACCGCACCGACGATACCGTTCAGTGCATTTTCGGCGGATTTCGCGCTGCTGGCCGCCGCATTGGCGTCCTGCTGCTTTTCCTGTACCGTCTTGGCGACTTGGTGCGATTTGCTTTGCAAGCTGGTAATGATCTGCGTAATTTCTTCGGTCGACTTGCTGGTGCGCTGGGATAGATTGCGCACTTCGTCGGCCACCACTGCGAAACCGCGGCCCGCTTCGCCGGCGCGAGCGGCTTCGATCGCGGCATTGAGCGCCAGCAGGTTGGTCTGCTCCGAGATGTCGCGGATGACTTGCATCACGGAACTGATCTTGTTGATTTCGTCCTGCAGCGAGGTAATGGATTCCGCAATGCCTTGCACGTCATTGGAAATGGTTTCCAGTGAGTGGATGGTATCCCCGACCACTTTGCTGCCGCCGACGGCAGCGGTGTTGGCTTCCTTGGCCGAAGACGCGACGCGCGTGGCCTGCGAGGAAACTTCCTTTACCTGGCTCGCCAGCTGCATGATGCTGGCGGCAATCTGGTGGGTATGTTCGCCCTGGCTGGCAATGGCTTCCTTGGTACGCAGCGCCATCGTGCTCATGTCGTCCGCCGAGCGGCCCAGTTCCTGGGAGGTGTCGGTCACGCCCTTGATAAGGACGGATACGCCCTTGCGCGCGCGGTCGGACTCGTAAGCCATCCAGGCAAAATCGTCCTTGCCCTGCAATCCGAATTTTTGCGAAAGATTGCCACCGGCGATGGTTTGCAGGTTACGGGCGATCGCCGCGGCGCGGTCCGCGGAACGGTACCCGAACCACAGCGCGGTCACGACATTCAATATCAGGAAAACCAGAATTACCGGCCATGAATTGTCGAAATACACGACCACAAATCCGACGGCCTCAAGGAAGCAGAGCATCAGGAATTGCTTCTTGAGGTTCAGCTGCTGTACGAATTTTTCAAAAATGTTCATAGTACTTCCAATTCGATAAATAGTTCCAGGCGTCCGATGCAATACCCTATATTGGGTATTTTAGCTATTTTGAGTAATCAGGCGCAAACTAAATTCCGTAATTCAGCTGGGTTCAGAAACGTAGCCGTCGTTTTGTAACTGGCTACTGCCTGGTAGGATACGACACCTAGGCACGGCGCGGTAATCCGTTTGCTCAATGCGGTCAAGTTTTCTTTCTGCGCAGCCATGTGCGGATCGATGCAATTGGCCACCCAACCTGCAAGACTCAACCCTCGCGCCGCGATGCTATCCACCGTCAGCAAGGCATGGTTCAAGCACCCCAGACGCATCCCTACGACCAGGATCATCGGCAACCCCAGCCGTGCGGCCAGGTCAGCGGTATCCTCGGTATCGTTGAGGGGAACGCGAAACCCTCCAACGCCCTCCACCACCAGGATATCGGCCGCAGCCGCCGCTTTCTTGAAGGCATCTTCAATATGATTCAATTCAATGCGTGCGCCGGCCATTTCGGCAGCGATATGCGGTGCCAGCGCTGGCTCGAATGCATAGGGGTTGATGACGTCGGGCGATAACCGGATATTGCTGGCCGCTTGCAACTGAGCGACGTCTTCGGAAATGAGGCTGCCGTTGGCATGCTCGCACCCTGCCGCCACAGGCTTCATGCCCACGGAGCGCAGGCCACTTTGTGCGAAGTGGTAAACCAGTGAGGACGCGATCAGCGTTTTACCCACGCCGGTATCGGTGCCGGTGACGAAAAAACCCTGCTTCATTTGCGATGCAGCTTGATCACGCTGGCGCCATCCGGCAAGGTGGTCGCAGCCGTCTCGGTTTTCCAGGCGTGACCGTAAACCACCTCGAAAGTCGCCGGCAATTTGCCTTGATCGCGGAAGCGTTCGTAGCGCTCGGTCAGGCGCGCGAGAAAGCCCTTGCCTTCGAGCCCACGTGGACGGCCATGGGCGGCATTGCGGGCGCCGATCGCCTTCAGGTCGCGCATCACGCCGAGCACGTCGTCGTAAGTCAATACGAAATGTTCGACGTCCATCACCGGCGCGGAAAATCCTGCCCGTACCAGTGCATCGCCGATGTCGTGCATGTCGATGAAACGGCTGACATGGACATGCTCCGGGTCGGCTGCGCTCGCTTCGCGCAGCTCCTTGAGCGTGTCCGGCCCGAAAGTGCTGAACATCAGCAACCCTTCGGGTCGCAACACGCGCGCCATCTCACCGAATGCAAGGTCGAGATCGTTGCACCACTGGATGGCGAGGTTGGACCACACCAGATCCATGCTGGCCGACTGCAATGGCAGGCTTTCGATATCTGCGCATACGGCGCTGCGGCGACCGGGGAAAAGTCGGCGCCACCATGAATCGGCACCAGCTCCTATACGAAGCATGCCGAGCGCGATATCGAGGGCGACCACATGGCTGTCCTTGTAGCGCTCGGCCAGCGCGTGCGCGGCATGCCCCGTCCCGGTACCGGCATCGAGAATACGGCGCGGCGCCAGCCTGGTGTAATCCAGACGCTCCAGCATCCGGCTGCGCACTTCCTTTTGCAGCACGGCAGCGGCATCGTAGCTCCGTGCCGCGCGGTCGAAAGAGGCACGCACACGCGCCTTGTCGAGGGTGTATTCGTCCTGCTGGTTCAAGTATTCGCCTCCGTGGCATCCCTGCATGCGCTTGCGGCAGAGGTTGACGCAAGAAATTGCAATGCCTCCGACAGGAACGTCGTCGGATGCGAAAGAAAAGGGGCATGCGAGGCGCCTTCGATCAGGCGCAAGCGGGCATGCGGCAAGTGCGCCGCCATCCACCGTGAAGCTTCCGCCGGCGCCAGCGTGTCGCGCTTGCCGTGGATCAGCAAGGTAGGCTGCTGCAATGCGAGCAACTCGCTACGCAGGTCGGTATCCAGCAGAATGCGCAAGGCGTCCTGCAATACCTCTCCCGCCGGTACCGGGCGGGCGAAGAACCGTTCGCGCAGATCACGCATCAGTGCCCTGGAGGATTCGCCGCCGAATGCCTGCAAGCCAAGGAAACGGGTCATGGTGTCGTGATAGTCGGCCGCAACTTGCGATGCGAACAAGTCGAACACCTCGGCCCCCACGCCGAATTGCCAGCCTTCGCCGTTGACGAAGCGCGGCGTAGCTCCGATGAGTACCAGCCGTTCGACGCGCTGCGGGTAATCGAGCGCCAGCCGCATTGCCACCTGCCCGCCCAGCGACCAACCGAACACGGCCGCTTTTTCAGGTAGCGCCTCCGCCAGGACTTCGGTCAGGCGCGGCAGGTTGTACGGTTTGCATGGAGCGCTCCATCCCATGCCCGGTAGGTCGACCACGTGCACGCGATACCGCTCGGCGAGCGCATCGCGTACGCCGTCCCACACGCCGCCGTGCATGCCCCAGCCATGAATCAGGACGATATCATTGCCACTGCCCGTAGTTTCAACATGCAAGCTCATTGCTCGCGCTCCGCCGCATGCAATGCCTCCACCAGGCGCATCACATCGTCTAGGGTATGCGCCGCGGACAAGGATATACGCAGGCGCGCAGTCCCTTGTGGCACAGTAGGCGGACGTATCGCCGGCACCAGAATGCCGTTTTCACGCAAGCGCTCACTCACGCGCAGCGCCTCTTCGTTGCTCCCTATCATTAGCGGCTGTATCGGCATTTCGGAAACATCCAAACGCCAACTCCTCGTTTTCAGGTTAGCGCGCAAGGCCGCAATCAGCATCTGCAGCTGCTCGCGACGCGCGGATCCGCCGGCAATGAGCGGAAGCGCGGCCAGTAGCGCCGCCGCCAGGATGGGCGGCATCGAGGTAGTGTAAATATAGGTACGGGCCCGCTGGACCAGGTATTCCACCAGATCAGGCTCGCCGGCGACGAACGCACCGGAAACCCCGGCGGCCTTGCCCAGCGTTGCCATATAGATGATGCGCGGGCTATGCACGCCGAAATACTCCAGCGTGCCGCTGCCATTCGCGCCCAATACGCCGAAGCCATGGGCATCGTCCAGCATCAGCCATGCGTCATGGCGTTCGCATAATTCCAGCAACTGCGGCACCGGCGCAATGTCGCCATCCATGCTGAATACCGCGTCCGCGACCACCAGCTTGCGTTTGGCTGCGCTTTGCGCCAGCTGCTTTTCAAGCGCCGCCATATCGTTGTGCGGATAGCGGTGCAAATCGGCACGCGACAGAACGGCAGCGTCGTTAAGCGATGCATGGTTCAGCCGATCGGCAAAGATGGCGTCGCCGCGGCCCATCAATGCCGAGATGGTTCCCAGATTGGCCATATAGCCGGTGGAAAAACAGACGGCGCGGGGCAAGCCGACAAAATGCGCCAGCGCCTCCTCCAGTTCGTGATGCAGGCGGTGATGGCCAGTAATCAGATGTGAAGCGCCGCCGCCTATGCCTATTTCTCCCGCTGCTTGCTGTACCGCGGCAATGAGCGCCGGATGGCTCGCCAGGCCGAGATAGTCGTTGCTGCAAAATGACAGCAATGACTCGCCGTCGGCGCGCAGTGCGGGCTGTTGTTTCCCGTCCACTACACGGCGCTTGCGCAGCAAGCCTTCCGCGGCATGAGCATCAAGCTCGTCACGCAATTCGCGGAAAGGGGAAGGGATGGTCATGAGGTATTACGCGAAAACAGCGGGGGAGCGAGGCTCCCGCCGCTATTCACTTGGACATGTTGATGCCGAGCTTGGCGAACAGCGCCTGGTCGGCTTCGACGTCGGGATTGCCGGTGGTCAGCAGTTTTTCGCCGTAGAAAATCGAATTCGCCCCGGCGAGAAAACACAATGCCTGCAAACTTTCCGGCATGCTCTGCCGGCCTGCGGAGAGGCGCACGTAACTCTTGGGCATGGTGATGCGCGCCACGGCGATGGTGCGCACGAATTCGAACGGGTCTAGCTCTTCCGTGCCGTGCAACGGCGTGCCTTCGACTTGCGTCAGCATATTGATGGGCACGCTTTCCGGCGGCGTTTCCATGTTGGCAAGCTGCGCGATCAGGCCGGCGCGCTGGTTGCGCGACTCGCCCATGCCGACGATACCGCCGCAGCAGACGTTCATGCCGGCGTCGCGCACACGGTCCAGCGTTTCCAGGCGGTCCTGATAAGTGCGGGTGGAGATCACCTCGCCGTAGAACTCGGGGGCAGTATCCAGGTTGTGGTTGTAATAGTCGAGGCCGGCTTCGCGCAGTTGTTCGGCCTGGCCTTCTTTCAGCATGCCCAATGTGGCGCAAGTTTCGAGGCCGAGCGACTTCACTTCCTCGATCATTTTCAGCACCGGCTCCAGATCGCGCTGCTTGGGACCGCGCCATGCCGCGCCCATGCAGAAACGGGAAGCCCCATTTTCCTTGGCGGCCCGTGCAGCGGCAACCACATCGTCCAGCGCCAGCAATTCTTCGTTTTCAACGCCCGTATGGTAGCGGGCCGATTGCGGGCAGTAGCCGCAATCCTCGGAACAGCCGCCGGTCTTGATCGACAGCAGCGTACTGACCTGCACGGCATTCGGATTGAAATGCTCGCGGTGAACGGTCTGCGCGCGGAACATCAGGTCGCTGAACGGCAGTTCGAACAGTTCGGCGATTTCCGCCACCGTCCAACGCTCTGAAACAGGTTTGGCCGTTGCCGGCCGGATGAATTCTACGGTTGATTCAAGCATGCTCTACCTCGATTGTCATATCTTGCCAATTCTCTTTGCCCGCGCGCACGATGTCGCGTATTGCCGGCAGTACGACTACCAGCAGTCCAAGGCCCCAGATAAGGAAGGCCAGGTTCCATGCGCCGCCCACCCATTTCGCCAGTTGCGAGCTGAAGTTCAAAACCACGACCAGGGCGCCGACAAAACCATAAAAACGGTGACCCGAAGGGCGCAGGTAGTCGACTACGCGCGGGTTGGGATGGTGGGCGATGGAGGCATAAACAAAAATGGAAGCGGCGATCCAGATGGCGATTGGAACCACAGTCGCCACGGCAATGGCCGAAAAGAAATTGAACATCTGCGCGGCACGCTTCTGGTCAGCGGCGGTAATCATTTTCGCTGGCATAATAGGGCCTGGGGAGAAAGCAGGAATTATAGCCTGTCAACCAACGCCACCGCAATTGATTGACATTAGATCAAAAATTAAGCAATTGCTCTTGCCGCAATCCTGCATGTTGTGTGCAGCGCCGGCACAGCAGCACATGTTGTGCATCGATTGCGAGCGGGATTTACCATGGCGCTCCGGCCATAGATGCCCCGTTTGCGCCGTGTCCACTGGCACTACCAGCATCTGCGGCCCATGCCTGAAGAACCCACGAGCATTTGATGCTACCCATGCCCTTCTGGATTACCGTTTCCCGGTCAATGCAGTATTGCAGCGCTACAAATACTCCGGCTTGCTAGCTGTTTCGGAACTGATGGGGCAGTTGCTCGCCCGCGACTTGCAAGCTGCCAGCCGTCCTGAATTGCTGATTCCGATGCCGCTCCATCCGACGCGGCTGCAGGAACGCGGGTTCAACCAGGCCACCGAAATCGCGCGCGTCGTTGCCAAAGCACTTGATATTCCCCTTTCGACGCGGCTTTGCTCACGCACACGCCCGACTCAACCGCAAACCGGGCTCCCGCTGAAGGAACGGAAAAGGAATATGCGCGGCGTATTTGCGTGCAGCCAGAACCTCGCCGGCAAACATGTCGCGCTCCTGGATGACGTGATGACCACGGGCGCAAGTCTCGATGCGCTCGCACGCGCAGTCAAGGATGCCGGTGCCGCTCGCGTTGATTGCTGGGTGATCGCGCGTACCTTGCCGACATGAAAGGCTTGCCCTGGCGCGTCTTTTCCGTCAGCAGGCGGATCAACTTTTCATTGCCGGATTTCTCAGCCAGCGCCAGTGCGCTTTCGCCCCGTCGGGTATGTATGGTGAGATCCGCGCCGCGCTCGATCAGGAGCTCCGCAATCTCCGCCGTGCCGCCGGATAGCGCCAACAGCAATGGCGTCCAGCCCAGACGGTCGCGAACGTTGATGTCGGCGCCCATCTTCACCAGCTTTTCCGCGATTTCCTTGTAGCCGCGCGTGGCCTTGCCGCATGCCAGCAATAGCGGCGAAAGGCCGAACTTGTCGCGCGTATTGGGATCGGCCCCTGCGTTCAGCAATATCCGGGCGATGACGGTATAGTTCTTCTTCAGCGCCGTCAGGATGGGCGGGTTGCCGCTTTTGTCCTCCTGATGAATATTGATGCCTGCGCGAACGAAAAGATCGACCAGCGCTTGGTCGCCGCGATTCAGGGCCAACTGGAATTGTTCGTCATTGAAAGGAATGCCGCGAAACTCGAGTTCGCGGATGGCTTCGACATGGCTTTCCGCCTCGCGGAACCGCTCCGTCTCGCGAAAATCGCGCAGGATCAGGATATCGTTCAGCACATCCTTCGGAAAACCCTGGCGGCCGCCGCGCGCATCGATGACGAGATCGGTGAAATACGCATCGATTTCAGCCGTATCCCACAGCGCGTCGATTTTCTGGAGGATGCGTTCGTATTTCTGCTCCAGCGCATGCGGGTAATCTTCCCTGAGGCATTCGAACAAGGGATATTTCATCTCATTCAGCTTTCGGCGGCATAATGATTTTAGGCGCCCTTTTGCTACTATTGTTCCGCATATTCACTATATAAAACCCGGAATCGCTCAAATCCATGTTTCACATCGTGCTCTACCAACCCGAAATTCCGCCGAACACCGGCAATATCATCCGGCTTTGCGCCAATACCGGCGCCACCCTGCATCTGGTCGAACCGCTGGGTTTCAAGCTGGAGGACAAGCAATTGAAGCGCGCAGGACTGGATTACCATGAATTTGCGACGCTGAACGTGCATGCCGATTGGGAGGCATGCCTGGCCGCATTGGAAGGCCGCCGCATGTTCGCGTTGTCGACGCGCGGCAGCCAGCCTTACGGCGAGGTGCAATACCAAAAGGAGGATGTGTTCGTCTTTGGGCCGGAGACGCGCGGGTTGCCGCAGGAAATACTCGAAACATTTGCGCCGGAACAGCGCATACGCTTGCCGATGCTGCCGCACAGCCGCAGCCTGAACCTGTCAAATTCAGTGGCGGTGATTACCTATGAAGCCTGGCGGCAGAACGGGTTCGAAGGCGGCAGGTAAGCTTCTGCTGCCTGCCGGATCAGCGGCTAGTGCTCAGCCTTCTGCTCGCGATTCAGCAGGTTCTCGACCGCGGCCCGGGGCGAACGCCCTTGCGAAAGGACCGCATTCACTTCGCAGGTAATGGGCATGTCCACGCCCAGTTCGCGCGCGCGATTGAATACTTCGCGCGTGGTGTGCACCCCTTCGGCCACATGGCCGAGCGACGAAACGATCTGCTCCAGCGTCTCGCCCTTGGCCAGACGCAATCCGACCGTGCGGTTGCGCGAAGCGTCGCCGGTACAGGTCAGGATCAGATCGCCGGCGCCGGCCAGCCCCATGAAGGTTTCCTGCTTGCCGCCCAGCGCCATACCGAAACGCGTGATTTCGGCCAGGCCGCGGGTGATCAATGCGGCGCGCGCGTTGCTGCCGAAGCCCATGCCGTCGCTGATACCGGCAGCGATGGCCATCACGTTCTTCAGCGCGCCGCCAACCGCGACCCCCACCACATCGTTGCTGCTGTAGACGCGCACCGTCCCGCCATGCATCGCGGCTGCGGCCTCGCTGGCGAACGCGGCATCGGCGGAAGCCAGGGTGATTGCAGTCGGCAAGCCTTTTGCCAATTCGCCGGCAAAACTGGGACCGGAAAGTATGCCGCGCAACTGGTTGGGCGGCAGTTCTTCCGCGGTGACTTCGTGCATCAGCTTGGCGGTGCCGTTTTCCAACCCCTTGCTGGCCCACACCACCGGAGCCTTGCAGCCGATTCCCTTGATGACGCGCAGGATTTCTCGAAAACCGGATGTCGGTACCACGGAGAGGATGAGGTCGGCCGAACCCAGCGCGGCTTGCAGATTTTCTTCCAGGCGCAAGGCCTCGGGGAAAATGTAATCCCCCAGATAACGCGGATTGGCACGTTCCCGGCTCATGTCGGCGACATGCCCGGCATTGCGCGCCCACAGCGTGACGGGATGGCGTTGAGCCAGGTGGATGGCAAGTGCCGTGCCCCAGGCGCCGGCACCAAGTACGGTGATCTTCATAAACTAAATCGTGGCGTACCGTTCAGCAGAAAACTGCCGTGCTGGCGGTTCATCACGTCCTTATAAACCCCAAACTTGATTGATCTGGATGTAGCCCATCAGCCCATCGCGGTGACGCACCTTGACCCAGCCGTTCAAACTGTTTTCGACATATTCAAGCGCGACATCCTGCTCTGCACGGAACACCAGGCGCGTCGAAGGATCGGCGGCCTCGTGCGCTTCCGCCTGCGGCACTTTCACTATGACCATGCGCTTCTGAACAAGAGACTTCGCTTCCACCCAGGCAAGCTCGCCGCGCATGTCGCGCACCTTGATCCAGTCGCCCAGGTTGACGATGACTTCCACGGGATAATACTGGTGCGCTACATAAAGCCTTTTGGCCTGCGCTGACGGTGCGTCGAACAGCACCGCCCGCGGCACGGCTACCGAACGGAAATCCAGCGCCCATGAAACTGCCGGAAGAACGAGCGCCAGCAGCAGGAGCGCTGCCTTAATGGGTCGATGCGCTGTCACCAGCCTGCGCCTCTTGCTGCTGCTTCTGCTGAAGGTAGAGCGCTTCGAAATTGATCGGGTTGAGCAATACAGGCGGGAACCCTGCGCGAGTGACCAGGTCGGACACCGCTTCGCGCGCGTATGGGAACAGGATATTGGGGCAGGTAACGCCCAGGATGCCTTCGACGGCTTCATTCGGCACGTTGCGGATCTGGAAGATGCCGGCTTGCGCGACTTCGACCAGGAAAACGGTCTTGTCTTCGATCTTCGACGTCACGGTGACGGTGATCACCGCCTCGAACACACCCTCGCCGATCGCCGCGGCCGAATTATGCAATTCGATGCTGACTTCGGGGTTCTCGCGTTGCAGGAATACCTGGGGCGCATTCGGGATTTCCAGCGACAGGTCCTTGACGTAGATTTTCTCGATGCCGAACACCGCTTGCGCGGCTTGCTCTTCACCCGCGGCTGGCGCCGTCTCTAGCTGGGCGTTTTCCTGATCTTGTGCCATTCTGATTCCTAAATTGTTGAGGGGCTAAAAGCTTGCCATTTTAGCCGCTTAACAATGCTTTAGGAAAGCCAACTTACTCCGTCAGCAAAGGATCGAGTTTCCCGGCCACATCCAGCGCCCGCAGATCGTCGAAACCGCCTACATGGCGCTCGCCTATCCAGATTTGCGGCACGGTGCGGCGGCCCGACTTTTGCATCATCTCCACGCGCCTTTGCGGCTCGAGATCGACGCGTACCTTGTCGATGTTTTCCACGCCCTTGCTGCGCAGCAAGCGCTCGGCGTTGATGCAGTAAGGGCAGGTGGCAGTGGTGTACATGGTGATGTGCGGCATGACTCAGCCTTTGGCCACCGGCAATTTGGCGTCGTTCCAGGCCTTGACTCCGCCCTTCAGATTATAAAGGCGCGTAAAGCCCGCCTTTTTCAACTGGGCACAGGCGGTGGCGGAACGTACCCCGCTCTGGCAGGTCACCACCACCGGCTTCTGCTGATACTTGCGCAATTCGTTGGCGCGTTCGGTCAACTTTGCCAACGGGATATTCTTTGCGCCCGGAATATGGCCGGCCGCAAATTCGCTTTCGTCACGCACGTCCAGTATCAGCGCATTTTCGCGGTTGATCAGCAGCACCCCTTCGGCGGGCGAAACGTCGGTCGCTCCCGATGCCCGGCTGCTCAGCAGCGGCCACAACAACATGCCGCCCGAACCCAGCAGCAGGCCGATCCACCAGATATTTTCCATGACAAATTTCAAGACTTGCTCCTTCAGGGCTTGGTCGCACAGTTCACAGGTTTCGCTCAACCCGAACCGGGCTTAGGATTCTATCCATCGGATAGAGGTTGGTAAATGCTCCTTGCAACAAGTTCAGTCGGGAATGCTCCGGCAAAGATATAAATTAGTTTATTATAAAACTCTAATATAGACAGTAACACAAGCACCTCCGATAATCTCATCCGCTATTTGTTCAGGTCGGCGTATCCGCAAAAAACGTCGCGCATCAGCTCAATCAATTTCAGTGTTCTTGGATCACCGATACGGTAATAAACACGATTAGCGTCCTTGCGGGTACGCAGCACATCCTTGTCGCGCAGGATGGCAAGGTGTTGCGAGATGTTGCTCTGGGATGTGCCAACCGCTTCGACGATTTCCTGCACGCTGACTTCCTTGTCGCCAAGCACGCAAAGAATCTTCAGGCGCAAAGGGTGCGACATGGCTTTTAGCGCGCGCGCTGCCTGATCGATCTGCTGATCATGTTCGATAATTCCGGATTGGCTTGTTTTTTGCATAGTTTTTTGAAGCAATGTTGGCGAAACTACCCTGTGATGCGAGTGTCACAACACCTTAACCTGTTAAAAGTATAATGCAAAAACCCTTAATATATAATAGAATAGCAATGGTTTATACATTGGAATATCAAGAAACGAAAAGTTGAGATGAAAGTCACCCCTGTTCTTCTGTTGATCCTGGACGGCTTCGGCCACAGCGAGGAATTCGCAGATAATGCCATTGCCCAGGCGCACAAGCCCAACTGGGATTCCCTCTGGCGCACCTACCCCCACACGCTGATCCACGCCTCGGAACATTCGGTCGGCCTTCCCTTGGGACAAATGGGCAATTCGGAGGTCGGTCATCTCAACATTGGCGCCGGCCGGATTCTCTACCAGGAATTCGAACGCATCAACCGCGCCATCGGCGACGGCGATTTCTTTACCAATCCGGCACTGACTGCTGCCGTGAATACCGCCAAGAACAACGATCGCACCCTGCACATCTTCGGCCTGCTTTCCAGCGGCGGCGTACATAGCCACGAGCACCACATTCACAGCATGGTGGAAATGGCCGCGCGCCTAGGCCTGCGCAAGGTTTGCGTGCATGCCTTCCTCGACGGCCGCGACACGCCTCCCAAGAGCGCGGAAGCGTTCATCAAGCGCATGGACGACACCTGCGCCCACTTCGGCACCGGACGCATAGCCACCATCATCGGCCGTTTTTATGCCATGGATCGCGACAAGCGCTGGCCGCGCATGGAAGCCGCGTACAACCTGATCGCTTGCGGCAAGGGCGAGTACCATGCGGCGACCGCGGCTGAAGGCCTGGAAAACGCCTACGCCCGCGGCGAAACCGACGAATTCGTCAAGGCGACCGTCATCGGCGAACCGGTGCGTGTGGAGGATGGCGACGTCATCGTCTACATGAACTTCCGCTCCGACCGGGCACGCGAACTGACCCGCGCTTTCCTCGACAGGAATTTCGAAGGCTTCCACCGCAGCCACATCCCCCAACTGGGCGGGTTCTTCACGTTAACGATGTACAACAAGAACGAGCTGTCGGCGCACGTGGCTTTCCCACCGGAAACCATACACAACAGCCTGGGCGAATACATCGGCAAGCTGGGCCTGAAGCAACTGCGCATTGCGGAAACCGAGAAATACCCGCACGTCACTTTCTTCTTCAATGGCGGCGAAGAGCAAGTCTATCCCGGCGAAGACCGCATTCTCGTACCGTCGCCCCAGGTTTCCACCTATGACCTGCAGCCGGAAATGAGCGCCTTCGAGGTCACCGAAAAGCTGGAAGAAGCGATACTCAGCAAAAAGTACGACGCCATCATCTGCAACTACGCCAATGCCGACATGGTAGGCCATACGGGCAACCTGCCTGCAGCCATCAAGGCGGTGGAAACGGTGGATATTTGCATCGGCCGCGTGGTACGCGCCATGCAGAAAATCGGCGGCGAGGTGATCATTACCGCCGACCACGGCAATGCGGAGTGCATGGAAGACCATACCCACCAGCAGCCGCATACCCAGCATACGACCAACCTCGTGCCCCTCCTGTATATCGGCCGCCCGGCACATCTCACCAAGAACGGCGCGCTTTCCGATGTGGCGCCCACGTTGCTGCGCATGATGGGATTGCCCCAGCCTATCGAAATGACGGGGCGCCCCTTGGTCGAGTTCGAGGATGTCCCTCTCGCCGTCAACGCACAGTAGCGACGGGCTCGGCATATCGATGAAGCGATGTATTCAGGCTGGCGCGCTGGCGCTCGCTCTTCTGACGCTCCCCCTGGCCCATGCCGCAAAACCCGAGGCTTCCAAGGAGGCGCTGCAGGAACTCAAGAGTCGAATCGAGTCGCTGAAGAAGGAACTCGATACGACCAAGGAAGCGCATTCGGAAGCTGCCGATGCACTGAAAAAGAGCGAGCAGGCCATCAGCGCCGCCAACCGCAAACTCTACGAGATAGCTCGACAGCAGGCGGACAGCCGCCAATCGCTGCAATCCCTGCAGCAGGAACTGGCCAGCCTCAATGAAACCATACAAGACCAGCAACAATTGCTGGGCAAGCAGTTCTACCAGCAGTATCTCAACGGTCAGCATGGTTACCTGCAGATCGTCCTGACGGGACACGACCCCAACAGCGTCACGCGCAACCTGAAATACTTCTCCTATTTGGCCCGCGCCCGCGCCGACATGATCGACTCCCTGCGCAAGAATCTCGAGCACGTCGCGACCCTGAACGAGAAAACGTCCGCCACTCTGGCCGAAATCAGCGCCTTGAAAGAGGAACAGGAACGCCAGCGGCAACAGCTGGAATCGGAAAAAAAGGAGCGCAAAGGCGTGCTGCGGCAACTGGCGGGCAAGATCGAAACCCAGCGCGGCGAGATTTCCAAACTGCGTCGCGACGAAAAAAGGCTGACGAACCTGGTGGAAAGGCTGGCGCGCATCGTACCGGCCAAACCCAAGCGTAAAAGTCCTTCGGCGCCCATACGCAAGAACGAGGCGCTGCCCAACCCTTCCCTGGCGGATAGCGCTTTCGCAACGCTCAAGGGCAAGCTCAACCTCCCGGTACGCGGCGATGTGGTAAGCCGCTTCGGCACTTCGCGCGAAGATAGCGGCGTTTCCTGGAAGGGATTATTCATCCGCGCCGGCGAAGGCAGCGAAGTCAAATCCATCGCCTCCGGCACCGTGGTATTCGCCGACTGGCTGCGCGGCTTCGGCAACCTGTTGATCGTCGATCATGGCGATGGCTTCATGAGCCTGTACGGTAACAACCAGGCGTTGCTGAAAAACGTGGGCGACGAAGTGGGACCGGGGGACAATATCGCTTCGGTCGGCAATAGCGGAGGCAATGCGGAATCGGGACTGTATTTCGAAATGCGCCACCGCAGCAGACCGTTCGACCCGCTGAAATGGTGCGTCGTCCGATAATTAACAACAGCGGGGAGATGATCAGTGCTGTTTCGGCTGCAACCTTGCAATGGAACGATCGTGCCATTTCGACAGCAGTCCCATGGCTGCCATCGCGCCCAGCAACGCCAGGAACATATCCCACTGCGTATCCCAGATGTCCCCTTGCGTAGCAAGAAACGCGACCGCATCGCTGCCGGAAGCCACTGCCACCCACCATTCCAGCATTTCATAGAACGCGCTGATCGCCAGCGCAACACAAACCGCCAGGAAGAACAGCCATTTGCCGGGCCTGAGCGGAGAAGCGCGCAGCAGGATTTCGCGCGCGACGATGGCGGGAATGAATCCCTGCGCGACATGGCCGAGCCGGTCGTAATAATTGCGATCCCACCCGTTTACATCGCGCAGCCAGTTGAACAGCGGCATTTCGGCATAGGTGTAGTGGCCGCCGACGAGGAGAATGACCGCATGGACCAGCATCAGCCCATAGGCAAGGCGCGAGAACGGAAAGCGACGCCAGGTCGCTATCAGCAGAGGGAGCGCGATGACGACGGGAGCGACCTCGAGATACCAGGTAAAACGGTCGTGCGGCTGGATGGCCGACCAGAGGAAAACCGCGCCCAGCACCGTCAGCAAGCTGGCGTAATAACGGCGGTCCGTGGTCATAGCCTTGCTTCCAGTATCTCCGCGACTTCCTCGTCCGTCAGCACGATGGGATTGGTTTTCATGCTGCTGCCCCGGCAGTTGGCAACCACGCGCGGAATGTCCGCGGCATGCATGCCATAGTTTCCCAGGCGCGGCAGTTGCAATCGTTCCGTCCAATCGGAGAGGATGTCCAGCATGGAAGCTCTTGCCGCCGCATCATCAAACTCAGGCGCGTCCGCCAGCAACCTGCCCAGAATCGCATACTTCTCCAGCGCCGGGCTGTCGGGCGCGCGCTGCTGCAGGCAGCGGATATTGCTGGCGCTGCACGCGGCTACCAGCGTGCCGCAAACGACGCCGTGCGGAATCGGGAAAAATGCGCCCAACGGCGCCGCCAGACCATGCACGGAACCCAGACCGACCTGGGCCAGCGTAATGCCGGACAACAGCGAAGCGTATGCCATGCCGCTGCGATGCGCGGCCAGGTCGCCCGTTCCCGCGTGCCAAGGCAAGAGGCTGTCGCGCGCGGCACGGATGCCGGACAGCGCCAGCGCATCGGTAAACGGGTTGGCTTTGAGCGAGACGTAGGATTCCAGCAACTGGGTCAAGGCATCCATGCCGTCCGCAGCGATCAAGGCCGCGGGACAAGTCGCCAGCAATTCCGGATCGACCACCGCATAGCGCGCCACCAGCGAGTCGTGGCGAAAGGATTTCTTGAACCCCTGCTCGCCCTGCACCGACAAAACGGCGTTCTTGGTCGCCTCGGAACCTGTACCGGCAGTTGTCGGCACTGCAATGAAAGGCACGGCCGGGCCCTGGTAGGGCAACTCCGGCCCGACACCTTCCAGGTAATCCATCACGCTATTGGGAACGCGCAACAACCCGGCGACCGCCTTCGCGGCATCCAGCACGCTACCGCCGCCGATACCGATCACTGCGTCGATCTGCGTCCCCCTGAACTGCCGCGCCAATTCGTCCGCCAGTTGCGGAGAAGGCTCTCCGCTGACGCTGACGTGCGCATAAGAAACCTCCGCCGTTTGCAAGCCATCCAGCAGTTCCGGCCAGGCGGGCGAATTGCGGAACGAGGCGCTGCCGGTCACCAGCAGCACGTTGCGACCGAATTCCAGCGCCAGTTCCGGCAAGCGGCGCCGCACGCCATCGCCGAACACGATGCGTGGCACGGAGGAAATCGCAAAAGCGGGGATATTCATGCCGGCTCTTCAGGATAAAGCCCGCGATAGCGCTTGCTCTCGCGCGGCTCCGCCATCCAGTTCGCCACGGTATCGCGCCACTTGAGGTAATGCGGCATCTGCTTGTGCAAAGCAGATGCCGCTTCGCTCGCATAAGCTTCGTACAACACGAATCGGGTCGGATCCTCGGACGATTGCAGAACGTCGAAGCGACGATTGCCGGCTTCCTGCACGGAACTCAAGTGGTTTTCGCGGGTAGCGCGCATGAAATCCTCCACATGCTCGGGCTTGACGCGCACATCAACCAGCGTGACATGCATCGCTATTCCCCGATCAGGTGCAACACCACGCGCCGGGTATAGGGCTCGTGCCGGTGCTCGTAAAGGAAAACCCCTTGCCACGTCCCGAGCGCGGGCTTGCCATCGATCAGCGGGATGCACAGATGCGTCTGCGTCAGCGCGGTGCGCACATGGGCCGGCATATCGTCCGGGCCTTCGGCGGTATGGACGAACAACGGGTCACCGTCCGGCACCAGGCGCGCAAAGAAGCGCTCGAGGTCGGCGATTACGTCGGGATCGTAGTTCTCGTTGATCAGCAGGCTGGCGGAAGTGTGCTGTATGTATAGCGTGAGCATGCCGGTGGACAGGCCGCTCTTCCGCGCCCAGGACACAACTTCGTCCGTAATGTCGTAAATGCGGCGGCCGCGGGTGTTGATCTGGATCTGGCTGGCGAGTTGACGCATGGCATTGGGTGTTCGAGGGGGAAATGCCTTAATTGTATTCCAGCACGAAGACTTTTTCCTGCAGCCGGGTCACGCCCCGGTCCCGAAAACGCTGCTCCTGCTCCAGGATATCCGCCATATGCAGCAGACGGATGGAACAATCGTCCGCATAGAATTCATGCACTTGCGCTTCGTTCACGCTGAACGGAGGCCCTTGCATCTCGTGCTGCGGATACTCGAATGAAACAAGCAAGGTACGCGTGCCGGACGCGAGCAGGCTGCGCATGTGGCGGGCATAACGCGACCGCATGTCGGGCGGCAGCGCAATCAGGGAGGCCCTGTCGTATACCGCGCGTACACCCTGCAAGTCGGCTGCGGTCAAATCGAAAAAATCACCGCAGAACAGTCGGATGCCTTCGGCTTCATGCACATTGAAGCGACCATGCTGACTCACCGTCGCATCCAGGCCGTTTTCTTCGAAAAACGCGCGGACGGCGAGTTCGCTGATTTCAGCGCCGATGACAGGATGACCTTGCTCTCGCAGCCATAGCATATCCCGGCTCTTCCCGCACAATGGGACAAATACCGGACTTCCCGCAGCAATGTCCAGCTGGTTCCAGTATGTCCGCAGGTAGGGATTGGTATCGGGCTGGTGGAATCCGATTTGGTTCAGCTGCCAGCGTTCGCGCCAGAAATCAGCCTGCATGTTGCTTATTCCCCTACTGAGCAGCCCAAGGCTACGGGCGATACAATTGATTGAAACGGGATTCGCTGAAGCCATTCATCAGGCTGTCGCCCACCAGTACCAGCGGCACCCCTTTACCCTTCAGCGCATCGTATTCGGCCCTTGCGCTCGCCGAGCTTTCGATGTCGTGATCCTGAAAAGCAATGCGGGGATTTGTTTGCTAGCCTTTTTTGGTGACGACGGGTGACGGCATCACCAGATTTTCCTCATAGGGATGGGCCGCGCGCTGGTAAAAATCCAGTACGCGCTTTACGTAATTGCGCGTTTCCGGATAAGGAGGAACACCCTTGTAGCGGTCGACCGCACGCTCGCCAGCGTTGTAGGCCGCCGCCACCAGTTCGATGTTGCCCTTATAGTAGGAAAGCAGCCAGCGCAGGTATTTGAGGCCACCCTTGATGTTCTGCGTCGCGTCGAAGGCATTCTTGACATTGAAGCGCTCGGCGGTGGCAGGGATTAGCTGCATGAGGCCCATCGCTTCCTTGTTGGAAAGCGCTTGCGGGCTGAAGTTGGATTCCACCGCGATCACGGATAGCGCGAAGTTGGGGTCGATACCGTACCAGTCGGCCAGCGAACGCACCATATCCACCACCCAGCGGCGGTTTTTCGGAAGCGCTTCCACGTAGCGTTCGATTCGCGTGACTTCGGGTTCGAGCTCGGACTTGATGGACGTTCGCGGCGGGAGTTTTTCCGGGGCGACTTCCGTCAGTACGCAGGGGGGAAGCTTATCCGCCTGCTGCAGATTGATGGTCTCCAGCATATTCTGGGCCTGGTAATGGCCCTGATGCGCGGCCACATGGAACAGTGCCGCCGCCTGCTCGCGGTTTTCCGGCACGCCTTTGCCGAAGGCATATTGCATGCCCAACCGGTATTGCGCCTCGGCGCTGCCCAACCGCGCAGCGGTGCAATAGAGATTGGCGGCCGACCAGCCTTTGTCGGGATCGTCCAGTTCGCTGGCCAGCGTGTCTCCTTGGGCGAGCAGCTCGCGGACCTTGGGAGATTCCTGGGAATAATCCGATGGCATGGAGGCGGCATAGGCCGCGCCGGCGGCGCACCAGAGAAATACCGCAACCGATTGTTTAAGAAAGATTAAAATGGCAGCACGCCCCGGCACCATGAGAGACTGACCAGTATACTCCCACCGAACTCAAGCGGTGCAATTCACGCATTATTTTCCTGCGAAAATCATCCTCACAGCTTGCGTTTACGCGCTTGCAGCAAGCCGCTGACGGCCAGCGATCCAAGCCCGAGCCCCAGGCCGAGCAGCACAATGGCACCCATGTGATCGCGTATCCATGGAAGGTTGCCAAAAAAATAGCCGCCGGGGACCAATATCAACACCCAGGCCAGGGCGCCGGCAACAACCCAAAACAGGAACTTCGTGAAAGTCATTCCGGCGACGCCGCCGACGAATGGCGCAAAGGTGCGCACGACAGCGACAAAAGGGGAAAATAGGAAGGTGATGTGCCCATAGCGCTCATAAAAGGCATGCGATCTTGCCAGAGCCGCCCGGTTGAGCCACGGATGGTTCCGGTCGTATGCCTTCTTGCCCACCGCCCGGCCCGTCCAGTAATTGAGCGTACTGCCCAGCACCGCCGCGGCAATCAGCAAAGGCATCAGCACCCAGATATTCAGGGCGCCGGTTGCGCAAAACGCTCCGCAGATAAAAAGCAGAGGATCGCCCGGCAGAAAGAACAGCGGCAGCACGCCTGTTTCGAGAAACACCACCAGGAACAGCATGGCGTAGACCAGCACGTGGTACTGGATGAGCATGCTGCCGAGGTGCTGATCAAAATGCACCAGCAGGTCCAGGAACTGTGCAACTTCCATGAAGGATTCCCGCAGCGGGCGACCACCTCAATATAACAGCGGCGGAATAAATGACAAGGCCGGGATCACCGGCCTTGTCCCGTCGGCGAAAACAGTCGACGACCAGATGCCGGAATTGGGAAAGACTGCTGGCTAACCCATCATTTCCCGAACACCATCCTGCCGTTTTGCACATCCACGCGGATCTTGTCCTTGGCCGCGAAGTGTCCGGCCAGGATTTCCTTCGCCAACGGGTTTTCGATCTCAGCCTGGATCGCGCGCTTCAGCGGACGCGCGCCGTAGACCGGATCGAAACCGGCATTGGCGATTTCGGCCAGTGCGGCATCGGTGACTTCCAGTTCCATCTCCATCGCCTTCAAACGCTTGGCGAGGTATTGCAGCTGGATCGCGGCAATGGATTTCACCTGCGCTTCGCCCAAGGCATGGAACACCACGACCTCGTCGATGCGGTTGATGAATTCCGGGCGGAAATAGCTCTTCACCTCGCCCATCACCGCCAGCTTGATCACCTGGTAGTCGTCGCCGGCCATCTGCTGGATCATCTGGCTGCCGAGATTGGAAGTCATGATGATGACGGTGTTCTTGAAATCCACGGTGCGACCCTGTCCGTCGGTCATGCGGCCATCGTCCAGCACCTGCAGCAGCACGTTGAACACGTCGGGGTGCGCCTTTTCGACTTCATCCAGCAAAATCACGCTGTAAGGCTTGCGGCGCACCGCCTCGGTCAGATAGCCGCCCTCCTCGTAACCCACATAGCCCGGCGGCGCGCCGATCAAACGCGCGACCGAATGCTTTTCCATGAACTCGCTCATGTCGATGCGGATGAGATGCTCCTCCGAATCGAACAGGAAACCTGCCAGCGCCTTGCACAGCTCGGTCTTGCCGACGCCGGTAGGGCCCAGAAACAGGAAGGAACCGTAGGGCCGATTGGGGTCGCTCAGGCCCGAACGCGAACGGCGGATCGCATCAGACACCAGCCGTACCGCCTCGTCCTGCCCGACCACGCGCTCGTGCAGCTTGTCTTCCATCTGCAGCAGCTTGTCGCGTTCGCCCTGCATCATCTTGGAAACGGGAATGCCGGTAGCGCGCGACACCACCTCGGCGATTTCCTCCGCGCCGACCTTGGTACGCAGCAGTTTGTGCCTGGCCTGCGTTTCCTCGGCGCTGGCAGCCTGTTTCAGCTGTTCCTCGAGCTGTGGCAGCTTGCCGTATTGCAACTCCGACATCTGCTGCCAATCGCCGCGGCGCCTGGCTTCTTCCATCTGCTGGCGGATGGCTTCGATCTCTTCCTTGATATGCACACCGCCCTGCACCTGCGCCTTCTCGGCCTTCCATATCTCGTCCAGGTCCGAGTATTCCTTTTCCAGGCGCGCGATTTCCTCCTCGATCAGCGCCAAGCGCTTCTGCGATGCCTCGTCCTTTTCCTTGCGCACCGCTTCGCGCTCGATCTTGAGCTGGATAATGCGGCGTTCCAGCCTGTCCATCGCCTCCGGCTTGGAATCGATTTCCATCCTGACGCGCGACGCGGCTTCGTCGATCAGGTCGATCGCCTTGTCCGGCAGGAAGCGGTCGGTGATGTAGCGATGCGACAATTCCGCCGCGGCAACGATGGCCGGATCGGTGATATCCACCCCGTGGTGCAGCTCATAGCGCTCCTGCAGGCCGCGCAGTATGGCGATGGTGGATTCGACGGTCGGCTCGTCCACCAGCACTTTCTGGAAACGGCGCTCCAGCGCGGCGTCCTTTTCGATGTACTTGCGGTACTCGTCCAGCGTGGTCGCGCCGACACAGTGCAATTCGCCGCGCGCCAGCGCGGGCTTCAGCATGTTGCCGGCGTCCATCGCGCCTTCCGCCTTGCCGGCGCCGACCATGGTGTGGATTTCGTCGATGAAGACGATATTGCTTCCTTCGTCCCTGGCCAGTTCGTTCAGTACCGCCTTGAGCCGCTCCTCGAATTCACCCCGGTATTTCGCGCCGGCCAGCAGTGCCGCCATGTCGAGCGATAGCACGCGCTTGTTCTTCAGCGTTTCCGGCACCTCGCCGTTGACGATGCGCTGCGCCAGCCCTTCCACGATGGCCGTCTTGCCGACGCCGGGCTCGCCGATCAGCACCGGATTGTTCTTGGTGCGGCGCTGCAGCACCTGGATCGCGCGGCGGATTTCGTCGTCGCGGCCGATCACCGGGTCGAGCTTGCCCTGGCGCGCGCGTTCGGTCAGGTCCATCGTGTATTTCTTCAGCGCCTCGCGGCTGCCCTCGGCTTCCGCGCTCTGCACGTTCTCGCCGCCGCGCACGGTGCTGATCGCCTGCTCCAGCGCCTTGCGGTCGAGGCCGTGCTGTTTCAGCAGACGCCCCGCTTCCCCCTTGTCGCCGGTCAGCGCGAGCAGGAACATTTCGCTGGCGATGAAGGCGTCGCCATGCTTGAGCGCTTCCTTGTCGGTCAGGTTGAGCAGGTTGTTGAGATCGCGCGAGATCGAAATCTCCCCGCCCGTGCCTTCTACTTTTGGAAGACGGTCGATGGCTTGCTGCAGGCCACTCCTCAGCGGCGCCAGGTTGACGCCGGCGCGCGACAGCAGCGACGCGGTGCCGCCATCCTCCTGAGCCAGCAGCGCGGACAGCAGGTGGGCCGGTTCGATATAGGCATGATCGTTGGCATTGGCCAGGCTCTGGGCGTCGCCCAGAGCCTGCTGGAATTTGGTGGTCAATTTATCGAAACGCATGGCTGGTTTCCTGTTGATTGCAATGATTCCAATGTGAGGGGCGAAACCGGTTTTTCAAGCTTTCCCTGCATAAGGATAGGGATTTAAATTTTTCTGGTTGCGCACAGCCGCGCCAGCGCACACAATATGCAGCGCTGAACCTTGTCAAGAATGCCGTTCACGCGCAAATAAAGGGACTTGTCGAAAATACCATGACAAAGTTGCAGTATGTATTCCGCACACACAGCGATGACGGCCGACTGCTTCCACAGCGGGGCAACGCATTTCTCCAATGACTGCTGAAACGCTTAGCGAAACGCAGTCATTCGAGCCGCTCATGAAAACGGCTCAAGGGTTGGAAACCTTGCTGCGTACGTTGCTCAATGCCAGCCCCGATTTCATTTGCTTCAAGGATGGCCAGGGCCGGTGGCTTGCGGCGAACGAAAGCGGCCTCGCCCTGTTCCAGCTCGACAGCAACAGCTACGCCTTCAAAACCGACGACGAGCTGGCCGAACAGGCGTCGCCGTTCTATCGCGAAATCTTCCGTCTCTGCGGCGAATCTGACGAACGCACATGGCTGGCACGCACGACCTTGCGCGAAGAGCAGATGATCGCCTCGCCGGACGGCGCGCAGAAGTTCTTCGATGTCATCAAGGTTCCCTTGTTCACCGAAGACGGCAGCCGGTACGGCATGGTCGTGCTGGGTCGGGACATCACCGACCGCAAACTGGTGGAAGTCAGTTCCAACCGGCGCAGCGCCATCCTCGATGCACTGATCTCCACCGATTGGCTGCTCTATTCGACGGAATCCTGGCAAAAGGCCATTCCTGCGGCGCTGGAGCTGATCGGCAAGGCGTCGCGCTTCACCTGCATCCAGATTTTCAGTAACCATCCGGACAGCGCCGGCATCTGCAGCGAGCTGATCAGCTGGATAGACCCCAGCCACAGCCGCTTGCCGCTGCGCGACGAACGCCGCGAGATCGATTTCAGCCTGCCCGAGCATCGCCGCTGGCGGGAAATGCTGGAACGCGGCGAACCGGTATTCGGAACGCTGGCGGATTTCCTGCCTGCCGAGCAGGCATTCCTGCAGCAGCGCCAATCGCAATCCATCGTCCTGCTGCCTATCCATGCCGACAAACAGTGGTGGGGACTGATCGGCTTCGAGCGCTTCGATAGCGCCGAGCGGATTTCGGGCGAAGAAATCGGCGCGCTGCTCGCCGCCAGCCGGTCGATCGGCGTCGCCATCCAGCGTGAGCTCGCCAACAAGCGGCTGGGCCAGGCTTCCATCGCTTTCGATACCGCCGCGGAAGGCATCATGATCTGCGACGCGGAGAACCGCATTACCGGGATCAACAAGGGGTTCACCGAAATCACCGGGTACAGCGAAGGCGAAGTGCTGGGACTATCGCCCGCCATCCTCAATGCCGGCATCCATTCGCCGGAATTCTTCGCGTCCATGTGGGCCAGCCTCGAACAAACCGGACGCTGGCGCGGCGAAATCCGCAACCGCCGCAAGAACGGCGAAATCTATCCGGAATGGCTGACGATCACGGTCGTCAAGAACGAGGAAAACCAGATTTCCCATTATGTGGCGGTATTCGCCGACATTTCGGAAATCAAGCATTCGCAGCAGCGCCTGTACGAACTGGTGAACCACGATCCGCTGACCGGCCTGCCCAATCGCCGCCTGCTAAATGAATTGCTGGAGCATGCCACCAAGCGCGCCGAGCGGGAAAACACCAAGATCGCGCTGCTGTTCGTCGACCTCGACCGTTTCAAGAACATCAACGACACGCTCGGCCACCAGGTCGGCGACAAGCTATTGAAGCAAGCAGCCCTCCGACTCAGCGCCGCGGTACGCGACAGCGACACCATCGCCCGCCTGGGCGGCGATGAGTTCGTGGTGATGATGGAATTCATGGGCGACATCCAGGACCCGGCCACCGTCGCCAAGAAAATCATCGCCAGCATCCAGGACGAGTTCGTGATCGACAATTACGAGCTCTTCATCGGCGCCAGCATCGGCATCAGCATCTACCCCGAAGACGGACGCACCGCGGACGACCTGATCAAGGCGGCCGACATCGCGATGTACCAGGTCAAGAACGAGGGCAAGAACGATTACCGCTTCTACGCCAGCCAGCTGAGCGACCATGCACGCGAGCGCCTGACGCTGGACACCTTGCTGCGCCGCGCGCTGGAGCGCCAGCAACTGGAAGTGTATTACCAGCCGCAGGTATCGCTGGAAACCGGCAGCATCATCGCCGCCGAGGCCCTGCTGCGCTGGAATCATCCGGAGCTGGGCGTGGTCGCGCCGGACAAGTTCATCCCCCTGGCGGAGGAAACCGGCCTGATCGTGCAGATGGGCGAGTGGGTGCTGCGCGAAGCGGCCAACCACGCGATGTGCCTGAGCCAGCTCGACCTTCCGCTGCAATGGATCGCGGTCAACGTTTCCGGGGTGCAGATCCACCGCTCCAATTTCGTCGATACCGTCTACGGCGTGCTGGTGGAAACCGGCTGCGACCCGGCGATGCTGGAGCTGGAGATCACCGAAAGCGCGATCATGCGCAACGTGGAATACGTCATCGACGTTTGCAAGCAGCTGAAGACCATGGGCGTCCGCCTGGCGCTGGACGATTTCGGCACCGGCTATTCCTCGTTGTCCTACCTCAAGAAATTCCCGCTCGACAAGCTCAAGATCGACCAATCCTTCGTGCACGACCTGCCGGAGGACGCCGAAGATGCGGCCATCGCCAGCGCCATCATCGCGCTCGGCCATAATCTCGGGCTGGGCATCATCGCCGAGGGCGTGGAAAGAATCGAGCAGCGCGACTTCCTGTATGCGCGCGGCTGCAATGAAGCGCAGGGATACCTCTACGGCCGCCCCGTCTCCTTTGAAGAGCTTGTGACCCTGCTGAAAGCCAGCCGGCCCGAGGGGACTGCCCCATGAAACCGGACCCGATCAACACCATTACGCCAGATCAGCTGCGCGTCGGTCTATACATCCATCTCGACCTGGGCTGGATGGACCATCCTTTCACCTTCAGCAACTTCAAGATTCGCAACGAAGGGCAAATCGCCCAGATCAAGGCGCTCGGCCTGAAGAAACTGCGCTACGATCCGCTGCGCAGCGATATCGAGCCCGCGCCCAGGCAGGCGGCGCCAGCCTCCGAATTGCACGCTTCGGCCGTCCCCGGGTCCCTGGCTCCGGAAACGAGCGAAGATGCCAGGGAAGCCTTCGAAACGCAACGCCTCGACGAACTGCGCCACGCAGTCCATGAATGCGAACACAAATTCGCACAGGCGGCCAGCGCGGTCACGCGAATCGAGCGCGAAATCCATATCACGCCGCCTAAATCCATGGCCGAGGCACACGCGCTGGTGGACAGCATGGTGGAATCGCTGCTGACGGAAAGCGACGTCGTGCTGCATGCGATGAACGACCGCCGCGGCATGGCGGAGCAGTATTCCCATGCGCTCAATGTCACGGTGCTGGCGATGATCCTGGCGAAATCGCTGGACATGAGCGAGGAGGAGGTCAAATTCCTGGCGATGGGCGCGCTGTTCCACGACATCGGCAAGTCGCAGATTCCGGACCGCGTCACGCGCAAGACCGATCCGCTGACCAAATCCGAGCTGGCGCTGATGCACGAGCATTGCAAGTTCGGCGCGAATTTCGCCGAGAATTTCAAACTCCACCCCAGGGTGACGCAGATCATCCTGCAGCACCACGAATGCGTGGATGGCAGCGGCTTTCCCAACAAGCTGCAGGGGGAGCAGATCGACCGCCTGTCGCGCATCGTCGCCATCGTCAACACCTACGACAACCTGTGCAATCCGATGGATATGGCGTCGGCCATGACGCCTTATGAAGCGCTGGCCAACATGTTCTCGCGGCAACGCGCCAAGCTCGACCCTTCCATCCTCAAGCTGCTGATCAAGAGCATGGGTGTTTATCCGCCCGGCAGCATTGTGCGCCTGTCCAGCGGCGACCACGGCATGGTGATGGCAGTCAACCCGAGCAAGCCGCTGCGTCCCTGCGTGATGTTGCATCTACCCGATGTGCCGCGCAAAACGCCGATGCTGATCGACCTGGGCGAGGAAGCGGCGCTGAGCATTATCCAGTGCCTGCGCCCCCACCAGTTGCCCAAGGCAGCCCTGGACTACCTCAGTCCGGGCAAGCACATCAGCTATTACTTCGACAAGGAACCAGCCAAACCCGGGCAGTAACTCAGGCGGCGCAGGACCGAACCGTCATTTTCCAGACGAGCCGCGCGCCCAGTTATCCAGCCACACCGGATCCACTTTCCCGGAGACGCCCTGCACGCGGCCCGCACCGTCATAAAAATAGCTGCGCGGCAACTCTCCGTGCCATTTGCGGTCCACGGCAAAATACAGGCGATCCGGATCCTCCCCGGCAAAAATCCAGCGTTCGGTGTTTGGGGGAATCTTGAATCCGGCCAGTTTCTCCGCGGCCTGGGACTGCATCTCCAGACTGTCGGTACTCACCAGCACTAGCCCGATGTCCGGACGCTTGCGTACCAGCGCGGTCAGTTGCCGGACCTCGTCCGGGCAATACGCGCAATCCACCGACCAGAAGGCCAGTATGAACGGCTTGCCAGCGTGGGCCTGCTCAATGGCGAGGCGGCTTTCGCGGCCGAAAGCCTGAAAATCTCCCGCCGTAGCCGGCAAAGTGAACAGCATCACGGCCACCCCCAGCCAGCGCTTCATTTTCGCAGTGCTCCCAGTTCAATCAGCCGATAGCCGTCGCTGCGTGTATTCCATGACAGGTAAACGTGCTGCCCGTCCGACACCAGAAATGGATTGTCGGCAGCGCCAGCGGTCTCGGCGGTTTTTCTCGCCTCGCCCCAGGTACGGCCGCCGTCATCGGACACCATGGCCTGGATGACGGTGCTTTCCGCCGTCAGCTCCTTCCATACCAGGAAGACCTGTTCGCCGGCGCTCAACAACCATGGGTGTCCGGCCTGCGCATCGGAATTGCCGAAGCGCCGGGCCGGTACCGCGACCCAGGCGCTGCCGTCGATGCGCGTGTGATACAGGCCCTGGCGGCCCTCGGCGCCGTCGAACCAGGCGAGGTGCCAGCCCCAGTCCCCACCGCGCGCGATGGCCGGACCGTGGTGCGGGCAGGCATCGATCCTCCAGTTGCCGTAACCGACCCGCACCGGCTCCTTGAGCACGCCCGAGGGACCGACGCGCGCGATCGCGTGGTCGCGTATGCTGCCCTCGTACACATGCCGCCAGAAAATCGCCGCGCTGCCGTCCTGCTCCGTCACCAGGCCGATGCGGCAGCATTCGCAGGTGCCGTCGGCCACCTTGTATTCGGCGTCGAAGGTCGCGCCGTGGTCGCGCGAAACGGCGTAATAAATCGCAGCCCCGTCATATTTCTTGCCGGCCGCCTGCGCCGCATGCAGGTCGCGCTTGTCTATCCAGGCCACGTAAACGGTACCGTTATCGGCGACCGCCAGCGAGTCGAAGCGATGCGTGATAGCGTCGCGATTGCGGTTGATCACGACCGGTTCGGCAAAGGTCAGGCCGCCGTCCAGTGACCGGCTGAACCTGATGTTGCCAGCATATGGCTGGTCCAGGGCCTGGGTCCAGGTCACGTAAATCTCGGCGTTCTTGCCGAACGCGATCTTGGGACGCAGTTCTCCTTCGGAGCCTATTTTCTCCGGCCGCGGATTGACGGCGACCGGAGTGGAAAAGCTCTTCCCCTTGTCGGAGGAATGGTCCACCAGCACGCGGCCGTCCTTGGCTGTGACGCGCCATAAGCGTCCCTGCGGGTCGAAAGCCACACTGGCCGCGAGCGCAGGCTTCCCCGACGACGGCAATTTTTCATGGGACTTCCCCTCGTGGGCGTGCAAGGGCAACGCGAACCACAGGAGACAGCACAGCAGCAGGTTTCTGGTCATGTCAAGGAAGCGCATCACTCGGGTTTCGATCCCCAATGATAAACCACGCCGACATATGCCGTGCGCGGCATGCCGGGCGCGAACTCGCGTCCGTTGGTGGCCGAGTATGCCGCCGCTTCGGCATAGCGCCTGTCGGTCAGGTTCATCAGCCGGCCGTAGACTTCCCATTCCCGGCTCAGGTAGTAATTCCCCCGCAGGTGGAAGAGGTCGTGCCCGTCGTATTTCTGCCCGGGTGTATTCGCCTGGTCCATGCGGTAGCTGCCCAGGTGGACCCATTCCAGCACCAGTTTGCCACCGTTCAGCAGCGCAGGCGCGTAGTCCAGTGCGAGATTGGCCAGAACACGCGGAGCGCTCTCGATCTCGTTGCCGGAGAAATCCCGATTCACGCCTGCCACGACTGCCTCCCATTTCTCATAGCGATGCCTGGCATACGAGAATGCGCCGCTCAGGCGCAGCTTGTCCAGCAACGCCGCCGACAGGCCGAGCTCTACGCCGCGATGGCTGGTCTTGCCGTTGTTCACCGCGGTGGTCTCGCCGCTGTCGTCCCGGAAACCCAGCACGTCATTGGTTTTTTCGAGATCGAACAGCGCCAGGTTGTAATCCATCCTGCCCCAGCGGCCGCGCAGACCGAGTTCGTAATTGCGCGCTTCGATAGGTTCCAGCCCGACGGTATTTACGCTGGCGCCTTGCTGGAACAACTGGCCTTCGGAGGGTGCGCGGAATCCTTCGGCATAGCTGGCGTAGAGACTGTCGGTCGCATTCAACTGCCAAGTCGCGCCGAGTTTGGGGCTTAGATGGCTGAAGTCGACCTCGGTACTCGCCGGACGGCGCTTGTTGCCCGTGGCCAGTTCGGAAAGATGATTGTCGTAATCGTAGTGGATACGGTCGTAACGCAGCCCGGCGGTGATACGCAGGCGTTCCACAGGCGAAAACTCGGAATGCAGATAAGGCGAAATGCTGGTGTAGGTCACGTCGTAATCGTAATTGGTGACTCCCGTGGTGTAGGAGGTATAGCGTCTGGCCCCGGAAGCCAGTGTTTCGAACGAAGGCGTGATCGCACGCTCGTGATAGCTGCCCGGGCTGCGGTCGAGATCGATGCCCGCGATCAGCCGTATGCGCATCGGTTCGAAGTCGCGGCGGTATTTGGCCAGCACTCCGTACGAGTAATTGCGCGAAGTGTTGATCTGGTTGGGTGTGCCGATGTAGTTGGGCAACTGTTCCATCTCGTTATAGCGCAGATAGGGCGTGATGCTGACTAGCGCCGGTCCCAGCGACTTTTCGTACGCGGCGGAAAGCCGGGCGGCCTGCACCTCGCGGTAGGAGATCGGAATGTAGTTGAGCCGGGGCTGGCGTCGGTAATCCGCTTCCCGCAAGCGGGTGCTGCCGGCGGCCTGCTGGTCGATGTCGGAGGTGGAAAGCAAGGTCTTCAGCGTGGCATCGTCGCCCAGCGCCTGGTCCCAGCGCATCGAGAAGCTGCGGCGGTCGTAACCCGTGGCATCGCGCCAGCCGTCGGTATGGGTGATGTTCACGCTGGGCCGCACGCCCCAGGTTTCGCCGCCGCTGCCGCCGGTGAGCAGCAGGCGGCACCAGCCGTGTTCGCCGATTTCGGTATTGGCTTCGAACTCCGGCGCATCGGGCGTCGGCCGCGAAAGCACATTGATGATGCCGCCAATGGCATCGGAGCCGTACAGCGCCGTCGCCGGCCCCTTGATGACCTCGATGCCGCCGGCTTGCGGCAGGTTGATCTCGTACAGCGCGTTGTGATTGAAAAATCCGGTGGAGCGCGTGGGAATGCCGTCCTCCAGGTAGAGGTAGACCGGATTCGTGGTCAATGGCTGGCGGATCGCGGCCTGGTGCCCTTCCCCGCTGGTGACGTTGATCCATACTCCGGGGATCTTGCGCATGATTTCGGAGGGATGCGCGGGTCGGGTTGCGGCTAGCTCTTCCGCGTGGATCACATTGACGGTGGCGGGCGTTTCGGAAAGCTTCTGCGCTTCGCGGGTGGCGGTCACCGTCACCTCTTCCGCGAGCAAAGCCGGTTCCTGCGACAGGTGCTCCGCCGCAGCCGGAAAAGCAGCCGCTCCCAGCAGCCAGACGATGTTTTTATTCATGGGTCCGATTGTACGAAGGGTGTGCGCAGACCGGAATGTGACAAGTTGTCGCACGAAACGATCCGCCGCGACGATATGCCGCATTTCCCCTGCCTCGCACAGAAGATTAAAATCGCCGGATGAACCTGCCGCTGACCCCGCCGACCAACGCCGCCATCAACAACTTGCGGCGGATTTTCGTGCTGCGCAACGTGATGATCGCGTTCCTCTCGCTGACAGCGCTGGCGCTGGTCTATTTCGACATCCCGCTTGAGCTGCGGCCCATTTTCGCCTCCGTCGGCCTCATGCTGCTGCTGAATGCCTGGACCTGGCGACGGCTGCGCCAGGCCGACCGCGTGAGCGACGGCGAACTCTTCGCGCAGCTGCTGGGCGACATCGCCGCGCTGACACTGTTGTTCTATTTCACCGGCGGCTACAGCAACCCGCTGGTCTGGATGTACCTGCTACCCCTGGCGGTGGCTGCCGCGGCCTTGCCCGCCCAATACGCCTGGCTGATGGCCGGGCTGACGACCACGTGTTATTCCACGCTGGTGTTTTTTCACGTCCCGCTTTCCCACTTGCACGTGCATTACCGCGAAGGCCTGGGCCTGGATACGCACCTTGCCGGCATGTGGCTGGGGTTCGCGGTGAGCGCGGCCCTGGTGGCCGGCTTTATTTCACGCATCGGGCAGAACTTGCGGGAAAGCGACCGGCTGATCGCCGACGCACGGGAGCGGGTGCTGGAAAGCGAGCGCATGCTCGCGCTGGGCGCGCTGGCCGCTGCGACTGCGCATGAACTGGGTACGCCGCTCACGACGATGGCGGTGCTCGCGGGCGAGATGAACGATGAATACAACGGCCATCCCGGCCTTGCCTCCGACCTCGCGCTGTTGCGGCAGCAGATTGCGCGCTGCAAGGAAATTCTTTCCTCGCTCACCGCATCCGCCGGCGACATGCGCGGCGCGGGAGCCAGCAGCGTTGCCCTGGATACGTTCCTGGACGAAACCCTGCAGCGCTGGCGCGACACCCGCCCGGCGCTGCAATTCGATTGCCGACTGCAAAGTGCAACTCCCGCCCCGCGCATCGCCGCGGACCGTACCCTGGGCCAGGCCTTGGTCAACCTGCTCGACAATGCCGCCGACGCCTCGCCCGACCGCATCGAAATGTCCGGCGGCTGGGACGGCGCCGAACTGCGGCTCGACATCCGCGATTTCGGCAGCGGTTTCACACCGGAAATCGCCGCCCGTGCCGGCACGCCGTTTTTCACCACCAAGCAGGAGGATGGCATGGGAATCGGCCTATACCTCGCCCGCATGATCATCGGCCGCCATCACGGCGGGGTCGTGCTCGAAAATCATCCGCAGGGCGGCACGCTCACCCGCATTCGCCTGCCGCTGGCGGGCCTGGTTATCGGGGCTCAGACTTGAACGGGGAAAGCAACCTCCCCAGCCTGCTGCTGGCGGACGACGACATCGTTTTCTGTGAAGTGATGGGACGCGCCTTGCGGCGCCGCGGCTTCGAGGTTTTCATTGCGCATGATGCCGAATCCGCTGCGCGCATTGCCGAAAGCGAGCCGCCGGAGTATGCGCTGGTCGATCTGAAAATGCCTGGCCAGTCAGGGTTGGCGCTGGTACGGCGCCTGAATGCCATCGAACCGGCCACGCGCATCGTCGTGCTCACCGGTTATGCCAGCATCTCCACCGCCGTCGAGGCGATCAAGCTCGGCGCGACGCATTACCTGGCGAAACCGGTAGATGCCGATGAAGTCGTCGCCGCATTCAACCGCGCTGAGGGCGACGAGACCATCTCCGTCGCGACGCATCCGTTGTCGGTCGACAGGCTGGAATGGGAACATATTCAGCGCGTGCTGGCCGAGCATGATGGCAACATTTCCGCCACTGCGCGCGCACTGAACATGCATCGCCGCACGCTGCAGCGCAAGCTGGCCAAGAATCCGCCGAGTACCTTCTAACCGCTTAAAGCTGCCGTTGTGCCGCGATTGCGGACAACGCGATATGGGTCAGGATGGGTTCGCGTGCTGCTTTTCTTCGATCAGACCGTCCCACAACAGCAGGACCACACCCACGGTGATCGCCGAATCCGCGATATTGAATGCCGGCCAGTAGAAAGTTTCGTAATGGAAAAACAGGAAATCCACCACATAGCCTAGCGTCAGGCGATCGTAGAGGTTGCCGAGCGCGCCGCCCAGCACCAGGCTGAGGGCGAAACAGAACAGCTTTTTTTCCGGGTGCTTGCGAAGCAGGTGAATGATGACACCCGCCGCGACAATCGCGAACGCGCAGAAAAATACTCGCTGCCAGCCACCGGCGCCGGCCAGGAAACTGAATGCCGCCCCCTCGTTGTGAAACAGCACCAGGTCAAAGAAGGATGTTACCGCCCGATGCTCGCCGTAAGTGAGCGACGATTGCACCAGATACTTGGTATAGAGATCGAGCGCGACGATGATCGAGCTCAGGCCCAGCCAGTTACGCATGCTCACGTGGTTCTCCTTCGCCATACAGATTGCTGACGCAACGACCGCATATATGAGGGTACGCAGCATCGGCGCCGACATCGGCGCGGTAATGCCAGCAACGCTCGCACTTCCGATGGGCACTCGGCGTGACGACGATCCTCTCGTCCGTCGCGCTTGTGGCGCGGTGCAGCGATGCCCGCGATGTGATCAACGCAAACCGCAGATCGTCGTCCAGCGTCGCCAGCGCATCGTAATACTCACCGTTGACGTGAATATCGAGCTCCGCCTGCAACGATGAACCAATGCCGCCGGCAGCGCGTACTTCTTCCAGCTGCTTGAGAACGCGCGTACGGAATTCACGTATGGTTGCCCATTTACCGACCAGCGCGCTGTCCGTTGCCGGAAACTCGTGCCACAGGTGCAGGAAAACACTGTCGTCTGCGTTGTCCGCCACGTCCGTCCATGCCTCCTCGGCGGTAAAGCTGAGGATGGGCGCCATCAGCTTCAGCAGGCTTTGCGTAATATGCCACAAGGCACTTTGCGCCGCGCGGCGCGCCCGCGAATCGGAACCCGCCGTGTACAACCGGTCCTTCAGGATATCGAGGTAGAAACCGCCCAGGTCTTCCGAGCAGAAACCGACGAATTTCTGTGCGATCAGGTGAAACTCATAGCGCGCGTAAGCGGCGGTCATTTCATCCTGCAAAGCCCGGGTCATCGCCAACGCGTAGCGGTCGATTTCCAGCCATTGCTCGACCGGCAGCATGTCCTTCTGCGCATCGAAGTCGGCCAGGTTGGCCAGCAGGAAACGCAGCGTGTTGCGGATGCGGCGGTAGCTTTCCACCACGCGCTTGAGGATCTCGTCGGAGATGGTCAGCTCGCCCGAGTAGTCGGTCGACGCCACCCACAGGCGCAGGATGTCCGCGCCGTAGGTGTCCATCACCTTCTGCGGCGCGATCACGTTGCCCTTGGACTTGCTCATCTTGTGGCCGGAGCCGTCCACGACGAAGCCGTGCGTCAAGAGCGCCTCGTACGGCGCACGGCCGTCGATGGCGCAGCCGGTCAGCAGGCTGGACTGGAACCAGCCGCGATGCTGGTCGGAGCCTTCCAGATAGAGGTCGGCCGGATGCTGCAGATCAGGACGCCGTTTCAGCACGGCCGCATGCGTGGCACCGGAATCGAACCATACGTCCAGCGTGTCAGTGACCTTCTTGTACTGCGCGGCGCCTTCAGGCGCGTGCTGCTTGAGGAAGGCGTCGCCGTCGAGCGAGAACCAGGCTTCGATGCCTTGCTGCTCCACCTGCAGGCATACCTTTTCCAGCAGTTCGCTGGTCAGCGGATGCGGCTCGCCGGTTTCCTTGTGCACGAACAGCGGCATCGGCACGCCCCAGTTGCGCTGGCGCGACACGCACCAGTCGGGACGGTTCTTGATCATCGCTTCCAGGCGCGCGCGTCCCCAGGACGGGAAGAATTCCGTGTGTTCCACGGCGGCATTCGCGATGCCGCGCAATGTGTTGCCGCTGGTGCCGTGCTGGCCCATACCGATGAACCACTGGTGCGTCGCGCGGAAGATCACCGGCGTCTTGTGGCGCCAGCAGTGCGGGTAACTGTGGTTGAGGCGGGCCGAGGCCATCAGCACGCCATTTTCCTGCAGCGTTTCGATGACCACCTTGTTGGCGTCCCAGATGCTCATGCCGGCGAATTTCTCGACGCGGCTGTAGAACTTGCCGTCATCGCCCACCGGGTTGTCCACCGGCAGGTCGTAGCGCATGCCGACCGCATAGTCGTCCAGGCCGTGTGCGGGAGCGGTGTGCACCAGACCGGTACCGGCGTCAGTGGTCACATGGTCGCCGCAAATGACGGGCACGGTGCGGCTATAGAACGGATGTTGCAGCCTGAGGCTTTCCAGCGCGGCGCCCTGGCAGGAGCCGAGCACCTGCGCCGACTCCTCGCCGTAACGCGCCAGCGTGGCTTCGGCCAGTTCATGCCCCAGGATCAGCAGGCCCTTGCCGGTCTGGATCAGGTCGTAACTGAATTCGGGATGCACGCAAACCGCCTGGTTGGCCGGCAGCGTCCACGGCGTGGTGGTCCAGATCACCGCAAACGCGGGCTCATGGATATGCGCCACGCCGAACGCACGCGCCAAGGCGTCGTTATCGACCGCCTTGAAGCCGACATCGATCGCTGGCGAGTTCTTGTCCTCGTACTCGACTTCCGCTTCGGCCAGCGCGGAGCCGCAGTCCACGCACCAGTGCACCGGCTTGGAGCCCTGGTACAAATAACCGTTTTTATAGATTTCGCCGAGCGCGCGCATGATGTCGGCCTCGGTACGGAAATCCATCGTCAGGTACGGATCATCCCAATCACCCAGCACGCCGAGGCGGATGAAATCGGCCTTCTGGCGCTCGACCTGCGCCTTGGCATACTCGCGGCACAGCTCGCGGAATTTCGCGGGGGGAATCTCCTTGCCATGCTGTTTCTCGACCATGAGTTCGATCGGCAGGCCGTGGCAATCCCATCCCGGCACGTAGGGCGCATCGAAGCCGCTCAGCGTCTTGGATTTGACGATGATGTCCTTGAGGATCTTGTTGACCGCATGACCGATGTGGATGTCGCCGTTGGCGTAGGGCGGACCATCGTGCAGGATGAACTTGGGGCGGCCTTTGGCGATTTCGCGAATCTTACGGTAGCGCTGCTTGTCCTGCCATGCCTTCACCCAGGCCGGCTCGCGCTTGGCGAGATCGCCGCGCATCGGGAAGGGGGTATCAGGCAGGTTCAGCGTATTTTTATAGTCGGTCATGTTTCGTTCTTGAAATAATCTCTCGCCATCTCTTCATCGATGGCCATCTGGCGCTTCAGCGCCTCCAGGTCGGGGAATTTTTCTTCGTCGCGCAGCTTTTTCAGGAAAATCACATGCACGTGGCAACCGTAAATATCCTGATTGAAATCGAACAGGTGTACTTCCAGGGTCGGCCTGCCATTGATCTTCATGGTCGGCCGTACGCCGAGGCTGGCAACACCCGGAAACGCCACGTCCCCAATACCGCTTAATTTTACCGCATAGACACCGAAAAGCGGCGGCCGGTCGTGCAGCATGTGGATGTTGGCGGTCGGATACCCGAGCACCCGTCCCAGTTTGTCGCCGTGCGTTACATGACCGCTCAGGCTGTACGGCCTCCCCAGCAGCGCCGCGGCATGCTCAAGGTCGCCATCTGCCAAGGCTTTGCGTATTGCCGTGCTGGAGACACGCTCGCCTTTCACCGTCAAATCCGGCACGCTTTCCACGTCGAAACCGGCATCGCGCAGCAACGGTATACCGCCCACGCGATCCGCCCCGAAGCGGAAATCAGCGCCCACCAGGATCAGGCGCGCATCCAGCCTGCGCAGGATGTCGTCCATGAACGCCTGCGCGCTCATCGAAGCGAGCTTGTGATCGAAGCGGCTCAAATAGACACGCGCCACCCCGGCTTCCTCGAACATCTCCAGTTTTTCGCGCAGCGAAGTCAATCGCGCCGGGGCGGTGGTGGGTGAAAAGAACTCGCGCGGATGCGGCTCGAAGGTCATCACGCAAGGCTCAAGCCCGTGATTGGAGGCGCGGCTACGCAAGGATTCCAGGATGGCGCGATGGCCTAGATGTACGCCGTCGAAATTGCCGATCGCCAGCGCAATCGGCGCCGAGGACTGAGAAGGTATATGACGAAAAACCTGCATGGCTATCGTCAACCGTTAAGCTTGGGCGCGCCGCATGAAATCACGCAAGCGTATCCCTTGCAGCCATAACACAAGGAAGTAAATGACGGCCCCGCCGGTTATCAGCAAGGTGATACGCAGCAGTTTTTCCAGGAATCCATATTCCAGCCAGCTGGCTTCCGCGCCCATCCCGAACCACAGCACGGCTCCCATCGCGCTCACCGCGATCAGCAGCTTAAGCAGGAACATCATCCAGCCCGGTTGCGGCTGGAAAATGCCATCGCGCCGCAAATAGTAGTAAAGAAGGCCGGCATTGAGACACGCACCCAATGAAATCGCGAGCGCAAGGCCGGCATGCCTGAGCTGCCACACAAAAACCAGATTCATCGCCTGCGTGGCAAACAGCGTGAAAATTGCAATTTTCACCGGCGTCTTAATGTTCTGGCGCGCATAGAAAGCGGGCGCGAGCACCTTGATCAAAATCAGCCCGAGCAAGCCGACGCTATACGCGACCAATGCCTGGCGCGTCATCAGCAGATCATGAACGTTGAATGCTCCGTAGCGGAACAGCGCGGCAATCAGCGGCACCGACAGCACAGCCAATGCCACGGCAGCGGGGAGCGCGAGCATGAAGGTCAGGCGCAAGCCCCAGTCCAGCAACTGGGAATACTCGCCATCGGCTTTGTCGGCAAAACTTCTGGAGAGGCTGGGAAGCAGGATGGTACCGAGCGCCACGCCAAGCATGCCGGTGGGAAATTCCATCAGCCGGTCGGCGTAATACAGCCAGGAAACGCTGCCAGTCACGAGAAACGAGGCGAATATGGTGTTGATCAGCAGGCTCAATTGCGCGATGGAAACGCCGAACACTGCCGGCCCCATCAGCTTCAGGACGCGCCAGACGCCCTCATCCTGCATATTCAGGCGGAAACGCGGCACCAGGCCGATTTTCAGCAAAAACGGTACTTGGAAGGCCAATTGCAGCACGCCGCCGAAAAATACCGCCCAGGCAAGCACCATGATGGGCGGATCGAAATAGGGCGCGAAGAACAGCGCGGCGATGATGAACGACAGATTGAGCAGTACGGGTGTAAACGCCGGCACCGAGAAACGGCTCCAGGTATTGAGTACCCCACCTGCCAGGGACACCAGGGAAATGAAGAAGATATAGGGAAACGTGACGCGCAACAGGTCGACCGTAAGCTGGAATTTGTCCGGGCTGGCCTTGAAGCCGGGCGCACTGAGATAAACCACCCAAGGCGCCGCAATGACGCCCAAAATCATCACTACCAAGAGCGCCAGGCCGAGCAGCGTCGCGACATGGTTTACCAGCGCGTGGGTTTCATCATGTCCGCGCCTATTCTTGTATTCCGCCAGGACGGGGACAAAAGCTTGGGAAAAAGCGCCTTCGGCGAACAGCCGGCGCAGCAGATTGGGAATCTTGAAGGCAATGAAAAAAGCGTCGGTGTAGATGCCGGCGCCAAATACCCGCGCAATCAGGGTATCGCGCACGAAACCCAGAATGCGGGACAAGAATGTCATGCTGCCGACCGTGGCCAGCGCTTTGAGCAGATTCATACAACCGATTGAAAAACAAAGGCGCTTATCTTACCATGTCGGTCTCATTGAACGGTCTTGCAAAAGGCCATTCGAATCTGTATGATTGCGCGTTTCAAATTTTGCATAACTTTCAGGAGTTTTAATGGCTAACAGCGCACAAGCAAGAAAGCGTGCCCGTCAGGCGGTAAAGCAACGCGCCCACAATGCGAGCTTGCGTTCTGCCCTGCGCACCGCGGTCAAAAAAGTGATCAAGGCCGTCGAAGCTGGCGACAAGGTCGCCGCACAGGCAGCGTACAACGCAAATGTCAGCGTGATCGATAGCATCGCCGACAAGAAAATCATTCACAAGAACAAGGCTGCTCGCCACAAGAGCCGTCTGTCCGCTGCCGTCAAGGCAATGGCCGCTTAATTCGCGCGCCTTGTTCGTCAAAAAGCCAACCTTGCGGTTGGCTTTTTTATTGCCCTCGATTGCTGGATTCGACCGGCAGCTACGAAACTCAACCTTCTACCCGAATCCGCTCGCGAGCGGATAATGCGTTTGCGATGACCTGCTCTGCAGCATCGCCGATTACCGTGAAATGCCCCATCTTGCGGCCGGGACGGGCTTCATGCTTGCCGTAGAGATGCAGCTTGAGGTTCAACTGCTCGAACAGTGCATTCCATTCCGGCTCTCCGTCACGCCAGATATCGCCCAGAAGATTGACCATCACGGCTGCGCTATGCAACCGCGGATCGCCCAATGGCAAGCCGCATAATGCGCGGACTTGCTGTTCGAACTGATTGGTGACGCACGCATCGATGGTGTAATGCCCGGAGTTGTGCGGGCGTGGGGCCATCTCGTTGACGTACAACCTGCCGTTGCAGACGAAAAACTCTACGCCCAGCGTGCCGACATAATCCAGTTTTTCCGCAACACCGCGGGCCAGCGCCTGCGCTTGCTCGCGCACCTCGGCACTGCCGCGTGCCGGCACGATGCTGATATCGAGAATACCGTTGCGATGGATGTTTTCGGCAACGGGAAATATCTGCATATTGCCGGACGTATCGCGCGCAAGCACTACGGAAACCTCGTAATCCAACGCCAGCATTTTTTCCAGGACGCACTGCTCACCATTGAATTGGTGGAATGCAGCCACGGCTTCCTCGCGCGTGCGCACGCGCGCCTGCCCTTTGCCGTCGTAGCCGAAGCGGGCCACCTTCAGGATGCCCGGATAAAGGCCGGCATCTTCCCCCGGGATATCGGCTTCGGCATTGATCTCGGCATAAGGCGCATGCGGAAAACCGTTGTCGCGTAAAAAACTCTTCTCCGACACCCGATGCTGGCAGATCGCCACGGCTGCGGCGGCAGGATGCACCGGCACCGACTGCGCCAGGGAACTCAGCGTGCTGGCCGGAACATTTTCGAACTCGGTGGTCACGGCCACGCATTCGCTTGCCATGCGGTCGAGCGCCGCCTGGTCATCATAGGCCGCGCAAAGATGGACATCGGCCAACAAGCCAGCCGGGCTGTTCTTGTCCGGATCGAGCACCATGACCCGATATCCCATCTCGTGGGCGGCAATGACAAAAAACCGTGCAAGCTGGCCTCCGCCAAGCATGCCCAGCATGGAAGGCGGCAGTATCATGCGTCTCCCTTCAATGTCATGGCGAGCACTTTCTCGGTTTGCTTGCGGCGGAAATCGGCCAGCTTTTCAGCCAGTTTGGGGTCGGTGGTTGCCAGCAACGCAACGGCAAACAGTCCGGCATTGGCTGCGCCAGCCTCGCCGATGGCGAAAGTCGCCACCGGGATGCCTTTCGGCATCTGCACAATGGAAAGCAGCGAATCCTGGCCTTGCAGATGCTTGGAGGGGACCGGCACTCCCAGTACCGGCAGCGCCGTCTTGGCCGCCACCATGCCGGGCAAATGCGCGGCGCCGCCTGCACCGGCAATAATCGCGCGGTAGCCGCTGGAGGCAGCATTTTCGGCAAATTCGAACATCAGATCTGGTGTGCGGTGCGCGGAGACGACGCGCGCATCGTAGGGCACGCCGAACTCCTCCAGCATGGTCGCGGCCGCCTTCATGACGGGCCAGTCGCTGTCCGATCCCATGATGATGGCGATTAAAGGTTGTGTTGTTGTCATGATTTCCCCTGATTTAAGAGAAGCGCCGATTACCGATTACTGCAGAACCAGGTTGTCCCGATGGATCAATTCCGGTTCGTCTACATAGCCGAGTATCTGCTCGATCTCATGGCTGGGCTTGCGCAGGATGCGTGCGGTTTCCACGGCAGTATAGTTGACCAGGCCGCGCGCCACCTCCTGGCCGCTGGTATCGAGGCAGACGACCAACTCGCCGCGCTCGAAATCGCCAGCCACTGCTGTGACGCCGATCGGCAGCAGGCTCTTGCCGTCTTCACGCAAGGCCTTGGCGGCACCGGCGTCCAGCGTCAGCTTGCCACGAACCTGCAGATGATCGGCAAGCCATTGCTTGCGTGCGGTCGTTTTCATTTCAGGCGCGCGCAGGTGGGTGCCGATCATCTCTCCCTCCGACAGGCGCACCAGCACGTCCTTCTCGCGGCCAGAAGCAATGATGGTATGCGCACCGCTACGCGCGGCGCGCTTGGCGGCAAATATCTTGGTCAGCATGCCGCCGGTGCCGACACTGCTGCCCGCGCCGCCGGCCATTTTTTCCAGTTCCGGATCGCCCGCCGTAGCGTGCTGAATTAGCGTTGCCGCCTTGTCCTTGCGCGGATCGGCGGAATACAAGCCCTGCTGGTCGGTCAGGATAACCAGCGTATCGGCCTCAATCAGGTTGGCGACCAGCGAACCCAGGGTATCGTTGTCGCCGAAACGGATCTCATCGGTCACGACGGTATCGTTTTCATTGATGATAGGGATAACGTTGAGATCGAGCAGGGTGCGTAGGGTGCTGCGCGCATTGAGATAGCGCTTGCGGTCCGCCAGGTCATCGTGGGTCAGCAGCAACTGCGCAGTGTGCATTTTATGGCGCGCGAAACAGGACTCGTACATCTGCACCAGGCCCATTTGCCCGACTGCGGCAGCGGCTTGCAATTCGTTGATTGCGGTAGGGCGCTTCACCCATTCCAGCCGCTGCATGCCCTCCGCCACCGCGCCGCTGGAAACCAGCACGACATGGCGCCCGAGCTGGCGCAGGCGCGCAATCTGGTCCGCCCAAGCGGCAATGGCAGCCTGGTCCAGTCCGCGGCCGTCATTGGTGACCAGGCTGGAGCCGACCTTCACCACGATGCATCGTGCGCTGGCAAGCAAAGAGCTCATTCGGGATAAGGTTCCTGGTTCTGTTCTGGTTGTTCTGCACGCTGCCGGTCCAGGTAATCCATGATGGCATAGGTCAGCGCCTGGCAGCCCTCGCCGCTCAATGCCGAGATGCAGAAGGAAGGCGCATCCCAGCCAAATTCCCGCAAGAAGGCTACACGCGTATCGTCCCGCTTGTCGGCCGGCAGCATGTCGATCTTGTTGAGCACCAGCCAGCGCGGCTTATTGTAGAGCGCTTCGTCGTATTTCCTCAATTCCTCGATGATCGCGCGCGCCTCGGCGACCGGATCGACCGCCTCGTCGAACGGTGCGATATCGACGATATGCAGCAACAACCGGGTACGCGCGAGGTGGCGCAAGAACTGATGTCCAAGGCCGGCCCCTTCCGCCGCGCCCTCGATCAAGCCGGGAATATCGGCGATGACGAAGCTGCGATTGGTATCCACGCGCACCACACCGAGGTTGGGATGCAGCGTGGTGAAAGGGTAGTCCGCCACCTTGGGCTTGGCTGCCGACACGGCACGAATAAAGGTGGACTTGCCGGCATTCGGCATGCCGAGCAGGCCGACATCGGCCAGCACCTTCAATTCCATGTAAAGCTCGAACTCTTCGCCCGGCTCGCCCTTGGTGCACTGGCGCGGGGAGCGATTGATGCTGGACTTGAAGTGAATGTTGCCGAGCCCGCCATTGCCGCCCTTGGCGAGCATGGCTTGCTGGCCATCGTGCGCGAGATCGGCGATTACCTGCCCGCTTCCCTTGTCGGTAATGACCGTGCCCACCGGGACACGCAGCACCATATCCTCGCCGCGCGCACCATAGCAATCGGAACCGCGCCCGTTTTCACCACGCTTGGCGCGGAACACCCGGGTGTAGCGGTAATCAACCAGCGTATTGATGTTGCGGTCGGCAATGGCGTGGATAGAGCCTCCGCGTCCGCCGTCACCGCCGTCCGGACCGCCCATGGGCTCGTACTTCTCGCGCCGGAACGTGGCAACACCATTCCCGCCGTCGCCGGCGTACACCTTGATGGTCGCTTCGTCGATGAATTTCATTGGTCGCCTGTCGTCGCAAAATAAAAAAGCCCTATCGTGGCGATAGGGCTTTTTTGTTGAATCATGATCGCCTTAGGCGGGGATGATGCTCACGAACTTGTGACGCAGGGCACCCTTGACCGTAAATGCAACCTTGCCGTCCACCTTGGCAAACAAGGTGTGATCCTTGCCCATGCCAACGTTTTCGCCAGGATGCATTCTGGTACCGCGCTGACGCACGATGATGCTGCCAGCGGAGACCAGTTGGTCGCCGAATGCCTTGACGCCCAGTCGCTGAGCATTTGAGTCGCGGCCGTTACGGGAACTACCGCCTGCCTTTTTATGTGCCATTGCTAACTCCTTTTACTTGGCAGCAATCTGCTGGATCTGAATTTCAGTGTAATTCTGACGATGACCCTGAGTCTTGCGATAGTGCTTGCGGCGACGCATCTTGAAAATCATCACCTTGTCGTGACGACCGTGCGAAACCACAGTGGCCTTGACGCTAGCGCCATTGATCAGGGGGGAGCCGATGGTGACATTGTCGCCATCCGCCACCATCAGCACCTTGTCGATAACCAGTTCACTGCCGACTTCGCCGACTAGTTGTTCAACCTTGAGCTTGTCACCGGCCGCTACGCGATATTGCTTGCCGCCAGTCTTGATGACCGCATACATGTTAAGCCTCGTTTGCTTATGCTTCGAAATGAACCGCGCATTATACGGAAAGGTCCCGTAATTGCAAAGCCGATTTTGCATCAGGCCGCTCACGCGGCTATGCTAGAATCGCCATCCATAATCAAAACCCAGCCAACAGCCATTTCGCCAGCGATTCCAGTGTCCATCGAAAACATACAAGCGGTCATTACCGATGACATGCAGGCCGTCGACGCGGTGATTCGCGATTGCCTGCGTTCAGAAGTCGTCCTGGTCAACCAGATCTCCGAATATATCGTCAATAGCGGCGGCAAGCGGCTCCGACCGGCGCTGGTGCTGCTCGCGGGCGGCGCACTTGGGGGCGTTAGGCCGGAACACCATACGCTGGCTGCCGTCGTGGAGTTCATCCATACCGCAACCTTGCTGCACGATGATGTGGTGGACGGCTCCGGAATGCGACGCGGCAAAGCGACGGCCAATACCTTGTTCGGCAATTCGGCCAGCGTACTGGTGGGTGACTTCGTCTATTCGCGCGCCTTCCAGATGATGGTCGGCGTACAAAACATGCGTGTTATGCAAATATTGGCTAACGCCACCAACACCATTGCGGAAGGCGAAGTGCTGCAGCTGCTGAATTGCCACGACGCAGACATCAGCGATGACATGTACCTCAAGGTCATCCAGTACAAGACTGCAAAGCTGTTCGAAGCCGCCACCCAGTTGGGCGCCATTATCGGCGAAGCTTCGCCCAGCGATGAAGCGGCCATGCGCGAATACGGCATGCGCCTTGGAACAGCCTTCCAGTTGATCGATGATGTTCTCGATTTCAGCGGCAACAGCAGCGAAATCGGCAAGAACGTGGGCGATGATCTCGCGGAGGGCAAACCCACCCTGCCCTTGCTGCATGCAATGCGTCATGGGACGCCCATTCAGCAGCAACGGATACGCCATGCCATCGAGCAAGGCGGACTGGAAGATATGGAGCATGTGCTGCAGGCCGTACGCGACACCGGCGCGCTCGATCATGTGCGCCGCATGGCCCAGTCCGAGGCGGAGCTGGCATGCACAGCCATCGCGCACCTGCCAGCTTCAATTTATCGGGAAGCTCTGATAGAATTATCGACCTTTGCGGTCAACCGCAGTTTCTAGCAGTATTTCGGGGTGTAGCTTAGCCTGGTAGAGCGCTACGTTCGGGACGTAGAGGCCGGAGGTTCGAATCCTCTCACCCCGACCAACTTCTTCCCGCGCCAGGCATTCCGTAATATCCCAGAGGAAGTGAGCAGGCCGGACAATTCACATACCCGACCTTGCTCGAACGCATTCCCTTACCCGCTATTCGCCAATGATAAAGGAACAGGAGCCGAACGGCTCCTTGAGCGTCAATTAGTTGACTGCGTCCTTCAGTGCCTTGCCGGCAGTGAAGGCCGGGGACTTGCGGGCAGCAATCTTGATTTCCTTACCGGTTTGCGGGTTACGGCCGGTACGTGCAGCACGCGCGTTCACTTTGAAAGTGCCGAAGCCGATCAGGGCAACGCTGTCACCCTTCTTGAGGGCCTTGGTGACGGCAGCGGTAAAAGCGTTCACAGCCTTGCCGGCATCCGCCTTGCTGATGTTGGCTTCGCTGGCAATGGCATCGATCAGTTCTGTCTTGTTCATGCGGTTCTCCGTGTTAAGTTGAGTTGCTCACTACAGGAATCAAGCCCTGTAGGCTCCGAACTGTATCGCCTGTTGCGCCGCTTGGCAATCGGTTGCGCATGAAAATGCTGATTCCATGCGCTTTACAGCACAACTTTCTCTTGCATGCGCTCCGATTCCCACGTACATTGATTATCGTTACATCAATCAATTAAATTATGGAAAACGATAATACCAAGCGCGGCGGCGCCCGGCCTGGAGCGGGCCGCAAGCCGGGGAGCGGTCTCTATGGCGAGCCAACCAGTGTATTACGCGTACCCGCCAGCCAGGCAGGCCCTATTCGGGACTTCCTTTCCGCGCTCAATCAGAAGCGCCAGCGAAAGGCGCAGGACAATGTGTTCGAATTGGCAGAGCTCGCCGTAGCAGATCGTGCATTATCCTTGCCCCTGTACACCTCCAAGGTGGCGGCAGGGTTCCCCTCGCCCGCGGACGATCACGTCGAGCGGCGGCTGAACCCCAGCGAGTACCTGGTGGACAACGACACTGCGACCTTCTTCGTGCGGGTCAAGGGCGACTCCATGATAGACGCGGGCATTTTTGAAGACGACGTGCTGGTCATCGATCGTTCGCGCGTGCCGCAGGTCGGCGACATCGTGCTGGCAGTGCTGGACGGGGAGTTCACCGTCAAGACGCTGGGCAAGGGAAAATCCAGCCCTCGCCTGATCCCGGCTAACAAGCATTACCCGGTCATCGAGGTCAAGGAAGGCCAGTCTTTCGAGATATGGGGTGTCGTCACGGGCTCGATGCGCAAGTTCAAATGACGCAGCGCGCCATTGTGCTCGTCGACGTCAATAACTTCTACGTCAGTTGCGAGCGCGTGTTCAACCCCCAATTGGAAGGCCGGCCGGTTATCGTACTCTCCAATAACGACGGCTGCGCCATTTCCCGCAGCCAGGAGGCGAAGGCGCTGGGGGTGCGTATGGCCCAGCCGTGGTTTCAAATGCGCGACCTGGCCGAGCAACACGGGATCGCCGTCCACTCCTCCAATTACGCACTCTATGCGGATATGAGCAATCGCGTGATGTCGCTGCTGGCCGAACTCGGCCGGGAACAGGAGATTTACTCCATCGATGAATGCTTCCTGAATCTTACCGGAATGCACAGTTTGGATCTGGAACCCCACGCGCGGCATATCCGCCAGACAATCCGCCAATGGACGGGACTGCCAACTTGTGTAGGAGTAGGGGCCACCAAGACGCTCGCCAAGCTGGCGAACCATATTGCCAAGCAAAACCCGGATTGCAATGGCGTGTGCAATCTGAATGCGATGCCCCTGGCTGCCCAGGAAGAATATTTCAGCCAGATCCCGGCAGCCCATGTCTGGGGCATCGGGCGCCGCCTCGCTCCCAAGCTGGAGGCGCTAGGAATCCTGACCGTACGCGATTTACAGCTTGCCGATGCGGCATTGCTGCGCAAACGATTCAGCATCACCATGGAAAAAACAGCGCGCGAACTGAACGGTATCGCCTGCCTGGAATTCGAAGATTTTGCCGCACCGCGCCAACAGATATTGTCCTCGCGGTCTTTCGGATATTACGTGACTGACAAACATCAATTACATGAAGCTGTCACGGAGTACACCACGCGCGCCGCAGAAAAATTGCGGCGCCAGAGCTCCCTTGCGGGCTCGTTGCAGCTTCACATCCGTACCAGCCCGCACAATCCCGACGGCAAGCATTACTATCCAAGCCGCCTCGTCCCATTGCCGCAAGCCACGGATGACACATTGAGCCTCGTCAAGGCAGCGCTATATGGTCTGGAGTGCATTTATCGGCCAGGGTTCAGCTATCAGAAGGCCGGCGTGGTACTGGCCGAGCTAAGGCCGAAAACCTCGGTGCAGACCAGCCTGTTCCCCAGCCGGGATGAAAAACGCCACCAGTTGATGGCAACTATCGACGAGGTCAATGGCCGCATGGGACGCGCCACGCTGCGCTCGGCCGGGGAGGGATTCGACAAGCCGTGGAAAATGCGATCCGCTCATAAAAGCAACAATTTCACCACGCGGTGGAATGAGCTACTCGTGGTAAATGCCTGACGCTTTTTAAGCATCAGCAGACGGATCAATTCAGCAAAACCTTCTCGCCGCTCTTGGCATTGTAATACTGCAGGCGCGCGAATCCCGGGGAGAAAGTCAGGTGCCCGTCGTACAAGATATGGTTATCCACATCCACCATGGCGTAGCCGCTGCGATACAACACCACTTGCGCCTCTTCCCTACCCCGATGGAAGGAGTAAACATCGCACAGCTCGCTTTCCTCCTCGTCCGACAGGAGCCAGCCTGATTTACCTGTCAATTCATGCAACCAGGAAGGTAGATCGACCTCGGCATGGCAGACGATCGAATAATCAAAAGTGGAAACTGCGGATGGTTCGAGCATGGCCTGTTACCTCTCACTGACTGCATAATCTGTTATCGGCTAGATTGCGCCGAATTTTAATATTTCAAGCAAGACCCCATTCTTGCCAAGCCCGGACAAGGATGGGATGATGCCCCATCCAAAATTATGCATAGAGCATGCCAACATGGCAGAAATCATCGAACTACTGCATCGACAGCCTGCATTGTTCATCGCCGCAGCCATTCTGTTTGGCTTGCTGATAGGCAGCTTTCTCAACGTCGTCATCTATCGCTTGCCTAAAATGATGGAGCGGGAATGGCACCGCAATTGCGCCGAATTACGCAATGAGGAAGTGGCCGATAGCACGCCCTACAACCTAGTTGTTCCCCGTTCCGCCTGCCCTTCCTGTGGCCACTCAATTCGCGCCTGGGAAAATATCCCCGTACTCAGCTATCTCGCGCTGAAGGGCAAGTGCTCCAGCTGCAAGGCGCGCATCACTCCGCGTTACCCACTCGTGGAAGCTGCTACCGGCCTGGTTGCCGGATTGATTGCCTGGCACTTTGGATTCGGGATCACGGCGCTGGCGGCCATGCTGTTCGCGTTTTGCCTGATCGCGCTGACTTTCATCGACGCCGACACCCATCTTCTTCCGGACGACATTACGCTGCCGCTGATGTGGCTGGGACTGTTGCTGAACATCGGCGGCACGTTTACTGACCTTCAATCGGCAGTCATCGGTGCCATGGCGGGATATCTCACGCTGTGGTCGGTGTATTGGCTGTTCAAACTGGTCACCGGCAAGGAGGGCATGGGGTATGGCGACTTCAAGCTGCTTGCGGCAATTGGCGCCTGGTTTGGTTGGCAATTATTGCCAGCCGTCCTTCTGCTTGCGTCGCTGATCGGTTCGATCATCGGCATCGGCCTCATCGTGCTGGCACGCCATGGCCGCAATGTGCCCATCCCTTTCGGTCCCTATCTTGCGTTGGGCGGCATCGCCGCCCTGTTCTGGGGACCGCAGATGATCAACCTCTACTTGCCGGGATGATGGTCGTCGGGCTGACCGGGGGCATTGGCAGCGGCAAGAGCGAAGCCGCCCGGCTCTTCAATATGTTGGGCGTGCCCGTCATCGATACGGATGCTATCGCGCATTTACTGACGACACCCGGGCAGCCGGCGCTACAGGAAATCGTGCAAGCCTTTGGCGAACACGTACTGCATGCCGACGGTTCGCTGAACCGGGCCCGTTTGCGTCAAAGGATTTTTGCCGATGCTGACGCCCGTAAAACCCTTGAAGGGATCCTGCACCCCATGATCCGTAACGAAACCCGGAACGCATTAGCCCGCAACACGGCCTTTCCCTACCAAGTGATCATGGTTCCCCTGCTGTTCGAAACCGGCGCCTATGCGGGCATGATCGACCGCAGCCTGGCCATCGACTGCGACGAATCCCTGCAAATCGTGCGCGCCATGGCCCGCAGCCAGCTCACGGAAACAGAGGTGCGCGCCATCATGGCCGCGCAGTGCCCTCGAGAACGACGACTGGAATTGGCGGATGACGTGATCACCAACGACGGCACCCTGGCCGATCTGGAAAAGCAGGTACGGGAAAAACACGAAAAATACATTAGACTTGCATAGTTAGGTAATCAATTTCATAATCCACGCAAATTGTTACCTACCAATCGCTACGATCAAATTCCTAAAACTCAGTGGCCAGCTACGACTACCCTTTTAATGAACGTGTCCGCACGCTGCTGCGTCTGGAGGATTTGTTCGCCAAGATATTCTATTACCTCTCGGGCGATCACGAACTCAACCACCATTGCACACTGATCGGCATCTTCCAGGTGCTGGACGTGATTGACCGCGCCGAATTGAAGACCGATCTCCTGCAGGAACTCGACCGCCAGAAAGTCGTCATGGAAAGCCTGCGCGGCAACCCCGCCATTGCCGAAAACATCCTGAACGATGTGATCGGCGAGATCGAGCAAACAACACACTCCCTGCGCACCACTCCCGGCAAGATCGGACAAGTGCTGCGCGACAACGAATGGCTGATGGGCATCAAGCAACGGACCGTCATCCCAGGGGGCGTATGCGAATTCGATGTGCCTTCCTATCACTACTGGCTCGGCCAGCCGGCCGAGCGGCGCAAGCAGGACCTGGAAAGCTGGCTCGCCTATCTGACCCCGCTCCACGATGGCCTGCGCATCATCCTGCATATTCTGCGCGGAAGCGGCGTTCCCACTCAACTGGTCGCCATGCAAGGTACTTTCCAGCAGATGCTGGGCGGCGCAAAACCGGCGCAGATGCTGCGCATCAAGGTTGCCGACGACCTGCCCTGCTTTCCGGAGGTCAGCGCCAACAAATATGCGATCAATATCCGCTTCAATGCGCTTGAAGGCATACAGAAACCGCGCCAATGCGAGCGCGACGTCAGTTTTGAACTAACGCTGTGCAACCTGTGACTAAACGGGCATCGCGGCACTAAATCTGGAACATCATGGTCACTCTGGTCACCTGCCCCACTTGTGGGGAACAGTCTGCGTACACCCCGAAAAATCCCTACCGCCCTTTCTGTTCCGAGCGCTGCAAGCTGATCGATCTGGGGCAGTGGGCTACCGAAAGCTACCGCATTCCCCAGCCCGCGGCACCGGAATCCCCCGAAGACGAGCCATAGTATGATCAAACGTTTCTGCATGTTATGGCTATTGATGTCAGCTTCGGCCGGCTGCACTGCCGATCCGGTCGCGATCAATCATGCCTGGGCACGCGCCACGGCTCCCGGGCAGGAGGTGGGCGCGGCCTACCTGGAACTCAAAAGCGACGTCGACACGACGCTGACCAAAGCGGAAAGCCCGGCAGCGGACAGCGTGGAAATGCACAAGATGTCCATGAAGGACGGCGTGATGGAAATGCGCATGCTGAAAACGCTGGCGCTCCCCGCCGGGAGGACTGTAAAACTGGAGCCGGGCGGCTTTCACCTGATGCTGTTCGATTTGAAGAAACCGCTGAAAGTAGGCGAGAACGTCCCGTTGACCTTGCATTTCAAGGACAAAACCGGCAAGGAGTCCTCGATGAATATCGACCTGCCGATCAAACGCAATGCCGATTAGCGACTGCTGAAAGGCAGCTCGTAACGGGCGCCGCCCGCGTCCACCACCACCAACCAGTCCTTGCGATCCTGTATGCAGGCCGGCAGCATGACTTCCCCCTCCCAGCGTCCCGGCCCTGCCGGCAATAAGCGGTAGCGGTTAAGCCCCATCTCCATGTCGCGCATGCTGAAGCTGGCATGCACTTCTGACACCCCGGGCAACTCCACGAATACCTTGAAGCGCTGCAAGGCATCCGGCTGCCGGTCGAACCTTATCCTCAATTTTTCCTGCGGCAGCCCGCAACCGGCGATGATGTCCTTGCATGGCACCGGAACAACGAAATCCCGATTACCCTGCCGCGGCCAGAGCGCGGCCACTGCCAGCACGATAGCAAGCGGTACCCACCATACCAGGCGTCGCATCATTCCCATCCCGCACGCTGCATCGCGATGCCATGAGCGCCATGCGACCACGCTTCCGTCAAATGTTCTCGCCGCATACCGCCCAAGGCGTACACCGGCAAAGGGCATTCCGCGATCATGCTGCCGAACCCGTTCCAACCCAGTGGCACGGCTTGAGGATGGCTGAGTGTGGCCATGACCGGCGACAAGAGCGCCAAGTCGAATTCCAGCGCCGCCGCCCGGGCGAGTTCCGCAACATCGTGGCACGAGGCGGCACACAACAACCCTTCCGGGCGCGAAGGCAAGGCTGCCAGGCGGGCGGAAGAAAAATGCACCCCATCCGCACCCACGCGTTGCGCCATTTCGGTTTCGCCATTCAACAGCACCCGGGCCTTGAATGGCCGACACTGCGCAATGACTTCAGCGGCAAAAGCCTCCAACTCGACAGGCGCAAGCTGCTTTTCCCGCACCTGGACCAGCCGCAAACCATTTTCCAGTGCATGCTGCAGTCCGGCAAAAAACCGTGCCGAACCCATTTCCTGCAGATTGGTGATCCCGTAAACAGGCGGTAAACGCAATGCATCCAGGATCGGTGCATTGGCAGGCAATAATGGGCCAACCTCGACGGCTGCCGGGTCTTCCCAGGAAAGCTGCTGATTTTCCCGGCCATGAGGCTCGCCGCGCCACTGATGCACGGTGAAAAAACGCAATTTGACGATGCGCTCGGGATATTCGAAAGTGCGGGTCACCCACGGATAAGCCACTTCCGCTTCCACCCCCAGCTCCTCATGCAGCTCACGCTGCAAGGCATGGAATGGAGTTTCGCCCGCTTCGATCTTGCCGCCGGGGAATTCCCACCAGCCTGCCCAAGGCTTACCTTCAGGCCGCTGGCCGAGAAGCACCTGGCCGTCACGCCGCAACACCGCCACGGCGGCTTCGACAAAAGGTTTGCTGCTCATGAACAGCGCAAGGCTTGACGTCCCGCCCAATCGCGGGCGAACTGCCAAGCCACGCGCCCACTGCGCGATCCGCGCTGCAGGGCGAACTGCAGGGCCGCCTGACGCGTTTGCGCCGTCACGCGCTTGATGCCGAAATGGCTCAACCAGTGGCGCACGATGTCGAGGTAGGCCTCCTGGTCGAAAGGATAGAACGTCAGCCACAGGCCGAAGCGCTCGGACAGCGAAATTTTTTCCTCGATGGTTTCGCCCGGACGTATTTCATCCCCCACGTATTGCGTTTCCAGGTTTTCCTTCATGAACTCGGGCATAAGGTGGCGGCGGTTGGAGGTCGCGCAGATCAGCATGTTGTCAGCAGCGGCGGACACGGAACCATCCAGCGCCACCTTGAGCGCCTTGTATCCCGGCTCGTCGGCATCGAAGGACAGGTCATCACAGAAAATCAAAAAACGTTCCGGCCGATTGCGCAGCAGGTCAGTGATGTCCGGCAGATCAACCAGATCCATCTTGTCCACCTCCACCAGGCGCAGGCCTTCGGAAGCAAAATCCGTCAACAATGCCTTGAACAGCGAGGACTTGCCGGTGCCCCTTGCGCCGGTGAGCAGTACGTTATTGCAGGGCAGCCCGCGCAAGAACTGGCGCGTATTGGTCACAAGCTGTTGCTTCTGCGGCTCGATATCCTGCAGATCGGCAAGATGGATGCGATGCGGATGTGTCACGGCCTGAAAAAACCTGCGTCCTTGCTGACGCCGCCAACGGAAGGCATGGACCGACCAGTCGGTTTCGGGCACTGGCGCAGGCAATAAACCCTCCAAGCGAACCAGGAGGCTTTCCGCACGCGCGATCAGGTTTTCCATTTCGCTGGCCATCAGGTACGGTAATCGGCGTTGATTTTCACGTAGTCGTAGGAGAAATCGCAGGTCCAGACCGTCGCTTCCGCATTGCCGCGCCCCAGTTCGACGCGCACGGTAATTTCCGCCTCCTTCATCACGCGCTGGCCGTCGGCTTCGTTGTAGCTCGCCGCACGCCCGCCATTCTCGGCCACCAGCACATCACCCAGATGCAGCCTGACCCGGTTCACCTCCAGGTCATCCACCCCGGCATAACCGATTGCGGCCAGAATGCGCCCGAGGTTGGGGTCGGAAGCGAAAAATGCGGTCTTGATCAGCGGCGAGTGCGCGATGGCGTAAGCGATCTTGCGGCATTCCGCTTCATCCCGGCCGCCTTCGATGCGGATGGTCATGAACTTGGTTGCACCTTCGCCGTCGCGTACGATGGCTTGCGCCAATTCCACTGCCACTGCGGTGATGGCGTCTCGCAATGCAGAGTAGCCGGAACTTTGAGTGTCCGTGATCTCGGCATTGCCCGCTTGGCCGGTCGCGACGACGACCAGCGCATCGTTGGTGGAGGTATCGCCGTCCACGGTGATGCAGTTGAAGGAGCGGTTCACCGCGTGCCGGATCAAGGCATCCAGTGCGGGCTGGCTGACCGCGGCATCGGTCGCGATATAACCCAGCATGGTGGCCATATTGGGATGGATCATGCCGGAACCCTTGGCAATGCCGGTGATGGTGATGGCCTTGCCGCCCAGTTCGATCTTGCGCGAGGCGCCTTTGGCCACGATGTCGGTGGTCATGATCGCCTGCGCCGCGTTGAGCCAGTTGTCTTCCTGCAGATTTCCTACGCTCGCCGGCAGACCGGCGATAATGCGCTCGACCGGCAACGGTTCCATGATGACGCCGGTGGAGAATGGCAGCACCTGCTGCGCGCTGCAGCCGAGCAGCTCCGCCACCGCCTGACAGGTTTGGCGCGCGCGGCGCATGCCCTCTTCACCGGTACCGGCGTTGGCGTTGCCGGTGTTCACCACCAGCGCCCGGATTTCGCCTTCCGCCGCGAGATGTTCCTTGCATAGCCCGACCGGCGCCGCGCAAAAACGGTTCTGCGTGAAAACGCCCGCCACGCGGCTGCCGGGGACCAGTTGCATGACCAGCAGGTCTTTGCGGTTCGGCTTGCGGATATGGGCTTCGGTAATGCCGAGCTTGACGCCGGCGACAGGAGCGAGCGCCCCGACGGCTGGGGATTGCAGATTGACGGGCATGATGTATTCCGTATTTTCGATTGCATAATTTTACCTTATCCCCACCGGGACGCTGCGATGTCAATTGACTTTCCACCATGCGGTGGTTATTTTGATAGTCAGTAAGCATAATTCAGGAAGTAATTCATGATGGCACTGACCCCGAATGCCATTTCACCGATGCCAAGCCCAACCAGTCTGGCGGAGATCGGCAGCGAGCTGGCTTTCACCAAAAAGCTGCAGGCTGTCAGCAACAAGATTCACGCCACGACCAACATCGACCAGATCATCCTGGATGTCAGCCATGACATTTGCCAGGTGTTCGAGGCCGAGCGCATCACCATCTTCACGCTCAGCGACGACAAGTCCATGCTGGTTTCCAAGGTCAAGACCGGGCTCAGCAGTTATAACGACTTGCAGCGGCCCATCAGCCGCATGGCCATCGGCAAGCAGAGCATCGTGGGATTCGTGGCGACCAACAAGATGCTGGTCAATATCGCGGATGTATACGACGCTGAAGAGCTGAAACGTATCAGCCCGGAAATCAGCTTTCTCAAGAATGTCGACCAGCAGACCGGCTACCGTTCGCGCCAGATGCTGGTCTTCCCTATCCTGGATTCCGCGAATACGGAACTGATCGGCGCGGTGCAGCTCACGAATACGTTGTCCGGCCTGCCTTTTCCCCACATGGCGGAGCATGGCGCTACCGAAATTTCCAAGACGCTTGCCATCGCATTCTGCCAGCGCCAAACGCCTGCCGGGCCAATCAAGACCAAGTTCGACCTGCTGATCGCAGAAAGTATCATCTCCGCGTCCGAGCTAGAGCTGGCGCAGCGCTCTGCTCGCAAGAAGAAAGTATCGCTGGAGGATGTGCTGATCGACGAGTTCCAGGTGAAGCCGGCCGACATCGGCCGCTCCTTGTCCGCTTTCTTCAACGTGCCGTACGAGCCGCACCGCGCGGATCGGCTACGGCCGATGAACTTGCTGCGGCATTTGAAGCACGAATACGTCCAGTCGAACGGCTGGATTCCCATCGACGAAACGCGCGAGGAAGGGCTGATCATCCTGACCCCCGACCCGGAAAGCGTACGCAGTTCGCGCATCGTCAACCATGTTTTTCCTAAGCACCCGAGGGTCACCTACAAAGTCTGCCTCAACCGGGATTTCGCCAATACCGTCGGCCTGTTCTACGAGCTCGGATTACCCTCGACCAACATCGACGAGCTCATTTCGCATATGGGCGAGGACGATGAAGAGGACTCGGGTTTCACCGCCGAAGACATTACCGCCGCCCAGGACAACGAGCTGGTCAAGCTGGTCAACAAGATCATCGTCGACGCCTATACGCAAGGCGCTTCGGACATCCATATCGAGCCCTACCCGGACAAGAGCAAGGTCGTGGTCCGGCTGCGCCGCGACGGCACGCTGATGCCCTACATCGAGATTCCGCCGAGTTACCGCAATGCACTGGCGGCGCGCATCAAGATCATGGCGGAAATGGACATCTCGGAACGGCGCATTCCGCAGGATGGCAAGATCAAATTCCGCAAGTTCGGCCCGGTGGATATCGAGCTACGCGTGGCGACCTTGCCCACGGCCGGTGGCCTGGAAGACATCGTGTTGCGGATACTGGCTTCCGGCAAGCCTATCCCTATCGAAAAGCTGGAGCTGGCGCCGAAAACGCTGGAAAAGGTCAAGCAGCTCATCAGCAAGCCGTATGGCTTATTCCTCGTGTGCGGCCCGACCGGTTCGGGCAAGACCACGACACTGCATTCGGCCATGAGCTACATCAACACGCCGGAAGCCAAGATCTGGACGGCCGAGGACCCGGTGGAAATTACCCAGCGCGGCCTGCGCCAGGTGCAGGTCAACCGCAAGGCGGGTTTGAATTTCGCGGTCATGATGCGCGCCTTTCTGCGGGCCGACCCCGACGTGATCATGGTGGGCGAAATGCGCGACAAGGAAACCGTTTCCCTCGGCATCGAGGCTTCGCTGACAGGCCATATGGTGATGTCCACATTGCACACCAACAACGCGCCGGAATCGGTCGTGCGCCTGCTCGACATGGGCATGGATCCGTTCAACTTCTCCGATGCGTTGCTGGGCATACTCGCGCAGCGACTCGCCAAGCGCTTATGCGTCTGCAAGCAGCCCTACACGCCTGCCCCGGAGGAGATCGATAGCCTGTTGACGGAATACTGCCGCGAACTGGAAACCACGCTTAGCTGGAAACAATCGCCCAAGGCCGCTCGCCAGGCCGTCATGGATGAATGGCTTCGGTCTTACGCCGGCAAGGACGGGAAGTTCACGCTCTACAAGGCAACGGGGTGCGATAAATGCAACGGCGGCTATCGCGGCCGCGTCGGCCTGTTCGAACTGCTGGAAGGCACCGATGCCCTGAAAAAGGGAATCCAGGAACATTTACGGGTCGCCGAGCTGTTGGGAGTTGCGCTGGATGACGGCATGCGCACGCTGAAGCAGGACGGCATTGAAAAGGTATTGAAGGGCGTCACCGACATGAAGCAGGTGCGCTCGGTGTGCATCAAATAGGAAAGAATCTCAGGCGGCAGAGACCGGTATCTGCACCGGTGTGGTCGGCAATAAAGCGTGGGGGATATCGCTGAGCCGGTATTTACCCGTGCGCACGGCCTCGCTCAGCATCGCCAATGTCTGCTCCGTCAGCATCTTAATCACTTCCTGCTTGATCGGCGTCCATTTGTGATGCATCGGGCAAGCGGTCGCATCGCTGCATTCCTTCAAGCCCAGCAGGCAATCCTTGGTGAACTCCGGGCCTTCGGTAATCAGCAGGATGCGCATCAGGTCGATCTTTTCCGGGTCTTCCCGCAGGCAGAAACCGCCCAGCCGTCCACGGTAGGAAGTCACCAGCCCGCCCTTGCACAAGGTCTGCATGATTTTCGCAAGATAAGCCGCCGGCACCTGCAATTTCTCGGCTACTTCGCGGCTGAGAATGGGGGCACTTTGTTCCTGTGTCGCGATATAAATCAGGGACTGAACAGCGTATTGACTGGTGCGTGAAATCAGCATGACAGTATCGGCTTAACGGGTTGGATGGAGATTATGGCACGTATCCCGGTATCTTGCTTTCATCCACCTCATCGATCTGCTCGGGCTCCAGGAACTGCCTGGCATACTCGAGATAAACCTTTTGCCGGATAAAAAGATCGAACAAATCGGGGTCCACATGGTTATCCAGTTTCATCTTGCCCAGGATAAACAGCGACTCCGACAGCGTCTTCGCTTTCTTGTACGGGCGGTCGCGGGCGGTCAGAGCTTCGAAAATATCCGCGATCCCCATGATGCGCGCCGGGATCGACATCTGCTCGCGCGTCAGCCCGCGCGGGTAGCCTTTGCCGTCCATGCGCTCGTGGTGGCCGCCGGCATACTCCGGCACGCGCTGCAAATCCTTGGGGTAAGGCAATGATTCCAGCATGTTGATCGTCACCACGATGTGGTTGTTGATGATCTCGCGCTCCTCCGCCGTCAGCGTGCCGCGCGCGATGTTCAGGTTATAGACCTCGTTTTCGCTCAGGAAAGGTACCTGCTTCCCCTCGGCATCCTGCAATGGATATGCGGCTATCGTGCGTACGCGCTCCTGGTGTTCCGCCGTCATGAATTCGCCGCCCACATTGGCGTTGCGCAGAAAACTCCTATCCTCGTCCAGTTGCTTCAGCAATGCCTGGAACTCCTGCTCCAGCATGGCCGGCTGCGCGGTTTCGCCACTCCTGATCGCCTCGATCTGACGGCGCAGCATCTCGGTTTCCTTCTGTTTTTTCAATAGCTCGAAACGCTGATCGACCAGCTCGATGCGGTCGAATATCGTCTGCAGCTTGGTCGCCTTGTCGACCACATATTCCGGTGTCGTCACCTTGCCGCAGTCGTGCAGCCACGACGCAATGCGCATTTCGTAGAGTTCCTTCTCGTTCATGCGGAACTCGCGCAAGGGGCCGTCTGCAGAGGCGCTGGCCGCTTTCGCCAGCAGCATCGACAGCTCCGGCACGCGGCGGCAATGCCCGCCGGTATATGGCGACTTTTCGTCGATGGCCTCGGCGATCAGTTCGATGAAGGACTCGAACAGCTGCTTCAGCCCCTGGATCAGGTTATGGTTGGTGAGCGCGACCGCGGCTTGCGATGCGAGGGATTCAGCCAGTTGCTGGTTTTCGGCGGAGAACGGAATGATGTTGCCGGTTTCCTCGTCCAGCGCGTTCAGCAATTGCAGCACGCCGATGATCTCGTTCTCGTGATTCTTCATCGGGATGGTGAGGAACGACTTGGAGCGATAGCCGGTTTTTTCGTCGAACTTGCGCGTGCCGGAAAAATCGAAACCTTCCGCGATGTAGGCGTCTTCGATATTGACGGTGCAGTCATGCAGCACACTGTAAGCGGCAACCATGTTGTTGTTAGGCGTGCCGTTCTCGCCATACAGCGGCAGCGGAGCGAAAGGGATTTCCCTGCCCGTGGTGCCGCCCAGCGCAATGCCCAGGGAATCGGTGCGCATGATTTCGAATCGGAGCTTGTCGTCGTCGGTTACGGTATAGAGCGTGCCGCCATCGGCGCCGGTAATCTCCTTCGCCCCCAGCAGTATCATTTCCAGTAACCGCGGCGCATCGCGTTCGGCGGAAAGCGCGATGCCGATCGCATTCAGGCGTTCCAGACGTTTAAGCAGTTTTTTCAGTTGCGGCATATTCTCTTCCCGCTAATCTTCCGCCAGGTAAAACTCCATTTTCACCCCGGCCAGCTCGATCACGTCGTGGTCGTTGAGCAGGTGCGCCTGCATTCCGATCGCATTGCCGTTGACATCCGGGGTGCTCTTGCCTTCTACGTGGGTAATGAAATAGCCTTGCGGGCGCCGCGTAATCACGGCGACCTGGACGCCCGTCTTGCCCAGCGTCGTCAGCTTCTTGGTCAGCGGAAGCTCCTTGCCGGTCGCGGGTCCGTTCAATACCTGCACGCATGCGGCGGGCAGCGCGCTGGTGTCCGTCGCGTCCTCCCGGGCGGGAGGCTCTTGAACATCTTCGTCTTTGGCAGACGGCTGGATCAGGATGGTATTCTCGAAATCGACTGTCTTGCCGCCATTGCCGGATGCCTCGCTCACGTATGTGAGCTGGTATTTTCCGATGCCGACGATATCGCCGTGCTGCAAAGCCTGCTTCTGGACGTTCTTGCCGTTGAGGGTACTGCCGTTGGTACTGTCGAGATCCTCCAGCAGCGCCTCGTCACCGATGGTAATGATGCGGGCATGGTCGCCGCTGACCGCCAGGTTGTCGATCTGGATATCGTTGGTGGCCCGGCGGCCTATGGTCACGCACTTCTTTTCCAGGGGGTATTCCCCGAGCAATGCACCATCGAGCGTAAGAATCAGTTTCGACATATCCACCCCGTGTTGAGCCGACTTCCTTGGAAAGCGGTTTTTATTTTTGTACGCGGGGCAAGGAAAACCCGGCGAATCGATCAAATCTTACACTGGATTGGAGCAGCGATACATATAGCGATACACATGAGGAAACCGCGATTCGGTTATTTACGTTCTCTGCGGCCATTTTCCCTGCATTCGTCCGGGCGGGCTGCTGCCGCGAGCTTGTCGAGCACGCCGTTGACATACTTGTAGCCGTCGGTGCCGCCATACAGCTTGGCCAGTTCCACACCTTCATTGATGGCGACGCGGTAGGGGATGCTGACATCATGGATCAGCTCGAACGCGGCGATGCAAAGAATTGCGTGTTCGATCGGGCTGAGCTCGCTCAGCTCGCGATCCAGCAGCGGCGCGATGCGCACGTCGAGCTCATCCACGCACTCCGCCACGCCATTCAGCAATCCCTTGAAATAATTGGCATCGGCGCGCGGATATTCCTCATCCTCGGTCAGGTTGTCGACGATCTGCTTGATATCGCCGCCGCCGAGGAAGAGGCTGTACAAGCCCTTGAGCGCCAGTTCGCGCGACTTGCGCCGGTTCTGGCCGGGCTTGGGAGTTTTCTTCTCGCTCATATGGCCTTCAGCAGGTTGACCATCTCGATTGCCACCTGCGCCGCCTCGGTCCCTTTGACCGACATGCGCGCCAGCGCCTGGTCGTCGTTCTCGGTAGTGAGAATGGCGTTGGCGACCGGCACGCCGGTTTCCAGCTGCACTTCGGAAATGCCGCGCGAGGACTCGTTGGCAACGATCTCGAAATGGTAGGTCTCGCCGCGGATCACTGCGCCCAGCGCGATCAGCGCGTCGAACTTGCCGCTCAGCGCCATCTTCTGCAGCACCAGCGGCGATTCCAGTGCGCCGGGAACGGTCGCCAGCGTGACCGCATCGTCGGACACACCCAGCTTGCGCAATTCTGCCTTGCAGGCGCTGAGCAGGCCGGCCCCCACGTCGCGGTTGAAGCGCGACAGCACGATGCCGATGCGCAGGCCGCTACCGTCGAGGTTTTGTTCTATTTCTTTCATGATCTTCCTAGTGAATAACGAGCGGCCGCGCATGCGCCAGATGGCGCTGCCAGTTTGCAGCGTAAGCGCGAATCAAGGCATCGTTGCCGCTGATAAAGACGACATTTTCCGCGTTTTTATGCTGGGCTGCACGGGTAAAATTGAATGAGCCGGTAATCACCTGCGCATAGGGCTGGCCGGCATCGATCACCATGACCTTGTTATGGGCGCCCTGGTGCTCGCTGTCGAGCCATACCGGCACGCCGCCGCGGGCAATTCCGGCTACCTGCCCGCGCTTCATTTTCTCGGTTTGATCCCGGTCGGCGATCAGTTTCACTTCGATGCCGCGCTTATGCGCCTCCACCAGCGCACGCGCGATGCCGTCATGGGTAAAGGAGAACGCCTGCACCAGCACCTGCTTGCGCGACTGGCGTATGGCATCGATGATCTGCCCTGCCGCATCGTCGCCAGGCGTAAATGCCACGCGGACCTTGGCGGATTGCGGCACGGCAATCGGTGCCGGCTGGGGCTCCAGCGCAGCAGCGTCCAAGGTCAACAGTCCGGCCAGGGCAGCGCCTGCCTGCACGAATCGGAACAGCGAAGTCATTTCCCGGCAGCCGCGACAGGAACCGCGCGCGGGGCGTGCGGGTGTGCTGCGCGGTAGCGGCCTGCTACCCGATCCTGCGCCTTCGCCAACGCAGCTTTCGCTGCTTCCTCCCCCGCTGCCTTTTGCTCGGCGGCTGCCGCTTTTTTAGCCGCTTCCTCGACGGTGGGCGCCGGCAATTGGGCACCAGCAAAAGAGGGGCTCATGCACACCGCCGTCAATATCAACACCTTCAGTCGCTTCATGCCTTGTCCTTCATCTGCTCGTACCAAAGCTCGTGATGCTCTTTCGCCCACGTCTCGTCGACCATGCCGGTCTTCATGGCCTGGTAAGCGCCTTCCGCGCCCATCGTGCCCATGTAGATGTGGCCGAACGCAGCGGCAAGAAACAGCAATGCGCCGATGCCGTGCACCAGGTTCGCGATCTGCATGGTCTGGCGGGTCTGTTCGAAGGTCGGGAAATCCAGCACCAGGCCAGACGCGCTGACCACGAGGCCCAGCAAGGAAACGCCGCCCCAGAACCACACCTTTTCGCCGATGTTGTACTTGTAGGACGGCACATGCTTCTTGCCGGTGACGACCAGATGCACGTTCAGCAACCATTGCAGATCGATGGCTTTCAGCAGGTTATCCCGCACGAAGGTCACGAACATCGCGACAATGGCCACCGCGAAGAACGGCCCGACGATGTTGTGGACGTTCTTGCCGATGATGGCGACCCACGAAAACGCCTCATGGCCGATCACAGGGATCAGTACATGCTTGCCGAACAGGATGATGATGCCGGTCAGACCCAGCACGACGAAAGAACCTGCGACGCTCCAGTGGACGACCTGCTCCTTGCGCGAGAAACGGCGCAGCTGTTTGCCGCTGAGCGGCTCGTGCACCTTCATCGGCCCGAACATCAGGTAGAAAGCGAGGATCCCGGCCGGCGCCAGCATCAGCAGCCAGCCGCCGTAAAACGTCACCGGGCCATTGCGCAGCGTGCGCCATGCCTGGCCTTCAGCCTGCTGAAACACGCCGGCGTCGCGGATGCGCGACAGCGTGACGTGGGATTCGCCCGATTCCGCCTTGCGCTGGGTCTCGGACTTGACGCCGGCGGTGCGGCCCTCTTCTTGCGCATAGGGCGTCGCGCTGCTGGTGCCGTCAGTCGGCTGCGCTTCCTCCGCATGCCCTGCCGTCACGGCAACAGTCAGGCAGACAGCCAGCATCAGTCTCAGGAAATTCTGCATCAGGGACATCGCCGACTACTCCTGTGGTTCCGTGCGCACATACTCATTCTGGCGCTGAGTGCGTTCGTTGATCATTTGTTTCCAGACGGAAGAGTCCTGCATGAAGCGCTCGCTTTCCCACATGCGAGTGTCCTTCTTGCCCTGATAGCCGCCGTCCTGGTAATCGACTTTTTGCTTGTATTCGCCGCAACCCGCAAGCATGGCGAGTATCAGCGCGGCAATGACATGCCCAGTTCTCATGTCTTGTCCGCTCCCTCGTTCTCGGCACGGCCGTAAGCCACTTCCCAACCCCAGCGGGTATCGCCGTAACCGCGCTGCTCGATACGGTGCTCGTGGATCGCGACGATCACCGGCGCATCGCCCGCCAGCAGCGATTTGGTCGAGCACATTTCGGCGCACAGCGGCAGCTTGCCCTCGGCCAGGCGGTTGCGTCCGTATTTCTCGAACTCTTCTTCCGAGCCGTTTTCTTCCGGTCCGCCGGCGCAGAAGGTGCACTTGTCCATCTTGCCGCGCGCGACGAAGAAGTCGGTGGCGCTTTCGCCCGGGCCCTTGGCGGCGGAGTTCGGAAACTGCGGGGCGTCGAACGGGCAGGCATAGGAGCAATAGCCGCAGCCGATGCAGATGTCCTTGTCGTGCAGCACCACGCCGTCTTCCGTCTTGTAGAAGCAGTTGACCGGGCACACCGCCATGCAGGGCGCGTCGGTGCAATGCATGCAGGCGACCGAGACCGATTTTTCGCCGACCTGGCCGTCGTTGACGGTGATCACGCGGCGGCGGTTGATGCCCCACGGCACCTCGTGCTCGTTCTTGCAGGCCGTGACGCAGGCGTTGCACTCGATGCAGCGCTCGACGTCGCAGATGAATTTCATTCTTGCCATTTAATACTCCAGATCCTGGCGATTAAGCCTTATGCCTTCTCGAACCGGCACAGGGTGACTTTGGTTTCCTGCATCATGGTGACCGAGTCGTAGCCGTAAGTGGTGGCGGTATTGACCGCTTCGCCGCGCACATAAGGCGCCGCGCCTTCCGGATACTTGTCGATCAGGTCGCGCCCTTCCCACCAGCCGCCGAAGTGATACGGCATGAAGGCGAGGCCGGGGGAAACGCGCTCGGTCAACAGCGCACGCACCTTGATGCGTACCTTGGCCGGCGTTTCCACCCAGATGTAATCGTTGTCGGCAACGCCTTGCTTGACCGCATCCACAGGATTCACTTCGCAGAACATTTCCTGCTGCAATTCGGCCAGCCACGGATTGGAACGCGTTTCCTCGCCGCCGCCTTCATACTCGACCAGGCGGCCGCTGGTAAGGATCACCGGGTAATCCTGCGCCGCGTCCTTGTTGGCCTGCTGCACGGATTCGTACAGCGTGGGCAAACGCCAGAACGACTTCATGTCCTTGTGCGTCGGGTATTTGTCGATCAGGTCGCGGCGCTTGGTGTAGAGCGGCTCGCGGTGCACCGGCACCGGGTCGGGGAAGTTCCACACCACGGCACGCGCCTTGGCATTGCCGAAGGGCGCGCAGCCGTGCTTGATGGCGACGCGGATGATGCCGCCGGACAAGTCGGTCTTCCAGTTCTTGCCTTCGGCCGCCAGTTTTTCCGTTTCGGTCAGGTCGTTCCACCAGCCCAGCTTCTTCAGCAGCACGTGATCGAATTCGGGATAGCCGCCTTCGAGTTCGGAGCCCTTGACCGTCACATTATCCTCGGCCAGCAAGCTGACGCCCTCGCGCTCCACGCCGAAGTTGGCGCGGAAACCCATGCCGCCTTCGACCACCGGAACGCTCACGTCGTAAAGGTTCGGCGAACCGGGATGCTTCATCTCCGGCGTGCCCCAGCAGGGCCACGGCAGGCCGTAGTATTCGCCGGCGCATGGGCCTTCGGTCGCCTTCAGCGTGGTGACGTCGAAGGTGTGTGCATACTTCATGTGCAATTTCAGGCGCTCGGGCGACTGGCCGCTGTAGCCGATGCTCCACGTACCGCGATTGATTTCGCGCAACGTGTCCTCGATGTCCGGCTCGTCCCAGCCCTGCGCGTCCTTGTTTACCTTGATGTTCCTCACCAGCTCCTTCTCGAAGCCGAACTTCTTGGCGAAGGCGTACATCAGGGTGTGGTCGGGGCGCGATTCGAACAGCGGTTCGATCACCTTCTCGCGCCATTGCAGCGAACGGTTGGAGGCGGTGCAGGAGCCGTAGGTCTCGAACTGCGTCGCCGCCGGCAGCAGGTAAGTGTTGTCCTTGCGGTCATGCATGACGGCAGCGGCAGACGGATAGGGGTCGATGACCACCAGCAGGTCCAGCTTTTCCATCGCCTTCTTCATTTCCGCGCCGCGGGTCTGGCTATTGGCGGCCATCCCCCAGTAGATCGCCGCGCGCAGGTTCGGGCCCTGGTCGATGTGCTCGTTCTTTTCCAGCACGCCGTCGATCCAGCGGGACACGGTGATGCCGGGTTTTTCCATCAACTCCCTGGAAGCGTAGCGGCTCTTGATCCACTCGTAATCCACGCCCCATACCGCGCACCAGTGCTTCCAGGCGCCTTCGGTCAGGCCGTAATAGCCGGGCAGCGATTCGGGGTTGGGACCGACGTCGGTGGCGCCCTGCACGTTGTCGTGACCGCGGAAGATGTTGGTGCCGCCGCCGGATACGCCAACGTTGCCCAGCGCCAGTTCCAGGATGCACAAGGCACGCGTGTTCGCGTTGCCCACAGTGTGCTGCGTAATGCCCATGCACCAGATCACGGTGCCTGGACGGTTCTCGTGCAGCGTGCGGGCGACCTGGTAAATTTCGGCTTCCGGAATACCGGTGACGTCATGCACCTTGTCCGGCGTCCATTGGGCGACTTCCTTGCGGATTTCGTCCATGCCGTACACGCGGTCGTGGATGAATTGCTTGTCTTCCCAGCCGTTCTGGAAAATGTGCCACAGCACGCCCCAGACGAAGGGGATATCGGTGCCGGGACGCAGGCGGACGTACTGGTGCGCGTGCGCGGCGGTGCGGGTGAAGCGCGGATCGACGACGATCATCTTCGCGCCCTTCTCCTTCGCATGCAGCACGTGCATCATCGCCACCGGATGCGCTTCGGCCGCATTGGAGCCGACGAACAGCATCGCCTTGGTGTTGTGGATGTCGTTGTAGGAGTTGGTCATCGCGCCATACCCCCAGGTATTCGCGACGCCGGCAACCGTGGTCGAGTGGCAGATGCGCGCCTGGTGGTCGACGTTGTTGCTGCCCCAGAACGAGACGAACTTGCGCATCAGGTAGGACTGCTCGTTGCTGTGCTTGGAAGAGCCGATCCAGTACACGGAATCGGGGCCGGACTCCTCGCGCAGCTTGAGCAGCTTGGCCGAGATCTCGTTCAGCGCCTGTTCCCAGCTGATGCGCTGGTACTTGCCGTCGACCATCTTCATCGGGTATTTCAGGCGGCGGTCGCCGTGCCCGTGCTCGCGCACCGAGGCACCCTTGGCGCAGTGCGAACCGAGGTTGATCGGCGACTCGAAGGCCGGTTCCTGGCGTATCCACACCCCGTTCTGCACCACCGCATTCACCGAGCAGCCGACCGAGCAATGGGTGCATACGGTGCGCTTCACTTCAATCTTGCCGCCAGGTTGCGCGGTCGTGGCCGAAGCCTTGCCTATCATGTTGAACGGCAATTGCGACAGCGCGACGCCGGCGCCCGCGGTGAGGCCGGAGCGCTTGAGGAAGGCGCGCCTGTCCATGGTGTTACCCAGCCAGGCGGAGGTTCCGCTTTCAGCCTGAGGCGCGGCCGCGGCGGACGATTTCTTTTTGAGCAGCATAGGTGTTCTTTCGCCTAGACGCGGGTCGTGCGGTAATAACGTTGCACATGCTCGGAAACATGGTAGCCCTTGACCGCCTTGGGCTCGGCAGCCGCCACCTCCGGCTGGACCACGATCTCCGGCCGCCTGCCCATCAGGAGAGCAGACACGGCACCCACCGTGCCCAGCCCGAAGGCCAGCATGAAATTCCTGCGCTTGTTATTGCTTTGTTCCATCTTTATCCCCGAACTTGGTTCAACTTCCGATATCGAATGCCTGCGCCTCGATATCGAGAAAATCCTTCAATAGCCGGGCCACCGCCCGGTAATAATTCGCACTCGGCGCAGCAGCAATATCCGCAGCCAATTTCGCATACCAAGGCCGCAAATGGCGGGCGAAAAACGCGCGCTGTCCCGCCAGCGATGCGGGTGCAGTTTCCGCATCGCCTGTCGCCAGCCAGCGCATCACTTCGCATAGCGCGGCCATATGGTCTTCCGGCTCGGCGACTTCGCCAGCACGCGCCAGACCCAATTCGGCCAGATCCTCGCGCAACTTCGCCAGTGGCTCTTCCATCAGGAAACCGGTCAAATGCCAGGACAGATAAGGAATCACCTCGCCTTGGCCGAGACCGATGAACAGCCGCGCATGCTCTTCTTGCGCCGCTTCTTCGTCCATGATTGAAGAGGCTGCTTGCAGCGCGTGCCAGGAGCTGGCCAGCGGCGACTCCGGCGCGGCGATTTCATCCGACCGTGCAATCGCCTGCAACAGTGCCTTGTCAGGTGCGGCATACAGCAAGCGAGCGAGCAAGCCGTAGAGATTGGCTCGTGCAGCATCCTCTTCCGCAGTCACGCGCTCCTCGATCGCCACGTTCATCGCCCCGCTCCCGACACCTGCTTGCCCATCATGTCCACCACGCGGCAATCGCCGCACATCTGCAGGCGCCGCCGGGCTTCCGGCGTTGCGAACATGCTGTGGCCGGAAAGCTTGTGCAGCATGCTGCCTATCATGTGCGTCGTCGCGAAAGGCTTGCCGCAATTCACGCAGCAAAACGGCGTGTCCTCATGCAAAATCCGCGCCTGCTTCGCGGCCGGCGTCAGTAAAAGCCGTGGACGCAGGGTGATGGCGTTTTCGGGGCAGGCATTTTCGCACAGGCCGCACTGCACGCAGTTGCGTTCGACGAATTTCAGCAGGGGTGTGCCCGCGCCGTCCTGCAAGGCGGCGGCTGGGCAGGCGCTCACGCAGGACAGGCATAGCGTGCAGGTGGAGCCGTTGACCTCGACCGTGCCATAGGGCGCGCCGTCGGACAAAGCGATTTCATCCGGGACCGTCGCTGGCGCATGGCGCACGAAATGTTCGATGCAGAAGTCCAGCGTGGTGCGTTTTTCATCGAACAGGCGAAAAGTTGCTGCATCGCGGGGCACGATAGCCGGTGGAATGTCCGCCAGCGTTGCCAGCGCATCCGCATCCAACAAATGAAAATGCCCCTGGCCGTAACCGAGGCCGCCGAGGATCTCTTCGCCCAATACCATCTGTTCGCGCAGCGCGACCGCATATTGCGGCGCTTCGCGGCCTGTCGCCAGCAAGACGACGCGGTTGGCGCCCAAGGCAATTGCGCCCAGCAACCGGTCGAGGCCGAGCGAGGCGATATGGAAGACCTCGAAGGGAATGACGTTGGGCGGCAATTGGGCCGCCTGCACCCGTGCCGCGCCTTCGGCCGGGTCGTGCAGCAGCACGCAGGCGTCCTCGCCGCCCGCCTCGCGGTAGGCCTCCAGCATCGCCTTGAGCTTGTTGCCCCAGTACGATACCGAAGGGAAATTGTATTGCATTGCGCCGGACGGGCAGACGGTCGCGCAAGCGCCGCAGCCCATGCAGAGGTGCGGCTCGACCTGGATGCGGTCGCCGGCCCCGCTGATCGCCTCGGTGGAGCAGATATCGACGCAGCGGTTGCAGCCGTCCAGCCGCGAGCGGCTGTGAGCACAGGTTTTTTCGTTGTACAGGAAGAACTTGGGCTTCTCGAATTCGCCGATGCCGTCTGAAATTTCCGCAAGCGCCTGCTCCAGCGCCACCTTGCCGGCCGGGGCGAAATAGCCTTGCGGCGGCTGGTGCATCGTGAAAAGGGAGTGCCCGGTCAAGTTGAGCACCATGTCGAATTCGCCCGCCTGGACGGCCTCGTCAGAGGCGGATTTCCACGTCACGGTGAATGCACCCAGCCAACCGGCAATCGCGATGACCTCGCCCTGCACTAGCGCAAGGCCGGATTGCGACGGTGCTGCATCGCGATGCAGCACCGTAATGGTCAGCGCTGGCGCCAGCTTTTCAACGGCTTCCGATGCCAGTGGCGCTTCGCCGCCAATCACCAGCAGCCGCCCGCGAGAACGGTATTCGATCGCGGGTACAGGCGCAGGCAGTGGGTAACCGGCGGAAACCGCCAGTGCGGACTGGACAGGGAGGGTCATGCTTGCCTGGGGTCTTCGGGAGGGACAAGCGCCGCGGCTTCGGCCACGGCTTCTTCTGTTTTTTGCAGCAGCGTGTGAGCGTGCTCCAGCGTTTGCAGCAATTCCGGCGCGAGCAGTGCTGGATTGGAGTAATCGTCGATGTAGACGTCGAGGCCGTCCATGACGCGGTAATGCTCGGTCATGAACAATTTGCGCAAGGCATGGCGGCGCGTTTCCCCATCAACCCCCTGCTGCATGAAAGCGCTGAAGTCGGCATCGAAATCCAGCGACTCGATGGAGGGCAGTGATACGACAGGTTGCGCGACTTCAGGCGCCGCCGCGGCAGGCGGCATGGCGCCTTCCAGCTTGCGTTGGGACCAGCGGCGGAGGAAGGATGCGGTTGAGCTCATGGGGCCGGCATTTTAGCATGATTCGCCCAGCCACAATCCATAAAAACCCAGCAAAATCAATGACCATACAAAAACTACGTCATTTCAGGAAAGCACTTTTCGATTGTATATTGCCCGGCTCAAGCTCATCATTACGACGGGAGAGCAAAAAGCAATTGTCATGAAAGCGGCCAAACACATCACGGTATGCATCAATGAGCGCGCCAATCCTGACATGCCGTCCTGCGGCATGCGAGGGGGAAGCGCCATCGCGGAAGCATTGCCGCAAGCCATTGCGGAGTTGGGCCTAACTATCGGCGTACGGACGTTCCATTGCCTGGGTAAATGCGAGCTCGGTCCGAATGCCAAGCTTTCGCCGGGCGGCGAGTTCTGCCATGGCTTGCAACCGCAGAACCTCGCGCCGCTCCTTCGGAAAATCGCAGCGTTCGCCGCCAGCTAATCAGGCAAAGAGCGCGAGCGCCTTCTTGAATGTCTGATATACGCCCCACGCCAGCGGGATAAGCACGTAAGCCCAGAACAGCACCAGCAGCACCGCGTGATTTTCCTGGCCTTGGTTTTCAGTCTTGGTCATGCCGATTCCTCCGTTATGCCGCGCTCTCGACTTCTTCCGGCTTCATGTAATGCCGCTCGTTGACTTCCTTCATCAGCAAATTGCACAGGAAGCCCACCATCAGCAGACCCGCCATGATGTAAAGCGTCGTGGTATAAGCGTCCGCCTTGGCTACGCCTTGTTCGATCTGGTACTCGCGGATGTAATTGACCAGGACCGGCCCGAGCACGCCCGCCGTGGCCCACGCCGTCAATAAACGGCCATGGATGCCACCCACGAACTTGGTGCCGAAGATATCGGCCAGATACGCCGGAATAGTGGCAAACCCTCCGCCATACATGCTCAGGATGACCGCCGAGGCGGCAATGAACAGGACCACATTACCCTGGCCACTGAAGGTAGGCAGCAGCGAGTAAAGCACCGTGCCCAGCGCGAAAAACAGGAAATAAGTGTTTTTACGCCCGATGTAGTCCGAGGCGGAGGACCAGATGAAACGCCCGCCCATGTTGAACAGCGACAGCAAACCGACGAATCCGGCCGCCGCTTCCGGCGTGATCGCCCCCTTGAACATTTCCTGGATCATCACCGATGCCTGGCCGAGAATGCCGATGCCGGCCGTCACGTTGAGGCACAGGATCGCCCACAGCAGGTAAAACTGCGGCGTCTTGAGCGCTTCGTCGATGTGCACGTGGCGCTTGGTGACCATTTTTTTCGCTTCGACCGGCGGTGTCCAGCCTTCCGGCTTCCAGTCCGGCGGGGGAATGCGGATCGCCAGCGACCCGATCACCATGGAGATGAAGTACAACACCCCCATCACCACGAAGGCCTCCATTACGCCGACGCTGGTTTCCGTCTGGAAATGCTTCATCAGCATCACGCCCAAGGGTGCGCCTATCATCGCACCGCCGCCGAAGCCCATGATGGCCATGCCGGTCGCCATGCCGCGCCGGTCGGGAAACCACTTGATCAGCGTCGACACCGGCGACACATAGCCCAGTCCCAGCCCGCAACCGCCGAGCACGCCATAGCCAAGGTAAAGCAGCCAGATCTGGTGGGTATGTACGCCGATGGCCGACAAAATGAAACCGCCGCCAAAACAGCAGGCGGCGGTAAACATGGTGCGGCGCGGGCCGACTTTTTCCAGCCACTTTCCGGCGAACGCAGCCGATAGTCCGAGGAAAACGATGGCGAGGCTGTAAATCCAACCGATGGTCGTGAGTTTCCAGTCGTCCGGAGCGGAAGCCGAGATGCCTAGCACGCGGGTCAGCGGTTCATTGAATACGCTGAACGCGTAAGCCTGCCCGATGCACAAATGTACCGCGAGCGCGGCCGGCGGGATCAGCCAGCGATTGTAGCGATGGCTCGCGGTAATTCTCTCCTTGGAAAAAAAGCCCGGCATACACCTCTCCCTTAATGTTGTCTTATGACTGCTGCTTCATCGCTCCAGAAAACTGTTAAAACAAATACGGTGCCACTGCACTTCCACGAGTATGAATAGTCTTATAAATTCCATATGCTGGCAATGGCTTAGCAATAACGTAGCTTCTTTCTCATTTAAAGAAGAAAATCAGATATGTTCAACACAATCGCCGACTTTCTCACATCATGAATACGCTCGCGTCCCCAGCCTTTCCGGACTGGCCCCTGCCTCCCTACGCCGTACTGGCATCCGCGCTACCCGCCCCGCTCTGCTTCGTCAAATTGCGTGACGGCAAAAGCATCAAGGGAACGCTGGGCAGCCTCAACGTCGATATCGGCATGATGGAAATTCACAATGCCAATAAAGGCACCGGTTCCTTCGGCGTCAGTTTCGGCAATCTGAAATGGCTGGACCTTACCGAGCCTGTCGCGCTGAAAAGCGGCGCGACGGTGGTCAACGAAACCAGCGGCATCTTCTCCGCGCCGGAATTGCGCGATATCCAGGTCGAGTTCACCGACGGCGAAACCATGCAGGGGAAGACCTTCGGCATGCTGGAAACCGGACTAGGCATCTTTCTCTACCTGGAGCAGAGCGAAGGCCATTTCCTGCGCCGATTCATCCCCCGCGACGTCATTCGCCACTACTCGGCTGGCGAGCCCTTGGGGAAACTGCTGATGGACGTCAAGGCGGTGTCCGCGCAGGACGTGGTCGACGGGCTGGACCAGCAGAAGAAACTGCGCGACCGGCCGCTGGGCGAGTACCTGAAAAGCGAGGATGTGATTACGGTGGAGCAACTGGACAATGTGCTCAGCCAGCTGCGCCACCAGCCCGCGCTCAAGCTGGGCGAAGCCCTGCTGAAGGCGGGCATCGTCAACGAAACCCAGATCCAGCAGGCGCTGGAGCAGCAGAAACTCAACCGCAAGCGCGCGCTGGGTGAAATCCTGATCGACATGGGCATCGTCGACCGCGCCATGGTCAACCAGCTGCTTGCGCGCAAGATGGGCATCCCCTACATCAAGCTGGCGCAGTTCAATATCGACCCCAACGTGGTCAAGCTGGTGCCGGAAAAGGTCGCCTCCAAATATACCTTGATGCCTTTGTGCGTGGTCGCCCATCGCATTTTCATCGCAATGGAGAACCCGCTGCTCAACGAAGCACTGAACGAGGTGCGCTTCCACTCGAAGAAGACCGCCGAACCGGTGATGGCCTCAGCGGAAGAAATCAGGACTGCCATCCGCACCTTTTATGGCACCGCCCATTTCGACGATCTTGCCTCCGAACTGGCTGTCGCGCTGGACAGCAGCGAAGACCTGCCGGAAAGCAGCGAGCTCTCCGAAAACGACACCATCCTGACAAGGATGCTTAACAAGACCATCCTCGACGCGCATCAGCAAGGGGCCTCCGACATTCATATCGAGACTTACCCCGGCAAGAAGCACAGCGTCATCCGCCTGCGCAAGGACGGCAACATGGTGCATTACTTCGATTTGCCGGCGAATTTCCGCAACGCCATCGTTTCGCGCATCAAGATCATGGCCAACCTGGATATTTCCGAAAAACGCCGCGCGCAGGACGGCAAGATCGACTTCTCGCAATTCGGCCCTGCCCGCATCGAGTTGCGCGTGGCGACGATTCCCACCACCAATGGCCTGGAAGATGTGGTGCTGCGGATACTGAATGCCGGCAAGCCGATCCCGCTGGAAAAGATCCTGCTCAGCGAAAACAACCTGGCGCATATCAAGGCCATCGCGCAGCGCCCGCACGGCATGCTGCTGGTCTGCGGCCCGACCGGTTCGGGCAAGACCACCACGCTGCATTCGGTAATGAGCCACATCAATACGCCGGATCGCAAGATATGGACGGCGGAAGATCCGGTGGAAATCACCCAGGACGGCCTGCGCCAGGTACAGACCCACGCCAAGATCGGCTGGACGTTTGCCGCCGCGCTGCGCGCTTTCCTGCGCGCCGACCCGGATGTGATCATGGTGGGCGAAATGCGTGACCAGGAAACTTCGCAGATCGGGGTGGAGGCCTCGCTCACCGGCCACCTGGTGCTGTCCACGCTGCACACCAACAGCGCGACGGAATCGGTGGTGCGCCTGCTCGACCTGGGGCTGGATCCATTCAATTTCTCCGACGCGCTGCTGGGCGTGCTCGGCCAGCGCCTGGCGCGCGCACTGTGCCCCTCGTGCAAGAAATCACGCGCCGCCACCGCGGAGGAAATCGAAGCGCTGATGCAGGAATACTGCGAGAGCTTCGAGAACGTCGGTTATCCGGTGCCGGACAAGCAGGCGCTGCTCGACGACTGGAAACGCCGCTTCGCCAACGGCAAGGGAGTGCTCACCCTGCATTCGGCGCCGGGCTGCAAGGAGTGCGACAAGAGCGGCTACAAGGGACGCATCGGCGTACACGAATTGCTGGTGAACAGCCCCGTCATCAAGCGGCTGATCCAGAACCGCGCCACCGTCGCCGAAATCCAGGCGGCGGCCTTCGAAAACGGCATGCGTACCCTGAAGCAGGACGGCATCGAAAAGGTGCTGCAAGGACTGACCGATATCAAGATGATCCGCGCCGCCTGCTAGGCTTCGTTAATTCCAACCGGCCCGGTTTCAGGAGTCACTCAGCAGCAGCGCTTCACGCCCTTCCACTTGCTGTCCTGCCACTGCTTGAAAAACTCTTCGCGCGACAGCGGTGCCGCCTCCGGATGGTGCCGGGCATGGTGCGCCAGGTAGCGCTCGTACGCATCGTCGCCCGACAGGCGCCGCACGCCACGCCACAGGCGCCGTAGCATGTTCCCGATCATGGCATGGCCTCCTTTATTCGATAACAATACAGCACTGTCCCGCGCCGGTCCCCCAGTTCGAGCTCGGCTTCCGCAATCCAGCCGGGCACCGGGAAGGATGAGGAAACGAACAGGCTGCCGGCGCGCATCTCGCGCCTGACCTTCTCGCCCAACTCCGGCATCGGCGTGGGCGAAAGAAAGGCGAAGACGACATCGAAACCCGATAAATCGCATTCCCACAGGCTGCGACGCTGCACGGCGAGGTTAGCCAGATGACGGCCGCGCCACGCGGTCACCGCCCATGGCAAGGGCGCGCGCTCCCATGCTTCGACCGCCAGCAGCGGAAAGTGTTTTGCCAGCGGCACCGCGACCGATCCCACCCCCGCGCCGAGATCGACGAAACGCCGGGCGCGCTCGTCGTCGGCGATTTCGGCCAGCGCCATGGCAACTCCGGGCGAGGAAAGGAACAGCGGCACATCCCCCTTGGCTGTTCCCCAGAAGACAAGCGCGAGAAAAATAAAGACCGCAAGATAAAGTTCGCTCGGCACATGCAGCGACATCGCGGCCAGCACCGCCGGAAGAAACAGCAGGTGTATCGGCTGCCACCATGTCGGCTGGTGCATGGCACGCGAAGCCATCGCAGCTGCCAAGCCTTGCGCAAACGCCAGCAGCCATACCTGACTGAAAAACTGCGGCAATACCCACGCCAGCAACGCAGCCGCAGCCAGCCCGAACAACTGCGCGAGCAGCGCCCGTACCGGCTGGCGTTGTACCAGCCCGCGCAAAACCATCAGCGCTGCTCCCTCAGCGCGCGGATGCGCTCTTCCGTGGCCGGATGTGTGGAAAGGTAATCCATCCAGCTTGCTTCTTGGCCTTTTTGCTTGCCCTGCTGTTTGTCTGCGTACGCCTCTTCCAGTTTTGTCAGCATGTCGCCCAGCCGGGAAGCGGGGATGTTGTTCAGCGCCAGGGTCCGTGCTGCGAGATCGTCAGCGCGCCGCTCGAAATCGCGCGAGTAGCGGGTTTCCAGCAAAGCGCTCGGGGCCGCCGCGAGTATCGTGCTGACGTCGCCGACGTACCAGGCCATCGCCAAGCCCACGACCGATGCCTGCAACATCTGGCGCAACGCATGGCGTTCCGAGACGTGGCCCATTTCGTGGGCCAGCACGGCAAGGATTTCCTCGTCGTTTTGCGCAAGCGCGACCAGTTCGTCCAACATCACCACGGTCCCTCCCGGCAGCGCAAAGGCGTTCGGACCGATAAGCGGGCTGCTGCGGAACAGGATGCGCTTAGGTTTTGCCGCCTCATCCGGCCAGTGCATCGCGTGCAACCGGCTGACCAGTGCCTTCTGGCGTGCGGGGCTGAGCTTAGTGGGCTCCAAGAGACGTCCGTCGAAGGTTTTCAGGAATTGCCCGTCCATCATCGCCAGCACGTTCTCGGGTATCCGTTCCGCCGCCGCCTTGGCCGCATACGGCAAGCCCCAGACATAGGCCGCCGCGATCAGCGCCAGCGTCACCAGCAAGGAAGCTAGGGCATAGCTCCAGCGCGCTTCCATGCGCGCGACCAGCGTAGGCGCATGCCCGGCCGATTGCAGCAAGGCATCGAATCCCGCGCGATCCGGCACTTCGCAGCGGGCGCCGTCGGCAAACAAGATCAAACGCACGGTGTCGCCCAACGGCGCGGGGATGGTGATCTCGGCAAGCGCATCGCTACGCTCGATGGCATCGCCCCTGACATTTAGCACATTGCCTTGCAACTCCAGCATCACCGTATGCCGGCGGGCGCTCTTGCCATCGAAATAGAAGCCGGCGACTTCCATCAAAGGGCGATGTCGATGTCGAACATTTCAGCCATTTCCTCGCCTGCGGCGCTGGCATCGACCTGCACGCCAGCGACAAACTCGTCCAGGTCCGCGTTCGCCTGCAATGCCATGTTCTCCAGCCGGTAGCGCGCCATGCGGATATCGGCGAAGGGCTTGAAGAGACCCAGCGTGAGGATGATCAGCACGAAGTTGCTGGCCATGATGGCAAACATGCCGCGCGCTTTCAGATGGCTTTCAAAACCCAGCGGACCCAGCGTCGTGTTGTTCCAGATGACGTTCTGCAGGCGGGCAGCAAGATAGGGTGTAATCAGCAGCAACGCGGCAATGTAGATCAGCAGGAACACCCCCATGGCGAGCAGCGCAATGCCCTCGTCAGAAGGAGCCGCACTTTTGAACAGCGCAATGGAAATGGCGACGATCGCGATGATGAGTACAAACAGCGCGGCGAATACAACCAGATAGGGCTTGTAAAACAACCCCGGACCGGCATGCATGGCGAAACGCTCGCTGCCATAGGCGCTGTTGTTATGGAGGTAGCGGCGTATCTGCTGATGCGCCAGCGGCCACAGCAAACCGATGCTCATGTAGGCGACCAAGGGCAGCAGCAGGAAATTGACATAGCCTTCGCCATTCTTGCCGTGGAAGGAAAAACGCAAGCCGCGATAGCTGGTGTTGTGCAAACGGAACCGGAAGGAGCGCACCAGCAGCCAAGGCATCACCAGCAGGATCAGCGCGAAGGCGACCAGGCCTGCGACGATGCTGAAATGGCCCGCGACCGAATACAGCGCGAACAGCCCGACCGCGAGGATGCGTCCCTTGAGGATAGCGACGGGATCTCCGTGGTAATCGAAATTCGCCCCGGCCACCGACGTATGGCGGTAGAAATACTGCATGCGCCGCACCTTGGCCCACGCCGAATAGATGCCCAGGGTGAGCAGGCTGAGGCAGAGATTGACGATCCAGATACGGAAATACTCACCGCCGCGTCCGGTGAAAACAAAAGGCTCACGCCGCTGCACCTGCTCCATGATGTCCCCTTAAATTCTGAATGACGTTGTTGTTGATGTTGTTTTAAGTGCCAGGCCGCAGCTGCCGGATCAATCCCTGACGTAATCCTCGACCAGGCGGCTCGGGATATGCGGCGACTCGGTCAGCGGCAATACCGGCTTGCCGATGATGTGGCGCGTGCTCACCCGCAGCATGTCGAACACGATCACCCACAGCACGACGACAAAAAACATCGTCAGCCATGCATCCAGTTGCTGGTTGAAGATCAATTGCGGCGCGACCGCGGCCTTTTCCGGCGGCAACAGCCCGGCGGCCAATTTATCTGCCATATCGCGAGCGGCGGCGAGAAAACCGACGCGGATATCGCTGCTGAAAATCTTTTCCCACGCCGCCGTCGTTGTCACCAGCACCAGCCATGACAGCGGCACCGCGGTAATCCAGGCGTGTTTCAGTTTGCCCGATTTGATGAGGATGCCGGTGCCGACGCACAACGCGATCGCCGCCAGCATCTGGTTGGCAATGCCGAATAGCGGCCATAGCAAGTTGACGCCGCCATTGGGGTCGATCACGCCGATGTACAGGAAATATCCCCAGGCGCCGACCACCAATCCGCTAGTAAGAATCACCGAGGGCATCCACGAAGTCTGACCGAGCCTCGGCCAGACGTTGCCTAGCATGTCCTGCAGCATGAAGCGGCCCACCCGCGTACCGGCATCGAGCGTGGTCAGGATGAACACCGCCTCGAACATGATCGCGAAGTGATACCACAAGGCCAGCATGCCGTTACCGAATGCGCTGCCGAAAATGCTCGCCATGCCCACCGCCAGCGAAGGCGCGCCGCCGGTACGCGCGAACAGGGTGGTCTCGCCCATTTGCCGCGCCAGCGTTTCCATCTGTTCCACCGTCACCGGGAATCCCCAGGAAGTGATGGTCGCGACCGCGACGGCAGCTTCCTTGCCGACCACACCCGCCGGGCTGTTGATGGCGAAGAAAACACCGGGCTCCAGCACCGTCGCGGCGACCAATGCCATGATCGCGACAAAGGCTTCGAGCGCCATGCCGCCGTAGCCGATCATGCGAATGTCGCGCTCGTTGGCGAGCAGCTTGGGCGTGGTACCGGAAGCAATCAGCGAGTGGAAACCGGAAATCGCGCCGCAGGCGATGGTGATGAAAACGAACGGGAACAGGGTACCGCCAAAGATCGGGCCGGTGCCGTCGATGAATTGCGTGAGCGCCGGCATTTTGACTTCCGGCTGCAAAATCACGATGGCGACCGCCAGCAGGATCACCGTGCCCAGCTTCATGAACGTGGAAAGATAATCGCGCGGCGCCAGCAGCAGCCACACCGGCAGAATCGCTGCCGCAAAACCGTAGGCGATGACGCCCCACGCCAGCGGCAGACCCTCATGGTCGAACAGGCCGCGCAAGGCCGCGTTGTGATCCACCCAGCCGCCGCCGAACACAGCCAGCAGCAATAGAATCACGCCCAGCAGCGAGCCTTCCAGCACGCGGCCGGGGCGCAGGTTGCGCATGTAGAGGCCGACGATCATCGCAATAGGAATGGTCGCGGCCACGGTGGAAGTCGCCCATGGGCTGTGCTTCATCGCATTCACCACCACCAGCCCCAGCACCGCGATCAGGATAATCATGATCGCGAAGGTACCGATCAGCGCCGCAAAGCCACCCACAGGGCCCAGCTCGTCGCGCGCCATCTGCCCCAGGCTGCGCCCGTCGCGCCGCATCGAGAAAAACAGCGTGACCATGTCCTGCACGCAGCCGCCGATCACCGCGCCGACGAGTATCCATAAGGTGCCGGGAAGATAACCGAACTGCGCCGCCAGCGTCGGGCCCACCAGCGGCCCCGGTCCGGCAATCGCCGCGAAATGGTGCCCGAATACGATCCAGCGATTAGTCGGAATAAAGTCCCGGCCATTGTCGAAACGCTCGGCAGGCGTCGCACGGGTCTCGTCCAGCATCAGCACCTTGGCGGCAATCCACGCGGCATAGAAGCGGTAAGCAATGGCAAAGACACACACCGCCGCGGTAATGAACCAGATCGCATTGATGCTTTCGCCGCGGTTCAGGGCAATGCCCCCTACCGCCGAGGCCCCCAGCAAGGCCACCGCGAGCCAGACGATTTTCCCCATAAAACTATTCATTTTTTCAGGCTATCCTGTTGGTTTTATACGCAATGATTTGCAAGTATAATTCAGGCGCCAACTCTATGGGCCGGTAGCTCAGCTGGGAGAGCGTCGCGTTCGCAATGCGAAGGTCGGGAGTTCGATCCTCCTCCGGTCCACCATTTAGATTCCGCTGCTGCATTTCTGGTTGCCTAGATCAGTTCTTATATGCTCCGCATCTACGCTACCCCGTGGCTCAAGAATATCAATCCACCAATTGTTGGATATTGAAGTTGTCAGGCGAGCTCTAAACAAGGTCACTATAATGCCGCCCTGTATCAACAGCAGCACTTCTTCCGCAAATGCGTTACTTCTTGTTTTTTCCTTTACTGCTTCCCAGCCTAGCCCTTGCCGGCCCTACAATAATTTCGGTCACCGGAACCCTCGCCAGCGAATATGTATACCGAGGTATTTCCCAATCCGACAATCATCTCGCTCCGCAAGGTTCTATCGTCATTTCCAAAAATGGCTGGTATGGCGGATTATGGGCGTCCAAGGCCGATTACGACGACCAGTTGACCCTGTACGAGTTGGATGGCTTCATCGAGAAACGTTGGCAGGTCGGCAAACTGGATTTAGCCGTTCATGTACTGAAGTACGATTACCCCAACACCAAGTCAGACTGGCAGTATGGTAACTGGCGCGCCGGGTTGGGCGCCGGCTATCCCATAGGTGAAGGCAGGATCGGTGTATATACGGATCGCTATGACAACCGCTTAGGGTCGGGTCATTCGTATTATTACGAGATCAATGGGATGTATCCTCTCGCCGGCTTTACTTTTACCGCCAGCGTCGGAAAGCAGCAATTCTCGGACAACGTAAGGATGGGCCTCCCTGATTTTACTTATACCCATCTCGCTATATCGCATGAATGGAGGGGATTCAACCTCACGTTCGCACTGGACCGATCCGACCTTTCAAAAGATGAATGCTTCTATGGGCAGGAGTGGTGCGGCAGTCACTTTAATATGCAAGTGTCACGATCGTTCACGCTATTCAAGAGCGAGAATTGAACTAAGTTACCTTTCTCGTCCTGCATCATGCCAAGCCCTTTGCAAGGGAGAAAGCAGATACTCCGCAACCGTGCGTGTGCCCAACAATATTTCTGCATTCGTCTGCATCCCGGCGCTTAATGGAAAGACACGCCCATTCGCTTCGAGACGCATGGTCTTTAACGTCACTAGCGCCTTGTAAACCAGCGGCACTGAGGAGGCCTTGTTATCCTTGGTGGGAGCGCCACTCGCCGCGGGCGTATCTGCCGCGTCAGCGCTGACGTGCTCCACGGTTCCTTCTGCCAGGCCGTATTTCTGGAACGGAAATGCGGCGAACTTGAGTTTGACTGTTTGTCCCTCCCGCACAAATCCGATGTCCTCGTTGGATACCCATACCTCCGCGCGCAAGACGTCTTCCTTGGGAACTAGCGTAAGTAGCACCGTGCCGGGCTGCACGACCGTGCCTATCGTATGCGTGGCTAAATCTTTGACGATGGAGGTCTGCGGTGCCTTGAGTTCGAGCAGTTCCCGGCGATGGCTTTGCTTGGCCATTTCCTGCGCCAGTTTTTCCAGCGCATTCGCCACTTCGTTGCGTTCGGCATAAAGCTGCCGGCGGTAATCGGAATGGATTTGCGCCAAGCGTTTTTCGGATTGCTGGATGCCTGCCCGGGCGGATTCGATGACGTGCTCCTGGGTTTTGAACTCCTGTTCTTTCTCCACCTTCTCCCGGCGTTTGTCGCTGGCCATCAAAGGGCCGACAAAGCCCTTCTCCTCCAGCTTGTCGAACGCCTTGGCCTGCTGTTGATAGTGCGGAATGATGTCGGCAAGCTTGGTCAGCACCTGTTCGGCGGCATACATGTCTTGCTTCGCCTTTAAAAGCCGGGATTGCTCTTCCGCGAGCGCCGCTTCATGCGCAGAACGGTTGGCCTGGTATTGCGCGGATATTTCCATCGCCAAGGCCGGAGGATCATTGGGCATCGAGCGGAAGGCATTTCCATTGAGTTCGGCGTCGATACGGCGCAAGGCCAGCCTTTTCCGGGCGAATTCCGCCTCCATCGCACGTCCGTCCGCCTCGGTGACCAGGGCATCCATGCGCATCAGCACTTGGCCTGCGGACACCGTTTCCCCTTCCTTGACCAGAATCTCCTTGACGATGCCGGCCTCGGGGGGCTGCACGATCTTGAGGTAGCTCTGCGGCACAAGCTTGCCCTCGGCCACGGCAACGATGTCCAGACGGCCGACCAATGCCCATACGAGCAGGCATGCGATCAAGGTCATGATCGTCCATAACACCCTCCGTCCCAGCGGATTGGGCGGCGCATCGCGCAAGGCAAGCATCGGCGGAGCAAAGTCGAGCCGACCAGTAGTATTGTTTCTTTTATCCATTATTTTTATCCATTCGACAAACAAGCATCACCGGAACCGGCTGCGATTCCGGTGATGCTCAGGCTTGGATAGTTACGCGACTTTCTGCAGTCCCTCGTTCAGTCCCTGGAAGGTTTGCAAGTTCTGGCTACCGCTCAGCAGCGAGAGCGCATCCTTGCCGAACACCACCGTGGAGCCGAGGTAACCCGTGGTGGACCGATTGAGCAGCGTGGTATCGGCGCCATCCTCCATTCCGGGCAGCAGGTTCCCATTGGCCATCGCTTCGGCCAAGGCAACGTCCATCGCGAGCCAGCGCGCAAACACGACCGCGGGATCGACGCTGCCGCCGCTACCCGTCGCCAGGTACTGCTCCGTCCATGGCGCGTCGTTCAGGTAGGCCGGCATTTCTTCCAGATTCCACCAGTCGGCCAAGGCGTCGCCATCGGTCTGGCCAGCATCGGTCGTGCTCTCAATTGCGGGGTCCATCGGCTCAGGGTTCGTGGCGCTGGAACTCGTGGTGCCGGCATCGCCGCCGCCACCGCCGGAACTTGTCGATGACGATGTTTTGCTCTTCGCCCCGGGATTTCCGGGAGAGGTACCGGCCACGTCATTGAAGTTCGAATCCTGGCCCTCTGGCGCGGCATCCTCGCCGTTGCCCACTCCTTCATTGCCATGGCTGATGGTCAGTTGGAACACATCCGACACCGCAAGACTGCCCTCCGTGCTGCCGGTCGCGGCCACCTGGTCCGTCGCCGTCACCTGCACCTCGATCGTGCCGGTGGCCTTGGGCGATACACCGGAGAAGGCCAGGGTCGTCGCGTTGAAATGGAGCCAGTCCGGCAGTTCCGATCCATCGGCCAAGGTGGCGCTATAGGTCAGCTTGTCGCCCTGATCGACATCGGTGAAGCTGTCGGCCGGCATCTGCCAGTAGAAAGGCTTGTTGAAGGTGAAATTCTGGTCGGCCAGCGGCTTGACCACGATAGGCGCGTCGTTGATGCCGTGCACGAAAACATCCAGCGTCGAGGCGACGTCGGCTTCGCCATCGCTCGTCACGTAACCGAAGCGCTCGATCGCCAACGCATCACGGCCGAGCGACTGGACCACCGGCGCGGCATTGTTGAGGCTGTAGGTGTAATCGCCGTCCGCTGCCATCGACAGGCTACCGTAAGCGCCGGCATGCTCGCCGGCCGTGACGACCTGCAGCACGGTGCCGTTGTCGACATCGTGGTCGTTGGTCAGCACGTTCCCGCTGGCCGCCGGCAGCCAGTCTTCCACGACCAGCGCGGCATCGGCGGCCACGACAGGCGCATCGTTGACGCCGACGATGCTGACGTTGACCATGCCGGTCGCCGTGGCGCCCTCGTTGTCGCTAAGGGTATAGCTGAAGCTATCCTGCACCGTTTCGCCGGAAGCCAGTTCCTGGAAGCCGTTGCCGATGTTGTAGGTGATTTCGCCGTTTTCCAGCGACACGGCGGCGCCGATAGCGGATTCGCCGACAGAAACCACCGTCAACACATCGCCTACGTTCGGATCAGTATCGTTGGCGAGCAGGTCGGTCGCCTGAAACTGCAAGGCGCCGCCGTCTTCGTACACGGTGATCTCGTCCGCGGCGGCGACCGGAGGCCGGTTCATCAGCATCTCGATGCCTGCGCGATCCAGGGTGGTGCCGTCGTCGAATTCGACCGTGTTGACGCCTTCCGTCTGCGTGAACCAGTCGGAGAGACGGATAAAGTCCGTGGTACCGAGCACGTGGATCAGCATGTCGTCGCCAACCCGCTCGGCTTCCAGGCTGGATTCGACCAAGCCGCTGCCGATGTACAGGGTATCGCTGCCCTGCGCATCCGCAATCCGGTCGGAACCGTCGCCCAGACGGAACACGTAACGGTCGTCGCCGATGCCGCCCATCAGGATATCCATGCCAGCGCCGCCGGCCAGCGTGTCGTTACCGACGCCGCCATCCAGCACGTTGTTGCCGGTATTCCCGGTCAGGGAATTGCCGAGCACGTTCCCCGTGCCGTTGACATTGGCGCTTCCGGTCAGCGTCAGGTTTTCGAGGTTGTCGCCCAAGGTATGGCTGACCGTAGCGTTGACGGTATCGATACCTTCGTCGACACCTTCCGTAACCACGTCCCCGGCAGCGTCGATATGGTAAGCGTCGTCGCCGATACCGCCTGCCATGGCGTCCGCGCCGGCTCCACCGTCCAGCACATCGTTGCCGGCATTGCCGACCAGCGTGTCGTTGCCGTCCATCCCGAGCAAGGCATTGTCGCCGCCGTTGCCGGTAAGCACGTTGGCCAGCGCATTGCCGGTACCGGCAATGCCATCGTTACCGGTCAAGGTCAGGTTTTCGACATTCGCAGCCAAGGTGTGGTCCATGCCGGCCAGTACCGTGTCGGTGCCCGCGCCCGCCAGTTCGGAAACCATGTCATTGGCATCGTCGACAACATACGTATCGTTGCCCATGCCGCCCGCCATCATGTCGGCGCCGGCGCCACCGTCCAGCAGGTTGTCGCCGCTATTGCCCGTCATCGTGTTGTCGAGCGCGTTGCCGGTGCCGCTGACACTAGCCGAGCCGGTCAGCGCCAGGTTCTCGACGTTGGCCGCCAGCGCATGGCTGACCGAGGCCAGCACGGTATCGACGCCTTCGTCCGCCTGCTCGACCACCGCATCGCCGGCATTGTCGACGACGTAAGTGTCGTTGCCGGCGCCGCCTTGCAGCGTATCCGCGCCTGCACCGCCGTCCAGCACGTTATTGCCGGCCGTGCCGATCAGACTGTTGGCCAGCGCATTGCCGGTGCCGTTCAAATCGCCACTGCCGGTAAGCACCAGATTCTCGACGTTGGCCGCCAAGGCATGGCTCACGCTGGCCCGCACGGTATCGTTGCCGGCAGCGATCGCTTCCGTCACCACATCGCCGCTGTTGTCGACGACATAGGTGTCGTCGTCGGTACCGCCTTGCAAGGTATCCGCGCCCAGTCCGCCATCGAGCAGGTCGTTGCCGGCGCCACCGGCAAGCACGTTGGCGCCGCTGTTGCCGAGCATGACGTTATCGCCGGCATTCCCGGTGCCGTTGATGTTGGCGCTGCCGGTCAGCGTCAGGGACTCCAGATTCGCGGAAAGCGTGTAGCTCGCGGAAGAAAGCACCGTGTCATTGCCGCCGCCCACCTGCTCGGTGATGACGTCGCTCGTGTTGTCGACCAGGTAGGTGTCGTTGCCCGCGCCGCCGACCAGGGTGTCGGCGCCAACGCCGCCGTCCAGCACGTTGTTGCCGCTGTTGCCGGTGATGACGTTGGCCAGCGCGTTGCCGGTGCCGTTGAGGTCCGATGTTCCGGTGAGCGTCAGATTTTCGACATTCGCGGTCAGGGTATAAGCGATGCTCGACTGGACGGTGTCCGTTCCTTCGTTCGCGTTTTCGGTCACCACATCGCCGATGTCATCCACCACGTAGATGTCGTTGCCGGCATTGCCCGCCATCACATCGCTGCCTAAGCCGCCGTCCAGGGTGTCGTTGCCGCCGCTGCCGGTGAGCGTGTCGTTGCCGGCCAGGCCGGACAGCACGTTGTTGCCGGTGTTGCCGACGATGATGTTGTCGAGCGTATTGCCGGTGCCGTTGATGTTGCCGGTACCGGTCAAGGTGAGGTTCTCGACGTTGGCCGTCAACGTGTAGCCGATCGAGGACTGCACGGTATCCGTGCCTTCGTCGCCCGATTCGGTCACTACATCGCCTGCGTTATCGACCACATAAGTGTCGTTGCCGATACCGCCCTGCAGGGTATCCGCATCCGCGCCGCCGTTGAGGGTGTCGTCACCGGCCTCGCCTTGCAGCAGGTCGGCTCCGGCTTCGCCGTTCAGCACGTCGTTGCCGTCGCCGCCGAGCAGGGTATCGTTGCCGACATTGCCGTTCAGCGTGTCGTTGCCTTCCAGGCCGGACAGCACATTGGCCCCGGTATTGCCGGTGATGACATTGTTGAGCGCATTGCCGGTGCCGTTGATGCTGGCCGTACCGGTCAAGGTCAGGTTCTCGACGTTGTCGGTGAGCGTGTAAGTGATGCTGGACTGCACCAGGTCCGTGCCTTCGCCGGCGTTCTCGGCGACCAGATCGCCGACGTTGTCCACCACGTAAGTGTCGTCGCCCAAGCCGCCCGTCATGCTGTCCGCGTCGAGGCCGCCGTTCAGGGTGTCGTTGCCGAGACCGCCGCTGATCGTGTCGCTGCCGGCTTCGCCGGAAAGCGCGTCGTTGCCTTCGCCGCCGATGACGGTGTCGTCGCCGGCACCGGCGTTGATCGTGTCCGCGCCGGCACCGCCGTCCAGCACATTGTTGCCGCTGTTGCCGGTGATGATGTTGTTGAGCGTGTTGCCGGTGCCGTCGATATTCTCCGTGCCGGTCAGGGTCAGGTTTTCGACATTGGCGGTCAGCGTGTAAGTGATGCTGGACTGGGCCAGGTCGGTACCGGCATTCGTCGCTTCGGTGACGGAATCTCCTGCCTGGTCCACGACATACGTATCATCGCCAGCGCCACCGGCCATGGTATCGGCACCGGTCCCGCCATTGAGAGTGTCGTTGCCGTTGTTGCCGGTCAGCGTATCGTTGCCGTCAAGGCCGGAGAGAACGTTATTTCCTGTGTTGCCGATAATGACGTTATCCAGCGCGTTGCCGGTGCCGTTGATATTGGCAGAACCGGTCAGCGTGAGGTTTTCGACGTTTGCAGTCAGCGTGTAGCTGATGGAGGACTGCACATTGTCTAGACCTTCATCTACAGCCTCGATGACGGTATCGCCGGTATTCTCCACGACATAGCTATCGTTACCGATGCCGCCGATCATGGTGTCCGCACCGCCGCTGCCATTTAGCGTGTCGTTGCCTTCCAGGCCCACCAGGGTATTGCTGCCGGAACTGCCCAGAATCACGTTATCGAGCACATTACCGGTGCCGTTGATATTGGCAGAACCGGTCAAGGTCAGGTTTTCGACGTTGTCTGTGAGCGTGTAGGTGATGCTGGACTGGACCAGATCGGTGCCTTCGGCGGCGGCCTCGATGACGAGATCGCCAATATTGTCGACAACGTAGGTATCATTGCCGGCATTGCCGGACATCATGTCTGCCCCGCTGCCGCCGTCCAAGGTGTCGTTGCCTATGCCGCCGGAAACCGTATCGTCACCCGCGCCGGCACTCACCGTGTCATCGCCCGCATCTGCGCTGATGACGTTGTTGCCGCTGTTGCCGGTAATGACGTTATTGAGCGTGTTGCCGGTGCCGTCGATGTTCTCCGTGCCGGTCAGGGTCAGGTTTTCGACGTTGGCGGTCAGCGTGTAGGTGATGCTGGACTGGGCCAGGTCGGTACCGGCATTCGTCGCTTCGGTGACGGCATCGCCGTTATCGTCCACGACGTAGGTGTCGTTGCCTGCGCCGCCGGCCATGACATCGGCGCCCGTGCCGCCGTCCAGCGTGTCGTTGCCGTTGTTGCCGGTCAGCGTGTCGTTGCCGGCCAGACCGCTCAGCACGTTGTTGCCGGTGTTGCCGACGATCACGTTGTCGAGCGTATTGCCGGTGCCGTTGATATTGCCAGTGCCGGTCAAGGTCAGGTTCTCGACGTTGGCGGTCAGCGTGTAGCCGATCGACGATTGCACGGTGTCCGTGCCCTCGTCGGCCAATTCAGTCACCACGTCGCCGGCGTTGTCCACCACATAGGTGTCGTTGCCCAGTCCTGCGACCATCGTATCCGCCCCGGTCGCGCCATTGAGCACGTTGTTGCCGGTATTGCCCAGCAGGATGTTGTTGAGGGTGTTGCCGGTACCGTTGATGTCGGCTGTGCCGGTCAGCGTCAGGTTTTCCACGTTGGTCGCCAGCGTGTGGCTGACCGAGGAATAGACCAGATCGCTGCCGGCATTGGCGGCTTCGGTCACCGCATCGCTCGCGTTGTCGACGATGTAGGTGTCGTTGCCCGTGCCGCCCGCCATCGCATCGGCGCCTAAGCCGCCGTCGATCACGTTGTTGCCGCTGTTACCGGTGATCGCGTTGTTGAGCGCGTTGCCGGTGCCGTCGATATTCGCCGTGCCGGTCAGCGTCAGGTTTTCGACGTTGTCGGAGAGCGTGTACGTGGCCGAGGACTGCACGAGATCGGTGCCTTCGTTGGCGTTCTCCACCACCACGTCGTCGGTGGCATCCACGACGTAGGTATCGTTGCCGCCGAGACCCGCCAGCACGTTATGGCCGCTGTTGGCGGTGATGATGTTGGCCAGCGCATTGCCGGTGCCGTCGATATCACCGCTGCCGGTCAGGGTCAGGTTCTCGACGTTGGCGGAGAGCGTGTAGGTCGCGCTGGACAAGACGTTATCGGTTCCGGCATTCAGCCCCTCGACCACCACATCGGCAGTATTGTCGACAAGGTAGGTGTCGTTGCCGGCCCCGCCTGCCATTGCGTCCGCGCCTGCCCCGCCGTCCAGCACGTTGTTGCCGCTGTTGCCGGTCAGGGCATTGTCGCCGGCGTTGCCGGTACCATTGATATTGGCGCTGCCGGTCAAGGTCAGGCTTTCGATGTTGTCGCTCAAGGCGTACGTGATACCGGACTGGACGGTATCGTTGCCTTCGTCGGCCAGTTCGACGATCGTATCGGCGGCGTTGTCGACGACGTAGGTATCGTTGCCGCCATTGCCTGTCATCGTATCAATGCCGCTGCCGCCATCGAGCAAATCGTTGCCCTGATTCCCGCTCAGATTGTCGTTGCCGCCGAGGCCATAGAGCTTGTTGTTGCCGCTGTTGCCGACCAGCGTGTTGTCGAGTTCGTTGCCGATGGCGTCGATGTCCGCCACGCCGGTGAGCGTCATGTTCTCGACATTGCCCGACAGGGTGTAACTGACCGAGGAAACCACCGTATCGGTCCCTTCGCCCGCGCGCTCCATCACTGTGTCACCGGCATTGTCGACGACATAAGTGTCGTCGCCCGTGCCTCCCGCCATCTGGTCGACCCCAGCGCCGCCATCCAGCACGTTATCGCCGCTGTTGCCCACCAGCGTGTTGTTCTGCGCGCTGCCGATGCCGTCGATGTTTTCCGTGCCGGTGAGTACCAGGGTTTCGACATTATCGGAAAGCGCATAGGTAGCGGTCGATTGCACCGTATCGCTGCCTTCGCTGGCGTTTTCGATCACCACGTCGGCGCTATCGTTCACCTGGTAGATGTCGTTCCCCGCGCCACCGGCGAGGGTGTTGATGCCGGCATTGGCGATGATCGTGTTGTTCAATGCATTGCCTGTCCCCGAGATATCTGCATTACCCGTCAAAATCAGATTCTCGATATTGTCCGAGAGCGCATGGCTGGCCGAGGCAAACACGGTATCCGTGCCTTCTTCGGCATTTTCCACCACCGCATCGGCAACGTTATCCACGATATAGGTGTCGTCGCCCGCGCCGCCGATCAGGACATCGGCACCGGCTCCCCCGTCCAGCGTATTGTTGCCGCTGTTGCCAACGAGCGTATTGCCCAAGGTATTGCCGGTGGCAGTCAGATCGGCCGTCTCTTCCGATTCTGCCGGGTGTTCGGTGAGGGAGAGATTTTCGATGTTGTCGGAGAGAACATAGCTGATACCGGACAGCACGGTATCGACCCCCGCATCGGCGGCTTCAACCACCACATCACCTATACCGTCGACGATATAGGTGTCGTTGCCCGCACCGCCCATCATCGTATCGGCGCCAGTACCGCCATCCAGCAGGTTATTGCCGCTGTTGCCGGTCATGAGGTTGTCCAGCACGTTGCCTGCGCCGTCGATGTCGGCCGCCCCCGTCAGGTTCAGGTTCTCGACATTGGCCGTCAGCGTGTAGCTGACGCTGGAATTGACGGTATCCGTGCCCGCCTCGGCAAGCTCGGTGACGATGTCACCTGCGTTTTCGACGATATAAACATCGTCGCCCGCACCGCCCGCCATTGCGTCAGCGTCGCTGCCGCCGTCCAGCAAATCGTTGCCGCCGTTGCCGGCGAGCGTGTCGTTACCGGCAAGCCCCAACAGCACGTTGTCCCCATCGTTGCCGGCGATGGTATTGGCCAACTCGTTGCCGGTGCCATCGAGATTCTCCGCCTGCCCTGAGCCAGCCGAAGGGCCGGTCAACGTCAGGTTCTCGGTGTTGGCCGTCAGCGTGTAGCTGATGCTGGCCTGGACGGTATCCGTGCCCGCGCCGGCATGCTCACCCACCAGGTCGCCGGCATAGTCCACCACATAGGTGTCGTTTCCGGTACCGCCAGCCATGATGTCCGCACCTGCGCCGCCATCCAGCACATTGGCGCCACTGTTGCCCGTCAAGGTGTTATCCAGTGCGTTGCCGGAAGCGTTGATGTTGCCCGTGCCGGTCAGCACCAAGTGCTCGACGCTCTCCGTGAGGGCATAACTGACACCGGCCTGTACGGTATCCGTACCTTCGCCAAAGTTTTCGACCACCGCGTCAGCCGTGTTATCGACCACATAGGTATCGTCGCCGGTGCCGCCAATCAGGGTGTCCGCACCCGAGCCGCCGTTCAGGATATCGTGGCCCTCCAGACCGGCAAGAATATTGCTGCCGCTGTTGCCGAGAATGACGTTGTTCAGCACGTTGCCGGTACCGTCGATATTCACGGTGCCCGTGAGGGTTAGATTTTCGACATTGTCCGTGAGCATGTAGCCGATGCCCGACTTGACGGTATCGCTGCCTTCGCCAGAGCTCTCCACCACGAGATCGCCGCTATCGTCCACCATATAGGTGTCGTTGCCGGTACCGCCCAGCATCGTATCCGCGTCGGTCCCGCCGTTTAGGGTGTCGTTGCCTTCCAGGCCAATCAGGGTATTCGCCGCACTGTTGCCGACCATAACGTTGTCGAGCGCGTTGCCCGTGCCGGCGATGGACTCAGCGCCGATCAACGTGAGATTGTCGAGATTATCGGCCAGCGTCCAGGTCAGGCTGGCCTGCACCGTATCCACGCCTTCACCAGCCTGTTCCACCGTGGTATCCGCCAGGCTGTCCACCACGTAAGTGTCGTCGCCCGCACCGCCAATCAGCGTATCGACACCTGCACCGCCGTGCAGCGTGTCGTTGCCGTCCAGCCCGGTCAGGGTGTTGTCCGCGGCGGTACCGGTGATGGTGTTGTTCAGTGCGTTGCCGGTACCGGTAAGCGCCGGGCCGGTAAGCACCAGATTTTCGACATTCGCACCAAGGGTGTAGTCGAAAGGCGCAATCACGGTATCGTTACCGGCACCAGCATCTTCGGTTACGGTGTCGCCGGTATTGTCCAAAAGATAGGTGTCGTTGCCGTAACCGCCGGCCATGCTGTCTGCGCCCAGGCCGCCGTCCAGCACGTTGTGGCCGCCGTTGCCGGTGATGACATTGTCCAGTTCGTTGCCGGTACCGTTGATGGAGGAACCGCCGATCAGCGCCAGGTTCTCGACGTTGGCGCCCAGGGTATAGCTAATGCCGGACTGAACCGTGTCCGTGCCTTCGTCGGCCACTTCCACGACCGCATCCCCTGCCTGATCCACCACATAGGTGTCGTTGCCTGCACCGCCGATCAGCGTATCTGCCCCCGCCCCGCCATCCAGCCAATCGTTGCCTTCCAGCCCCGTCAGCGTATTGGCGCCGCTATTGCCGTTGATCGCGTTATCCAGCCTATTGCCGGTGCCGGCGATATTCCCCGTGCCGGTCAGGTTGAGGTTTTCGACATTGGCGGTCAACGTGTAGCTGATCGAAGACTGGACGAGATCAATGCCTTCGTCCGCGTTTTCGATGACTGCATCGCCGCTGTTTTCGACGACATAAGTGTCGTTGCCGGAGCCGCCCAGCATCGTGTCGGCATCGGCCCCGCCATTGAGGATGTCGTCCCCGGCCAAGCCGGTAAGGGTATTCGCTGCGCTGTTGCCGACGATGACGTTGCTGAGTTCGTTGCCGGTGCCGTCCACTACATCCGTGCCGATGAGAGTCAGGTTTTCCAGATGGGCGCCCAGCGTATAGGTCAGGCCGGTATAAACCGTATCCGTACCTTGCCCGGCCAGTTCGATGACGTTATCGGCCAGCGTATCCACCACGTAGCTGTCGTCGCCCGTCCCGCCGGCCATGATGTCCGCGCCCGCGCCGCCATCCAGCAGGTCGTTGCCACCGTTGCCGACGAGCACGTCGTCGCCCGCCATGCCGTAGAGCGCATTGCCGGCATCGTTGCCAACGATGGTGTTGTCCAGAGCATTGCCGAAACCGTTTATGCTCGCCGTTCCCATCAAACGCAAATTTTCGACATTGGCAGCCAGAGTGGCGGACACACGCGCATGAACGACGTCAATTCCGCCGTTTTCGGCTTCAACGACGGTATCGCTGGCGTTATCGACCACGTAAATATCGTTGCCTTCCCCGCCTGCCATAATGTCGGCACCGGCGCCGCCGTCCAGCCAGTCGTCTCCTGCTTCACCGTTCAGGGTATCCGCGCCCGCGCCGCTGGCAAGAATGTCGTTACGGGTGGTGCCGGTGAGGGTGTCGGCGCCATCTGTGCCGAGTTGCAATGTGCTGAGGTCAAGCATGCTGCCATCGGCAAAGCGCACCGCATCCAGCCGGTGGGCTTTGCCCAGACTATTGAACCAGTTGGCAATGGAAACCGTATCCTTGCCGTTGCTGTGGGAAAAGACCAGCTTATCGCCATCGCGGGTGATATTAAGGTTACCGGCATAGATAGCCGTACCGAATTGCAACGTGTCGACCCCCGCATCGCCATGGGTTTCGATAATCGAATCACCACCATCGCCCAAATTGAATACATAGGTGTCGTTGCCCGCACCGCCATACAGCACATCGCTGCCGCTACCGCCAGTAAGAATGTCGTCGCCGTCCCCACCCAGAACGAGGTCGTTGCCGCCGTTGCCGTTGAGCATGGCACCGCTGTCGGCACCGATCACGACCTCGCTGTTGCCGGAGCCCTCGGTAACCAGGCCGGGGTAGCCGAATTCGGCCAGTGCAGCAGTCAGTGCGGATGTCTGGGCAGTGTCTCCACTCGCGATGGCGGCAGCCAACCAATCGTGCAGTTGGCCGTAACCGTCCCAGCCCAGGCCGGTGAGGTTGCTGCCCATCATGCGTTGCAGATCGAGAAGGTCGCGTACCGCCTCGACCGGCGCCTGCTCGTAGCGTGCCTGGAATGCGGCATCCATGCCACTGAAGTCCATGCCGGGATTGGCACTGGTCAAGGTAACGGACAGGCTAAGAGTATCCAGGTAGGGCTTGAGCCTGGTCTGCAACAGCAGGCCATCGTAGACGGATTGCTTCAGGGCCACGTAGGAACGATTGAAAAAATCGATCTGGTTGCTGGAAAGACTGACAAAGGCATAGCGGGAGCTCTCATCCTCCTCCGGGCCGATTGCGGTGGCGGTGATGAACTGGTTCGTCCCACTACGCACCCCCCCGGGCGTCACACTAACGAAGGTCAAACCATTGAACATTTCCAGTGTGCTCAGCATTTGCGCGACTTTGGCCTGCTGCGCCATGCGTTGCTCATGCTGCGGACTCCCGGCTTCTCCGAGGAGGAACTCGGAAGAAGTCAGCCCGGGAATCAGGTAGACGAGTTGATAACCTTGGTCCTCGGCTTGCTCTACGCTGGTTTTTGCATCGGAGGTTCCGGCCCAGGCACGGATCACGTCATCCGCCAAAGCGAGTTGCCCTGCTTTGGTATCGGCGGCGGCATAGGCAGTCAGGACAGAAGCCATCTCGGCGGACAGACTAACTGCTTCCCGCAAATCGCGCACGCTACCGCTGCCTTGCATGTCGGGCAACGCCATTGCCTCGTCGGTCAGCGGCACGCTATCAGTAAACTCGCGGAAGAAGGGGTTGTCGGCCAGATCGATGTCGGCCATGCCGCCAGTGACATTGCCGAGGGTGCCTTCGGTGCCGTCGGTTCTGATATAGCTGCCAAGATCGGCAATCTGGTTGCCATTGCTTAGACGGGTTGTATTTTCCGTCTTGGCAACATGCAATCCAGCAACACCGAGGGATTCGAGAGTGTGCAATTCACCTTCATCCGTAATACCGTCACTATCGACGTCACGCCAGATGCGCAGGTTTGCGAAGTTGGTGTCGTTGGCATCGACGATGCCGTCATGATTGGTATCTTCTTGCGACAGCGCATCAAACCCATCGGCAGCTTTGCTGCCAGCGTCAAGAGGTGTGCTATCGCCGAAGAGTTCGGTGCCATCATCGATGGTACCGTTGCCGTCACGATCCAGCACGAGGAAACCATCATCCGGCTTGATCCAGCCGGTTGCATTCTTCAGACCATCGCCGTCATGGTCAAAAAGAATAGGATTGGCGGAGTCGATGCCGACCGTTTCGAGACCATCGCCGTCCAAGTCCAGAGTCAATGGGTCGCGGCTAGGAAACCAGGCGCGCGCAGCATTAAAGTTATCGTTGATTTGCGAAGACCCGCCATGACCGTAGAGGCTGCCAGTGCCATGGATTTTTTCATGGGCGCTGACCAATGAACCGCCCAGGTTCTCAGGGATAAAATAGCTAACACCGTCAATAATAATCACGTCGTAGGAGTTTAAGATGCTTCCGTCATCGCCACCACTACCACTCCCACTGCTACTGCTGGCAAAACGAGCGACCCGACGCTGATCGCCCACAGTCAGCCCTATACCTTGACCATCCACGCTCAACTGCACATCATCCTGCGGGTCGACATTGTTCAGTATTATCGTGTTTTCGCCTTCATCGTCAGTAATTTCGACATAAGACTGACCATCAATGATGAATGTATCGTTACCAGCACCGCCGTCCAGAATGTCAGCGGCGCTTCCGATCAGCGTATCGTTACCAGTACCACCCAGCAGTTCGTCCAAACCTTCGCCACCATCCAGGTAATCATCGCCAGCCCCGCCTTCCAAATGATCGTTGCCGCCCCCTCCAGATAGCGTATCGTTGCCATCAAAGCCCCAAAATTTGTCCGCCCCAGCCCCGCCGTTTAGCGTATCGTTTCCTTCATCCCCGATCAGCGCATCATCACCATCGCCACCATCCAGCGTGTCGTCAGCCGCACCACCGAACATGAGATCTGCACCTATGCCACCATTCAGAACATCGACACCATCACCGCCATCCAGATAGTCATCGCCTGTTCCGCCCTCCAATACGTCGTTGCCTTCAACGCCAAACAGCTTGTCCGCGCCATCTCCGCCATCCAAGATATCGTCACCGAGGTCGCCATCCAGATAGTCCTCGTCCGCGCCTCCGTACAGCGCGTCATTGCCCTCCTCACCGAAAAGTTCGTCTTTGCCTTCCCCGCCCAGCAGCAAATCATCATTGCCGCCGCCCTCAAGACGATCGGCACCGTCCCCGCCATCCAGGACATCGGCGCCATCAAAAGCCCGGATCTCCACATCGTCGCCGACAATGACATCATCTCCCGCGCCTCCGGCCAGATAGTCATTGCCGCCGGCTCCCATCACGCGATCGTTACCGTCGCCCCCGCTCAGATAGTCGTCGTCATAAGCGGCACCCGCGTTGAAGCTGTCACCGATGATGACATCATTGCCTGCCTGTCCCAGCAAAATATCCTTGCCACCAAACCCGAACAGCCGATCGGCGCCCTCACCGCCATCGACATAGTCATTGCCATCACCTGCCCGCACATGGTCATCACCGCCTCCGCCTTCAATGGTGTCGTCCCCGCCCATCCACTCTTCGCCATAGCCCATGGAGATATTAATGTCATACTTGGCCACCTCATTCGTAATGGTCTCGGTACGCTCCGCGATCAGGCTGCCGCTTTCTGTCAGCGTAAAGGCATCTGTATCTGGCAGATAACCGAACAAATAGCCATCGCCAAGAATGATGTCGTTGCCGTCTTCGCCACGGAGGGTATCATTGCCCCGACCACCGGCGAGCACATCGTCGCCCAGGCCGCCCTCAAGGATGTCGTCGCCGCCCCCTCCGGAGAGGTAGTCGATATTGTTGTAGCCCCGAATCAGGTTGTTGCCATTGCTGCCGAAGAGAATGTCCTGCCGCTGGAGGTCTGCACCGTAGTCCGTCTTGAGGTTGCCGGAACTGTCGTAGCCGGGTTGCATGCCGGGATCATTGCTTTGGTCAATCACCGGATGATCACCTTCAATGACACCCGAAGTGATGGGGGCCGAGGGCGGCTCTCCCGCCGCGCCCAGCACAATGCCAAGACCACCTTCTTCCCAGTCCCGGACAATGATGTTGGAGGTGCCTTTATGAATAACCAGCTGTGTCGTGCCTCCGTCGGTACTGCGGGCATAGGCAATGTTGTTCTTGGTATCCAGCCACTGGCCGGGGCCGAGCTGTTTCCATTGATCGGCTTCCAGACCCGCATCACCTTTGATCTGCGCGCCGTCGAGGGTGATGATGCCGGCACCGTCCGCATCCAGAATGGTGTCGGTGCCGTTGCCGCTCTTGATGACATAAGTATCAGTGCCGGCGCCGCCGATCAGCAGATCGTTGCCGAGGCCGCCTTCGAGGATGTCGTTGTCGGCTCCGCCGTAGAGACGGTCCACGCCTTCGCCACCGGTTAGCTTGTCGGCGCCTTCGCCGCCATAGAGAATATCGCTGCCTTTGTCGCCATAGAGCGTGTCTGCGCCGGCCCCGCCTTCGAGGTAGTCGTTACTATCTTGCCCATAGAGCTCATCCGCTCCACCCTGCCCATAGAGATGGTCGGCCTTTTCTGCTCCGGTCAGAACCTCGGCGTCGTTGTCGCCAAATATATATCGGGCTTTGGTCAGCTCTACCGCTCTGCCTGCGCCGACATTGATGGTGGTATTAGTGACGTTGTCTATAAATACGGCCTGCGGTTCGCTCGAGTCGCCATTGACGGCATCCGCCGTATTGCGTTTGATGATCCAACTGAGCATGGCGGCTCGGTCGGCAAGCCAGAGATCGGAGTAGTTCGCCTCACCGCTGGCGCGCTCTTCTGAGGTGAGCGTGTTGTCTTCCGCCCATTGCAGAGCTAGCTCACTGTTCGTGCTGTTGATGTTCTTGAGGACGGAGGCGGCGGTGGCGTCGTTGGCTTTGAAGGCGAAGGTGGTGAGGTTAACCAAGCTCAGAAAGGCACCGAAGTCGGAACGGGCTTCATCTGCTAAGGTCGGCGGGGCGACAATGGTTACTTTGCCGACTAAGGATTTGTAAGCTGTAGAAGACTGAAGATCAGTCAAATTCGTATAATAGGAAAGTCTTATCGGATCGCTACTACTTTCGTCACCAATTGGTGTGGTTATGATTGACCCACCCAATATCATTTTTCGTAATCCGTCCAATATACCTTCAAGCGATGCCCCAGTATGATTCGATCCTTTGTCAAATAAGGCATTCATTCTGGCAATATCAAAGGCGGGGTCAAGCTTGGCAATGGCATCCCCGAGAGCTAGTGCGTCCGTGAGCTTATACATGTAATGGTTGTTTATTGGAAAGCTCGTTTCCTCATTAAACAACGGGGTACGCAGCCCCGCTTGTCCATTCAGCAAAGTTCGCGTAGTAGCACTAATGCCATTCTCGGCAAATAAGTTGGTTTGACCAACCAACCCTTCGAAGTAACCTTTGCTAACGCCGAGACCGAGTAGTGCTTCTATCTGCTGAAATAATTGCTCACTATTTGTTGTAAAACCTGCGCTATTGTAGGTATATGTGTGATCTACAGGCCATTGCCCGCCAAATAGCCGAGTAAATGCTGTAGCGAGGTGACCACCTAGGCTGTGCCCGTTGACGATGACATTCGATACATCATGTAGCAGACCTGTGCCCAAGACTGACGGTGCGCTAATGAATGCGCCATCCGTAAATTGGATTTGTCCGGCCGGCTGGTTTGACGCTGTTGTGTTTTTAAGCCACCAGTTGACCATCTCCACCACCTGACTTTTTGCAACACCTGAGAGTGTTAAATCAATGTCGGTAATAAAGTCCTGAAGTCCTTGAGTCCCTTGCATAGATACGAATACTTGGCCGTCATTTCTGCGCCATACTGTGGCATCAAAACCGCTGCCAGTGGTATCGTCAGACTCAATGTGAGTAAGCACAGTAAAGTTCTTGCTAATGTACTCGGCTAAAGTAGGGGTCATACGGTCAGACAATAAATCCTTTAGCGATACTCCAGCTCTTCCTTCCAATCCATTCTGTCCAAGAGCATAAGTAGCATCTGCTAAAAGAGCATTTATATAGGCATCGTGAATAGCGATCATTATTTTTCTCCCAATTCTTTAATATTGAGTTTTTTTAAAACCGGGAAATTACTATGCGTACTACATACTCCATTGAACGTGTAAGGTGGACTATCTTGAGGAAACCCTGTGACCCGGCTTAACCAACCACCTTTTGCGTGATACTCTTTCCAACTTAATAGCGTTTCGCCAGTTATATGATCTACATATTCCCAAGAGTCTTCGCGGATAGGAATTATTGTGTAATCAATGTATTTACGGGGTATATCCAGATACGGCTTCTGATTAAGGATTCGAACCGGCACCTCTTTTAGCTTCACAGTTTTATCCCTTGCCTTAGCCTCGTCATAAACCGGTGGGTAGCCTTGCCGACACAATGCTCGGAATTGGAACCCACCAACGATGTCATCCGCCACTGGCACAATCAGTAGCATGGAAAACAGCATCAAATGGACTATTCGCTTGAATAGTCCTGGTTGCATCGCTCTTATCAGGGACTTGGTCAACCATGTAACAAACACAACCCATAGCCCAAAGACAAACAAAAGAAGTAGACCACTCATGCTGCACCGTCCATATCTGTTGAAAATGTGGCGGAGAAACCGCTGGCCGTGTCGGGCTGGTGAGAAATGACTTGCCAATGCTGGGTGAACTCGGTGGCTTGAGTAACAGAAAAATCACTTGCTTTTAGAGCTTCAAATGAATCGTTCGAAAACTTCTGAAAATCGGCATAACTTGCTTCCGCCAATTGAGCCAATTCGAACAGTTTATTTGTATCAGTCATTTTTCTCTCCCAATGCAATTACATTTTGAAGATATTGTTCATATTTTGATATTGCTTGCTTCATGGTCGCATTATCACAACCATCGCGCGCCACCCAACTCTTAAATCCCAATATGCCGCCGGTCGTCATCGGATTACCATAACCACTTGAAAAATCAATCAATTCAGCTAGCTTTTTCCCATCACCTATATCGGCAAAATAAGTCATTTGTTTTTGAATTGGAAAAATGCTTGGTATTCCTCTGATGTCAAATGCTTTATATATCCGCTCGTTAATTTTTCTTATACCAATAGCACTATCTGTTCCCGGATTTAGAACAACCAAAGGCATTTGGTCTATTGTTTTTCCATATGTAATCAATTTCTCCGCTTGGCCCCCTAGGCTGCTCTTCTTCCACTGTTCCGGCGTCTGGTAGACCCAGAACCCTGCCTCGGTTTCACAGTAGTATTTATGTGCAAACAGCGTCGGGATGAAGTCCCAGAACACGAGGTTGTACATTACGAACGCCGTCAACCCACCCCATCTCCATGCGCTTCGGTCATTCCTTTTTGCCCAGCCAGCAGCCCCTCCCCACGACAAAAGCACTGATGAGCAAATACAGCGCGAAGAATCCGATAATCATGAGTCCGATCATTACGCAGCCTCCCAATAAAACGTGTCGTTTGCCGCACTAACCTTGATGCCGTCCCCGCCTATGATGTTGCATCGTTGTTTCCGCAGTTGTCGGGACTTTCCCGCGCAGATCAATAAGCATTCAGTTGGCATTGCCATCCCCGGTTGCTTCCGCCACCCCTTCGTTACCGCGCCGGCGTTCATCTTCCACCACCTCCATCCTAGTGGCCTGATGATGGGCGCCGAAACTGAATACCTCGTCCACCTGCAGCCCCTTGGGTATCTGATGGGTGATGAACAGCATGGTGACCTTGCCTTTGAGTTTGTTGATGGTGCGGGCGAAGTGCTCGGCGGTTTGATGGTCGAGGCTGGAAACCGCTTCGTCGAAAATGAGGATTTTCGGCCGCTTGAGCAGCGCGCGGGCGATGGCAAGCCGTTGACGCTGCCCACCCGATAGGCCGGTTCCACGCTCGCCGATTTCGGTCTGGTAGCCTTTGGGTAGTTGTTCGATCACGTCGTGGATTTCGGCGGCCTTGCAGGCAGTAATGACATCTTCGAATGCGGCGCGCGGATTAGCCATGAGGAGATTGCCATAGATGGTGCCGGAAAAGAGCTCAGTTTCCTGCGGCACGACGCCATAGGTCAGCCGCAATTCGTTGGCAGCCAGATAGCGTATATCCTTGCCGTCCAATTTGATCAGACCTTCCTGCGGCAGGTAGAAACCCAGCAGCAATTTGGCCAAGGTGCTCTTGCCGCAGCCGGAAGGGCCCATGAGCACGGTGAGATGACCGGGCTTGAGTGTCATGTTGAGATTGCGATAGAGCCAGGGATGATTCTCGGAATAGCGGAACCCAAGGCCTGAGATATCGATCCGGGCTTGGCTGATGTTCTCCCGGCTTGGGGTGAGGGTGTGCGGCTCTTGCGGCAGGTCAAGGATGTCGCCCAGGCGCTTGACGGCGATGTTGGCTTGCTGGAATTCCTGCCACAGCCCGACCAGCCTGAGCATGGGTTGGCTCATGCGCCCGGCAAACATCTGGAAGGCGACCAGCATGCCGACCGTAAAGCCGTCGTTCTGCATAACCAATAGAGCGCCGACCATGAGAATGGAGAGCGTCATCACCTGCTCCAGCCCGTTGGCAATCACGTTGTACGTGTTGCCCACCTGCTTGGTGCTGAAGCCGGCGGCAAGATATTGCACGAACAAATCGCTGTACTTGCGTTCGATGTCCGGTTCCATTTGCAATGACTTGACCGTGGACATGGCAGAAATATGCTCGGTGAGGAATGCCTGGTTGCGTGCGCCGAGCATGAATTGCTGGTTAATGCGCTCCCGGATGACAGGGGTCACAATGGCGCTCAGAACCGCGATCAGCAACAGGATTCCCACTGCGATCAGCGAAAGTTGCCACGAATAGGCAAACATCACGGTCATAAAAATCAGCATGAACGGAAAATCGAGCAGCAGCGTGATGGCTGCGCCGGAAATGAATTCGCGTATGGTTTCCACGCCATGCAGGCGGGCGACCAGCGTGCCGGTGGAACGATGCTCAAAATACGGCAAGGGTAAACGCAGCAGGTGGCGGAACACTTGAGTACCGAGCACGGCATCCATGCGGTTGCCGGTATGCAGCACAAGATATTGACGCAGCCAGGTCATGGTGCTGGTGAACAGCATGAACATGATGAGCGCCACGCCGATCACGATCAGAGTGCTATTCGTCTGGTGGACGATGACCTTGTCGATGATGACCTGCGTAAACAACGGTGTCGCCAGCCCGACGACCTGAATCGTCAAAGAAGCCAACAATATCTCGTACCAAATCTTTCGATGCTTGCGCAACTCAGGGATAAACCAGGAGAATCCGAATTCCTTTTTGGGAGGGGCCGACTTTACATCTTCATCTTTGAGCGCTTCCGGTTTTGCGAAGAACCCGTACGCGAGCGACAAAAATTCTAAAGCAGTTTCCTGAAGGTCGATGGGCTGCGGCTTATCGCTTTGCGGCGTGAAATAAGCATATGTTCCGGATTGCACGCGCACAATCAGCGCGGGCTGCAGCAATCCTTGAGGCGGGTTGGCATCCTCATCCGAGATCGCTATCGAGGGCGGGACTTTATTGCTGGTGAAATCAGCGGAGGGCTCCTGGCTTGACGGCAAAAATACCAAGCAGGGAAAGACCTCATCCGGGGCGCTAACGAGGGCGGAGATACTGCCTTCGTTGAATTGCAGGCCCAGTTTATCCGCGGCTGCCAGCAGTTCATCTATGGAATATCCAGGAGGCGAAGCCGGCGGGATTTGCTGCAATAGCAACACCGGATCGAATGGAACCCTGTGCTGGCGACAAAGGCTGCCCAGCACCCAGAGCAATGCATTGGCTTCGATTTTATGATTCATCATGAAGCCCAAGGCTCGCAGAGCAGGAGACTTGTTACAGAAAGCCTCTGCGAAATGAAGCGTGTCGCCGCACTTGTGACCCAGCTCGCAAAAGAAAAGGCCGTACTCAACCATGACTGGCTAGCACGACTTCCCCCACCCCAGAACCCCAATTCCGAGAACGACACTTACCACCCCAATTTTTCTTATTGCTTTTATTTTTGCAGGGATCGAGCGCTACACAAGGATGATGTGCTCAATCTATCGCATAAAAAATCATCCGAAGAGCACCTCCGGATGAGCCTGGATTTTTTCTTTTTGATTTATTGGTATAGTTTGTGGGCGATTCTAGGGGGAGCTCAGAGGTTTTTCACCTATCATTTCTGATAGGTGCTGAAACCTCTGAAATCACCTAATGTCGCTAGCCGGCGCCCGCCCTTGGCGAATTGCTGGTACGATGGAATTGTAATGACCGGAAACGGTCGAACAGGTCTGCCGCATCTTCATGCGTTGATGGAGTTCATCATGGATGTAAGCTCTCTTGCCGGCCAGGCGTTAGCCATGGTCAACCAGAACACTTCCCAGGCAGTGCAGATCGCCGTGCTCAAGAAAACGCTGGAAATCCAATCGAACAGCGTATTGACGCTGCTGGAAACTGCCGCTGCTGCATCCAATCCCCCCAACCTCGGAAACAACATCGATACCTCGGCCTGATTCCCCAGCCGTAATGGCCGAAAACGCTTCCAGCAATAGCGCCCACAAGCCGGACCTGACCCCGACCTTCCGGGTGTTCGACAGCATTGCCGAAATTACTCCTCATGACTGGAACCGGCTGGCAGGCGCCCAACCGTTTCTGCAACATGCATTTCTCCGCGCACTGGAACAGACCGAATGCGCCAGCATCGAGACCGGGTGGATGCCTCAGCACATGACTTTGTGGCTGGGGACATATTTGGTCGCGGTGATGCCGATGTATGTCAAGCATCATTCCTACGGCGAATATGTATTCGACTGGGCCTGGGCGGATGCGTACGAGCGCAATGGCCTTTCCTACTATCCCAAGCTGCTGTCGGCGGTGCCGTTCACGCCGGTAACGGGGTCCCGCCTGCTGGCGGAAAATGACGATTGCAGGAAGCTGCTGGTGATCGCCGCCGTCAACTATGCCAGGAATGCCGGGCTGTCCTCTTTCCATTGCCTGTTTCCGTCCGAGGCTGAGCGTGCCATTTTTGAAGATGCGGGCTTGATGATCCGCGAAGGGGTGCAGTTTCATTGGACCAATCCGGGCTTCCGCCACTTTGAGGATTACCTGGCCGCGATGAGCCACGACAAGCGCAAGAAAATCCGCCAGGAAAGACGCAAGGTGGACGAACATGGCATTGTTTTCCGCCATCTGATTGGGACCGACATCACGGAAAACGACTGGTCGTTTTTTACCGACTGCTACATCAACACCTACCGCCAGCATCGCTCGATGCCGTATCTGACGCTGGAATTCTTTATCGAGCTGGGCCGCAAGATGCCGGACAATGTGCTCATGATTGTGGCAAGCGAAAATGGCTCCGATATTGCCGCTTCACTCAATATTTTCGATAGCGATACGCTATACGGCCGCTATTGGGGATCGCAACTTTACCTTCCCGGGCTGCATTTCGAGACCTGCTATTACCAGGCCATCGAATTCTGCATCAAGCGTGGCATCACGACTTTTGAGGGTGGAGCGCAAGGTGAGCATAAGCTGGCACGCGGGTTTCTTCCCCGGCCAACCTATTCCGCACACTGGCTGGCACATCCCGGTTTTTCGGGCGCGATCGAAGAATTCCTGGCGCGGGAATCCCTGCATATGCGCGACTACATCAGCGAACTCAACGAGCACAATCCCTTCAAGACCAGTTGAGATTTGACTGGCGACTTTCGGGTGGAGAGGCATCCTGAGTACGCAGCCATCGCTCCAGCGATGCAAGCACGTGCTTTTGCTCTTCTTCCGTCAGCGCTCGCCCTGCGGGAATGCGATGCCATTTCTCCAGGCAGCCACGGCAACAGCAGGCTGTCGCGTGCTGCGCGATAAAGACGGGATGTCCGCGAAACGGAGTTTGCTTGCCGTCATTGGTGATGACAGCCGGTGCCAATCGTCGAGCGATGAACTCCTGCGCGTGCTCAAGCACAAGCGGTAGGCCTTTGTTGCGCAAGTAAGCGAGATCCTTTCCACGTAAACGGAAGCTGCAGCGGAATTTCGATTTCGCCAACGCAACAAAAAGCTCGTCCAGGTCTCGCATGGCGTCACGGAATCAATATGCTCGCACCTGTCGTCTTGCGCGACTCCATGTCGCGATGCGCTTGTGCTGCCTCTGCCAGCGGGTAGCGCTGCCCGATGTCGATTTCACCTGGCCGCTTCGTACAATATCGAATAATTCCTGTGCAGTGGCTTCCAGTTCCTGCCGGTTAGCTGTATAGCCAAACAAGGAGGGGCGCGTGATAAAGAGAGAGCCTTTCTGCGTCAGCAAGCCGAGATCGAAAGGAGGCACGGGTCCGGAAGCATTGCCGAAGCTGACCATCAAGCCTCGCGGTTGCAGGCAATCCAGCGATCCCAAAAAGGTATCCTTGCCCACGGAGTCATAAACGACGCGTACACCTGCACCATGAGTGATTTCTTGTACGCGTTCGACGAAGTTTTCAGTGCGGTAATTGATGCAATGATCGGCCCCGTGCGCCCGGGCGAGAGCGCACTTTTCATCGGATCCCGCCGTGCCGATCACCGTAGCTCCCAGCGTCTTGAGCCATTGGCACGCGATCAGCCCCACCCCGCCGGAAGCTGCATGGAAGAGCACGATATCCCCGGACTGGACGGCATATGTGCGACGAATAAGATATTGCACGGTCATGCCTTTCAGCATCATGGCCGCGGCCTGTTCGTAGGAAATCTCGTCAGGCAACAGGCATAGCCGGTCCGCCGGCATATTACGAACTTCACAGTAGGCGCCTATCGGGCCTCCGGCATACGCAATACGGTCCCCCGGTTTAACTGAAGTCACGCTATCACCTATCGCTTCGACCACGCCCGCACCTTCGTTTCCTGCACACGCCGGAAGCGGCACTTTGTAGAGGCCGCTTCGTTGATAAATATCGATAAAGTTGAGCCCGATGGCAGCGTGGCGGATTCTGGCCTCGCCAAGACCCGGTTGTCCTACAACCACATTTTCGGCCTGCAGCACTTCCGGCCCCCCGGTTTCATGAAAGCGCACTGAAATCGTCATGGAGTTCCTTTATAAATTTGTCAGAAGATACCTATAAGGTTTTCCGCCTTGCGAGGATGCCGTACGCTGGAATGCGCTCCTAGTATGGCGTTTAGACGCAGAACTGTACTGGAGATAAAAATGAACAAGAATGTTTCGATATTCCTGGCTTTGACAATTTCAGCGTCTGGCGTTTCCGCTCAAACACTTGTTACCGACCAGGTGTTTTCTCCGAACAGCTTCTGGTATACCCCTATCCCGGCAAATGCGCCCCTGCATCCGAATTCGGCAAACCTCGTCAAGGATTTTCTCCGCCAACGCGCCAAATACTACAACACGGTCAACATTAATACCCGCGACTATACAAGTCCGGTTTATGTCGCTGACGCCAACGTGCCCAAGGTAAAAGTGGAGCAGTGGGATTGCCAGAAAAAAGGCTATTCGGACAAGGCACTGGCCGAGCAATGGGATGCCGTCCCTATTCCCGCTTATGCCGTTCAATCGAAAGGCACTGACGGCGAAATGACTATTTACCAGCCCTCGAGCGATACTCTGTGGGAATTCTGGCAAGCGCGGAAAATCAACGGGAAATGGCAGGCCTGCTGGGGAGGCAGGCTCACCAATGCCTCAAAAAGCCCTGGAATATTCAATAAACACTACGGTACCACCGCCACCAGCCTGCCATTCATCGGTGGGCAAATCACCCCGGATGAGCTACGGCGCGGGGAGATTCGCCATGTGATGGGGATTTCCTTGGTGGAGGTAGAGCATTCCACTATCTTCTCCTGGCCCGCAAGCCGCTCGGACGGATGGAACCCCGGCAAGATTCCCAACCGTATCCCGGAAGGCCTGCGGCTGCGCCTCGATCCCAAGGTCAACGTCGATAGCTTGAAGATGAGCAAGGCTGCGAAAACCATTGCCAAGGCAGCTCAGAAGTATGGCTTCGTGGTGTGGGACAAGGCGGGGGCAATTTCCCTGAGGGCGCAAAACGCATACACCTATATTTCGCAAGGCCAGCCCGATCCTTATCCTGCCCTGTTCGAAAACAAGCCCAACTATGCAGTATTGGACGGTTTTCCCTGGGACAAGCTGCAATTCATGCCCATGAATTACGCGGTACAGCAAAGCTCAGCAGTGCCCGTATCTGGCCCTGCACCAGCAGCGACTCCACCAGCCTCTCCTGTAGCAGCGCCAGTAGTGGCCGCGCCTCCGAAGAAAACGTCGGCACCCAAACCAAAACCCAAACCAAAACCCAAACCAAAACCCAAACCCAAACCCAAACCTAATCCCAACCCTAACCCATCCTGGGTGGAAAGATTATTTGGACGTTAATTATTTTGTCGCCAATTCCCGACTAAGCGGATGAAGACATCATAAGCCATTGTTTCTATTAAAAATGGTATGTCGCGGCATTGCGACAATTTAGTGACGAAGAGTAATTCAACGTATTTTAATTACTAAATTGAACTACATTAAACTTATTTATCAGCGTTATTTTTCAATAAATCAAATGCTTACATATTATAAGCAGATAGGCATTTCTTTATAAGCTGGCACTCTTCTTGCGTAACTACCTGTTAATTTGGAGATCATTTTGTGCAAAAGAAACAGGCCATAAATCGCATGAATAGTGCTTTCGTAATTATCGTAATGCTATGGGCGCCGGTTGCCATCGCGTTCGATTTCAACGATGTAGCCCAGCGTGCCGAGCAATTGGCCGCATCCCCCTTCAAGAAGCCCGTCAGCAACTTGCCCAAAGAGCTGGAGAACCTCGATTACGACAAGTTCCGGGATATCCGTTTCAAGCCGGAAAAATCCCACTGGCGTAGCGCCAACCTACCGTTCGAGTTGACGTTTTTCCATCAGGGTTGGCATTACAACTTGCCGGTCAGGATTAATGAAATCACCAGGCAGGGCGTTCAGGAAATCAAGCTGGACCCCGCCGATTACGACTACGGCGCCAACAAATTCAACACGAAAGAGTGGAAAGATGTGGGGTTTTCCGGCTTTCGGGTGCACTTTCCGATCAACACGCCGCAATACAAGGACGAAGTCCTGGTATTCCTGGGCGCCAGTTATTTCCGCGCCTTGGGCAAGGCCCAAATCTACGGACTGTCCGCGCGAGGGTTGGCCATTGATACCGCGATGAGTTCCGGCGAGGAGTTTCCCCGTTTCGTTGAGTTCTGGCTGGAACGTCCCACGACGTTTACCAAGCAACTCGTCATTTATGGCCTGCTCGATTCCCCCCGGGCGACCGGCGCATACCGGTTTGTTGTCACTCCGGGAGCGAGCACCACAACGGATGTGACTGCTCGCGTGATCATGCGCGACAACGTCGGCAAGTTGGGAATAGCGCCTTTGACGAGCATGCTGTATTTCGGCGAAAACCAGTTCATGCCTGTCGACGATTACCGGCCGGAAGTGCACGATTCCGACGGTTTGCAGGTACACACCGGCAATGACGAATGGCTCTGGCGGCCATTGGTCAATCCCAAACGCCTGTTGACAACCTCTTTCACCACCACCAATCCGCGCGGGTTCGGCCTGATGCAGCGGGACCGTGATTTCAGCCATTACGAAGATCTGGAAGCGCGATACGAAAAGCGCCCCAGCGCCTGGATCGAACCCAAGGGCAACTGGGGGCCGGGCCGGGTCGAGCTGGTCCAGATTCCCACGCCGAATGAAACCAACGACAACATCGTCGCTTACTGGTTACCGGACGCACCGCCTAAACCGCGCGTACCCTACAACTTCGAATATCGCATTTCATGGCAGAAAGAGGCTGAAACGCGCCCGCCATCCGCCTGGGTCGTCCAGACCCGCCGCGGCAACAGTTTTACCAAGCACCCTGACGGCAGCATTGGGCTCATCCTGGATTTCGATGGGCCGTCACTACGCAAGATGAGCACGGAAGCGAAAATGGAAGCAGTCGTTTCCATAGATGCCAACGGGCAATTGCTGGAAAACACGTTGTACCCGAACGTTGTCACCGGCGCGTGGAGGCAATCGATCCGCGTGCGTCGCGTCGATAACGACAAACCCATCGAGCTGCGCAGTTACTTACGCAGCAACAACACGGCGATCTCAGAGACATGGAGCTACATACTTCCCCCCGAATAAGCGGTGCTGCGTTGGCGGCCTGCGAACGTTATCTCGATCAACTCCCAATCGATATGGAGTTGCGCAAGTGCCTTTTGCACACGGTTTCCGCCTCCGAGGATGCCAGCGATCCTTCTGCGGCCCTGCTTTGCCTGCACGAAGCTTTGGCAGGTGAAGGCTTCGATCTGGAGAACCCGGCGTTGGCATCGGCCGAACGGCGCTTACAGTTTGCTTACGGCACTTCGCTGAGAGGAAACATCAAAGCTTCCCCTGGTGACATCTCACGCAAGCAACAGCCGAGTTCAATGGTCGCTCCCCCGATCAACCGCACGCCCATGGCCCCGAATGGCTGGCCGCCCAACCCTTTGCTGGGAATGCTGGGAAAGCTCATGAACTGGCTGCATCTGGGCGATACGCAACGCAACCGTCTTGCCGGGGGCAATGTAATACCCGATTCTCCCGATCCGCGCGGGCATTGGCAGCGCGCAGGCAGCGCGCGTCGACTGGCCTTGCTCTTGCTGATTCTGACTCAAACAGCACTGGCGACCTACTCCATGATGGCTGTACTGCCGTACCACGGTGAAAAGCCGTTGGAAATCGCCATCCTGATGTTGTTCGGCATCCTCTGCGCCTGGGTTTCCGCCGGCTTCTGGACCGCGCTCATGGGCTATCTCGTGTTGCAATTCGGCGGCGATCGCCATGCCATTTCCAGAAGTGCCGCGGGCGATGCCCCCATTTCCTCCGATGCCCGCACCGCTATCATCATGCCCATTTGCAATGAGCACGTGGCTCGCGTGTTTGCCGGCCTGCGCGCGATCTATGAGTCGCTGGAAAAATCAGGGAATCTGCAGCACTTCGATTTTTACGTGCTGAGCGACAGCAACGATCCGGATATCCGCGTCGCCGAATCCGAAGCCTGGATGGAAATGTGCCGCAATGTGGGCGGCTTCGGGCGCATTTTCTACCGCTGGCGCCAGCATAGGATCAAACGGAAGAGCGGCAATGTCGCCGATTTCTGCCGTCGCTGGGGCAGCAATTACCGCTACATGGTGGTCATGGATGCCGACAGCGTGATGACGGGCGATTGCTTGTCGCGACTGGTGCAATTGATGGAAGCCAACCCCAATGCCGGCATTATCCAGACCGGGCCGCATGCAGCGGGGCGGGACACCTTCTATGCGCGGCTGCAGCAATTCGCCAGCCGGGTCTACGGGCCGCTCTTCCTCGCCGGCCTGCATTACTGGCAGTTGGGCGAGTCCCATTACTGGGGCCATAACGCCATCATCCGCGTCGAGCCCTTCATCAAGCATTGCGCGCTCGGCCGTTTGCCCGGCCGCGGATCGCTGTCGGGTGAAATCCTGTCGCACGATTTTGTCGAAGCCGCGCTGATGCGTCGTGCCGGTTGGGCAGTCTGGATCGCTTACGACCTGCCAGGCAGTTACGAGGAAATGCCGCCCAACCTGCTGGACGAATTGAATCGCGACCGCCGCTGGTGCCACGGCAACCTGATGAACTTCCGCCTGTTCTGGGCACCCGGGTTCCATATCGCTCACCGGGCAGTTTTCTTGACCGGCGTCATCGCCTATGTCTCGGCGTTGCTATGGCTGGCGTTCCTGCTGCTGTCCACCTGGTTGCTGGCAGACCATACCCTGGTCGAGCCAGAGTATTTCGTGCAGCCCGAGCAGCTCTTCCCGCTCTGGCCTGAATGGCATCCGGAGCGCGCCATGGCGTTATTCGGCGTCACTGCCGCCTGGCTGTTCCTCCCCAAGCTGCTGGGTGTCGCGCTGATCGTCATGCGCGGTGCACATCAGTACGGCGGCGTTATCCGGCTGCTGCTCAGCATGCTGATCGAATGGTTGTTCTCGATGTTGATGGCGCCGATACGCATGCTATTCCATACGCAGTTCGTCCTGACCGCGCTGACCGGATTGCGCATGCAATGGAAGTCTCCGCCGCGGGAAGATGTTTCGACCACCTGGGAAATGGCATTCCGGCGCCATGGCTGGCATACACTACTGGGATTCATCTGGGGAGCTGCCGTTTATTGGCTCAACCCCTCCTTCCTGTTATGGATGCTACCGATTCTTGGAGCATTGGTCTGCTCGATACCGATATCGGTTTACACCAGCGGCCCGGAATTCGGCCGCCTGTTGCGCAAGTGGGGCTTCTTCCTCATCCCTGAAGAAGTCCAGCCGCCAGCTGAGCTTCGCAGCGTACAAGCCGATCTGGAATACGTGACGAAGCAGAACGATTTCACGCAGGCTGTCACCGATCCTGGCGTCAATGCTTTGGTATGCTCCATTGGCATTGGGCGAGATAGCCGGTCCGGACCTTTGCGCAGCCTAAGATCACGCATGATCGATATGGCTTTGCGCAATGGCCCTGATGCATTGAGCAATCAGGAAAAGATGATCTTGCTGAACGATGTACACGCGATGTCGCACCTGCACTTCCAGGTATGGTCATCACCCTCGGCACATCCGGCATGGTTCCTGGCAAAAATCCGTCTACAGCGCGTTCAACCATTCGGTATGGAATTTACCAACCCGGCTTACGCTTGAGGAAAGCAAGCAAAGAGGGGGACGGACTCGAACCGTCCACCTCTGCGTTAATTCCTCTGCCGAGGGCAACGCTATGTCACTCCTCCGGCCAATCTCCCCAATAATTGAAGAATATTGCGGAATGGATACAAAAAAGCCGGCAATGCCGGTTTTTTTTGTACTTCTATGAAGATGGCGAATAATGCAGTTTAGAAAAGGAACTGCGCGTTGATACTCGCCGAATTTGCGTTGTAATCGAAGTCTTCGAAGTTGGAAGTACGTTTGTCCCGCTGCAGGGTGCCCGTCACGATGATGTTGCGCGTAGCTTTCCAATCCGCAGCGACCAGGAAAACCTGCAGCTTGTCGCGACGCTCTTCCGGAATGGCAACGATGGCGCCGCCGTAATCCCGATCGCTGTAATCATAGCGAGCGCGGAATGTCGTCTTGGGGCTGTATTTCCACACCGGCGAAATCGAGAAGGTTTCGGTAATGTAGTAGCTGTTCTCATCTTCCTGATAGCTGTACATGTTGCGCGATACCGACACGTTCAAGTGCGTCTTTCCGGTGATGTCCCAGCGATAAAGCAGGCGGCCGACCATACCGGAATAATCCCGCGATTCGAAGTTGTCGTGTTCGCGCTTCAAATAAGCCAGCTTGCCGTCGAGCGTTGATTTCCCTGTCAGGCGCCAGAAGACATTGGCTTCGGTTTCGCTCTGGTCGAAACCGCTGTCCAGTTGGCCAACCGGATCGAGCTCACGGCCGCGATATTCACCATCGGTCTCGCGCTGCACAATGGAAATCCAGTTTTGCGATGCCGCTACGTATTTGCCGCCGAGCTCGAAACCGTCCTGCTGATAATCGCCGACCTGCTCGAATGTCTTGCTGTTGCGGGCGCGTACGTCCAGCAACCCGCCGATGACGTGGAAACCGCCGCCGATTTCCCCATCGACAGTAAACACGCGCACATCGCTGGTCTGTACGTTTTTCTCGGTATTGCGGTATTCGGAAAAGCTATTCATTTCCTCTTTGTGCTCAGCCAGCAAGATGCCGCTGATGCGAGGCGTCAAATGCCAATGCAAGGCCGCCTTGTAGTTGAACGCCGTGTAGTCGAGGAAATCGTAGGTACGGAAGCGGTGATCGACGAGCATCACCTCTGCTTCGAGACGTTGTTGCGAATAGGATTTATCGAGACGCACGCCTGCATTCGTCGAGAAAATCATGTCCGATTTTTGCGACCGGCCCAGGAAAGGCTCCGGATCTTCGGAATTCGACAGACGGAAAATATTGCTATCGTAACGGACCTGGCCGCCAACAATGAAATTGAGGGTGTCAGTGTTTTCGATTTTTTCGAGAGGATTGCCGACGTAGGCAGTGCCGCCCGCTCCGCCCGCGAAAGCGGTGACGGGAGCCATGGCCAACATACCCGTCACGAAGACTGCCCTGCTAGTGAGAGGAGTGCGAGCCAGGCTCAGCTTTTTTTTCGAATCCCAAGCCCTGCCGGTTTTTGCCATTCGGTATGCTCCCTTTTTTAAATACCTTACCTTTGAAAGGGAACATACCATAGCAAAAATCAAACATCAACTTTTCCCGCCGACTACCAGCAATTCCCTTGGTTTTTCATAATCTTTTGTATCATTTTCAACAGATTGCGCGAACATCGCCTCCAGCATGGCACGGAATTCCCTGCCCACTTCCGGATGGCGCAAAGCCAGTTTCACTGTCGCTTCCAAATAACCGTTTTTGGAGCCGCAATCGTAACGAATGCCGTCATAACGATAAGCAAGCACTTGCTCTTCATTGAGGAGCGCGGCAATCCCGTCCGTCAACTGGATTTCGCCGCCGGAACCAGCTTGTACGTTTTCCAGGAAATGGAATATACGCGGTGTCAGGATATAGCGGCCAACCACACCGAGCGTGGAGGGCGCCTCTTCCGGTTTCGGCTTTTCCACGATGCCTGAAACCTGCTCCACCTTGTCATCCAATGGACGCGAAGCGACGATGCCGTAACTACGGGTCTGGTCGCGCGGTACATTTTCCACGCCAAGCAGCGAGCAATTGTAGTAATCGAACGCATCCACCATTTGCTTCATTACCGGCGGATTTCCATCGAGCAGGTCGTCGGCCAGCAATACCGCGAAAGGCTCGTCCTGCACCACCGGTTTTGCCATCAAAACCGCGTGGCCAAGTCCCAAGGCGCGGTTCTGGCGAATATAAATGCAATTGATATTGCGAGGCACTATGCTGCGCACGACCTTCAGCAGGGCCTCCTTGCCGTTGCGTTCGAGTTCGTTTTCCAGTTCATAGGCCATGTCGAAATGGTCCGAAATGGAACGCTTGTTGCGCCCGGTAATGAAGATCATGTCGGTAATGCCGGCAGCAACGGCCTCCTCCACGGCATACTGGATCAAAGGCTTGTCCACGATAGGCAGCATTTCTTTCGGGCTGGCCTTGGTGGCGGGCAGGAAACGGGTGCCGAGGCCGGCAACCGGGAAAACGGCTTTAGTAATCTTTTTCATGATATCGATTCTGACAAGTTAGTAAAATTGACGATTCAAGCGGCGCAACGCTTGCGTTCGCTCTGGATGTGAAGCATTTCCCACTGCCAGGCATGGCGAATGATGGTATGGAGGTCCGAATAAAGCGGTTTCCAACCCAGCTCTTCGCGAGCCAGCGTAGCGTCGGCCACCAGCATGGCCGGGTCCCCGGGACGACGCGGGCCTTCCTCGATACGTACCACGCAGCCGGTGACTTCTTCCGCCGCATCGATGACTTCCTGCACCGTGTAGCCGGACTCGTTGCCGAGGTTGTAGCGCCGGCTAAGGCCGGTGGACATCAGGCGCTGCAATGCCAGCAGGTGTGCGGAACACAGGTCGACCACATGGATGTAGTCACGCATGCAAGTGCCGTCCGGGGTGTTGTAATCGCGGCCGAAGACAGTAATGAATTCGCGACGACCGGAAATCGCCTGCAGCACCAACGGAATCAGGTGGGTTTCCGGCTCATGGCGTTCTCCCAGCAGGCCGGAAGGATCGGCACCGGCGGCATTGAAATAACGCAGGCAGACCGATTTGAGACCGTAGGCATTTTCGTAATCGCCCAGGATCTGCTCGACCATCCATTTCGAGCGGCCATAGGGATTCAAAGGTTCCTTGGGATGGGCATGGTCGATAGGCACGTATTCCGGCTCGCCGAAGATGGCGGCGGTGGATGAGAAGATGAAATATTCCACCTTATGCTTGACCATGGTATCCAGCAGGTTCAGCGTGTTGGTCACGTTGTTGAGGTAGTACTTGTCCGGATGAAGAACGGACTCGCCCACTTGGATGTGCGAAGCAAAGTGCATCACCGCATCGGGCCGATGCATTCTGAACACTTCGTCCAGCTTGGCCTTGTCGGCCAGGTCCCCTTTGACGAACTCGCCGCCGAGCACCGCATCGCGGAATCCGGACGAAAGATTGTCGAATGTCACGACCGCATGCCCCTGCTCCAGCAGCATCTTGACCATATGGGAACCGATATATCCTGCGCCGCCGACGACCAGTATCTTCATTGTGGATTCCTTTGCAAGTTCTTAAAAATCGGCCTGTGGCCGGTCACTGGAAATCAAATCGCTATTAGGACCCTTGCGGTATTTGAGGCATTGCGCAAAGAACACCAGCATGTCGAGGGTGTAGCGTCGCATCAGGCGGCGCGGTTCATGGCACAAGCGATACAGCCATTCCATTCGCATTTTCTGAATGAACTGCGGTGCGCGCGGCTTGCTGCCTGCCCAGAAATCGAAAAGCGCACCCACCCCGGTAACGACGCCGACATCCAGCGCATCGCGATGATTGAGGATCCACTCCTCTTGCAGGGGGTTACCCAGGGCGACCAGCAGCACTTCGGCTTCGGAACTGTTGATGCGCTCAATGATTTCCTTGCTGTTACGCAATCCGATGTAGCCGTCGCAATAGCCGACGACGACCTGATGAAGCTCTTCTTCCACGTGCTTCACGGCTTTCTCGACGATTTCCGGCCGGCCGCCCAGCAGGAAAACGCGCAAGGGACGCGCGGACTCGCGGAACAGGTAAGGCGTAAAGTCGGTGCCGTTGAGGTTGGCTTTGAAAGCGCGTCCGTGCAGGCACTTGGCCACGATATCAAGGCCGATGCCATCGTTGACGATGAGCACGCTGTCGTTGTACATGCGGTTAAGCAGCGCCTTGCATTTGACGACGAAATTGCTGTTGGCAAACAACAGCGAAATCTTTTCATGCTGCCGCAGAACGGACAGCAGATGTATCGCCAGATCCTGCGGCGTAGCTTCATGAACCGGGAATCCGGCAATAGGGACAACCTTACCTAGACTCAATTCGAACCCTTCCGTATCAGCTTAACGCTATAGGGAATAGCAATCCGTGTGCCATGATTCTAAGCTACTGATTTGTTTATATAAAACTTATATTTTCCTGAACCTGATTAGGGGGTTTACGTCGCCCGATAACGACAGATGCTAAAGACCTGCCTCTAAGTAACTGATTTCTATTAGTTCACCTTGTCTCTGGATAAAGACAAATCATGCCTTCCATGGATTTTGGTCGTTTTTAGAGCCGATGGTTCCGCAGAGACGGAGGCCGCGCCGCCCGTGAATTCCATTGAAGAAATAGCGTCCTTGCCGTAGCTCATGGGAAGGAACTGCAACTTGTCCCAAGGGAAACCATTGAGCACGGCATAATTTGGATGACCGCCGAACAGCGCCGGGTAGGGGTCGGGCTGCCCCAGCGCCGTGTAAGACACGGCATTCTGTGCGCGCAGGGCCAATGCCCCGGAGCGGTCCCAGACCACGAAGCCATATTTCTGCGCGGCCTTCGCGATAATCTTGCCGGCCTTGCTCATCGGCAGCATATCGACATTGACCGCGGGATCGAGCCTGAAGCGCAACCCTTCCGGAATGCGATTGGCTGCCGCCGTCCGGTTTATCCCGTCGGAACGGTTGGCTGGCCACGAGAAAATATCCTTATCCTCGGCATCGACCACCGAGAAGCCGATGGCATGCTTGATTTCGCCGCGCCGGAGCTCCTCCGCCGTGATCTGGCCGCCGAGGAAAGGCAGGCTGGTGGCCGTCGTGCCGTAGTGCTTGTAGAAAACGCCATTACTGGTATTCGCGTTCTGAAGGCGTCCGCCCCAGCATGCCATCCATTTGCCGTCGACTTTCTTGGCCTGCCAGAATTCCCACACGGTATTGGTCGAAGGCTGGTAAACGGTCATTTCGCCATCCGTTCCCCTGGATTGCTCGGCGTACGCAGGGATGGGAACCGCTGCCCATTGTTCGGCCAGGCCGGTATCGGAATAGCCTTTTTTCTGGCAATCCCACTGGGTCACCTTCACGGTCGGCGTGTCGGCCCCCGCAATATAGACGGGACTTGTGTATTCCTTGGTATTGACGGTGACCGTGCCGTAATAGGCCGCTTTTTGCCGCAGGATTTCCTTCACGAAATTGGCCGAGTTCGGGTGCAGCGGTACCGTGGCGGGAATCGGGGTATACCAGAAGCTGGTGGGTGCGAATACCGCATCGGTCATCACCGTTTGCGCCGAGGCGATAATCGGTATCGCCATCAGAACGAAAAACAGGTTTTTTCTATTTGAGTTCAAGAGCAGTCCCTGGACGAAGTTTCAATGAAATCCATTTGCCCAGCGAAATCCATTTTTGCTCGTAATAAAAGGTGGACAAGTGGGCACTGAGGAACAGCAACGCCAGCAATAAAGGCCGCTTCGCATATTTCTCGAGGTCGCCGCCGGTTCCCAGCCACGTCGTCATCAGGAAGGGATGAATCACGTACAGCGCAAAGGAAATGGTGGCAATGTAAAACAACACCTTGTTTTGCAGGAGGCCGGCGACGAAGGTGGATTGGTTGAATAATGTCGTGCCTACCAGGATGGCGGCAAAGTACGGCCGCAGATAGCACAGGAATCCGCTGTCCGGGTGGCAGGAAATCAGCAGCAGGACAAACGTCACTGTAAAGCTGGCGTGGCTCACCAGAATCCTGAACGCGCTACTCACCTTGCCGTTGTATATCAACGCAAGCATGGCACCGGCCAGGATCTCGTCGATGCGGAAATGCGTAATGATCGAGTAATGCGCGCCATTTACAACACGCAACAGGGTAAAGGCAATCAGCAGCACAGGAATCAGCATGAGCCCGCGCTTGTTGAAAAGCCCGACCAGCACCGCAATGCCGATATAAAAATGCACTTCGACGCACAGCGACCAGATATGCGGCGTCGTGGCGATAAATTTCTCCGGAGGATAATTGCCGTAGAACATGAAATGCGCCAGCCAGACCTCCAGCGTCACCGGAGACATCAGAAACATCAGCGTCATGTACAGCCACACCAGCGGCAAGATACGGAAGAAGCGGCGAATCAGAAAATCCACCAACCCGTATCGGGTCAACAGAAAATGGGTCACCAGGAACCCCGACAGCACGAAGAAGAACACCATGCCCAGGATGCCCGTTGCCACATTGAGCTCCCATGCCTTCGGCCCCAAAGGAAACAAATGTGCCGCCAGGATCAGCAGAATGCTGACCCCGCGCCATCCGTCCAGCACGTCAAAACGCTCTTTCCCCATGACGCTTCCCCTTTGCATGAATCAAGGCGGCGCTTCATGCACGCCCGCCCTTGCGCTACTGCGAGGTACTCAGTTTCCTCTGGTACCAGTACTGCCCCGACATGTGCCGGGGCGCCTCAATCAGGAACATCAAATTCCAGCGCTTGATCAAATGCAGCGCCAGCATTGGCAGGAGCACTGCCAACGCCACTCCCGCCAGGAGATGTACAACCGCACTGTCCACTCCCAGGAATTTCTGCAACGCCACCCGCACGCCGCTGCCCACCAGGACGTGCATCAAATAAATGGCCATGGACGAATAGCCGAGGCTCGAAATCCACCCCATCGGCAACTTGCTCAGCTGCGACGCCAATGCCACGACGAACAGGATGGAAATCGCGGCAAGCACCAGCAGCGGCAAGCCTATATCCTTGTAGGTCATGCCAAAGAAAACATGGAACAGCCATTGCCCGGTAATGAATAGCAGCGATAACGGCAGCAGCCATAACCCGCTATTTTGCAAAATCGATCTCCGGTGTGCGTTGAACCAGATTCCCATCGCAAAAAATACAAAGCTGTAATACACGTAATCGGCGTTCAGCAAGTCCGGCAGTTCGCTCTGGAAAACGAATATCAGCGCCGAAACAAGAACGATCGCCCCATAGAAATGTGGCTGCAGGCGCGCATAGACGAAGGCTCCGATGACCGCCAGGATAAACAGCGCATACAGGAACCAGAATTGCGCGCGTGGCTCGGTGAGATCGAACACCTGGGCCAGCGTCACTTCGCCGTTGGTATAGCGGGAAAAGACGACTTCCACCGCCCCTTGCAGAATCGACCACACCACATAAGGGTAAAGGATGGTGTCCATCTTGCTGAGCACCAATTCCGTCCGCCCTCTTTTTTGCAGAGAACTGCAGAAGAACAGGCCGGACAGGAAAAAAAACAGCGGCATGTGAAAGGAATAGATGATGCTGTCGACCAGCTTGAATAACCTTTCGCTGAGTTCGATTTCCGCCGACACCAGGCCGCGCGCGATATGCCCGTAGACCACCAGCAGGATGCCGATGCCCTTGGCGTAATCCACCCAGGCATGACGTGCCACAGCGTTCAAGGTCCGGGCACCTTGCGCTTGGGCCGCAGCCAGGAAAAATCCGCCCGCGCGAAGAACTTGCGCGATGGGTCCTCGATAAAGCGGTAGCACATTTCCGCCACGAAAATATTGAGCGCCGCGAAAGCCGCGATGGCCAGGATGCCGAAGCTTTCATTCAAGGGCGGCAAGCGATCCTGCAGCCTGACGAAGAGCGCCAGCGTAAAAAAGTGCGAGAGATAGAGGGAATACGAAATATCGCCCAACCGCGCGAGCGGCTTGATCGCTATCGATGGCCCGAGTTCGCGTTCGGTCAGGGAAGCCGCCATGACAAGGCCAAACGATGCCAGTCCCCATATCGCCGTGCGCTCGAACACCGTGCCATGCAACTGGTTGACCAGCACCCCGACCGCAGTCACGGCGAGTGCTACGGCAATCGCCGGATGGAGGCGCAAGCCCTTAAGGTAGAAGACTGCCACTGCGCAGCCGAGCAGGAACTCGAACAAGAGCGGGCTGGTGATGACCTGCAGAATGGGCGCTTCCGGCCGGGCCAGCAAGCCGGCGGCCACCAGCGCGATGAAAACGACCGCGATGAAGCGCAGGCGCGCATAGGCATGCAGGCCGAACGCCAGCGCCGAGGCAAATACCAGGTAGAAAAACCACTCAAACGTGAGCGTCCAGGCCATCGGGATCACGTAGGCGGTATGTGCATTCAGATTCATCACGATGTCGCCCTCGCTGTAAGGCAGGAACAGCATCGACATCAGGAATTTCTCGCCGCTGATTTGCGTGTTGATCGCCGCGCCCGCCAGCGAAGCCAGCCCGAAGGCCAGCGCCGTGAGCACCCAGTAAAGCGGCGCGATACGCATCAGGCGGCGCGTCAGGAAATTCCTGCCCGAATACTCGCGTTTCTTGCCGGAAGCATCGGACTGCGTGATCATCATGATGAAGCCGCTGATCACAAAAAAGATATCGACCCCGGATCCGCCGAACTCCAGCCACCAGTGGCTGACTTCCGCGCCGCGCTCGACCTGCGAGGCGAGGTAGTGGTGGCACACCACCATTGCCGCCGCCAGTCCACGCAATATCTGTATGCCGATGAACATGAGCCAGCCTCAATCCCGCCGCGAACGCACCCAGTCCACCTGGCGCCGCACAAGGAATTTCAGGTACAAGGGAATCTTGCTGAGCGCATAAAACGGCGCATAGGCCAGACTGGGCAGGGAAAGTATCTTGCGGCCGAAGCGGGCCCAGGCGACCAGCACCGCCCCGCCGACCAGGCCGAGATTGACCAGCGCCATGCCCCAGGGCCATATGCTGCCGGTGATCATCCACAAAATGCCGCCAATGATGCACATCGCCAGCGCCAGCAAGGTGAGCAGCGCCAGCGGCGGCACGCACAGGTCCAGCGTCAATGCGAGCAGGCCGCCATTGCGCTGGCGCAGGCTCTGCTTCAGGCGCGGCATCCCTTCCTGCGCCAGCATGCCGAGATGGCCGTGCTCCCAGCGCGTGCGCTGCGATTGCTCGCCTTCGGCATTTGTCGGAAAAACGCTGGTGACCTTCGCTCCCGGGCAAAATTGCGGCGCGTAGCCGCTGGCGGCAAAGTCGAGACCCAGCTTGAGGTCTTCCACGATATGGCCGCTCGCCAGGTCGGCATGGCGAATGAGATGCCAGGGAAACGCCATTCCGGTGCCCATCAATTGGCAGGGCAAACCAAGGTGGTGATAACCCAGCGGGCGCGCCCAGTTCTTGACCGCCCAGGCAAACTCGGCGACCTTGGTCTTGAGGCTGGCGCCTTCCGGCGAATGCATCAGGTACAGCGCCTGCACAGGCCGGACAACGGCAAGCGCCTGGCGTGCCAGCAGGTCGAGTGCGTAGCCGTGCACCAGGCAGTCGGCATCGACCACGATCACTACCTCCGGCGGCCGGGCGGCGAGGTGGCGCACGCCGAAATCAAGCGCGTAGCCTTTGCCGCGGCGCTCCGGCTCATGGCGGATGATGACCTCCGCGCCATTGGCCCGCGCGATGTCGGCGGTATCGTCGCTGCAGTTGTCGGCAACGACCAGCACGCGGTCGCCCGGCTGCAGTTGCATACGGATGGCGTTCAATGGCCGCGCGATGCCGGCGGATTCGTTGTGTGCCGGCATCAGCACCGCAATACTGGGACGGGCGCCGAACAGGACGCTCTTGCGTTTGAACAGCGGCAAAGCCAGCACCACCTGCGAGGCGAACACGAACGCCGGCACGAAGAGCACCAGGCACAACAGCACGAAAACAACCTGGAGCAGCAACATCATACGTAATGCTTCTTTTCTTCCAGGACCTGCTCGGCGACAGGTATCGCCGTCTGGAACAGACGGTTCAGCTTGGCTGCCTCGATATCGATGGAATGGCGTTCCAGTGCGCGCTCGTACGCGGCTTCCCCCATCTGCTCCAGAGTTGACAGCGGCAAGGCCAGCAATTCCTCCATCGCCCCGGCCAGCGCTTCGACATCGCCCGCCGGGAACAGCCAACCGTGCTTGCCGCTTTCGATCAGCTCGGGAATACCGGCCACATAGGTGCTGAGCACCGGCCGGCGCAGGGCCATCGCTTCCATCACGACCACCGGCAGGCCTTCGGCAAAGCTGGGCAGGACCAATGCGCGCGCGGCGAGGATTTCCTCGCGTACCCGTTCGCTGCTGATCCAACCGGTGATGCGTATCTGTTTTTGCAGCCTGCGCTGCGCGATCAGCAGCTCGATCTCGCCGCGCATTTCGCCGTCGCCGGCGAGCACCACCTCGATGTCCACGCCCTTGCGCACCAGTTGGGCAACCGCTTCCACCAGCAGCAACTGCCCTTTCTGCTCGCACAGGCGGCCCACGCATACCAGCCGCGGCGCAGAGGGCACGGGAACCGGCGCAACCTTGTGGAAGGCCGGCTCCAGGCCGCAATGCACGACCTTGATTTTCGGCCAGTCGGCATAGTCCACCCAGCGGCATAGCTGGCTGCGTCCGTAAGAACTGATGGCGACGACGAAGGCGGAGCGCCTGACCTTTTCGCGCAGCTTGAGGAAGTCCGGCTTGTCGAATTCCTCCGGGCCGTGCACGGTAAAGCTGTAGCTTGGCCCGCCCAGGATATTCGCCAGCATGACCACTTCCGCGGAATTGGTGCCGAAATGCGCGTGGACATGCTGCGCGCCGGACGCTTCCAGCCACGGCGTGATGCGGCAGGCTTCCGCCAGGTAAATCAGGTGGAAAGGCAGCGGCCGGTCGGCGCGTATGCTCATGCGCAATGCCGTCCATAGCGCCGCGGCAAAGCGCAGCGGGTGCAGCGCCAGCATGCGCAGGCTGGCGAGCAGCAAGCCGGATATGCCGTCCTGCAGCACGTATTGCGTCTGGCCGCGTTCGCGCAAATCCTCGACATCCACCAGGTCGCCGTCCCAGCCGCGCAAGGCGATGCGCTGGATAGCGTAGCCCTGCCGTTCGAGCGCGAGGATCTCGCGCCGAATGAAGCTGTGGCTGACCTTGGGATACTGATTGACGAAATAGGCGATATTGAAATTACTCATCTGAAATTCCTATCGAAGCCTCGAACTGCGGCACCGGAACGCTGTGCAGTGCGGGCCGGATGATGCGTGCCGGTGCGCCGACCGCCGTGCAGCCGTCCGGCACATCGCACAACACGACCGACATCGCGCCGATCTTGCAGTCGTTGCCGATGCGGATATTGCCCAGCACCTGCGCATAGGCGCCGAACTCGACGTTATCGCCGATGACCGGCACCAGCCCGTCCTCGACACGATTGCCGATGGTGACGCCCTGACGCAGGGTGCAATTGGCGCCGATGCGCGCTTGGGGATGAATGAAAACGCCGCCGAAATGCCAGATGCGCAGCCCGGGGCCGATCACTGCGGATTTCGGCAGGCTGGTCGCGATCAACGTCTCGACAGCGCGAAACAGCAGCCAGTAGAGCGTCGTCGACAGCTTCTTGCGCAACCCTTCAGGCAGGCGGTCGACGCGGCGGCCAAAACGGTAGACCCACACCGCCCATATCGACTGTTCCTTCAGGAACGGCCGGGGCGTGGGATAACGGCGCAGGTCGGCCTGCCAATCAGAATCGCGGCTCATGACGGCGGTTGCTCTTGAGGAAATTGTGGTCCGGCTCGTACTGGCTCCAGCCCGGCTCATACTCTTTGGTCAGCGCTTGCGCGGCACGCGAGCGCATGGCCATCGAACAGGCGGCGCCGATAAAGAACCAGTAGTACCAGTTGAATGCCAGGTAATCGAGCATGTTGTCCGAGAAGGCGAAGAACAGGTATTCAATCAGCAGCGTGATGACGATGATCGTGCCCAGGCGGTTTTCCTTGATGCCCAGCATCAGCGTGAAGAACAGCCGCACGTACATCCACGCCGAGGCCAGCACGCCGACCGCGCCGGTCTCGAAATACCATTGCACGTAGGTACTGTGCGCCCCCCAGTTGGTACCGCCGGCCAGCGGAAAGAAAATCGGCGAATAATGCTTGAAGGCATTGAGCCCGTAACCGAATGCCGATTTCGAAATCGCCATCCAGTCCAGTGCGGTCTTCCACAACAGCTGGCGCCAGGCGAAAGAATTCAGTTCGGCGTAACGCCCGACCTCGTTGCCCTGCCCCAGGTCCAGCAGCCGGTCGCGCACGCTGGGCACCAGCAGCGCCACCAGGGGCGCGGCGACCAGGTAAAGCAGGTAGCGCTGCTGGAAAAATACGCCATATACCGCAAAAATCACGAACATCGCCGCCCAGGCGCTGCGCGTCTGCGTCAGCAGCAGCAAGCCCAGCATCAACACCATCCAGAACCACAGCGCCGCGCGCTTGTACTGGGCGGCATTGACGAAGGTGGTCTTCAGCCGGTAGAAGATCAACGAGACATTGATGACCAGGTAGAACGCCAGGATGTTGGGGTGGCTGAACGTGCCGCGCAACCGGAAGCTCTCGGAGAAGATCGAGCCGTTATGGGTCGCGACGACGAACAGCGCGTAGACCACCGGCACCAGCGAGGACAGCAGGATGATGGTGATGGCGGATTCGAATTCGTCCTTGCTGCGCACCACGTAGAAGGCAATGATGAATACGGCCATATACGACACCAGCGCGAGGAACACGCGCACCGCGTCCTTGAATTCCGGCGAATAGAATATCGCGGCGAACGCCACCGCCAGCACCGGCCCCCAGATCGACATCGCGCGTTTCGACAGGCCGGCGGGCCGTTCGAAAATGAACATCAGCGCCAGCAGGATCACCAGCGCATTGATCAGCCCGCCCACGCCCATGCCGCCGCCGAAACGGGTGGTTTCCAGCACCAGGTCGCCCGACGCGCGGAACAGCAGGATCAGGAAAAACAGCTTGCGCTTGTCCAGCAATAGCAACATGCCCATCGTGAGCACGAACGGCAACGCCGAAATCAGCGCCAGCTTTCCTTCCACCATATCGACGAAGCCGACGGCGCCCAGGCCGGCCAGCAGGCCGGTCATCAGGACCGCCAGGCCAGCCACCAGGGCTTTTGCGTTCATCGAGTTCACGGGAACCTCAGGCCACCAGCCCGGAAGAGGTCAGCGTCAGGATGGGCTGCTTTTTCATGTCCTTGATCATCCATGAGCGTACCGTGCGCCATTCCACATGACGGATGCCATGGCGTGCCGCATGGCTGGCATAGCGCGCGCCCATCACGGGCTTGAGGCGGTTCGAAATCGCCTTGCGGTAGGAAAGTTCGTGTTGCAATTCCATCGACTCCGGCATGACCTTGGTCATGAAGCGGCGCAGTTGCTCGTACTCTTCGGAGAAGTCGGTACGGCCATGGAAGTTGATCAGGTTGACGCCGTGGTTGCAGAACGGCGCCGGATCGAAGCCCTTGATGTTGTTGATGATGGCCAGCGACTCGGTGAGATAGCGCGAAATGCGCAGCGCCAGGTCGGTCTGGTCGACGTACTTGGTCGCGCCGACGTTGGTCCCGTGCCAGCGGTACTTGATCAGGCTCTGGTTGATGTTCATGCAGCGGCTCACCAGCGCCAGCTGGCCGAACATGAAGTAATCCTCGGCCAGGCCAGGCACGCTGATCTGGCGATCGAGCGGCATCGCGCGGATGAAGTCCACGCCGTACTTGGCATCCATGCAGCGCAGCGCATCCAGACGCATCGCCACCGTGGGGTGGGCGACCGGTGTGCGGAACGGCGTGGCGGTCAGTACGCCGTTCACGCCGGTCGGCATGTCGAGCAGCCCGATCTTGCGGCCCGAGGCATCAATCACGTCGCCCAGCGAGCCGACCAGCACCAGCTCCGGGTCCGCCCCCATCGCCGCGGCCAGCACTTCCATGCGTTCCGGCAGCGAAATGTCGTCGGCATCCTGGCGCAGCACGTATTTGCAATCGCACATTTCCAGCCCGGCATTGAGCAAGCCGGCCAAGCCCTGTGCCTGCGGCAGCGATCTTACGCGAATGCGGTCGTCGCGCTCGGCATAGTCGTGCGCCAGTTCCAGGCTGCCATCGGTCGAGCCGTGGTCGAGCACGAAAACGCGCCAGTCGCGAAAGGTTTGCAGGCAGATGCTGTCCAGCGCCTCCGCCAAGTATTCGACCCCGTTCTTGACGGGAAGCAACACATCAAAAGTAGCCATGATTTTTCTCCTTATCCTTTCTGCAAAGCCACTAGCTCGCTATTGGCCGTCCACGCGCTGACATAACTCGAATTCTTGCCGTAGCTGTTGTCCAGCACGGTGCTGGATTTGTTCATGAGGCAGGCCAGGATATGGCCGTGCAGGCGGTCGGTAACGATGTGGTTATGCAGCGAAAACAGCTTGATGGCATCGTCGATCAGCTTGCCGGAGTACGCCGCCCAGCGTCGCGACAGCAGTTTGTTGGAATTCCAGCCGATGCCGAGGCGATAGGTGCTGCGCATCGCGCGCCGGAAGAAATCGATATTGCGTTCGCGCTCGCCGACGACGATCGGCCAGTCGGTGGTGGCGGCATATTCGATCCTGTCGCCGCTGCCCGATTCGCGCTTTTCGTCATCCATGCGGCTGATCAGCAAAGCACCCTTGGTCGCCGTATGCGGGGGCACGATGGGATACAGCTGGTGCGCCATGTCGGGCAGCAGATGCACGTGGTCGGTGAATTCCAGCGCGATCTCGTAAGAGGCGTAATCGCGCACGCACAGATGCACATCCGGATGGGTGCGGAACAGCCGTGCGGAACGCTGTCTTTCCTCGGCGGAGCCGAAATGGATGGTTTGCGGCAGCACGATGATGCGGTTGCTCGTACGCGTGCTCACGACCAGCTCGCGCAGCGCCTGCATGCCGAAAGCGGAATACAGGTCGCCGAAATTGCCGCCGCCGTGGAACAGGATCACGTCGTCCTTCTCGATCCAGCCCGGGTTATACGAAAACGCCGGCGCGCTGATGCGCGGCTTGAGGCGATAGCGGTCGAAAAACGCCAGCGTGCCGTGCATGATCAGCAGGTCGCCGATATTCCCGTGCACGGGGTAGTCGATGTAATGGAAGGGCTTGCCGCCTACCAGGTCGGCGATCACCTGATGCTTGTCGGCCAGGGCCGTCATCATCACGGTATGGTTGAATTCGGGAATATCGCTCTCCCGCAGGGCTTCACTGTTCACGTTTTTATCCATAACTGCGCCTCGTAAATAATCTCAATGCCGCCGTGCAATCCGCCATCGTCGGCAGCATGTCCGGTATGCGTTCCTTCAGCACCAGGGGGTAAATCCCCAGCGTGACCGTCAACCTCAGCACCGCGCCGAACAGCATCAGCATGCTGAGGTAGATGTGAATGTCCTGCTTGGGCAGGAAAGGCAGCGCCAGAAAGACCGGCACCACCGAAATGAACTGGCGCACGAATACCAGCCCGGGGCGGCCGCCCGCGTTGAAACGCTGCGCCAGCGTCCAGCTGGCGCCGGTAATGACGCATTCGAACAGCAGGATGGCGAACGGAATCGTCATCGACATGAACGATTCGCCGTATACCCACTTGATCAGCCAGGGCGAGAGCGCGGCCCCCAGCGCTGCCAGCAGCAGCATCGGCATGAACGTGACGCGGAACGCGACGCGTACGTGATGCGACAGCGCATCGATGTCCTTGCCGGCGAAGCGCGAATACAGCGCCGTCGAAACCGCTTCCTGCACCGCGCCGATCAGGCGCGAAGTGGTGAAGGCCAGCGCATAGAAGCCGTATTCCACGATGGTGCCGAGATTCAACAGTGCGATCTTGTCGAAATTGACCAGGAACAGGCTCAGCAGCACCGTGCCGTGATGGCTGGCGCCGTAGCCCAGCATGCCTTTCCAGGTGGCGGGCGGATTGTCTGTTTCCACCTTTTTCCATACCGTGTTGCGGCGCGCCCAGGCGATGCCCAGCAAGGTCAGGAACGCGGCTACCACCGCCTGCGCGATCAGGATGTCGCGAAAATCCACCACATCGAGCACCGCGATCAGCCCCAGCAGCAACACGAGGTTGCCGACCACCAGCAGGAAGCGCATCAGGTTGAAGAAATGCAGGCCGTCGTGCAGTTGGCTCAGGGCATAGAAATAGCCCTGCCCCGCCGTCACCGCCGTCAGCACCAGGATCAGCGGCAACTGTGCGTGCAGCTGCGCTTCGTCGGTGACGTTCATGCCTACCCACGCCAGCATGACCGAGAGACAGGCCACGAACAGCAGCGAGAAAACCAGGAAACGCCCGTAATTGAACGGCCGCCCGGCGCCCCTGTGATAGATGAACGTGTTGGCGAGCCCAAATAGCGAAGCGTTGCCCGCCAGGGTAGCGATCAGCAATGCGCCGGACAGCAGCCCCCGGCCTTCCGGCCCAAGTATGCGGGCGGTGATGACCGAGGTAAAAAAACCGATGGCCGTCACGGCAACCGTGGTCAGCAAAGTCCTGCTCGACGATTTCAACAGGGCGGCAAAAGCCATGAAAACTCTCTTCTATGGATTTGCCGGCGACAAGCGGCGCAGCGGCCGCGTCGCCGGCAACCGGGCTACAGAACGATGGCGGCCACCAGCTGCACATCGCTCACGATCATTTGATCGCCGACATTGGCTATGTCAGTCATCGGCGTTTGGTTGAGGCGGGAAACCAGCAAGGCGCCGCGGCAGCGCGCTGCCACCACCTGCGCGTCCGAAGCGGCAATGGCCGGGGCGGTATCGACAATGACGATGTCGTAAATGTCCTGCACCAGGTTGATCAGCTCGGCAAAACTCCTGCGGTTCAGCAATTCCTGCGGATTCGGCGGGATGGTTCCGGCGCCGAGTACGGAAAGATTGGAAATGGACTCGACCTCGCTGATGATGTCGATGCTGGCACGGCCGATCAGCACGTCGGACAGCCCGCGCGTTTCGCGCAGGTTGAACAGCGAATGCTGCATCGGGCGGCGCAGGTTGGCGTCGATCAGCAGGGTATGCTCCCCCAGCTGCGAGAACACGATGGCAAGGTTGGCCGCGAGACTGCTGCAGCCTTCGCCGGCATTGGCCGAGATGACCGACAGCGCCTTGTTGCCGTGGTTGAACCAGCGCAGCATCAGCTGGCTGCGCAGCGCGCGCATGGCTTCCACTTGCGGCGAGAACGGCTCGTAGGCGGCGATCAGCTCCTTGCTGATGTCGCCCTTGTCCGGCGACAGGTAGGGATAGTCGAACTGTATCGCCAGCGCCTGCAGGATGTCGGCTTCGCTCGCCAACCGAAGTTTCCGGGCGGCATCGCCGAAACGCAGCTTTTCTTTTTTTTGCAGCTGCAGTATGCGTTCGGCTTCTTCCGCGGAGATCTTGCCCAGATCCTGCAGGATCCGGCCGATCATCGAATCGCGGTAGTTGCCTGTCGTCAACGGCAAACTAGTGGGGTTCAACGGGCTAATATTCATGATTTATCCTCAGGACGAAGGCAGGAATCTGCCGGTGGTAGGACCCGGCAGCATACGCAGCCCCGTCACGGTAGGTTTCTCTTGTATCAGGGCTACCACCGGCACCCTGAGCAGATTGGCGAGGTCGTTGCTGCTGCGCACGCGGCGGTCCAGCAATTCCACGAGCAGGCCAAGCCCGATCCCCAGCAATGCACCCAGCACCATCGAAAGCGCGATATTGAGTCCCACCCTGGGCGAGGCAGGCGAACCCGGCGGTAATGCGGGGCTCAGCAGCGAAACATCGCTGTGGTTGGCCTGGCCTTCCATGCTGGTCTCGGTAAAGCGCTGCGCCGTGGTGTCCATGGCCTTCTGCGCCATCTCCACATCCTTCTTCAGCACCGACAGCTCGTCGCGTGTGCGATTGACTTCCAACACCTTCTTTTTCTGCATCGCCACTTGGGCGCGCAGGTCGGCCTCGCGCCGCTCATGTATCTGCGCGGTGCCGGCAATGCTGTTGGAAGTGCTCTGGATTTCCTGCTGCAGCTGGCCCTGGATCTTGGAGAGCTCGGCCTTGGCCGCGATATATTGCGGGTGATTGGAGCCCAGGCGCTCGGAGAGCTCGGCCAGCTTGGAAGCAGCCTTGCCGGCATCGATGCGCAGGCTCTGGATGACGGGGCTCTGCGCCACGTCGGGCGAATCGGTGGCATTGCCGCTGGCATTGGCCTGGCGCGAACGCGCTTCGATGGCCATCGACTGGGCGATCACCAGCTGTTGCGACAGGTCGTTCAGGCGCGCCACCTCGACATCGAGCTTTTCATCCGCGCTGGTAATACCGTTTTCCTGCTGGTATTGGGAAAGCTTGTTTTGCGCGCGTTCGAGATTGTCGCGCAGGCTTTTCGCCTGCTGGCTGAAGTAGTTCGCCGCGTCCTGCGCCGGCTCCACCTTGAGCTTGGTGCTGAGATTCTTGTATGACTGCGCGAACGCATTGACGACGTTGGCCGCCATCTTCGCATCCTTGTCGCTGTACGTGATCGAGAGCACGCTGCTGTCGCTGGAAGGGTCGACGTCGAGGCGGCTCATCAGCCGTGCCGCGATCCAGTCGCGAATCTGGCCGCGGCCTTCGGTGGCTTCCAGCCAGGCTTCGCGCATTGTTTCATTGGCGGTCAGGTGCAAGTCGTCGACCACCTTGAGCGCGACGCTGCGATTCTTGATGATATCCACCTGCGTCTGCACGTAACCCGGCAATTGCGCCGCCAGCAGGGGGGAGCCCGTCACGGTATCCACCCCGGTGTAGCTCAGCACCAGCTGCGTCGTCGCCCGGTAGTACTTGGGCATCAGCAGGCTGACCACGGTGGCGGTCAGCACGGTGATAAGGAAGGTTGTGAGCACGATCCTGGATCGCGCCCGCAGCATCAGAAGTACTGTGGCTATATTCATGATGTCACCTTAAAAAAGGCTTTCCCGCACGTAGATCACATCGTCCGGCTTGATCAGGTCGGTCATCTTGGGCCGGAGCTCCTCGTTTTCCCCCTTGGCGTTGCGGCGCAGCAGCTTGATGTTGCGCTCCGTACCGCGTGCGGTCGGGCCGCCGCCCTGGGCCAAGGCCTGGATCACGGTCATGTTGCGTTCAATGCGGTAAGCGCCAGGTTTCTGCGCCTCGCCGTAGATGTAGAACACCGGTGCGCGGTGGACGTAGACTTCGTCGCCGGCAGCAACGATCACGTTGTCCTCCGGCTTGCCGCTCAGGTAGATGGCGGCGAGGTCGACTTCCTTGCGGAAAGGCTGCCCGTCGCGTTGGCCGGAAAGGATGGCGATATCCGAGGCACCCGAAGCGAGGCCGCCGGCCAGCGTCAGGACATCGGTGAGATACATCTTGGAGTTTTCCAGCGGGAAGCGGCCGGGCTTGTTGACCATGCCCAGTACCGACACCTGGTTGCCTGTGGTGACGTAAATCACGTCCCCGTTCTTCAGGGTCACGTCTTTCTGGCCGGTTTCATCGCCGAACAGCGTCGCGATATCGACTTCCTTGCGAATCTGCTTGCCGTCCCGGGTGCCGGTCACTACCGCGGTACCGCCGCCTGCCTCGGGAGTCACGCCGCCTGCCAATGCCAGCATGTCGGACAAGCGCGTGTTAGAAATTTCCAGCGGGAAGCGCCCGGGCTTGTTGACCAGGCCCAGCACGGCCACTTGGCTGCCGCGTACTTCGGTCAGCGAGATATTGACCTGCGGCTTCTTGACGAAATTGCCGCTCTGCAGTTTCTGGGCGATCAGCTTTTCGGCTGCCGACAGCGTCAGGCCGCCGACCTTCACGGTGCCGATCAGCGGGAAGGAGATGGTGCCGTTCTCGGCAACACGGGTTTCGAGCGAAAGATCAGGGTTCTGGAAGACATTGACGCGTATTGCATCACCGGGTCCCAGCAGGTAGCCGCCGGTGGTGGGTTCGGCACCCAAAGATGCCGTCGTAAAGGCCAGCATTCCAATCATCGTAAATAGAGTCAGTATTTTTTTAATCACGTTATCACCTCATTTCGATATGCCTCGCCTCACGGCGCCGGCAGGCCTGCTCAAGCCACCTCGGAAAGAGCAGGGTTGTAAGCCTCGCGAAGGCGAGACGATAAAAGTTGAAGAAGAGTCAGCAGAAGCTTGTTTCCCAGGCGGGGCGCTTGCAGCAGGATGTTGTTGAGCGCTTCCCGTGTCAGCACCGCGAAATCGGTAGGCGCCGTGGCGATACAGGTAATGAACCGCGGCTTGCCGTCGATCATCGAGGTCTCGCCCACGGTGGAGCCCGGCAGCAGGTCGGCGATCTTTTCATTGCCGATACCGGGGATCTGTACCCGCACCTCGGCGGAGCCGGTGAGGATCAGCACCAGATAGTCGCCGCGATCGCCCTCCTTGAGCACCGGGTAATGGCGCGGGGCGGCGTAGCAGCGCATGTAATGGCACAACACCTTGATCTCGTCCATGCCGAAATCGTCGAACAGGCGTATCTGATGAATGATCTCGTAAATCTCATCCAGATAGCTTTCGGCCGGACCCAGATCGTTCAGGTCACCATACATTTTGCTTTGTGCATCGTTCATCCGAATCTCGCCTGTATGCAGGTTGAGGTAATAAAACTGGCCGTAGGACATTGCCTCGCTCCGTCGGGAAAATCTTACTTTTTGAGAGTGTGATTGCATCGTAAGAATCAGGGCCCGATTCAACAATAGGCCGAAGGGACTACCTTCCGTATGGGTACGGCTAGGCATCAGTAATTTATTGAAGAAAAAGGACTTTCGAATCGTACTCGCCCGGGAAGGCCCGTGGAATGGGCCGAATGGACTGTCAAAGGATTCCTACATGGGGATTGTCTGCAAGCTGAGACAACGCAACTCAATAAAAATCATGGAGTTATAAACGCCTCAAGGCTTGATGTCGTCTTTTGGCGACGTGAAAAGCTGTCCTGCAATGCATCACTCTAATTTTTATATTTAAAAATCAGATGCTTATATGAGTGGCACGCTAATTGCCTTATCTATCCCAGCGATGATGCGTTTTCGCTTTGGTGAGGGTGCAAATGTTGAATCAGATAGGCATTTGCACAGCGGGCCTGGCAAAAATAAATAGTAATACCCCCAGCGCCCACTGAATCCCTGACTTCGTTTCAACTAACTTGCGAAGAAGAAATTATGTCACTCCATACAAAACTGGATAACAGTGAAATGGTGCAGTTCGTCGAACTGCTGCACGAATCGCTCAAGGTACGTTCCCACTTCGAATTCCTGCTGTGGTCGCAAGGGAATCTGCAGCAGTTCCTGCCGCACGACATCATGATCGCGGCCTGGGGGGACTTCTCGCTGGGCCTCGTGTATTTCGACATCGTGTCGGCAATTCCGGGAATCCGCACAGGGACCGTCCAGAATACGAACCTGACGCCGCTGCTCAAGCGCCTGTTCGGTTATTGGAACGAGCATTCCCGCTCGCCGTTCACTTTGACGATGAATCAAGGCATCTTCGAGGAAGGCGAGTTCGAGCGCGACCAGCTGGACGGCAACTTCAAGCACATGCGCTCGGCGCTGGTCCATGCCATCAAGGATGTGCGCGGCCGTCACGATTGCCTGTATGTACTGATGAGTTCGTCCACCGTGGTGCCGGATTCCGCACGCTCGATGCTGGAAGCGCTGCTGCCTTATATGGACAGCTCGCTGCGCCAGCTTGACCATCTGCCCGAGCAGATGCCGGCGCAGGCGCCCGCTCCTGTCGAACCGAGCTATTCGGATGAAGACATGGGCGCGCTTTCCACGCGAGAACTGGAAATCATGGAATGGGTGCGCAATGGCAAGACCAATTTCGAGATCGGCATGATCCTCGATATCAGCGCCTTTACCGTCAAGAACCATTTGCAACGGATTTTCCGCAAGCTGGACGTCGTCAATCGCGCCCAGGCCGTTGCCAAACTCAGCAAGATGACTGAACTGAATGCGATATAGAACCGCCCCTCCGCGCTTGCGCAGGGCCTTTGGCGTTGCCATCGCGCGGGACAACCTGCTTTACATCGCCGAGGCGCTGCTCGACCCCTTGGTCGTGGTCTTCTCGGTGTGGATGATCGCGACGATGTATGAGGGCAGCCTGCATCCGCCCTATCTCATCCTGTCGGTCATCCTGTTCTCGCTGACCTTTCCCGGTAGCACCAAGATCAACCTGTCGACAGGCGAAGTCGTCAGCAACACGCTGGTCAACTGGATACTGATCGCCGGACTGCTGATCGCATTCGGCATGGCGACCGGCTACATTTCCTATTTCCCGACGGCGGCGATCGTTGCCTGGGCCTGGATGACTCCGATCTTCATGCTGATGGCGATCTTCGGGCTGCGCATCATCGCCCCGGTACTGATCAAGCTGCAGGGGCCCACCAAGCGCACCATCATCGTCGGCATCAACGAACAAGGCCTCGCGCTGGCGGAAAGGCTGGCGGATAACAACTACATCGCCGCCGAGTTGCTCGGCTTCTTCGAAGACCGCAGCCAGGACAGGATCCCGGCCAAGGACCTGAAATATCCGATTCTTGGCAGCCTCGACGAGATCGCCTCCTACGTAAAGGAACATCGCGTCAACATCATCTACCTCTCGCTGCACATGGCGAGCCAGCCGCGTATCGTGCGGCTGCTGGATGAACTGAAGGACACCACGGCGTCCATTTATTTCGTGCCGGACATTTTCCTGTCGGACCTGATCCAGGGCCGCATCGGGCAGATCGACGACATCCCGGTGGTGGCGGTCTGCGAAACGCCTTTCATCGGTTTCAACGGCTTGCTCAAGCGCCTGGCGGACATCGTGATCTCGGCCATTATCCTGATCATGATCAGCCCTCTGCTGCTGGCCATTGCCGTGGGCGTCAAATTGAGTTCGCCCGGTCCCGTTATTTTCAAGCAGCGCCGCTACGGTCTATACGGCGAAGAGATTTTCGTCTACAAATTCCGCTCGATGAAGGTCTGCGAGGACGGTGAGGCAGTGACACAGGCGACCAAGGAAGACCAGCGCGTCACTCCGTTCGGAGCCTTCATCCGCAAGACCTCGCTCGATGAACTGCCGCAATTCCTCAACGTGCTGCAGGGCCGGATGAGCATCGTCGGGCCGCGTCCGCATGCCGTGGCGCACAACGAAATGTATCGCAAGCTGATCACCGGCTACATGGTGCGGCACAAGGTAAAACCGGGCATCACCGGCTGGGCGCAGGTCAACGGCCTGCGCGGCGAAACCGAAACGCTCAACAAGATGAAGGCGCGTATCGACTACGATATCGATTACCTGCGCAACTGGAGCCTGAAACTGGATATGTACATCATCCTCAAAACCGTACTCGTGGTATTCAAGGGGCATGACAATGCCTATTAGCCCTGTCGTCGCGCGCCAGCTTTCCCTCGCCAGCCTGGTTGTCCTGGTCGCCATGATCTTCATCGGCGGCGAACAGCCAGGGGCCGGCGCCCTGTTCGTACCGCCCTGGGACAAGGTCGTGCATGTCCTGGTGTACGGCAGCATCGGCGTGCTCACCGGGCTCGCTTTCCCCCGCCTTTCCCTGGTCGGCGTGCTGCTGGCGGTGGCGGCCATCGGAGGCTGCGATGAACTGCACCAGGCGTTCCTTCCCGGCCGCGAGGCTGGATTCCCCGACCTGCTGGCCGACGTTGTCGGCGCTATCGCTTTCCTGCCGATCCTGGTATTGCTGCGCAGGAACATCTACGCTACCTATAGTTATATATCCGGACGATAAATAGCAAAAAGGCCCGAAAGGGCCTTTTGTTGAAACTACCTCTATTTCAGATGTTGCGTCTGCGATGCACAATCACGGCCATCAAACCCAGGCTCGCGAGTATCATTCCATAGGAATTTGAATCGCCGTCATCGGACACCATCAAGGAATACGGCCCCTGGAAGGCTTGCTCTACCGGCATCGATTGGAGGGCGCCCTCATTGACCTTCTCGTCCTCGAAGTAATCGAAGAACGATTCTTTTGCCGTGGTGAAGTACTGAACCACGGCCTTGTCCGTTGGCAGCGGCAGGTCCGGCACGTCCTGCAACAATGTCGCCGCACTCAACGAGGAATAAGCTGCTATCCCAAGCGATACGGCTGCCAATGATGCCAAAAGCTTCTTACGAATCATAATGGCACTCCTTTTCCATGATTTAAAATCGATGAAGCCATTAAACCCGTTGGCAAGGAGTAATCCAATAGCCCGAATGGGCTAAGCAAAATAATCCATCCCAAGCGATTGAAATTAATAGGTAAATAAAAAACAATTAAAACTTAATTCGCGCATTTTTATTTCTGGGCCTTGATGCACAGTCTCGGTGCCGTCTTGGCACGAAGCGCTACCAAATATTCCGCCCTGGCTAGAATGTTTGCCCCTTCGACCCTTAAAAATCATGGGTCTACATTAGCTGGAATGCGTTTTGCTAAGAGTGAGCATCCGGTACGCCAATGCTGCGCGTATCACCAATCAACAAGAAGACAATGACGTCTATCCAGCCCTGGTGCCGGATAGACGTTTTTTTTTGGAAGGAACGTCATGCAACTCGTTGCCAGGGCTTATCCGGAAACCCAGCATCTTCCCGCCTCGCTCGGGGAAATACAGCAGGCGATCGCAGTGGTCGTGGGACGCGCTTACGGATACTTCAACGAAACCATCATCGATAGCGCATTCCAGCCCATCTATAGCGTGCCGCACCGGCGCATAGTCGGGCATGAAGGCTTGCTGCGCGCCTCTACAGCGCAGGAATGCCGGCCGATATCGCCGCTCGACTTGCTGGCAAGCGCGGCAAACGAATCGCAATCGGTGTTCCTCGACCGCCTGTGCCGTACCATTCATATGCACAATTACCAGGTCGAAAAGACGGAAAACCTCTGGCTGTTCCTCAACGTCTCGGCACAGGTCATCAACCGGCGCCGCGATCACGAACCCTTCTTTGCGGATCTGCTGGCGCAGTACCAGGTGGCACCCAGGCAGGTCGTCATTGAAATTGTCGAGGGCGTCATTCCGGATTTCGCCCTGCTGACCGAGGCGGTGCAGTTCTACCGGGAGGCAGGCTGCGTCGTCGCCATCGACGACTTCGGCGCGGAAGCCTCCGACCTGGAACGCATCTGGCGCGTCAGTCCCGACATCGTCAAGCTGGACCGCAAGATCATTGCCGCCGCCGAGTTCAACCACAAGGCGCGCCGCGTGCTGAAAGCGACGGTGGCACTGATACACGAAGCCGGCAGCCTGGCCCTGCTGGAAGGCGTCGAAACGGCGACGCAGGCCGCGATTGCGCTGGACAGCAATGCCGACCTGCTGCAAGGCTATTACTTCGCCAGGCCCGACCCGATACCGCTGCTGGAAGGCGACGGCGGGCTGGGAGAGCTTGCCGCCAACCATCCACCCGCCTTGCGCGACGGCATGCAGCACCAGTCCTTGCAGCCTTACGTGCTGGAATTCAAATGCGCATTGCTGCGCCTGGCAAGCGGGCAGGGGCTGAAGGCGGCCTGCAATGCGCTGATCGCGCTGGGTCGCATCGATAACTGCTACATGACCGATGGCGACGGCCGCCAGATTGGCCCAACGGTGCGTCCGCCCAACGCCGGCCAGATCACTCGTTTCATGCCGCTCGCAGACGTCCGCGGCGCCAATTGGGCGCACAAGCCCTACCATTACCGCGCCATGTCGCAGCCGGGAGAACTGCAGATCAGCCATCCCTACCTTTCCATTACCAGCTCCCGATTGTGCATCACGCTTTCGGCCACCTTTCAGTACGGCGGGCAAACGCGCGTACTGTGCTGCGACGTGGAATGGCTGGAGGAAGGCGTGCGCCTCTGACGGCGGCGCTGCCACGGTGTAAAATTGACATCCGGCAGAGCCTTCCCTGCCGCCTTCAAGGACTGCACGACCGATGTCGAAATACCTGACCGCCGCTTTATACAAATTCGTTTCGCTGCCGGATTACGCCGAGTTGCAGCAGCCGCTGCTCGACCTCTGCAACGCACACGGCATCAAGGGCACGCTGCTGCTGGCGCAGGAAGGCATCAACGGCACCATCGCCGGCCTGCCGGCAAACATTCATGCCGTGCTCGCCCACCTGCGCAGCGATCCGCGCATGGCCAACCTGGAGCACAAGGAATCCTGGGCCGCCGACATGCCGTTCTACCGCATGAAGGTCCGCCTCAAGCAGGAAATCGTCAAACTGGGCGTGCCGGGCGTGGACCCCAACAAAATGGCCGGCAAATACGTCAAGCCGGAAGACTGGAACGCGCTCATCAGCGATCCGGACGTGGTCGTGATCGACACGCGCAATGATTACGAAGTCGGCATCGGCACCTTCAAGGGCGCGGTAAACCCGCACACCCAGACCTTCACCGAACTGCCCAAATGGGTAGAGGAACACAGGGAGGTGCTGGCCAAACCCAAGGTGGCCATGTTCTGCACCGGCGGCATCCGCTGCGAGAAATCCACCGCCTACCTGCGCAGCCTGGGCTACGACGAGGTGTATCACCTGGAAGGCGGCATCCTGAAATACCTGGAAACGGTGCCCGAGGAACAAAGCCTGTGGCAAGGCGAGTGCTTCGTGTTCGACGAGCGCGTTTCGGTGCGCCACGGCTTGCAGCAGGGCAATTTCGAATTCTGCCGTGCCTGCCGCCAGCCCATCAGCGAAGAAGACAAGGCATCGCCCTTATTCGCGCTCGGCGTCAGCTGCCCGCACTGCCACGGCACCAAGACCGAGGAACAGCTCAAGAGCGCAGCGGAACGGCAGCGCCAGATCGATCTGGCAAAAAAGCGCGGCGAAAAACACATCGGCGCCAGGTTTGTACGGAACTCGAAAAGAAACGAAACCACCCAGGCAACGACGCAGATTCCCTCTCCCCTTGCGGGAGAGGGCCAGGGTGAGGGGTAGCAGACATCCGTCTGCATAGCCACAAGGACTATGCGCCCCATCCTCTATTCCTTCCGCCGCTGCCCCTACGCCATGCGCGCCCGCATGGCGCTGCTGATCAGCGGCACGGTCTGCGAACTGCGCGAAATCGTCCTGCGCGCCAAGCCGCCGGAAATGCTGGCCGTCTCGCCCAAGGGCACGGTGCCGGTGCTCTTGCTCGCGGACGGAACGGTGCTGGAAGAAAGCCTGGATATCATGCTGTGGGCGCTGGAGCGCAACGATCCCGAACGCTGGCTGACGCCGGCAGAAGGTTCGCGCGAGGACATGCTGCGCCTGATCGCCCAGTGCGACGGCGAATTCAAATACCATCTCGATCGCTACAAATATCCCGGCCGCTTTGATAACGTCGATGCAGCCGAGCATCGCGCCGCCGGCGCAGGCTTCCTGCTACAGCTTGAAAGCCGTCTGAACCGCAGTTCCTGCCTGTTCGGCAGCGATCCCGCGCTGGCCGACATCGCCATCTTTCCCTTCGTCCGCCAGTTCGCGCAGACCGACCAGGCATGGTTCGACGCGCAAGCCTGGCCGCACCTGCATCGCTGGCTTAGCGCCCGGCTCGATTCCGAACTCTTCGCCCGCATCATGCACAAGGTCGACCCGTGGCACGCGGGAAGCACGCCCTCCCTCTTCCCTGCGCAATAGCCCGTCCGGCTTCATTGGCTGGAACCCTTTCCGGCCGATAATGATCCAACCCCCATTCCAACAACATCCTCTTAAGGAGCTTCAATGCGAAACAAACCACTCATCATGACCACCATCGTCGCGCTTGCCCTCAGCGGCTGCGCGAACATGACCGAAACACAAAAGGATACCGCCAAGGGCGCCGGCATCGGCGCGGCGGGCGGCGCAGTGCTCGGCGGAGTTGCCGGCAAAGGCAAGGGCGCAGCGATCGGCGCCGCTGTCGGCGCAGGCGTCGGCGCGCTCGCCGGCAATGTCTGGTCCAAGAAAATGCAGGCACAAAAGGAACAAATGGAACAAGCCACCGCCGGCACCGGCGTAGAAGTCACCAAAACCGAAGACAACCGCCTGAAACTCGAAATCCCGAGCGACATTTCCTTCGATACCGGCCGCGCCGACATCAAGCCCAACCTCCGCCCCATTCTCGACAAATTCGCCGCCGGCCTGGTCAGCAATCCCGCCGCCACGGTCACCATCATCGGCCATACCGACAACACCGGCAGCGACGCCGTCAACAACCCGTTGTCCGTCAACCGCGCCGCCAGCGCCCGCGATTACATCGTGGCAAGAGGCGTGGCCTCGAGCCGCATTGCCATCGACGGCCGCGGCTCGCGGGAACCCCTGGTAACCAACGACACCGCCGAGAATCGCGCCAAAAACCGTCGCGTGGAAATCTTCGTAGCGGAACCGCAACCGGCTGCACAGCAGCAACCTCAACCGCAGTAATCACTGCTCGCAGCAGATCAAGCCTTCGTGCCATCGCAATAACGATGGCACGAAGGCTTTTTATTGTTTGCGAAGGAGGTGGAAACCGGTTCGAACTTGCAAATTGTTTACTGCTCCCGATATTTACGCATATCGCATAACTCAATGTATTGATGGTAGTAAATGAGAAAAAAACATTGCTTTCCGATGTAGATGCTGCAATGCTTGTGGCGTTTTCCGCGACAACATTGAGCGATACAGAAAAACGGGAGACGTGTTTAATGAAAGTTTTGGGATGTACTAAAATTAACTAGAACAATGAAAATAAAAAATATTCATCTTCATCACAACTCAACTTCTTCCTGTTTGATGGGTTATTTTCCATTATTTAGGATGCCTACTTTGCGTTAGCAGCCATGAGACGCACGCTGGCTGTCCTCTTGGCGCTGCTCCACTTATCCGCTTGTGCGGGTCAGACCCCGCGCGCGCGCGGACCAATCACGGCCACTGGAACCATGTACTTTGTTTTCGACATGGCCTCGGAAACCACCATAGACGGCACTCTTTTCGCCAGGTTCGTTCCAGATAGCGAGTCCTCGAAGCATTTCTCAACTGTAACGTCCGGATCGCACCCTGGGGCGGTGACCTACATCTCCTTCGAACCCGCCGAGGACGCTCTAGAGGCAACTCTCGGTAAGGCTGAGGCTTACCGCGTATCTCATGGCGCAGCGCCTCGAGAGATCGCAGTGCGTGTTGAGGTTGAGGTGGTCGATTACAAAACACACATTGAGTGCGATTCACGCGTCTACTACGCGAAGCTGATAAATGTTAAGGCTAAGGCCGCAGTGCAGGTAGCAAAGCAGGGCACGGTTCCTCATGGCTGCTAACAAGGTGTTCCAGCCGACCGCCCTCGCCTCGGCTCGTCCGACCGCTGAACACCGGCGTTAGGCTTCCAAAATTCAATTTTTAATAACCTCTAGAAAAAGGAAAATAATATGAACTTGAAAAAAGCAATAGTTGCTCTTACGGGGAGTTGTGCAATTATCTTGTGCACCGGTTGTGCCACAATAGTTAACGATCCAAATATCCCATTGGCCGTTAGTTTCTCAGATGGGTCTTCGGGACATTGTACCTTCAAGAATAAACGAGGAGCTTGGGAGTGTGATATACCAACACCAGGTGTGTATATTCGACGTTCTGATGATGCGCTTATTTATGAGTGCAAAACACAAGATGGTCGAGAAGTAACGGGTTCTATTAGAAGTGAAATCGAAGGTGCCAAACTGGCTGCAAGTGTAATCTTTTGGGACCTCGGTATTACTGACGCGATAACAGATAAACACAGAACATATCAAGGAAATATCACTATCCCTATTCCACCTAAAAATGAGGCTAAGCAGTCCAACTCAGCAGTGCTCAGCAACTAAGCCTAACAATAAAGTGGTGCGGGACTCCGGTGCTATCGCACTCCCGCCCCACACTTAGGCGTTAGGCGTCACGAAATGAGACAAGGATCCCTATGCGCTCTTTCCTAAGTGGGTTCACCGCAGGTGTCGTTGTGAAGATACTATGCACGGCGGCCTTCACCCTGCTGCTCGCTGGAATCCTCGGCAACGCTCCTGCTCAACGGGCTGGTCCAGATGGTCTTTGGCCTCCGTTCTCCGGTGAGTGGTTCGCCGCCCGGGGCCTTGTTCTGATCGGCGCTGTCCTTGCCGGGGTAGCGGCCTCGCATTGGTCCAGGCCGGGGTCATGGGCAGCGCCGCTTGCCCTCGCGGCCGTCTGGCTGGTGTGGTCAGTAAGCACAGTTGATGCAGGCCAACCGGTAGGCGCACTTGCCGTTCGATTGTTGGTCTCGCCGGTAGGCATCCTGATCGGCGCACTCGCGTATAGACGTTGGAAGCGAGTCAGTGACGCCTAACCCCATCGAGCGGACTTGCCTCCGGCAAGGCGCTCATGTCTAACGTGAGGCATCTGAAACTGTGCACTCCAAATTTCCAGCGCTGAAAAAGAACATCCTCAAGTACTGCGCGCTTCAGATGGTGGTACCTCTGCATGGGGTGGAGCATTCGTGGAACTGATGTACTTCCTTGGCGCGAAGGCTCGGAACGTCTTTCCGCGGGCACTCGCGGTCCTATGCAAAAGGCGCTACGCGTGTTGGTAGATGAGGCAATCATCACAGAAGCAGAGTCGCAGGATTTGGAGGCGATCGTTGAGCCTTAGAACAAGGTCGGTCACACCGTGCATGAACTCCAGTCGATGCCACGAATCGACTGAGGAGGGGTATTCACCGAGAATTCCATTTAGCTGTGAGAATGCCGATGGCCGCGCGGCAAGGGCAGACGAAGATGGGCAATTGAATCCCACGCACCGAAACGCGAAGCAATGCGCCCGGGAGGAACCGCCAGCATGATCAGCGCGAGGCCAAGGAGCATCGACGCTGCCGCGGCAATATCCGGGTAGCCCGAGATAAGCCAGGGAGCAAAGGCGAGCCATGCCCCCAGGCCGATATTGACGAAGCGCAGTGGCCGCGCAACTTCGCCCCAGGCCATGATGGAAAAGGTGACGACCAGTGAGCCGACGATATGGTCGTTGTTGGCGGCGCTGCCGGTGGTATCGAACAGCAATCGGGTGAACATCAGGATGACGCCGATAGCGGTGCTCGCCAGCAGGGTCCAGGGCACGTTGACGCCGGTAACGAACATTTCGCGGAGTACGGCTCGCGGCCCGGCTTCGAAATTATCCGAGTAATCCGCGCTGCCCCCGGCAATGGTATCGCCGTGCAGGAGCAGGTACCACAACGGCCGGCCTTGCTTGCGGCGTGCCTTCAGGAACTGGAGGGTGGCGAGGATCTCGTCGAAGGAGTACGGGATTTGCAGCAGCATCGCCAGCGCCCCGATCAGGCACAAGGTGCACCACGTGCCGATGACGATGGGCTGGATGATGATGAAAAACACACTGACGGCGCCTAGCGGAACGATCAGTATGCCGAATGCCAGCACCAGCCAGGGCAGGGTGCGCCAACGGCGCTTGTCGCCGATCACGCCGGTCAGGATTTCCAGCACATACACGGTGGCCCCGAGGCCGGCATCGGCCACCGGCCACGCTTCCGAGACGGAGGACGTCACAATGCGCTCGGTGCCCTCGCCAAAGAACGGGTCCGTGGCGGCCTCGATATGGCCGAGCTGGTAGGCGGCGAGGTAACGCGAGATGAACAGGCCGACAAAGGCGAGCATGATGATCGGCAGCCGGTTCGTCCACCCTGAAGGACTGTAATCCCAACCCGGCGGCGTGTCCGGTCCGGCCACGCGTGCAGCGGGACTGATGCCGGGCGTGGCCGGGATAGCGACAGCGAACGCAATGACCAGGGCGCCGACCAGCGTGTCGTTGGCATAGGCTGCGGCGCTCGGTGTCCAGAACAGCAGCGGCGCAAACAGCAGCCACAGCCCGAGACCGGCCACGGTCCAGCGCGCCCACCCGGCCTCACGCGACAGCGATACGACGGAGAAGAGGAGGATGAGCGCGCCGGTCATCACCTCGCTCATTGTCATCCAGGTATCGGAGTAGATCAGCCCGCGCCCCGTCGGTGTAATGAGCGCATCCGGCTGCATCCAGTTCTGCGCGAGGCCGAAGACAAACGGGCTGCAGATCAGCCACAGGCCGAGCGCCATGTTGACGAAATGGCACCACAGCGTCTGCTGGTGCTCGAAGCGATCCAGCGCATGGTATTCAGCAATCGCTGCGGGACTGGGCGATGATTCGTCGCGCGTTTCCTCCATCCACACCGGAAGGGGAATCTTGTTGTGCTTGTACCACTTCGCCGGATCGTCACGTAATTGACCGACCATCGCCGGCAACGACTGTCGCAAGCGATGCACGGGGCGCCAGTCGAGCGCCTGTTCTGCCCGCGAAATGTCGAGCTCGTAGTGGTCGTCCGCAAGACCCACCATGAAAGGCTTGATGAAAGGTTCGATGCCGCGATCTATCGCGTCGGGGATGACGTCTTCCATTTTGTCCTGCAGCCACGCGCCCGTTGCGGCTACCGGCTTGGGAATTTGCTGCGTGACCCACGGCTGCCCGTGCACAAGCCGCCCGATCAGGTTTTGCAACGCCTCGTAGCTTTCCGTCACCGGCTCGCCGATCAGGAGCGTGGCTTCATCCGGCAACTGGGTACGGCGGTCCACCGCGTTGCGGAATGCACGGGCCACGTCGTCCACATGCACGAACGCCTGCCCGTGGCTGGGGTCGCCGGGGAAGACCCGGCTGAGCATCTGGCGCTCGTAAATGCGCTGGATCTGGTTCGCCAGCGAAGGCACATCGCAAAGATCGGTATAGACACCCGCGAGGCGCAGTATGAGTGTCGGGATATTGCGGCGTGCTTCCTTGATTACGCGTTCTGCATCCAGCTTCGATTGCGGATAGGGCCACGCCGGCTGCAGCGGCGCATCCTCGTTGATGGGCTGTCCGGGTGCCGTCGGCGCATGGACCAGCATGGTGCTTGCATAGATGAACTGCTCCACGTCAAACGCTTGCAATGCCTGCAGCAGGCGGCGCGTGCCCTGGACATTGACTTCGTCGTACATCGGATGCGGTTCGCCGGAGAAATCGTAAAAGGCGGCGAGATGGATCACGGACGCAATTTGGTTGCCGTAGCGAGCACGAAATTCGTCACACCCCTTGGCCAGTGCGCCGTCCGAAGTAATATCGACGTTGATGCAATTCTCGCCCCGGCACTGCCTCTCGAAGCCGACAACGGTGTAAGCATCTTCCAGCGCCAAGGTAATGGCGCTCCCGATGCGGCCCTCGGCACCAGTGATCAACACGATGGGTTTCTGCGAAGCAGCCATCCCTCCTCCTTCTCACCCCAGCCATAGGATTAAGAGGCGTACTGGTATGTGGCTTCACCCGACATGGAAAGTTCGAGTATTTCACTCGTTGAGGGAGCAGAGCTGCACCCATACAACTCCGAAGGCTAGCGCGTCCGGTAAACCCGGTAATCCTCGCCTCCATTTTCCTCGATGTATTCCTGACGCAGGTCGCGCGTACTTTCGATGCGATAGTCGCTTCTGGAATCGGGAACACTCAGCCTGTCTCGCAAGGAACGCGTGCCGTATATCCTTTCCCCAGGCTCGCGCAAACGTCCCCGGCTTCGGTCGATGCTGCGCCGCTCGCGCAATGGACTGGCAAGCTCTTCCAGGCTGCGGCTGCGCTTGCCTTCCAGATCCAGGCGGTCGCGGGATAATTGCCCGGTACTGCGGGAATCGCCTTCCCGCTCGGTTTCGGGATCGTACATGCCGCGAGTGGGGTCGCGCGGCTGCGGTGTTTTTCTTGGCGCACGGGGTTCATCGACTTCGCGTGGAGAATCGGGCTCGCCATAGTTTTGCGCTTCTTCATCGTCCAATGGAACGACGGGAACGATGATGATCTCCTTGGAAGTGCCATGCCTGGTCGAGCCCGGGCCGGTATCAGCCGCGTAGGCAGGCACGCTGAAGCAGGTAATCAGCGGTAACAGATATATCGTCAATCGCACTTTGGCCGTCATAGGAATCTCTCGCAGTAGCGCCCGCCAGCAGAGCATGGAAGATAGCGGTATGACAACGGCATCATGAAACCGTTGCCGAATTGCGAAATCGCGCCAGGCAATGACCGCAAACGCTGCCCGCCCTGCAAACGCTTATGCCGGCGGCATCAAACAGGATTAGCGGCCGCCGGGGCCTTGCTGTTTTTTGTCGCCTCCACGGTACATCCGGTTCGCCGCATTGCCGGGTAGGTCGGCACGGGTTTCTTCACGGGCATCCCCTCCTTTGCCATTGCCGCGCTCGACCCGCGGCGGCTCCGGTGCATGCTCCCGCCGCGATGACTGCGGGCTGCCAAATCCACTGGAAGACTCGCGCGGTTGCTCCCTCGCCTTTTCGGCGGCTCGGGGTTGCGGTTGCGACTGCGGACGCTCACGCTCCCGGGTCGAAAACGATCCTTCATTTTCGGGTTCGCGCATCGGGCGTTGCGGGACTTCTTCGCGGTCATTGCGCGGCATGGCGTCAGGGACTGCGACGCGAGGTTCCCTTTGCGGGCGAGGCTCGCGCGCTTCTATCGATTGCCCCCGAGGCTCTACTGGTCCGCTGGATTCGGAACCCTTGGGTTCCTTGAACTCCTTGAACTCGTTCAGCGGCTTGGCTTCGCGGCGCTCGTCTTCCCGCTCCTCACGCATCCGGCCGTCGAAGGCTGGCGACGATTCACGCCTTTCATTGAAGCGCGGCGGCTGTGACGGACGAGGGCGTTCGTCGCCCGCGCGTTCCCCATATTGCGGGCGGCCGGGTTCCTGCGTCGTGCGCTTGGGTACAGTGATATAGCGTTCTTCCTGCCTGGGCCGCGGCAAATCCCTGGTATCGGCCATGCCGGGCTTGACGAGCCGGGTTTCGGCCTTGGGCCCGCTGCCGCCCCAGGGAAGCTTGTTTTCGCGCGGGGGGCGGGTGGCGATCACGGGCTTGGCCAATGCGGTCTGCGGCGGACGCACCTTGCCGGGCGAGCCAATCATCACGCTGGATGGCTCCGGCTTGACAGGCAAGACGCCGCGAATCGGTGTCCGTTTCTGTGTCTGCGTGATGGGTGACGGTGCGGTTTGCACGTAACCCTTGCCGAAGCGTTCGCGCGGGGTGGCGACCAGGGCATTGTTGACGCGCGTATTGACGTACTGGATGTTGTTGACGTTGATGACGGTCGTGTTCTTGACCACTATGTTGTTGACCACGCGCGGCCCGCCCCATCCGCCCCAGTAGGGGCGACCGACGAAGCGCGGGCGCCCCCACCACGGCACGACGGGCTCGCCCCAGCTCAACGCGACCCAGCCCACGGAACCGCCGATGGTAACCGAGACGCCGCTGCCGACACCGTAAAAGGCGACCAGCGCCGGACTATACACCGCGCGGCGGACTACCGGGCCGGGAGCCCATGCCCAGTAGCCGCCAACGTACACCCAGCGGCCATAATGGAAAGGTGCCCAGCCCCACGGGGCATCGTCGATCCAGGTCCACTGGTAATAGGGGTCCCACACCCAGCGACCGGTACTGTACGGCGCCCAGCCATGCGATACATCCGGCATCCACACCGTGCCGTATTCCGGGACGACCCGCCAGCGGCCGTAGCGATCGAGGTCCGATCCGCCTGCAATATCGGAAGAAAGGTAGCGCTCGCTTGCGGTTTCGATGAGGTCTTCGGTGCGTTCGTAATTCCAGCGGTCCCACCCGTCCAGTTCGGGCGCCACGTAGGTTTCCGCGCGCGCAACGGTGGTGCCTTCGACGACGATTTCTTCCGAAGGGTAAATACTCATCGCCTGCCCGCCGGCAGGCACCATGGTTGCCTGGCCGCCGCGACGGGTAATGAAACGCACGTCCCCATTCACTTCCACGCGGTAATAGCCGGCGCGCTCGATGGTGAATACCGCATTGGGCGTGTTCAGCTCGATGGAATGGTCCGAGGGCAGTGACCGCAGGTCCAATGACATGCGGCCGGAAGTGACCTTGATCTGCAGGAAATCGACCGTCTGGTTGACGATGCTCAATTCGGTGTCATCGCTGGCGCGGATGAAGGCGCGGCTGCCCAGCTGCAATTCCAGGCTGCCTTCGCCGTCCACGTACAGGGCGTCCCCGGCGGCGAGCGGCGTGTTGAGCCGGGCATCGGTCCAGTCTTCGGCGCCGTAGCGCCAGAATCCGACATCGCCCTCGAGATAGCTGAGCCGCAGGGGGCTGACGGCGTCGGGATCATCGTCCTGCGCAAAAGCTGGCCCGGTCAGCATCGTCAGCACCAACAGGGAAAGGGAAAGCAAACGCGAGAGGGACAACATGGAGAACTCCTGCAGCGTGCAAGGGATAGGCATTTAACGCCGCGGATAAGGTTGAGGTTGACTGTAGGACAGTCGGCGATCGAAAGCGTTGCCGGAACTTTTCGCGTAAGCTGGCGGTTCAATGCTTAAACGCTCCCGCAATTTCATTCATGGCTTCTGATCATGTCATCGAGGTTTCCGGCCTCACCAAGATATTCGGCTCCCTGGCCGCCGTCGACGGCATCGACTTCGCCGTCCGGCCAGGCGTGACAAGCGCCCTGCTCGGCGGCAACGGAGCCGGCAAGACCACCACGATCGCCATGCTGCTGGGCCTGCTGCTGCCGACTTCCGGCAGCATTCGCATCTTCGGCGAGGACATGCTGCGCCAGCGCTACAAGCTGCTGCACCGGATGAATTTTTCATCGCCGTACGTCGATCTGCCGCATCGCCTGACAGTGCGGCAAAACCTTTCGGTCTACTCGCACCTTTACCGGCTGCGCGACGTCCCGCGGCGCATCCGCCAGCTGGCCAGCGAGCTGGATTTGGCGGCGGTGCTGGACCGTCCCTACGGCAAGCTTTCCGCCGGCCAGAAAACCCGCGTGGCGCTGGCAAAATCGCTGCTGAACGCGCCTGAACTGCTGCTGCTGGACGAGCCCACCGCCTCGCTCGACCCGGATACCGCGGACTACGTGCGCGGTTATCTCGAAAACTATCAGCGCACCAGCGGCGCGACCATCCTGCTGGCCTCGCACAACATGGCTGAAGTGGAGCGCCTGTGCTCCGACGTGGTGATGCTGAAACGCGGCAAAGTGGTCGACAGCGGCGCGCCGGACGCGTTGATCGCGCGCTACGGCCTGAAGAACCTGGAGGAAGTTTTCATCGACATCGCCCGCCGCCCGCACGAGGCTACCGCATGAACGGGATCATCCAGCCGGACGTCCCGTTTTCCCCGCGCCGCATCGGCGCGATGGTGCTGCGCCACATTTACCTGCTGCGCGCCTCGTGGCCGCGCGTGCTGGAGCTGATCTACTGGCCCACCGTACAGATGGTGCTGTGGGGCTTCATCACCGTGTTCCTCGCGCAGAACAGCAGCTATATCGCCCAGGCCACCGGCGTGCTGCTTTCCGCGGTGCTGTTGTGGGACGTGCTGTTTCGCGGGCAGATCGGCATCGCGCTGGTGTTCATGGAGGAGATGTACTCGCGCAACCTTGGCCATCTTTTCGTCAGCCCGCTGCGGCCGTATGAAATGGTGTGCTCGCTGCTGCTGATGAGCCTGTTGCGCACCCTCATCGGCGTCGGCGGCGCGGCGCTGGTGGCGATTCCCTTTTTCGATTACAACATCTTCGAGCTCGGCCTGCCGCTGATCGCGTTCTTCCTCAACCTGATCGTGATGAGCTGGGCCATCGGCCTCCTGGTCGCGGGCATCGTGATGCGCTACGGCCTGGGCGCCGAAAGCATCGCCTGGGTGGCGATCTTCGCGCTGCAACCCTTGAGCGGCGTGTATTACCCCATCAGCGTGCTGCCCGGCTGGCTGCAGCCGGTGGCGTGGGCGCTGCCGTCCAGCCATGTATTCGAAGGGCTGCGGGAGCTGCTTTTCCACCAGACGGTCAACGCCACGCTGCTGCTGAACGCGGCATGGATCAATGTAATTTACCTGATCGGCGGGATAGCGATATTCCTGGGATTTTTCCATGCTGCCCGGCAAAAAGGCTTGCTGCTGCACGTCGGGGAGTAAATCACTTTTAGCAAGGCACTTTTAGTTTGGAAATCGAAGGAGGAGCCATGTTCAACCGTCATTTAGCCACGATGGCAGCCATAGTTTTCTGTTCTGCAGGCACGCCGGCCCTCGGGGAGGACATCCTGCAGCAAAAGAATATTTCCCTCGGCCTTGCCCGCGAGGCTGCGGCCGCCGCGCTGGAATCCTGCTCCGCGAAAGGCTGGAAAGTGTCAGCCGCCGTCGTGGACCGCGCAGGCGATATCAAAGCCCTGCTTCGCGGCGACGGTGCCGGCCCGCATACCCTGGACTCCAGCCGCCGCAAGGCCTACACCGCCGCTTCCATGCGCGAGGGCACCAGCAAGCTGCTGGAAATCGTCCAGAAAAACCCGGGCGCCGCCACGCTGCCGATGATCGACGGCTTGCTTATCCTCGGCGGCGGCCTGCCTATCCGCGCCGGTGACGAGGTGATTGGCGGCATCGGCATCGGCGGCGCACCGGGAGGCCATCTGGACGACCAGTGCGCGGAAGCGGGGATTGCGAAAATTCGCGACCGGCTCAAGTGAACGCTTTGATTCGGATATGAACATGGCAAAAAGACTCATCGCGGGCTTGCTCATGCTGTTCGCCTGGCATGCCCAAGCCGCCGATTGGGAAGAAAGCCGCGCGGTAGGCGAGCTTTTCAAGGCTGCGGGCCTGACGGGAACCTTCGTTCTTTACGATGTCAGCCAACAGCAGCTGATAGGGCATGACCGGTCACGCGCCGAAAAGCGGTTCATTCCCGCCTCTACCTTCAAAATTCCCAATACGCTGATCGGGCTTTCCACCGGCGCGGTGGAAAATGTGGATGAAGTGCTGCCCTACGGCGGCAAGCCGCAGCGTTTCAAGTTCTGGGAAAAGGATATGTCGCTGCGCGATGCCATCAAGATTTCCAATGTTCCGGTTTATCAGGAGCTGGCGCGGCGCATCGGCCTCGAACGCATGCGCGAGCAGGTGGCAACGCTGGGTTACGGCAACAAGGAAATCGGCAATGTCGTCGACAACTTCTGGCTGGTCGGCCCGCTCAAAATCAGCGCTATCGAGCAAGTCCGCTTTCTTGCCAGGCTGGCGCAGGATGAATTGCCATTTCCTTCGGTCATCCAGCATAGCGTTCGCGAAATCGTACTGGTGGACCAGGGCGAAAACTGGACACTGTATGCCAAGTCCGGATGGGGCGGCGACACCATGCCCGAGATCGGGTGGTGGGTGGGCTGGGTGCAGAAAGAAGGCCGCATCTACGCTTTTGCGCTCAATGCCGACCTCTGGCAGGCTGCTGACGCCGACAAGCGCGCGCCGCTGGCAAGGGCCAGCCTCAAGGCCTTGGGAATTTTGCCTTAGTCTTCCCTGCCTTCTTCGGCTGCATGCTTGTCTTCCGCATCTACCATCCGGGTATCGTAAAGCGCGGTGGGGATGACAATGTCGCGGCTGCGGAAGGCTTCCACGATGGCTTTGTTGATCTCGCTATTGGCCTGGATATAGTCCGGCACGCAGACCCAGGGCTTGACGGCGATGTCGACGGAATAGGGCGCCAGGTTGTCGACGGTGACGACGGGAACCGGCTCCTGCAGCGCCAGGGGATTGGCCTGCAGGATATTCCGCACGATGGCGAGCGTCTCGTCCAGATTGGTGTCGTAAGCCACGCGCGCCCGGATATCGAGCTGCCGGATATTGCCGTAATTGTGCAGTATCTCGCCGACGATCTTGCGGTTCGGAATCACCAGTTGCGACCGGTCCGTGTGGCTGAGCACCGTGGAGAAAAGGCTGACGTTTTCGACCCGGCCTTCCTCGCCGACAATTGAAATATATTCGCCGACCCGGAACGGCCGCGTAAAAATAATCGTCAGTCCGGCCACGAGGTTGCTCAGCACGCCCTGCATCGCCAACGCAATGCCGGCACCGGCCACACCCAGGCCGGCAATCAGGGGCAGCAGTTCCACGCCCAGGTTCTGCAGTGCCATGATGGCGAACAGCGCGAGGACGATCACCCGCAGTACTCGTACCAGCAATTCCCGAACCGGCGCTTCCAGCGGGAATTTCTGCAGGCCGCCGTCGGCCATCCTGCCCACCCACCGGCCGACGTAGAAACCTGCGACGAGGATCAATATCGCGACCAGTACCTTGGGACCGAACTGGATCGCCGAATCGATAATCACGCGCTGGGCGTGTTCCAGGTTTCCGAGTTGATCGTTCATAAAATCTTCCATGAGCGGTAAGGAATCGGTTGTGATGGACTAGTGTCAGTCCGATTGTACTTGTTTTAGTTCAGGCTTTTGTTCCTGCCTGCCTGTAACTCAGGCAGTCCTGGTTTGTCTCAAAAGGGAAGCCTTGCGCAGATGTTACCGAATCTTCTCTCGAAAGGAATCCCATGGCGGAAGACATTGTCATCTTCGACATCGACGGCACGCTCGCCGACGTGTCCGAACGCATTCATCACCTCAGGAAGTCGCCCAAGAACTGGCCCGGCTTTTTCGCCGGCATGGCGCAGGACAAGGCCATCCATGCGATGGTCAGGCTGTGCAATTTGCTGTTCGAGGCCGGCATCCGCATTGTCCTGTGTTCCGGCCGCAGCGAGGCACATCGCGCCGTCACCGAGAAATGGCTGGAACGCGAGGGTGTGCAATACCATGAATTGCGCCTGCGCAAGAATCGCGACAGCCGCAGCGATGTGGTCGCCAAGCGGGAAATGCTGCAAGGAATCGACAGGAAGAAGATCCTGTTCGTCGTGGAGGACCGCAGCCGTGTCGTGGAGATGTGGCGTGGCGAAGGGCTGGTTTGCCTGCAGTGCGCGCCGGGAGAGTTTTGAGGAATGCACGAACTTGCCAGAGGCTTCCTAAGTTCGGGGACTCATGCCTGGCATCACTCGCCAATCATGATTTTTCTTAGCCGCCAATCATGATCGCCGCCCTTCGGCCCGACAAACTAGAGGCCTAAGATGGGAACCGTCATCCGACAAAACTTACAGGAGAAAACACCATGTGGACCAAACCGGAAGCAACTGAAATGCGCTTTGGCTTCGAAGTCACCATGTACGTTTGCAACCGCTAAGGCAACGTCATGCGATTTCGGAAACCCCATCGCCAACCGCGGATCGAGTGGCCGTTCCATATGCTGAACTGCACGTGCCCGATCTGCACCAGATAAATTCAAGGAAGGAGAGTCATCATGTGGACCAAACCGCTAGCGACTGAAATGCGTTTCGGCTTTGAAGTCACGATGTACGTCTGCAATCGCTAGGATGACTTCAGACCGACTCTCAGCAGTCGCATAACTCAGAGGAAACGGGAGCACAGCTCCCGTTTCCTTTTGCCGTTTTCGCAAGCATCGAACCGTGGCAATTGGCCGCGCAGAAATATCCGCCTCGAGAAAAACGTCGCCCTCGCCATGCCACAAGGAATTACCGCTGCTATGCATGGATGGGACTTAGCTTTTAGAGATACTCCGCCCATTGCCTTGCATAGCGCCAGCTGGATTGACAGTCTAGTTCCCCGCCCCCTCTAATAGACCAATCGTTCTACAACGGAGCCACAATGAAACCCTCACCCACCCGCGAAGCGCTGCTCGAAGCCGCCTGCACCCTCTTCTACCAGCGCGGCATACACGCCACCAGCGTGGACGCAATCCTCGAAAAAGCCGGCGTCGCGAGGCAAAGCCTGTACCTGCATTTCGCCTCCAAGGACGGATTGATTGCGGAATTCCTCAAGGTGCGGGACGAACGCTGGCGCGGCGCGATGCAGCGCCATATCGCCTCCGCGAGCAATGCACAAGGCAAGCTGCTGGCGATTTTCGATTTTCTTGCGGACTGGTTTGCCGAGCCCGATTTCCATGGCTGCGCCTTCATCAACACGGCGGTCGAATATGCCGATCCGCAGCATCCGTTTCATCGGCTATCCGCCCATCACAAGGCATTGGTGCGGGAGGAAATCCATGCGCTGTGCCGCGAGGCGAACCTCAGCGATGCCGAAGCCTTGGCCAACCAACTCGCGTTGCTGATGGAAGGCGCCATCGTCACGGAGCAGGTTGCGCCGGGCAGCCAGGCCGCGCTCCAGGCCAAGCAAATCGCCGAAATTCTGATCCATCGTTCCAGGGAGGAAACACATGCGCACGTTCATTGAAAAATTCCGCGGCGACCAGGCCGCGATTCCGCCCAGGGCTCCCAATCGGGTGATTTTCCTCGCCTGGCTGGGCGGCTTTGTCGCGATCGCGGTGATTGCGGGCCTGTTCGAGGGCACGGCATGGCCGCTGGTGCTGGGCTCGTTCGGCGCTTCGTGCGTGCTGGTCTTCGGCTTCCCCGATGTGCCGTTCTCGCAGCCGCGCAACGTCGTGGTCGGGCATTTTCTCAGTTCGCTTTCCGGGCTGGTGTTTCTCAGCCTGTTCGGTCCGCACTGGTGGAGCGTGGCGCTGGCCGTTGGGACCGCGATTGCGCTGATGATGTGGACCCGCACCGTGCATCCGCCTGCCGGCTCCAACCCGGTGATCATCTACCTGCTGCAGCCGGGCTGGGGGTTCCTGCTGGCGCCGACGCTGCTGGGCGCCATCGTGCTGGTGCTGGTAACGCTGTTCTACAACAATGCGACGCGCGCCACGCGCTATCCGAAATACTGGTAATCGCCAAAAGCCTGGCGATTTCGCCCGGCTTGCCCTAAAGTTGACCATGACGCTGCGCTGCCATTGCTCGATGGCGGCCGGCATCCACTTCCTGCAGATGAGGAACACGTCATGGCTTCCACCAGCTGGTTCTATTGGGCGCTGCTCTCCGCCGCTTTCGCGGCACTGACGGCAATCTTCGCCAAGGTCGGCATCCAGAATGTCGATTCCGATCTGGCGACGCTGATCCGCACCCTCATTATCCTCGTGCTCCTCGCCGGCTTTGTCTGGTTTGCAGGCAAGTGGAGCAACCCTTTCGCGTTTTCCGCCAGGACCTGGCTGTTCCTCGGCCTGTCCGCGCTCGCGGCGGGTGCATCGTGGGTATGCTACTTCCGTGCGCTCAAGCTGGGCGAGGCCTATCAAGTGGCGCCGGTGGACAAACTCAGCCTGGTGCTGGTTGCCGTGTTCGCCTTTGCGTTTCTCGGCGAACGGCCGGCCCCTCGCGAATGGATAGGCATCGCGCTCATGTCCGCCGGCGCGCTTGTGCTGGTCTTCAAGCGGTGAAAGCGGCTTTGGCAGCCGCGGTTCGAGCGGGTCGGGACTTGCTGACAAACCAACTCAAGGACAACTGAACACATGAAACCGCGTATCACCGTCATCACGCTGGGCGTCGACGATCTGGAAACATCGCTGGCGTTCTATCGCAACGGCCTGGGCCTGCCGACCGAAGGCATCGTCGGCCGCGAGTTCGCGCATGGCGCGGTCGCTTTTTTCGATTTGCAGTCGGGCATCAAGCTGGCACTGTGGGCTCGCGACGATTTGGCTCATGACACCGGGCTTGCCAGCACGCCGCCCAGTCCGACCGAATTCTCCCTGGGCCATAATGTCGCTAGCAAGGCGGAGGTCGATGCCGTGATGGCTCAAGCGAGGCAGGCCGGCGCCGTCATCGTCAAGCAGGCGGCAGATACCTTTTATGGTGGATATGCCGGTTATTTCCAGGACCCGGACGGACATCTGTGGGAGGTCGTCTGGAATCCGCAATTCGATGTCGGACCCTAGGCGATGCCTGGGTTACTATTGCACGTTGTGAACGGTCGCCCCGGACTGATTCCAAAAAGCACTATCGGAGAAAGCAGTGAATAAGAAACTTCGAACCATCCTGATCGGCCGGCCATTCAAGATGGCGGCCGGGATCATCCTCGGCCTGACTGCCCTCTATTTCCTGATGGGCTATTTCGCCGTCGACCCCATCGCCAAGCGTTTGCTGCCATGGGTGGCGGAAAACAAGCTGGCGAGCCGCATGACGGTGGAACAAGTGAAGTTCGACCCGCTGCGATTCATCCTGACGGTGGACAAGCTGCGCCTCAGCCGGCCGGACGGCGGCACGCTGGCGGGATTCGAGCATTTGCACGTGGACCTGCAAGCGGACGGGCTCTTCCGCCGCGCCTGGCACCTGAAGGATATCCGCCTCTCCGCGCCCTACGGGCACCTCGACATCGGGCCGGATGGCAGGCTCAACTGGGCGGACCTGATCGCCAGGCTGAACGAGGACAAGGAGCCCGACGACGACAAGATCCCGCGCGTGCTGATCGACCACCTGCTGATCGAGCGCGGCAATGTGCAGTACACGGAACGCAATCGCCCGGTTCCCTTCGAGACCGAGTTCACGCCGCTGGCGTTGGAGCTGGACGGCTTCTCCACCCTGCCGCAGGATCGCGGCGACTACCTGATTGCCGCGAAAATGCCCGACCAGGGCGCCATACTCCGCTGGAAAGGCACGTTCGGCGCCAACCCGCTGACCTCTGCCGGATCGGTGGACATCCAGGGCATCGAGCTCGCCAAGCTGATGCAGGTGGTGCGTCGGCAGACGCTGCCCATCCATGTCATTTCCGGCAAGCTGGACGCGCGCGTGAACTACGCCTTTGCGATGGTGGACATGCCGAACGAGACTGAACCCCAGCCGCAGGCCATCCTGAACAATCTCGCGGTCGAGGTCGCCGACTTGACCGGCGCCCTGAATCCGCAAACGCGGTTGGCGCTGACGGCGGCCAACGCCAGCTTGCCCACGCTGGACCTCGCCCTGCATAAAGGGGGGCGCCTGCATATGCAAGGGCTGGACGTGGCCGCAAGCCATCTGGCGCTAACGCATGAGGGTAAGCACTTGCTCAGGCTCGACCAGGGCGAGGCGAAAGGCATCGAATACAACCTTGCGCTGAACCAGCTCAATATCGCCCGGCTCCTGTTCAACCAGGGCGAGCTCAACGCCATCCGCGAAAAGGATGGCACGCTGGACTGGCAGCGAATCGCGCCCGATGCGGAAGTGGCGGCGACACCGGCGAGCCCGCCACAGGATGAAAATGCAAAAGCTCCGGCGGAGGCAGAAACCCAGCCTTTCCGCTTCGCCATCGCCAGCGTGCAATTGCAGCGCTGGAAAGCCTCGTTCGAGGACCGCACCTTCGTGCACCCGCTGCGTGCCGCCATCGAGGACATCAACGTCAGCCTGGACGTGAAGGATGCGGATGCCGGCATTGCCATTGCAGCGCTGAATAGCGACCTGGCGTCACTGACGCTGCATTCCGCGCTCTCCAGGCAGCCGGTCGCCAGCCTGGCGAAGATCAGCCTCACGGATGGCGCAGTCAGCCTCAAGGACAGCACGGTTACCTTGCCCGGGATCAAGCTGTCCGGGCTGCAGACCAACGTGACGATAGATGCCAAAAAAGCGATCAACTGGCTGGCAGTGCTGGAAACAGTGTCTGTCCCTGCGGCAAGGACGCCGGCCGGGCCCGGCCAGCCTTCGCCGTGGAAAGTGGGTCTGAAATCGCTCGCGCTGGAGAACGCCAGCATACGCGTCGAGGACCAAAGCACGGGCGCACCAGTCGCGCTGGACGTGCAGAACGCGATGATCGAGGTGCGCGACGCCTCGCTGGATTTCGCCAGGCCGGTGCCGGTCAAGGCCAGCTTCAGACTCAAGCAGGGCGGGCAATTCGAAGCCGACGGCAGGATGGCGCTGGCGCCGCTCAAGGGCGACCTGCAGATCAAGCTGAGCGGTCTGCCGCTGAAACCCTTTTCGCCCTATCTCTCCCGCCATGCCATGCTGAAACTCGCGGACGGCCATGCCGGCGTGCGCGGAAAACTGTCGCTCAATGCCGGCAAGGCCTTGAGCGGCCGCTTCGCCGGCGGGTTCAACATCGACAACCTGACGATCAACGAGGAAATCGACGACCGTCTGTTCCTGAGCTGGAAATCGGTTTCCAGCGACTCGCTGTGGCTCACCCTCGCCCCCGACAGGCTGCACATGGACGAGCTGCGCATCGTGCAGCCCGTCGGCACCTTCATCATCTTCGAGGACAGGACGATGAACGTGCAGCGCATCCTGCGCCCGCAGCCGGCCGGGGCAGCACCGGCCCAGCCGGCGGCCGCCGCGGATGCCGACGCGCCGGAGAAATTCCCGGTGACGGTGGACCGCGTCAGCGTGGACAACGGCGACCTCGAATTCGCCGACCTGTCGCTGGTCCCGCAATTCGGCACGCACATCCACACGCTGGGCGGCGTCATCAACGGCCTTTCCACCGATGCCGCGAGCACCGCGCAGGTCGAACTGGACGGCAAGGTGGACGACTACGGTTCGGCGCGCATCCGCGGTTCCCTCCAGCCCTTCCGCGCCACCGATTTCACCGACCTGAAACTGGCATTCCGCAACCTGGAAATGAACCGGCTGACGCCGTATTCCGGCAAGTTCGCCGGGCGCAAGATCGATGCGGGCAAGATGTCGGTCGACCTGGAGTACAAGATCAAGAACCGCCAGCTTTCCGGCGAGAACAAGTTCGTCATCAACACGCTGAAGCTGGGCGAGCGCGTGGAAAGCCCGGATGCCGTGGATTTGCCGCTGGACCTCGCGATTGCGCTGCTGGAAGACAGCAACGGCGTCATCGACCTCGATTTGCCGATTGCGGGCAGCCTGGACGACCCGCAATTCAGCTACGGCAAAATCATCTGGAAGGCCATCGTCAACGTCATCGGCAAGGTGGCGACGGCGCCGTTCCGCGCGCTGGGCAAGCTGCTGGGCATCAGCTCGGACAAGCTGGAAGCCGTGGACTTCGACCCCGGGTTTGCCGCACTCGCCCCGCCGGAGCAGGAAAAGCTCAAGGCCATCGCCGATGCGATGGGCAAGCGACCGGCGCTGGCACTGCGCATCGCGCCGGCGTTCGACCCTGTCGCCGACAAGGCCGCGCTGCAGGAGACGGCCACCCGCCGCGACGTGTTGCTGGAAATGGGCCTGGCGCTCAAGGAAGGCGAGCCTCCGGGACCGCTGGACCTCAACAACGTCAAGGTACAGACCGCGGTCGAAAACCTGCTCAAGGATCGCAAGGGCGAGAAGCGCAACCTGAAAGCGCTGGATGCGATGAAGGATTATTTCCGGGAATCCAAACCCGAGGATATTCCCAAGTATGAAGCGATGCTGAAAGAGCTCAAGGCGACCGCGAAGGTCACGGAGGCCGACCTGGTGGCGCTGGCCCGGGCCCGGGCCGCCGCCATGCAGGCTTACCTGATCGACAAGGGCGGCCTGGCGGCCGGGCGCATCAGCCTGCTCGAACCCGGGAAAACCGCGGGCAACGGCAAAACGGTCCCGGCCAAAATGGAACTGGGCGTCAGCAAGGGTTGAAGCTCAAGCGGTAATTTTACGGTGGGCCGATGAACTGAATGCCCAAATTGGCATCCATTCGATAACCCTGTCTTCCATTTTCATTATTGCGAGGTTCCCATGGTCGCTTGGCTTCCGGCATTCAAAACGATACTTCCCTACCTGACGCAGATCGTCTCGCTGGCGGTGCCGGCGTTCACGGTAAGAAGCGATACCGGCGCTTCGCAGGAAGTCGTCAGCCAGCAGATTACGGAATTGCAGAATGCGGCGACGCGCAACACCGAGGCGGTCAAGGTGCTGGCGTCGCAATTGCAGAAAGCGATTGCCGACATCGAACAAGGTGCGGCGCGTATCGAAAAAGAGCTGCAGAAAACCCGCCAGTTGTGCGTGGTGGCGATCACGGTATCGGGCATCGCCATCCTGCTCGGGATCGCGGCACTGGTCGCAGGCAGGTAACCCGCCCATACCGCTTGAAGGGAGGCATCATGGCAACACAGATTTTCGTCAATCTGCCGGTGAAGGATTTGCAGCGCTCCATCGCGTTTTTCACAGCGCTGGGCTACACCTTCAACCTCGATTTCACCAACGAGAATGCCACCTGCATGATCGTCGGCGACAACATTTTCGTGATGCTGCTGGTGGAAAAATTCTTCCAGACCTTCATCCGCAAGGAAATCTGCGACGCGCGGAAAAGCACCGAGGTCTTGCTCGCCCTGCCTTGCGACAACCGCGCCCAGGTGGACGAACAGATCGCCAAGGCGATTGCCGCTGGCGCCACCATTGCCCGCGAACCGCAGGATCTCGGCTTCATGTACTCCCAGGCATTCGAAGACCTGGACGGTCACATCTGGGAGCTGTTTTACATGGAACCCCAAGCCCAGGGCTGACCGGCGTTTGCCGACCACCCTGAGTATTGAAGAAGTTAACGCACGTCCGCCGGGCTACCCCAGCCGCCGCCCAATGCGCGGATCAATCCCACCGAAGCCAGCGAACGCTGGCCCATGCTCTGGCTTTGCGCGCGCTCGGCCGCGAGGCTGGTTCGCTGCGCATCGATGACTTCGAAGTAGCTGGCGGAGCCGTTGCGGTAGCGCACTTCCGCCAGGTGCGATGCCTGCCTGGCCGACGCGATGGCCTCATCCTGGAAACCGATCTGCTTGTCCAGCGTGCGCAACGCGCTCAGGTTGTTCTCCACTTCCTGGAAGCCCACCAGCACCTGCTGCCGGTAATTGGCGACCTGGGCTTCATAACCGGCATCGGCGCGCGCAAGGTTGGCCTTGTTGCGGCCGCCGTCGAAGATGGGCAGGCTCAGCGCGGTGCCCACCAGCGGCCCCAGCAGCCAGCTGCGGCTGGACCACTTGAACAGGTCCGACAACTCGTTGGAGGCGTAGCCGCCCGAACCCGTCAGCACCAGCTTGGGAAAGAAGGCCGCCTTGGCCACGCCGACTCGGGCGCTGGCTGCCGCCAACTGGCGCTGTGCCTGCGCAATATCGGGGCGGCGTTCCAGCAATTCCGACGGCAGGCCGGCCGGCACGATCACCGTCGAGGGTTGCAAAGGCGCGGGCGCCAGCGTGAATTGCGCGGGCGCCTTGCCCAGCAGGATCGCCAGCGCATGGTCCTGCTGCGCACGCACGCGCCGCACGCTCTCCGCTTCCGCCTGCACGATGGACAGCTCGGTCCTGGCCTTGGCGACGTCGAGCTCGCTGGTATCGCCCATGTCGAAGCGCACCTGCACCAGGCGCACCTCTTCCCGCCGCAAATCTACGGTTTTCTCCAGGATCGCCAGTTCGGAATCGAGCGAGCGTATGGAGAAATACTGTTGCGCCACGTCGGCCTGCAAGGCCAGCAATACGGAACGGTAAGCGGCTTCCTGTGCTGCGGCGTCCAGCTTGGCGGCGCGGCTTTCGTCCGACAGGCGGCCGATGAGGTCGACTTCATAGGAAGCGTTCACCTGGGCACGCCATTCGGTCGTGGGCGGCGTCGTACTGTCCCGCAAGCGCGTCGGCCCGAAGCCGCCGTTGAGCTGGAAGCCGCGGTTGGCGTCGACCACGCCCGCCGTTGCGCGCGCTTCCTTGACCCGGGCTACGGCAATCGCCAGGCCCGGGTTGGCCTCGGTGGCCTGGCTGATCAGGCTATCCAGTTCGCTGTCGGCGTATATTTTCCACCACTGGCCGCGGTCCGACTGGTCGGCGGGCACGCCGGCTTTCCACGCTCCCTCCAGGGCAACGGCTTCGCGGTATTGTGACGGCACATCCAGCGTCACCTGTTCCGGCGGCTTCACGGTGGTGCAACCGGCCAGTACCAGCGCGGCCGCCAATGCGGCCAGTTTCCAATTCAGCAATGTCATGGTCAAGCTCCCTTCTGCGGCTCGGCAGCCAATGCGATGGCGCCCGGCGCGTCTATTGTTTTGGTTTCATGCGTGCACTTCGCGACCAAGGTGCGCAGCAGCACGTAGAAGATGGGCGTCAGGAACAGGCCGAAGATGGTCACGCCTATCATCCCGGCGAACACCGCGATCCCCATTGCCTGGCGCATCTCGGAACCGGCACCGGTGGACAGCACCAGCGGCACCACGCCGGCGATGAAGGCGATGGAGGTCATCAGGATGGGGCGCAGGCGCAGGCGGGCCGCCTCGATCGCCGCTTCATAGATCTTGCGGCCTTCGAGCTCCAGTTCGCGGGCGAACTCGACGATCAGGATCGCGTTCTTGCAGGCCAGCCCCACCAGCACCACCAGGCTGATCTGCGTGAAGATGTTGTTGTCGCCATCCGTGATCCATACGCCGAAGATGGCGGAGAGCAGGCCCATGGGCACGATCAGCAATACCGCCAGCGGCAGCGTCAGGCTTTCGTACTGCGCGGCGAGCACGAGGAACACCAGCAGCACCGACAGCGGCAGGATCACGAATAGCGTGTTGCCGGCGATCTTTTCCTGGTAGGTGAGCTCGGTCCATTCGAAGCCGATGCCGCGCGGCAGGGTTTCCGCCGCGATGCGCTCGACCGCGGCCTGCGCCTCGCCGGTACTGTAGCCGGGCGCCGCGCCGCCGTTGACGTCGGCCGACGGGAAGCCGTTGTAGCGCATGGCGCGGTCCGGGCCGTAGCTTTGCGTCATCTTCAGCACGGACGACAGCGGCACCATCTCGCCCCGGTCGTTGCGCGTCTTCAGCAGGCCGATGTCCTCGGCATGCGCGCGGAACTGCGCATCGGCCTGCACGCGCACCTGGTAGGTACGGCCGAACTTGTTGAAGTCGTTGACGTAGAGCGAACCCAGGTAGATCTGCAGCGTGTCGAACACTTCCGGGATCGATACGCCGAGTTGCTGCGCATGCGTGCGGTCGACGTCGGCATACAGCTGCGGCACGTTGATCTGGTAGCTGGAGAACAGGCCGGCCAGCTCGGGCGCCTTCTGCGCCTTGGCGAGAAAAGCCTGCAAGGCATCGTTCATCGCCTCGTTGCCCAGCGCCGCGCGATCCTGGATCTGCAGCTTGAAACCGCCTATGGTGCCCAGCCCCTGCACCGGCGGCGGCGGGAACACGGCGATGAACGCGCCCTGCACCGCGGCGTATTCCTTGTTCAACTGCTGCGCGATGGCGAAACCGTTCAGTTCGGGCGTCTTGCGCTCGCCGAAGGGTTTCAGCGTGGCGAACACGATGCCGGAGTTGGGGCTGTTGGTGAAGCCGTTGATCGACAGGCCGGGGAAGGCCACCGCCGATTCCACGCCGGGGTGCTTCAGCGCGATCTCGCTCATCTGGCGGATGACGTCCTCAGTGCGGTCCAGCGAGGCTGCATCCGGCAATTGGGCGAAACTCACCAGGTATTGCTTGTCCTGCGCCGGGATGAAGCCGGCCGGCACCTTGTGCAGCAGGAACATGGTCGCGCCAATCAGCAGCGCATACACGGCCAGCATCACGCTCTTGTGCCGCAGCACGGCCGTCACGCCGCCGCCGTAGCTCTCCGAGCCGCGATGGAACACGCGATTGAAGCGCACGAAGAACCAGCCGAACAAGCCGTCGATGGTGCGCTGGAAGGCATCCTTCTTCGCGTCGTGCGGCTTCAGCAGCAATGCGGCCAGCGCCGGCGACAGCGTGAGTGAATTGAAGGCGGAAATGACCGTGGAAATCGCGATAGTGAGCGCAAACTGCTTGAAAAACTGGCCGGTCAGCCCGCTGACGAACGCCAGCGGCACGAACACGGCGGCCAAGGTCAGCGCAATCGCGACGATGGGGCCGGACACCTCGCGCATCGCGCGGTAAGTGGCGTCCTTGGCGCCCAGGCCCTGGGCGATGTTGCGCTCGACGTTCTCGACGACGACGATGGCGTCGTCGACCACGATGCCGATCGCCAGCACCAGGCCGAACAAACTCAGCGTGTTGATGGAGAAACCCAGCCCCAGCATGATGGCGAAGGTGCCGATCACCGACACCGGCACCGCCAGTAGCGGGATGATGGACGCGCGCCAGGTCTGCAGGAACACGACGACCACCAGCACCACCAGTGCGACCGCGATCAGCAGCGTTTCGATAACCGCGTGGATCGAAGCTTTCACGAACTGCGTCGGGTCGTAGACGATGCGGTATTCCAGCCCTTCCGGCATGTCCTTCTGCAGCTCGGCCATGGTCTTGCGCACGTTGTCGGAAATCTGCAGCGCATTGGAACCGGGCGCCTGGAAGATGGGGATGGCCACCGCCGACTTGTTGTTCAGCAGCGAACGAAGTGCGTACTCGCTCGCGCCCAGCTCGACGCGCGCGACGTCCTTGAGACGCGTTACCACCCCGGTATCCGACGTGCGGATGACCACGTTCTCAAACTCTTCTTCCGTCGTCAGGCGACCGCGCGCATTGACCGAAATCTGGTAATCCACGCCCGGCAGCGAAGGCGACGCACCGATCACGCCGGCGGCGACATCCACGTTCTGCTGACGGATCGCGTTGACCACGTCGTTGGCCGTCAGCCGGCGCTCCGCCACCTTGCGCGGGTCGAGCCAGATGCGCATGGAATAGTCGCCGGCACCGAACAAACGAACCTGGCCCACGCCCTCGATGCGACCCAGCCTGTCTTTCACGTTGAGCACGGCGTAGTTGCGCAGGTAGGTCATGTCATAGCGGTCATTGGGCGACAGCAAATGCACGACCATGGTGAGGTCGGGCGAGCTTTTCACGGTGGTGACGCCCAGCCGCTGCACCTCTTCCGGCAGGCGCGGAAGCGCCTGGTTGACGCGGTTCTGCACCAGCTGTTGCGCGAGGTCGGGCGAGGTACCGAGCTTGAAGGTCACGGTCAGCGTCATCAGGCCGTCGGATGTCGCCTGCGACGCCATGTAGAGCATGCCCTCGACGCCGTTGATCTGTTCCTCGATCGGCGCCGCGACGGTCTCGGCGATGGTCTGCGGATTGGCGCCGGGGAATTGTGCCTTGACGATCACCGACGGCGGCACGACTTCCGGGTATTCGGAAACGGGCAGGTTCATCATGGAGATGAGGCCGCCGACGAAGATGATTACCGACAGCACGCCCGCGAAAATCGGCCGGTCTATGAAGAATCTGGAAATATTCATGGTCTTGTTCCTGTTGGGCTGAGCCTGCTCAGATCAGCGTTTTCTTTTGCGGCTTGTCCTTCAGCTGCGAAGTCTTGAGAGGCGCTTGCGGCGGCGTTTCGCCGGCCACGACCGGCGCAACCATGTCGTTCGGGCGCACGCGCTGCAGGCCGTTGACGATGACCTTCTCGCCTGCCTGCAAACCGGAGCGCACGACGCGCTTGCCGTCGATGACCGGTCCCAGCACCACCGAGCGGTAAACGGCCTTGTTGTCGTCGCCCACCACCATGACGTACTTCTTGTCCTGGTCGGTGCCTACGGCCTTGTCGTCGATCAGCAGGGCGGGCTTGGTGCCGCCGCCGCCGATGCGGACGCGGGCGTACATGCCGGGAGTCAGCAGGTTAGAGGCGTTGTTGACGACGGCGCGCACGCGTATCGTGCCGGAAGCGGTATCGACGCGGTTGTCGAACGCCTGCAACTGTCCCTTGTGGGGATAGCCCTCCTCATTGCTCAAGCCGATGGAAACCGGGATGCGCTCGACATTGGTGTTGCCGGCTGCGCCGTGCGCCGCATAGCGCTGGAAGGTCTGCTCGTCGATCTCGAAATTGACGTACATCGGCGAGACCGATACCAGCGTCGTCAGCGCCGGCGTGTTGAGGCCGGTGCCGACCAGGTTGCCGGTGGTGATCTCGGCGCGCGACACGCGACCGCTGACGGGTGCGGTGATCGCGGTGTATTGCAGGTTGAGCCTGGCCGTCATGATCGCCGCTTCGGTCGCCTTGAGGCGGGCTTCGGCTTCCAGCACCGCGCTGCTGCGCTGGTCCAGTTCGCGCCGGGCGACCGCGTGTTCGTCGGCCAGGCGGCGCGTGCGCTCGAGCTCGGTTTGCGCCAGCTCCAGTGCCGCCTGTGCCTGCGCCTTTTCCGCCTCGGCGCGCGCCAGCTCCGCCTCGTACGGGCGCGGGTCTATGGTGAACAGCGGATCGCCTTTCTTGACCAGCTGGCCTTCGCGGAAATGCACCGCGTCTATGGTGCCGGCCACGCGCGGCCGTATCTCCACATATTCGACGGCTTCGACGCGGCCCGAGAAATCGTCCCATTCGATTACGGAGCGTTCGACGACAGCCGCGACGGTCACGGGCGTGGGTGCCGCCGCGACGGTCTGCGGCTTGGCAGCCTCGCTGTTGAGCGAAATGCCGGCGGCGGTGCCTATGATCGCCAGGCCGAGGGCGGCGGCGATGAGTTTGCGAGAAAAGAACGGGGTAGCGGTTTCCATGATGGACTCCCTGCAATGGATACGAAAATAGGTTGGTAACTTATGGAGCGTCGGCCACGAACTGGCTGACGATCTGCACGACTTGATCGAAACCGGGATGGCCGGGCTCGGCCAAACGGCCCTTGGCGCCCTCCAGCCGGCGCATCTGCACCGGCACGCCGGCGGCGATCAGTTTGGCCGCATACTGCTCGGCCTCGTCGCGCAGCGGGTCGAGCTCCGCGCTGATGATCAGCGCTGGAGCCAGTCCGCCCAGGCGCCGGGAGGTCGCTGGCGCGGCATAGGGATGCATGGCGTCGCTGGCGCACGGCAGGTAATCGCTCCAGGCCTTGCGGCATGGGCAATCGTCCGCCTGCTGCATCGACTGGGTCGCCTGCTGCGGGTCCAGCATGGGGCTGATCAGGACCTGGCCTTGCAGCCGGGCGTGATCTATCCGCAGGCCGCGGTCGCGCGCCATCATGGCCACGACGGCGGCCAGGTTGCCGCCGGCCTGGTCGCCCGCGACCAGCATGCGGGTGGCATCGGCACCGAGTTCGGGCGCATGGGCGGCCGTCCACAGCAAGGCCTCGAAGGCGAGCTCCACCGTGGCCGGGAAATGCAGCCTGGGCGCGAGCGGATAATCCACGCATACGATGACCGCCTCGCTGACCAGCTTGCGCGCCAGCCCGGCGGCGTCCTCCACCGTGCCGCAATTGAACAGCCCGCCATGGAAATACACGATCACCGGCAAGCCGGACGCGCGTTCACCCTTGCCGAATACGCGCAGCCCCACCTTTTCCTCGGTGTGCTGCGAAGCGAATTCGGTCGCCCAGGGCTGCGCGCCTGCGCTGTCGGTGGTGCTCGATGTCGGTTTCATGGCGGGTGCTCTATGACGTTAGTGGATCTGAATCCCGCTCAGCGCAGGCCGCCGGCGATATACAGCGCTTCGCCGGTGATCCAGGCGGCATCGTCGGAGGCGAGGAAGACGGCGGCCGGGGCGATATCCTGCACCTGGCCGATACGGCCCAGCGGAGTCTGGCTCTCGATGTAGGTGCGGAAATCGCCTTCGGCGAAACCGACGCTATGCAGGCCTTCGGTTTCCACCATGCCGGGGTTGATCGCGTTGACGCGTATCTTGCGCGGGCCCAGCTCCTTGGAAAGCGAGCGCGTCACCGCATCGACGGCGGCCTTGGTCGCGCTGTACACCGCGCCGGTGGCGGGGGCGAAGGTGCCGGAAACCAGCGAACTGATGTTGACGATGCTGCCGCCGGCCTCGGTGAAGTGCTTGATGGCTTCCTGCGTGGTGAGGACCAGGCCCAGCACGTTGAGGTTGAACTGCTTGTGGAAGTGTTCTTCGGTCACTTCTTCCAGCGGCGAGAATTCGTAGACGCCGGCATTGTTGACCAGGATGTCGACCTTGCCGTAGGCCTGCGTGGCTTGCTTGAAGAGATTTTCGATATCCGACTTGACCGAGACATTGGCCTGTACCGCAATCGCCTTGCCGCCGGCCTTGACGATGTCGGCCACGACCTGATCGGCGCCGGCCTTGCTGGAGGAATAGTTGACGACCACCGATGCGCCTTCCGCTGCGTACAGTTTGGCAATGGCGGCGCCTATGCCCTTGGATGCACCCGTGACAACGGCGACTTTGTTTGCGAGTTTGTTGGCCATGGTCTTGCTCCTTGCGTAGTTGAGATGTTTTGAAAAGCTGTGCCCACTATATCTATGCATTATTACTAGATAAATACGCTAATATTAGAAATACTGTCCAGTATGTATGGACAATAGTACGCAAAGGAGAGTAAATGGATCGTTTCGATGCCATGCTGGCGTTTACCCGGGTAGTGGAACTGGCCAGCTTTACCAAGGCGGCGGTATCGCTGAACCTGCCCAAAACCACCGTGTCGGCACAGGTGCAGGCGCTGGAAGCGCGGCTGCGCGTCAAGCTGCTCAACCGCACGACACGGCATGTCAGCGTCACCACGGACGGGGCTGCCTATTACGAACGCGCCGTGCGCCTGCTGCAGGAACTGGAGGAAACGGAGTCGCTGGTCAGCCAGGCCACGGCGAGTCCCAAGGGCCGGCTGCGGGTGGACGTGCCCGGCTCCATCGGCAGGCGCATCCTCATCCCGGCGCTGGATGATTTTTTCCGACGCTATCCCGAAATCGCGCTGGAAGTCGGCTGCAACGACCGCCCCGTGGATTTGCTGGAAGAAGGGGTGGATTGCGTGATACGCGGCGGGGAACTGACGGATTCATCACTGGTAGCCCGCCGTCTGGGCTCGCTCAAGTTCGTCACCTGCGCCAGTCCGGCTTACCTGGCGGAATATGGCGTGCCGGAAAATCCGGCCGATATCGAGCGCCATCTCGGCGTGCATTATTTCTCATCCAAGACCGGCAGGATTTACGACTTCGATTTCACCAAGGATGGCGTCAAGACCGTCGTCCTTGGCCGGCAGCGACTGATGCTGAACGACGGGGACGCCTGTGTTGCAGCCGCCCTTGCCGGCGCCGGCATCGCCCAGCTGCCCACCTTCATGGTGCAGGACCATATTGCCTCGGGCGAGCTGGTCCTTGTGCTGGGCACCTATTTCTCCGAGAACATGCCGATCTACGCGCTTTATCCGCAGAATCGCCACCTCTCCTCCAAGGTCAGGGTGTTCATCGACTGGGTGGCGGAGCTGTTCGACACTAGCGACCTGGTGCAGACGCGCTCGACCTATCCGCAGCGCCTGCCCAACTGATGCAATAAAAAAGCCCACCTGGTTTCCCCGGCGGGCTCGATGTGAAAGGCAATCTGTCTAGAGTATAGGCACGATCAGCAACGCCACGATATTGATGATCTTGATCAGCGGATTGATTGCCGGTCCGGCGGTGTCCTTGTAGGGATCGCCCACCGTGTCGCCGGTGACCGCCGCCTTATGGGCCTCGGACCCCTTGCCGCCGTGATGGCCATCCTCGATAAACTTCTTCGCGTTATCCCAAGCGCCGCCGCCTACGGTCATCGAGATCGCGACGAACAGGCCGGTCACGATCGTTCCGATCAGCAGGCCACCCAGGGCCTGCGCGCCAAGGAGCTTGCCGACGAGTATCGGCGCCAGCACCGGCAGCAGCGAAGGAATGATCATTTCCTTGATGGCGGCCTTGGTCAGCATGTCCACCGCACGCGAGTAATCCGGCTTCTCGGTGTGATCCATGATGCCCGGGATTTCGCTGAACTGGCGACGCACTTCGACCACTACGGACGAAGCCGCACGTCCGACCGCTTCCATCGCCATCGCCCCGAACAGGTAGGGAATCATGCCGCCGATGAAGAGGCCGATGATGACCATGTGGTTGGAAAGATCGAAGGTGGTTTCGCCACCGCCGTGCAGGCTCAATGCATGGGTGAAATCGGCGAACAGCACCAATGCCGCAAGGCCGGCGGAACCGATGGCATAGCCCTTGGTCACGGCCTTGGTGGTATTGCCTACCGCATCCAGCGGATCGGTGATGTCGCGGATTTCCTTCGGCAAATGGGCCATTTCCGCAATACCGCCCGCGTTGTCGGTGATCGGGCCATAGGCGTCGAGCGCGACGATGATGCCGGCCATCGACAGCATGGCCGTCGCGGCGATCGCAATGCCGTACAGGCCCGCCAGGTAATGCGCCCCCAGGATGCCGAGGCAGATCACCATCACCGGCGCGGCCGTGGATTTCATCGAAACACCGAGGCCGGCGATGATGTTGGTCGCATGACCCGTCGTCGACGCCGCCGCCACATGTTTCACCGGGCCATATTCGGTCGCGGTGTAATACTCGGTGATCACCACCATCGCCGCGGTGACTGCCAGGCCGATCAGCGTCGACAGGTAGATATTCAGCGCCGAATATTCCAGCCCGCTATCCGTCATCATGTAGTTGGTCACCGGGTAGAAGGCGATTGCCGACAGCACGCCGGAAACGATCAGGCCGCGGTAAAGCGCGTTCATGATCTTGCCGCCCTCGCGTGCCTTGACGAAGAAGGTGCCGATGATGGAAGCCACGATGGAAATGCCGCCCAGCACCAGCGGATAGGTCAGCGCGTTCTCCGAGCCCGGCATCAGCAGCGCGCCGAGCAGCATGGTGGCGATGATGGTGACGGCATAGGTCTCGAACAGGTCGGCCGCCATGCCGGCGCAATCACCGACATTGTCGCCCACGTTGTCCGCGATCACCGCCGGGTTGCGCGGGTCGTCCTCGGGAATGCCGGCTTCGACCTTGCCTACCAGATCGGCGCCGACGTCAGCGCCCTTGGTGAATATGCCGCCGCCGAGACGGGCGAAGATGGAGATTAGCGAACTGCCAAAGGCAAGCCCGACCAGCGGGCCGGTGTTGACTGCCTCGCCTTCGGGCGTACCCAGCGACAAGAACAGGTAATAACCTGCGACCCCCAGCAGCCCCAGGCCCACCACCAGCATGCCGGTAATCGCGCCGCCGCGGAAGGCCACGTTGAGCGCGGCATTGATGCCGTTGTGTGCCGCCTGCGCGGTTCGGAGGTTGGAGCGGACCGAGATGTTCATGCCGATATAGCCGGCAGCGGCAGAGAGCCCGGCGCCTATCGCGAAACCGATCGCCGTCAGGTTGCCCAGGGCGAACCAGATGACCGCGAACAGCAGCAAGCCGACCAGGCCTATGGTTGCGTATTGCCGGTTGAGATAGGCGGAAGCGCCCTCCTGGATGGCCGCCGCGATTTCGATCATACGGGCATTCCCCGCAGGTTGCGCCAATACCCACATAATCGTCACGCCGCCGTAGATGATTGCGAGTACAGCACATGCCAAAGCAAACATGATACTTTCCGACATCAACATCTCCTCCTTCGATGACAAGGCCGAGTCATGGGTCAGCCCAAACCCTCTGGTTAGATCACTTTCTTAACTACCTTTCCGAACAATAAATACGCCGTCTTGAGCAACGTTTCTACTACAAACTGAATTCCGGCAAACGCCGATCCACCGGCAGGTTTTTCAGCGAGACATAAACCGGCAGGCCGTCCTTGTATTGAGGATAATCCTCGCCCTGAATCAGGGGAAGCAAGTAACGCTTGCATTGCTCGGTGATGCCGAAGCCGTCCTCGCTGATGAAATCGAGCGGCATGAATTTCTCGATATTGGCCACGTCCTTCAATGCAGCATGACCGATCTGGTAGGCATAGGGTTCATCGGCAAGGCGCACCACGGTCGGCATCACGGAGTTTTTTCCTTCCAGCGCCAGGTTCACCGCCGCCATGCCCAAATCGTACGCCTGCTTGACGTCGGTTGCCGAAGCGATGTGCCGTGCGGCGCGCTGCAGGTAATCCGCCACCGCCCAGTGATAGCGATGGCCGAGCGCGTCCTTGATCATGTTGGCGACGACAGGCGCAGCGCCGCCCAGTTGCGCATGGCCGAAAACATCCTTGATGCCTTGCTCGGCAATGAACTTGCCGTCGGGATAATGGCAGCCCTCGGAAACGACGACCGTGCAGTGGCCGTGCTCCTTGACCCTTTCATCCACACGGGCCAGGAATTTTTCCGGGTTGAATTCGACTTCGGGAAACAGGATAACGGCCGGAAAACCATAGTCTTCCACCAGTCCGCCCGCCGCCGCGATCCAGCCGGCATGCCGTCCCATTACCTCGATCACGAATATCTTGGTCGATGTCTTGCACATCGAGCGCACATCGAAGCTCGCTTCCAGCGTGGAGACGGCGATGTACTTGGCCACCGAACCGAAACCGGGGCAGTTGTCGGTCACCGGCAGGTCGTTGTCCACGGTCTTGGGCACATGGATCGCCTGCACCGGGTAACCCATCGTTTCGGAAAGCTGAGAAATCTTGTAGCAGGTATCGGCGGAATCGCCGCCGCCGTTGTAGAAGAAATAACCGATGTCGTGCGCGCGGAATACCTCGATCAGCCGCTCGTATTCGCGGCGGTTGGTTTCCAGGCTTTTGAGTTTGTAGCGGCAGGAGCCGAAGGCGCCGGAAGGCGTATAGCGCAAGGCGGCGATCGCTGCGTCGGTTTCCTTGCTGGTATCGATGAGGTCTTCGGTCAACGCCCCTATGATGCCGTTGCGGCCGGCATAGACTTTCCCGATCCTGTCCGGATGGCGCCGCGCGGTTTCGATCACGCCGCAGGCGGACGCGTTGATGACGGCCGTCACGCCGCCGGATTGGGCGTAGAACGCATTCTTGATCTTATTTGACATAGAGCCTATTCCAGCAGGGAAAGTCAGAGATCGCTTGGGTTTGCAGGATCGTCCCCTAATGGGGATGGGCAAGCTTAACGCAAAATGGGGTGAGGAGGAAGCAGGCAAAGGATGGCCTGAAAACAAAAATGCCCGGCACGGGCCGGGCATTGTCAGCTTGCCGCAGTCACGATCAGAACGCCGGCTTGTCCTCGGCGTTGTCGTAACGCTCGACGCCGGAAAGGATTTCCTTGCGCGCGGCTTCGATGCCTTCCCAGCCGTCCACCTTGACCCACTTGCCCTTGTCGAGATCCTTGTAGTGCTCGAAGAAGTGGCAAATCATCGTCAGGCGCCAGGCGGAAACGTCGTTGTAATCCTTGAAGTGGCTGTACAGGCCGCATACCTTGTCCACCGGCACTGCCAGCACCTTGGCGTCGGGGCCGGCTTCATCCGTCATCTTCAGCATGCCGAGCGGGCGGCAACGCACCACGACGCCCGGGATCAGCGGCACCGGAGTAATCACCAGCACGTCGACCGGATCGCCGTCTTCGGACAGCGTATGGGGAATATAGCCATAATTGCAGGGATACTGCATGGATGTACCCATGAAACGGTCGACGAAAATTGCGCCGGTTTCCTTGTCCACTTCGTATTTGACCGGGTCGCCCTGCATCGGGATTTCAACGATCACATTGAAATCGTTGGGTACGTCGTGGCCGGTCGGCACGTTGGTGAATGCCATGTTGAGCTCAGTCCTTCAGGAAAAAGTCCGCAATTATAAAGGATTTATCCCCGCGCTTCCTTAGTCCGTGTGGCTAACAGGCTGGCCGCAACGGATATTGTCAGGATGAGCGCAACCACCGACAGCGACAGCAGCACAGGCACATGATAAACATCCGCAATCAGCAGCTTGATCCCGACGAACACCAGCACCACCGCGACGCCGTACTTGAGCAGGTGGAAACGGTCCGCCATATCGGCCAGAAGGAAGTACAGCGCGCGCAAGCCCAGGATAGCGAAGATATTGGAGGTGAACACGATAAACGGGTCGGTGGTCACCGCGAAAATTGCCGGGATCGAGTCCACCGCGAAAATCACATCGGTAATCTCCACCATGACCAGCACCGCAAACAGCGGGGTGAAGTAGCGAAGCCCCTCTTTCACTACCGTAAAATGCTCGCCGTGGTATTCGTTCGTCATGCGCAGATGAGAGCGCATCCATTTGAGCACCGGATTGTTGGCGATATCGGGTTTGTGCTCCGCCATCAGTATCATCTTGATGCCGGTCACCACCAGGAACGCGCCGAACAGGTACAGCATCCATGAAAACTGGCTTACCAGCCATACCCCTGCCAGGATCATGACCGCCCGCAGGATAATCGCACCGAGCACGCCGTACAGCAGCACGCGGCGCTGGTATTCCGCCGGCACCGCGAAAAAGCCGAACAGCATCAGGAAAACGAACAGGTTATCGACCGACAGCGATTTCTCGATCAGATAGCCGGTAAAGAACTCCATCGCCTTGGTATTGGCCACCTCGCGCCCGACGCTGCCGTCGAGATACCACCACAGCAGCGCATTGAATACCATGGCCAGCGTAAACCAGCCCAGCGACCAGGCCCCGGCCTCCCTCACGCTTACCTTGCGCGGCTTGTTGCCGCCCAAGGCAAACATGTCCAGCACCAGCATCGCGATGACGAAGACGACGAATGCGCCCCACATCCAGCCCTGCGCGATAGTTTCCATCATGCGATCAGCCTTCCGCCTTCAAGGCCGCGATGCGTTCTTCCAATGGCGGGTGCGTCATGAACAGGCGCTTGAGACCGCCCGCCACATGGCCGCTAATGCCGAAGGCCGCCATCTTGTCCGGCAAGGGCTCGGCATGCACGCGGCCCAGACGCTCCAGAGCGGAGATCATCTTCTGGCGTCCAGCCAGTTTTGCACCGCCGCGGTCGGCGCGGAATTCGCGCTGGCGCGAGAACCACATCACGATGATGGAGGCGAGAATGCCCAGCACCATTTCCGCGATGATCATCGTGACGAAGAAAGCCGGCCCGTTGCCGCGCTCGGTCTTGAACACGACTTTGTCGACCAGGTAACCGATCACGCGCGACAGGAAAATCACAAAGGTATTCACCACCCCCTGGATGAGCGCCAGCGTCACCATGTCGCCATTGGCGACGTGCGAAACCTCATGGCCCAGCACCGCCTCGGCCTCTTCGCGCGACATCGATTGCAGCAACCCGGTCGACACTGCCACCAGCGCGTTATTCTTGTTCATGCCGGTGGCGAAAGCATTGACGTCCGGCGAGTTGTAGATGGCCACTTCCGGCATGCCGATACCGGCTTGCTGGGCCTGGCGGCGCACGGTATCGACCAGCCAGCGCTCGGCTTCATTGCTGGGCGTTTCGATAACTTGCGCGCCCACCGACTTCTTGGCCATCCACTTCGAAATCGCCAGCGAGATGAAGGAACCGCCCATGCCCATGACAGCGGCAAAAATCAGCAAGGAGCCCAGGTTCAACCCCTGCTCGTTCAGATAAGGCTCGACGCCCAGCAGCTGCATCGTGACGGACAGCACCAGCACGATGGCGAAGTTGGTAGCAAGAAACAGAAAGATGCGTTTCATGATGATTTCCTTTAAATAAAAATACGGGCCTTAACTGCCCGCGCCGTGCTTCTTGTGTTCGCCCAGCTTGTCCATGATGGCGAACATCAAACCGGAAAATACGAACGTCACGTGTATTCCCACTTTCCAGCCCAATTGGTGGTCGTCGAAGCTGCTGACGTTGACAAAGGCCTTGAGCAGCTCGATCCCGGAAATGGCGATGATGGATCCGATCAGCTTCATCTTGAGATCGGAAAAATCCACGTGGCCCATCCAGTCGGGCCTGTCTTCGTGATCGCCGGTATGAATCTTGGACACGAAATTTTCGTATCCGGCAAAAATGATGATCATCAGCAGATTGGCGACCAGCACCAAATCCACCAGCGACAACACGCCCACCACGATGCTGCCCTCGTTCTGAAGCAGCATATGGATGAGATGCACAAACTCCACCCCGAAATACCACAACAGCACGCCGACTGCACCGACCAGCCCAAGATAGAATGGCGCCAGCAGCCAGCGGCTGCCGAACAGCAGTTTTTCCAGCAATGCCTCGATCCGTTCCATCGTTCGCTCCTTATCGCAATGACGTCGACACACGTCGCGCCCATCTCTGAGAACTAGGATTCTATCCTCAAGCCTTCATCATAAAAATTCGAATATAATTTAATAAATATTCGATAAATACGAAGACAAGTGAATTACAAGCACCTCTACTACTTCTGGACGGTGGCCAAGACGGGAAGCATCGCCCGCGCCAGCGAACGCTTGCATCTCACCCCACAGACCATCAGCGGGCAGCTCAGTCTTTTCGAAAACGTGCTGGGCGAGAATTTGTTCGACCGCTCCCGGCGACGTTTTACATTGACGGATGCAGGGCGAACGGTATTGGGTTATGCCGAAGAAATCTTCACCCTGGGCAAGGAGCTGGAAGAGGTCCTGCGGCACAGCCCCGGCGGCCGGCCGCTGCAATTCCGGGTTGGCGTTTCCGACGCCGTGCCCAAGGCGCTGGCCTACAAGCTGATAGAACCGGCCCTGCGCGCCACCGAGCACTCGCGCATCGTCTGCCGGGAAGGGAAGGTCAGCGGACTGATGGCCGAACTGGCAATTCATCAACTGGATATCGTCATCGCCGACAGCCCCATGCCGCCACGTATCGACGTCAAGGCGTTCAATCATTTGCTGGGAGAGTGCGGACTGACGTTTTTCGCGACGCCAGCGCTGGCGCGGCAATATCCGGGAGAATTTCCGCAACGGCTGGATAGTGCACCCTTGCTGCTACCCGGTGACGATGTAGCCGTGCGGCCCAAGTTGATTCGCTGGTTCGATCAATACCGTATCAGGCCACGCATTGCCGGTGAATTCGACGATAGCGCGCTGATGGCTGCTTTCGGCCAGGCAGGTGCCGGCATATTTTCCGCGCCCAGTGCGATCGCGGATCAGGTCAGCGAGCAGTACGGCGTGGAGGTGATTGGCACTACAGAGGAAATCACGGAAGGTTTTTACGCCATTTCCGTGGAGCGTCGCTTGTCGCATCCCGCCGTCGTCGCCATCAGCGAGGCGGCGAGGCAGGAGCTGTTTCTTTAGACCTCGCGTGCGGTGGTCAAGGATTCGAATTTCCCGGTCGTCCGATCATAAACCACCAGTTCGCCGTGTTCGATGTCGAACAGCCAGCCGTGCAGCATCAGCTTGCCCTGCTCGACGCGCTCCCTGAGCCAGGGAAAGGTCATCAGGTTTTCCAGCGAAACGAGTATCGAAGCCTGTTCGCAGGCGCATAGGCGCTCCTCCGGCGTAGCCTCGGGCAATTCCTCCATCACGCGCTCCTTGGCACGACGGGCGATATTCACCCAGTTGCCGATGAATTCGCCCTTGGATTCGGGCGTGCCGTCCTTCATTAAGGCCTGAATGCCGCCGCACTGACGATGCCCGAGCACGATGATGTGCTCGACCTCGAGGGCGCGCACGCCGAACTCGAGCGCGGTACTGACGCCATGCAAACCGGCGCCTTTCTCGTAAGGCGGCACCAGGTTGGCCACGTTGCGCACGACGAACAGGTCTCCTGGCTGGCAATCGGTCAGAATGGCCGGATCGACCCGGGAATCGGAACAGGAAATCACCATCGTGCCCGGCCGCTGGCCCTGTTTCAGCTCGCGAAACAGGGCCTTGTTCTGGCCGAAATAGTTTTCCTGAAAGCGCCTGAAACCGGCGACGAACTTCTTGATGTCATCCATGCATATTCTCCAATTCTTTTCTGCAAGATTCGACGATTCCATCGGGAATCAATTTGAGTGCGGCGTATACGAGCGCCGGAACGATGACCAGGTCATCGAGATGCCCGATCACCGGTATGAAATCCGGGATGAGGTCGAACGGCATCAGGATATACCCCACGGCCAGTCCGAGCAGTATTTTGGCCAATAGCGGCGTTTCAGGATGTTTGAGTACCAGCCGGTAGACAGCAAACTCCTTCTTGATCTTCGCTGCCGTGTCGCGCAATACGCCCATTGTTCAACCCTCGAGACCGCGGCCCGTGAGCTGTTTTAATGCCTCGCGGTATTTCTCGCCGGTTCTTGCGGCGACCTCGGCAGGCAATTCCGGGCCCGGAGCTTTCTTGTTCCAGCCGGAAGCTTCCAGCCAGTCGCGCACGTATTGCTTGTCGAAACTGGGCGGATTGCTGCCGACACGGTACTGGTCGGCCGGCCAGAAGCGGGAAGAATCCGGCGTCAGCGCTTCGTCGATCAGGTACAGCTTGCCGTTTGCATCCAGCCCGAATTCGAACTTGGTGTCGGCGATGATGATGCCTTTAGTGAGCGCATACTGAGCCGCCGTCTGGTACAACTGGATCGCGACATCGCGTACTTGGACTGCCAGGTCTGCACCCATCAGTTCGCACGCTTTCTCGAAAGTAATGTTCTCGTCGTGCGCGCCCATCTCCGCCTTGGTGGAGGGCGTGAAAATCGGTTCCGGCAGTTTGGAAGCTTCCTGCAGGCCCGCTGGCAACGGAATGCCGCATACCGATCCGGTCTTCTGATATTCCTTCCAGCCCCCGCCCACGATATAGCCACGCACCACGGCCTCGATCGGCAACGGCTTCAGCTTGCGTACGACGATGGCACGGCCCGTCACCTGCTCTTTTTCAGCATCGCTCACTACGCTGGCGGGGTCGATGCCGGTCAGGTGGTTGGGGATAATGCCGCTCAAACGATCGAACCAGAAGTTCGCCACTTGCGTCAGTACCGCGCCCTTGCCGGGAATCGCTGTCGGTAGCACTACGTCAAAGGCGGAAAGACGGTCGGTGGTCACGATCAGCATCTTGTCGGCGTCGATATCGTAGATATCGCGCACTTTGCCCTGGTTGATCAGCGCCAGGCTTTTGATGCTGGATTGCAGCATGGGTGGTGTCATCGCATTCCCGAAGCAAGAACTTTGAAAAGACTTGAATTATCGCCTGTCGGGCGGTTCATGAAAAGCTGCGTTTCATTCCAAGCACCAAATCGGGCCTGGCGTGCGGATTGCAAAATAGACGCCGGCACCTTCATGCCGGAGGCCAAATCCCTGAAAAGTTTGATGCGAATTACTTGTCGAACCAATAACGCAGCAACTCCATATCGACGAACTTTTTATCGCCCGCTTCGCCTTGCAGTACTTCGAAGGGGGCTTCCGGCTCGCCCAGGCTGCTCAACACCGCAACGGCGCTGTCAAACTTCTCATGCGCCGTGTATCCGTTGACCGTGACCACCGTCCTGACGCCTGCTCCATGGCTGGCGCGAAGTCCGTTGTGCGAGTCCTCGAATGCCAGGCACTGCTGCGGCGACAAATTCATTTCGCGCAAGGCCCAGTGATAGATATCGGATGCCGGCTTCTTGGCCGGAACGATATCGCCCGCGGCGATTACTTCAAACCAGGATTCCGCATCTTCAGCCAGGCTATGGCGCAAAAGCTCCGTCACATTCTGCGGCGTGGTCGTCGTTACGACCGCCAATCGCATTCCCTTCTCGCGCGCTTCGCTCAGCAAGCGACGAATGCCGGCCCGTACCGGAATCGCACCATTCGCCAGCATCGTGGTGTAATGCCGCGTCTTCGCCTGATGCAATTGCGCCACCAATGCATCGAAATCGGCCGGCTTGACGTAGCCAGGCAGGAAGTGCTCGACGAAATAACGGATGCGCTCTTTGCCGCCCGTTACCGCCAGCAGCTTGCCGTACAACTCGGCGTCCCAGTCCCAATCCAGTCCGAATTCCTGGAACGCCCGATTGAAGGCCGGACGGTGACCGTCACGCTCGGTATCCGCCAGCGTGCCGTCCACGTCGAACAACAATGCTTCCAATGCCATGCTTTATCCTGTTCAAACAAAAGGCGGCCTGAGCCGCCCTGGAAGTTGATGGGAAAGATTACTTGACGATCGCCGCCAGCTCGCCCTTCTTGTAGCGTTCCGCCATGCGGTCGCAGGAGATCGCCTTGATCCGGCTCGCCTGGCCGGCGGAGCCGAAGGCCTCGAAGCGGGCCTGGCAGATGTCCTTCATGGCTGCGGTCGAGGCCAGCAGGAACTTGCGCGGGTCGAAGTCCTTGA